>Ga0193697_1000838_pt1 | contig 9974 bp, 9 predicted proteins | sample L3m2metaG_FD_145073 | JGI IMG/M metagenome (GOLD analysis project Ga0193697, IMG submission 145073) | Soil microbial communities from a riparian zone of the East river system, Colorado, United States - L3m2 | ecosystem: Environmental > Terrestrial > Soil > Riparian zone | place: USA: East River... | reverse complement strand
ATGCGCCTCGCGACGAAAAACACTGACTCGCTCATCTCCGGCGTGGCCGATGTGCTGCGCGACGAAGGGATCGACCTGATCGACTCGACGGCGCTGCTGGCGCCCCTGCTCGCACAAGCGGGCGTGCTGACGCGCCGTGCGCCGTCCGATGACGAACGCGGCGACCTCGATTTCGGCTGTCGCGTCGCCGACGCGATCGCGGGGCTGGACATCGGCCAGACGATTGCGGTCAAGTCCGGCGCGGTCGTCGCGGTCGAGGCGATGGAAGGGACCGACGCGGTGATCGCGCGGGCGGGACAGCTCGCCGGCCGCGGCGCCCGGATCATCAAGGTCGCGAAGCCGAATCAGGACATGCGCTTCGACGTGCCGGTTGCCGGCGTCTCGACCATCGAGGCGATGGCTGCCGCCGGCGCCACTGCGCTGTCGGTCGACGCCGGCAAGACGTTGATGATCGACGGCGACGCGATCATTCGAGCGGCGGACGAAGCCGGGATATCGATTGTCGGACGTCCGAGACCGCGTGGCTGAACTCAACGACGGCCTCTCACGAAAGCTCGAAGAGTACGAAGGCCGCGAAGAACGTTTTTGACTAAGATTGCTTCGTGTCTTCGTGTTTCTTCGTGACTTCGTGATGAATCGTCGGGCGGAGTGATGTCGCTCCGAATTGCGGTCATCGGCGTCGGCCACCTTGGCAAGCATCACGCGCGCATTCTGTCGTCGCTGCCGGGCGCGCAGCTCGTCGCGGTGGTCGATACCAACCGGGCGCGGGCTGAAGAAATCGCGACGGCGAACCACGCGGAGCCGCTCTTCGACTATCACGACGTCATCGGGCGCGTGGACGCGGTCACGCTCGCAGTGCCGACCGAAATCCACGCCGAGCTGGCGCGAGATCTGCTGGCGAAGCGCATCCACGTGCTGGTCGAAAAGCCGATGGCACGTTCGATTGACGAAGCCGACGGGATGATCGACGCCGCCGGCGACGCGGACGTCGTGCTCGCCGTGGGCCAGACCGAGCGCTTCAATCCGGCCCTCAACGCGGCGCGGCGGTTTCTCACCGATCCGCGCTTCATCGAAGTCCATCGGCTGGGCACATTTCCCGAGCGCAGCCTCGACATCGACGTCGTCTTCGACCTGATGATTCACGACCTGGACGTCGTGCTCTCGATCGTCAGTTCCGACGTGGCGTCGCTCGAGGCGGTGGGCGTGCCGGTGATTACGCCTCGCGTCGACATCGCCAACGTGCGGCTCCGCTTCGCGAACGGCTGCATCGCGAATCTCACCGCCAGCCGCATCAGCCGCGATCGGGTCCGCAAGATACGCTTCTTCCAGCCGTCGTCGTACGTGTCGATCGACTACGCCGCACAGAAGGTCGAGCGCTGGAGTCTCGAAGGCGGCGGCGGATCGACGCCGTCGATCCAGGGAGGCGACATCGCCGTCGACGTCGAGGAGCCGTTGCAGCTCGAGCTCGCCGACTTCGTTGACGCCATCGCGCGCAAACGCCAGCCGCGCGTCACCGGCGAAGCCGGGCGACGTGCCCTCGCCCTCGCATCGGAGATCGTCGATAAAATGGCGGCGGCGACCTAGACCCATGTATTCCGATCTCACTGACTTCCTCTCGGACCTCGACAAACGGCGCCTGCTGGCGCGCGTGCCAGAGCCTGTGAGTCCTGACCTCGAGATTGCAGCCGTCACCGATCGCGCCTGCAAGTTGCCCGGTGGCGGACTGGCGCTGTTGTTCGAGAAGCCGACCGGCTTCGATATCGCCGCGGTGACCAACCTGTACGGATCGAACGAGCGCATGTGCCTCGCGCTCGGCGTGAAGACGCTCGACGACCTGGCGAAAGAGATCGACGAGCTGATGACGCCGCAGATGCCCGAAGGCATCATCGACGCGCTGAAGATGCTGCCGATGGTCGGCCGGCTGCGCGACCTGATGCCGAAGACCGTCAAGGACGCGGCGTGCCAGGAGATCGTGAGCCGCGACGGCACGCTCGACGCGTTCCCGATCCTGAAATGCTGGCCGGACGACGGCGGCAAGTTCATCACCTTTCCGCTGGTGTTCACGAAGGATCCGGAAACCGGCATGCGCAACATCGGCACCTACCGCATGCAGGTCTTCGACGGCCGCACCACCGGCATGCACTGGCAGCGGCACAAGGGGGGCGCACAGCATTACCGCGTGGCGGAACGTCTCGGCCGGCGGCTCGAGGTCGCCGTCGCGCTGGGTGCCGAGCCCGTGCTGCCGTATTGTGCGACCGCGCCGATGCCCGAAGGGCTCGACGAGCTCCTGCTCGGCGGCTTTCTTTCGCGCCGGCGGATCGAGCTCGTGAAATGCGTCACCGTCGATCTCGAAGTGCCAGCCAGCTCGCATATCGTCCTCGAGGGGTACGTCGAGCCTGGCGAGCGGCGCCGGGAGGGGCCATTTGGCGATCACACCGGACTTTACTCGCAGCCCGACGACTTCCCGGTGTTTCACGTCACCTGCGTCACGCACAGAAAGAAGCCGACCTACCTCACGACCGTAGTCGGCGTGCCGCCGATGGAGGACTACTACCTCGGCCTGGCGAGCGAGCGGATCTTTCTGCCGATGATCCGCAAGACGTTGCCGGAAATCGTCGACATGCATTTTCCGGCTGAAGGGATCTTCCACAACCTGGTGCTCGTCTCGATCGACAAGCGCTATCCCGGTCACGCGCGCAAGATCATGAACGCGTTCTGGGGCCTCGGCCAGCTGATGTTCTCCAAGACCATTGTCGTTGTCGACAAGGACGTGGATGTGCACGACGTCAGTCAGGTCGCGTGGATCGTCGGTACCCACATGGATCCACTGCGCGACATTCAGATGACGAAGGGACCGGTCGACGATCTGGACGACGCGGCGGATCTTCCCGCCTACGGCGGCAAGATGGGGATCGACGCGACGAAGAAATGGGCGTCGGAAGGGTACACGCGCAACTGGCCCGCGCGCGTCAAGACCACGGAAGCCGCCGGGCGCAAGGCAGCCGACATTCTCGCGCGCCTCAAACGTACGTAGGGTCTGGCTTCAGCCAGACCTGGTTGAGGCATACTGTGCGCCATGAATCGCATTCGACTGGCGTCGCTTGCCGGCTTGATCGGCATCGGCGCGCTCGCGTCTCAGGCGCAGACCCCGGCGCCACAACCCACTCACAAGTTCACGCAGATCGCGCCCGGCATCTACAGCGCGATAGGGTCCGGCGCGCCAAACGTCGGGTCGAACTCCGCCGTCATCGTCAATCAGGACGATGTCCTCGTCGTCGACTCGCACATTTCGCCCGAGGCGGCCCGCGTTCTCCTGAAAGAGCTGAAGACGCTGACCGACAAACCCGTCCGTTTCCTGGTCAACACGCATTTCCACTACGACCACGCCAGCGGCAACCAGGTGTTCCAACCGCCGGTCGAGATCATCGGTCACGAGTTCACTCGCCGGAAGCTGACCGCGGAAATCCTGCAGAAGGGCATGTTCGCGGAACTCCTGGCGGGGATGCCGAAACAGATCGAGGATCTCAGGGCGCGCGCGGCGGCGGAGACCGACGCGAGCGCCAAGGCGCGTCTCGAGCAGCAGCTCAAGAACCAGCAGACATTCAGTCAGCAAATCAGCGAGACCAGACCAACACCGCCCACCGTGACGCTCGACGATCGGATGACGCTCTTTCGTGGGGATCGGGAGATTCGACTGCTGTACCTCGGCCGCGGCCATACCGGAGGCGACGTCGTGGTCTATCTGCCGAAGGAACGCGTGCTATGCACGGGCGATCTGCTCGTGAATCAGATCGCCAACCTCATTGACGGCTATGTCAACGAATGGCCGGACGCGCTCGAGAAGCTGAAGCCGATCGATTTCGTCGACGTCATTCCCGGCCACGGCGAGCCGTTCAAGGGCAAGGAGCGGATCGATTGGTTCCAGGAATACCTGCGCGATTTGTGGAAGCAATCGTCGGCGCTGCACGACCAGAAGGTTCCGCCGGCCGATGCCGCGAAGCGCGTCGACATGACGGCGCACAAAGCGCATTACCAATCGATTAGCGCGCCGGGGATCAATCCAGCGGCGATGGCACGCATTTACGAGGTGATGGAAGGTCGCGCAGACCCACCTTCGCTCGGACGGTAAAATCCGAGAGCTTCGGTGGGCAGGCCCGCCTTCGCCCGGCCGATGAGGCAGCGGCTAGCCCCGAGCCCCTAGCCCGGCTGGGCTGTTCTTTGCATGAGGATCGACATGGCCACCACAACCGCCACGCCTAACAATTTCGTGATGCGACTCATCGGTGCGGCTGCACTGGACACAGCGATTTACGAAGAAGTCGAGGCCGATCGCACCGCGACCGGGCAGGCGCTGCTCGTCGTACTCCTGTCGAGCCTGGCGGCCGGCATCGGCGCGCGCGGTCTCGGCGGCGGCTCGTTCCAGAGCATCGTGTTCATCAGCGTTGTCGCCTTGATGTTGTGGGCGGCGTGGGCGCTCGTCACGTTCGAGATCGGTACTCGATTGATCCCCGAGCCGCAAACGCGGGCGGATGTCGGGGAGTTGCTGCGGACCATCGGCTTTGCCGCGACACCCGGTCTGATTCGCGTACTGGCCGTGATCACCCCGATTGCCATTCCCGTGTTCGCGCTATCGGCCGTCTGGATGCTCGCCGCGATGGTGGTCGCCGTCCGGCAGGCGCTGGACTATCGGCATACCTCGCGCGCGATCGCGGTCTGCGTGCTCGGCTGGGTGCTTGCGGTGACGATCGGGGTCGTCCTCGGCTTGTTCTTCGGCCCGGCGCTGTCGTAAGCTCGATCGGATGGCGGTCACGGAGCAGGAGCTCACCAGCCTCGCGGCCACGCACGACATCATCAGCCTCGGCATGCTGGCGGACGACCTGCGCCGGCAGCGCCACGCGTTGAACACCACATTTGTCCGCGTCGCCGACGTTGCGGTCGACACGGGTGGGCCGATGGCGATTCCCGCCGGTGCCGGCGAAGTCCGGATCGTCGGTGCCCCCGCGACTCGCGCCGCGGCCGTCGACCGCGTGCGGCAGGTGGTGGCGCAGGCGCAGGGGAGGGTCGTCTCCGCGTTTTCGCTCGCGGATCTGGAAGTCCTGGCCGCGCGCGACGGCGTCACGCTTCGAGCGCTCCTCGAAGAGCTGCACGCCGCCGGTCTGGAGATGGTCGCGGAGGCCCCATTCGATCGCCTGCAGGATCCACGGCGGTCGGTGGAAGAAGTGAATATTTCCGGGCTGGCGCTCGCGCGCCTGACCGTGCATCAATCGCCGTCGCCCGATCGTCTGCCGCTGTTGAAGGCGGTCGCCGATCTCCAGCGAGCGGTCGCGGTCATCCGCGCGTTCGCTCCGCTCCCACGCCGCACGAGCGCCGCCGCGCCAAGCACCGGCTACGACGACGTGAAGCACGTGGCGCTCGCCAGGGTCGTCGTGGACAACGTGCCGTCGATTCAGGTGGACTGGTCGTTGTACGGACCCAAGCTCGCGCAGGTCGCGCTCACCGTCGGCGCGGACGATGTCGACGCCGTGTCGCCCGAAGGGGAGACGACCGAGGGGCGGCGACGTCTCGCCGCGGTTCGATCTGCGCTACGACGTCCCCTCGGAATGCGCGCGTTTGCTCCATGAGGGTGCCATCGACGTCGGCCTGATCCCGTCGATCGAGTACCTGCGCGGCGGGCCGTACCGGATCGTTCCCGATCTGGCCATCGCCTCTCGCGGTCCCGTTGCCTCGGTCGCGATTTACACGACCCGGCCGATCGCCGACGTTCGGTCTATCGCTCTGGACACGAGCTCGCGCACATCCGTTGCGCTCGTCAGCGTGCTGTGCGCGCGGCGCTTCAGCATTCGGCCGGCGCTGGAATCTCGCGGTCCGGATCTGGCGGACATGCTCGGTCACTGCGATGCCGCGCTCCTGATTGGCGACAACGCGCTGCTGCTCGATCACCAGGGCCGCCGGCTCGAGAAGATCGACCTGGGCGAGGCGTGGTCGACGATGACCGGACTGCCGTTCGTCTGGGCGTTCTGGGCGGGTCGGCCGGACGCGTTGACCGACGACGACCTGCGCGCGCTTGGCCGCGCTCGCGACGCAGGCGTGACCTGCAGCGACGCCATCGCGCGGGAGTACTTCCCCGACTCGCCGGCATACCAGGCCGTCGGCGCGGCGTATCTGCGGGATAATATCAAGTACTACCTCGGCGACGACGAGCGCGCCGCTCTCGAGTTGTTCTATCGCTACGCGGTCGAAGCTGGGGTTGTGGACAAAGCCCTCGTGCCACGCTTCTACGGGCAGCCCTGAAGGGCTGCGCTACGAGCGTCGGCGAACAGATGCACTCGCAGCGCAGGCCTTTAGGGCTGCCCCGCGAGCGTTTGCGAACAGATGCACTCGTAGCGCAGGCCTTTAGGCCTGCCCGAGGTGACGGTGATCGATCAGATCGCAGCGAGAGTCCGGGCAGGAGAGCGCGTCAGCGCGGACGAGGCGCTCGAGCTCTATCGCCGCGCGCCGACCGCGCTGCTCGGACGGCTCGCCGATCGCATCCGTGCACGCAAGCATCCCGACGGCATCGTCACCTACATCATCGACCGCAACGTCAACTACACGAACGTCTGCGTCGCGAAATGCAACTTCTGCGCGTTCTATCGTCCCGTCGGATCATCGGAAGGCTACGTCCTCGGCTTCGAGGAGCTGTTCCGGAAGATTGACGAGACGATCGCCGTCGGCGGAGTACAGCTGCTCCTGCAGGGCGGCCACAATCCCGACCTGCCGCTCACGTGGTACGAGGATCTGTTCCGCGCGATCAAGCAGCGCTACCCGGCGTTCAAGCTCCACGCCCTGTCCCCACCGGAAGTCATCCACCTGTCGCGGCTCTCCCAGCTCCCGGTGCCCGCCGTGATCGATCGCCTGATTGCGGCCGGCCTCGACAGCATTCCGGGCGGGGGCGCCGAGATCCTGGTGGATCGCGTCCGCACGCTGCTGCACTGCGTCGGCAAGGCGACCGCCGACGAATGGCTCGACGTGATGCGCCACGCGCACCGAGCGGGACTCCGCACCACCGCGACGATGATGTACGGCACGGTCGAGACCGACGAAGAACGCATCGAACACCTGCTGCGTCTGCGCGGTCTCCAGGATGAAACCGGCGGCTTCACCGCCTTCATCACGTGGAGCTACCAGCCGGACCACACGGAGCTCGCCGGCGCCGAAGCGACCGGCGTCGACTACCTCCGCACGCTCGCCCTGGCCCGCATCGTGCTCGACAACTTCGACAACCTGCAGGCGTCGTGGGTCACCCAGGGCGGCAAGGTCGGACAGCTGAGCCTGGCGTACGGCGCCAACGACATGGGCAGCGTCATGATCGAGGAAAACGTCGTTCGCGCCGCCGGCGCGAGCTACTGCATGGACGAAGTCGAGATTGTCCGCAACATCGAGGACGCCGGCTTCGAGCCGAGGCGCCGCAACATGCACTACCAGCTCCTCGGCGCACCGATCTTTCGCGAGCGCGAAATCCCGCGCATGCTGGAGCTGGCGACCGCGCGCGAAGACGGCGACACGACGGTGCCCGAGGAGCTGAAGCAGTACCCGGCACGTAGCCGTGCCGGCAAGCAGCTCCGCGTCATTCCACGTTGATCCATTACCACGCGGCGTGGATTGTTCCCATCGTCGAGGCCCCGGTGCGCGATGGCTGGGTGACGGTGGATCGGGGACGCATCGTCGCCGTGTCGAAGCGGGCTCCCGCCGACGGCGCGCCGCAGGTCGATCTCGGAGACGCCGCGGTGCTGCCTGGGCTCGTGAACGCGCACGAGGTTCCGCCGGCGTCACAATTCGTCACCTGGATTCGAGCGATCATCGCCGCCCGCCGCCGTCAGCCCGACCCGAAGGCACCGGAGATTCTCGACGCGATCGACCGCGCCATCGACGAGTCGCTCGCGTGCGGGACGGCGATCGTGGGCGACATCAGCAACACGCTCGTCACGTTCGATCGGCTCGCACGCAGCCCGCTCGCCGGTGTCGTGTTCTACGAGCTGATTCGGTTCAACCCCGCCGACGCGCGGGCGTTCGTCGACGAGGCGACGCGTGCGCTCGAATCGCTGCCGCCGGCGGAACGCGTCAGAGCGAGCCTCGCCGCCCACGCTCCGTATTCGGTCGGACCGCTGGTGTTTCGCGCCATCCGCCAGGCCATCGACCACCACCCCTTCTCACCGTGCAGCGTCCACCTGTCCGAATCCGCGGAGGAGACCGAGTTCATGCGTACCGGCGGCGGCCCGTGGCGCGCGATGCTCGAGGAGCTCGGAGCGTGGGATGCCGGGTGGGTGCCGCCGGGTGGGACGCCGGTTCAGTTTCTCGACGACAGCGGATTCCTGGACCCACAGGTCCTCGCGGTCCACGGCGTGCAAATGGACGCGGCCGATCTGCAGCGTCTGGCGGCGCGCGGCGCCACGCTCGTCACCTGCCCGCGCAGCAACGGCCACACCGGTGCGGGCGCGCCGCCGCTCGAGGACTTCTACGAGTCGGGCGTGCGCGTGGCGGTGGGCACAGACAGCCTGGCCAGCGCGCCGGACCTGAACGTCTTCGCCGAGCTGGCGACGATGCGCGCCCTTGCGCCTTCGGTGCCGGCGGGGACGCTGCTGGACAGCGCGACGCGGCAGGGCAGCCGGGCGCTCGGATTCGACGCGGATTTCGGCACGATTGAAGCGGGAAAGCTCGCCCGCCTGCTGGTCGTTGGCGTACCGGCCGGCACGGACGATGTGGAAGAATATCTGGTGAGTGGGATTTCGCCTCAACAGATCCGTTGGATTGAGTAGGGGCGGTTCGCGAACCGCCCCTACGTTGGACTGCCCGTGATCGCCCGACTACGCACCTACGCGTCGTTCGTGCGCTTCAGCCATTCGGTGTTCGCATTGCCGTTTGCGCTGGCGGGCGCTCTTCTCGCCAGTCGGCAGGTGCCCATCACGTGGGCCGTCGGCGCCTGGATTCTCGTCGCCATGGTCGCGGCTCGAAGCGCCGCGATGGGGTTCAATCGCCTGGTCGACGCCCGGATGGACGCGCTCAATCCGCGCACCGCCAACCGCGAGCTGCCGCGCGGCACGATGAGCTCGCGCGAGGCGATCGCGTTCGTCTGTGTCGCGTCCGCGGTCTTCGTCTTTGCCGCGGCGCAGCTGAATCCGATCTGCTTTGCGCTGTCGCCGGTGGCGCTCGCCATCGTGTTCTGGTATTCCCTGGCCAAGCGGTACACCACGTGGACCCAGCTGTTCCTGGGTCTGGCGATGGCAGTCGCGCCGGTCGGCGGATGGCTGGCAGTCGGCGGCCGGGGCGGATGGGAGCCGTGGCTGCTCGCGGCCGCGATCGGCACCTGGGTCGGCGGCTTCGACGTCCTTTACGCCTGTCAGGACCTGGACTTCGATCGCGCCCATGGACTGCGTTCGATTCCGGTGCGCTTCGGCGTCGCCGGCTCGCTGGCCATCTCCCGCGCGATGCACGTCGTCGCGATCGTGTGTCTCGCGGCGCTCGGTTTCGTGGCTCCCCTCGGGGCGGTCTACTTTGTTGGCGTCACGGCGGTAGCCGTGATGCTGGTGTACGAGCAGTCGCTGGTGCGCGCAGACGACCTGTCGCAGGTCAAGCGCGCATTCGATCTCAACGGCTACGTCGGCATCCTGTACCTGATCGTCCTGGTCGTGTCCTTGTATGGCCCCTGGCCGCGCTGAAGGCGGTGTCTCGATTGCGGTCGGGATCACCGGCGCCAGCGGCGCCATCTACGCCACCCGTACGCTCGCGGCGCTGCTCGAGCGAAGCGTGCACGTCGAACTGATCGTTTCCGATTACGGCAGGCGGCTGCTTCGGGACGAACTCGGGGAGGCCGCCTCGGTCGATCGTCTGATGCCGTACCTGACCGAGCGCTACGGTCCCGGTGTCGCCGCTGGATCGCTGACGGTCCACAACAATCGCGATCAGGGGGCGACGCTGGCGAGCGGAAGCCACGGCTG
>Ga0193697_1000836_pt1 | contig 9986 bp, 5 predicted proteins | sample L3m2metaG_FD_145073 | JGI IMG/M metagenome (GOLD analysis project Ga0193697, IMG submission 145073) | Soil microbial communities from a riparian zone of the East river system, Colorado, United States - L3m2 | ecosystem: Environmental > Terrestrial > Soil > Riparian zone | place: USA: East River... | reverse complement strand
GCGAGTTGAAGGGGTGGGATTATTCCGCCGAACTGATGGGACAGTATGGTCATTTCAACGATCCCGCCCTGCCCCAGGGAAGCCGCAGCCTCGAACATCTCGCTTACGCCATTTTCGCCGGGGCCGGATACACGTTTACCGACGCGCCCTTCACCCCGCGATTCGGCATCGAATATAATCTCGGCTCCGGCGATAGCGACCCGCGCGATGACAAACACGAGACGTTCGAGAACCTGTTCCCAACGAACCACAAGTTCTACGGCTACATGGATTTCTTTTCCTTGCAGAACATCCATAATGTCCGGCTGACGAGCTCGATCAAACCGCTGCCTCGTTTGACACTCCTGGCTGAGTACCATGCCTTCTGGCTCTACGACACCAGCGATAACTCGTACGCGGTAAACGGCGCGCGTCGTGGCGGAATCGGCACAACTCCTGGCACGGGATACGGAATCAATCCAAACTACGGCAGTTACGTCGGCTCTGAAGTCGATTTGGTGGCGACCTATGCAGTCTCGCCGCAAGCGGTGCTGGAGGCCGGCTACGGACACTTTTTCGTTGGAGATTATGTCGAGCAATCGCTTTCCGTTCCGGGCGCGGCGGACGCGAATTGGCTCTATCTGCAACTCAATTTCAATTTCTGATCCGAGGCTCACTACGTACTTACCCGTCAGTGTTTGACTGACACCGAAATCAGAGTACGTCCGATGGCGATCATAAACGTTCTCCTCTAGCCTGTTGCCCGTTAGTTTGGTCCGGGCGGCGGAACGTTTTCTTCAGCGGGGTCCCTCACCCCTACCTCCTTGGCGTCCGTTGCCCGGACTGTTCTCTCGTCACGCGGTTTGATGAAATTGGCGGGCTCAGGAGGATTCTCACTCACGCTTTCGGCTCATTTCATGGCCTCGCGATCTTTCGATTGAGCTGCGTAAGATTCGTTGCCACCGACCGGCTCAATACCAGCCGCTTGTCACGATCGCTTGCGGTTTGCAGCTTCGCGACATCCCGGCGCAGAACCGCCAGATTATTCGTCACTTTTCCGGCTTCTGTTCGATCGAGACAACCGGCAAGCCGCTCCGCAAGGTTGAGCGCGTTCGTCGCAAGTTCATCGTTTTGTGCGAGAGCCGTATTCAGATCCAGACCCACTTTTCCAAATTTCAATGAAATCGTGCTCCAGACCGGCGCGCCGACAAGCGCCAGCGCGATCACGCTCAGGAACATTGCTTGCGTGTTGTTTTGGCGGCTCTCCTTGACGATGAAACGATACAACACCGCCCCAAAGATCAGAATCCCCACGACTGCGGCGATAACCAGGAAGGTGGTCGAACTGCTGTTGGCCGATGCTGCGCAAAAAAGGGCTCTCATGCCCCTTACTACGGCGCAGTTCGTCCCAAATTTTCAACGATTTTCCTCGTCCCAATTCCCTTAAGGCACATCAACCACGCGATAGATTCGTCGCCCTTGTCCAATCGGGATACGGTCGGCCACGCATTTGGTTGATTTGCAAGCTCCGCTTCGCGGTCCAGCTTCGGTCGACATTCTTCGGCAAGCCGTCTGTTCTTTCCTCATTGCGCTTCCTTGCGTTATGATTACCCAAATGCGCCGCGGCCGATTCAGTGTGTTGATTCTGCTTCTCGCCGGACCCTGTCTGCATGCGGCCCTGAAATGGGAGCAGCGAGACGGTTATCGCGTGGCGAAGCTGGATGTTCCAGCGCAGGGCCACAGCGGATTCACATCGCTTGCTCCGGCGCAAACCGGGATTCAGTTTACAAATCAACTCAACTACGACCGTTCGCAAGCGAACCAGAATCTGCTCAACGGCGCGGGCCTGGCCGCGGGCGATTTCGATGGCGACGGGTTGTGCGATTTGTATTTCTGCAATCTCGAAGGCGCGAACGGGTTGTTCCGCAACAAAGGCAACTGGACATTTGAGAATGTCACCTCTCGCAGCGGAACCGCGTGTACCAACCAAACCTCGCGCGCTGCCGTGTTCGCTGACATCGATGGCGACGGCGACTTGGATTTACTGGTCAGCTCGCTCGGCGGACCAAACGCGTGCCTGCTCAATGATGGCAAGGGCAACTTCAAAGACGTGACCGAGGCCGCCGGCCTTAAGCTCAAAGCCGGTTGTCATTCCATGGCGCTCGCCGACATCGATGGCGATGGCGATCTCGATCTCTACATTGCGAACAACGGGGAGATCTCGATCCTGCGCAGTGGTGGCGCGATTTCGGTTCGCGAAGTCAACGGGAAGCCGGTCATTTCGGGCCGCGCCGGCCAGCGCTTGCGCATCATCGATGGCGCAATGATCGAACTCGGCGAGCCCGACGCCTTTTATCTCAATAACGGCAACGGCACTTTTGCACGGCTGTCATGGACCGATGGTCGCTTCCTCGACGATGCCGGCCAGCCTCTCAAGGCCGCGCCGTGGGACCAGGGACTCTCGGTGATGTTCCGCGACATTAATGCCGACGGGTTTCCGGACATTTACGTGTGCAACGATTTTCAAACGCCGGATCGCGTCTGGATCAACGACGGCAAAGGAATCTTTCGCGCGATTGCCGCGGCGGCGCTTCGCACCACGTGCCACTTCGCAATGGGCGTGGATTTCGCCGATATCGATCGGGATGGTTACGATGACTTTTTCGTCAGCGACATGCTAAGCCGCACGCATCGCTTGTTGATGCGGCAAATTGGCGCGACCAACCCACCGCCCTCGCACGTCAGCCAGGACATCGATCGCTACCAGGCGCGGCGCAACGTCCTCCAGCTTAATCGTGGCGATGGCACGTACGCGGACATCGCGAATTTTGCCGGCGTCGATGCATCGGATTGGACGTGGACAGTCCTGTTTCTCGATGTCGATCTCGATGGTTACGAGGATCTGCTCGTGAGCAATGGCCACGCGTACGACACGCAGGACCTCGACGTGATCGAGAAATCACCGAGCCCGATTTCAGTCGGTATGACACGGGGAGGTGGAAAGCAACTGAAGGAGTTCCCCCCGCTCGAAACGCCGAACTACGCGTTTCGAAATCGCGGCAACCGCACGTTTGAGGAAATTGGCGCGAAGTGGGGATTCAATTCAACGCAGGTGTCGCACGGCATTTCACTCGCCGATTTGGACAATGATGGCGATCTGGATTTGGCTGTGAGTTGCCTCTGGAAGCCGCCGCTGATTTATCGCAACGAATCGTCAGCGCCACGCGTGGCGGTGCGGCTTCGCGGCAAAGCGCCAAACACGCAAGGGATCGGCGCGAAGATCAAAGTGCTCGGCGGCGCCGTGCCGATGCAAAGCCAGGAAGTGATCAGCGGCGGCCGCTATCTCTCGGGCGATGATCCGATGCGCGTTTTCGCCGCAGGCACGCTCACAAACAGAATGACGATCGAGGTGATCTGGCGCAGTGGACGCGAGAGCGTAATTAAAGACGCATTGCCGAATCACATCTATGAAATCGCCGAGGCGAAATCCGAACCTGCACAGCCGAAGCCGAAGATTCCGCCGCCAGCGCCCGCTTTCAAAGACGTGAGTGACATGCTCGGTCATCGCCATGTCGAATCCGCGTTCAACGACCTCGATCGCCAGCCCTTGCTCCACCGCGCACTCAGCAAGTCAGGCCCGGGAGTCGGCTGGTGCGATCTTGATGGCGACGGCCACGATGATCTGATCATCGGCGCTGCGCGCGGGAATGTTCCGGGCGTTTTCCGCGGCGACGGCAAGGGCCAATTCTCGCGATTAACAAATGGCTTTGCGGCCGTGGCTGACGACCTCGGCGGTTTCGCTGCATGGACGGGGCGCACCTCGACGATGGTTCTTTCGGTGACGTCGGGTTACGAGACAGAGCGACCACCTGACCTTCTTAGCCACACCTCTGCCGAATCACGGACCATGCCAATGACGCAGCGTAAAACCGTCCCAGCGGCAGCAGGTCCAATCGCTGCGGCCGATGTCAACGGTGACGGCGATCTCGACGTTTTGGTCGGCGGCCAAGTAGCTCCAGGTAAGTATCCTTTTGCGGTAGCGTCGGTTCTTTATCGAAATGAAAATGGCGAGCTCAAACCCGATCCTGTCACTGCGGCCAATGAGGCTCTTCAGCGTGCAGGTCTGGTCAACGGAGCAGTGTTCAGCGACCTTGATGGTGATGGACGACCGGAGTTGGTGTTGGCGTGCGAGTGGGGCCCGGTGCGCGTTTTTGAATTGAAAGAGGGCAAGCTCAATGAGGTGACGACGAACCTTGGTCTTGTGGAATACACTGGGTGGTGGATGGGGGTTACGACCGGCGATTTTGATGGCGATGGCCGGCAGGACATCGTGGCTGGAAACTGGGGCCTCAATAGCTCGTATCATCAGCCCACGCGCGAGCGGCCACTGGCGCTTTATTACGGAGACTTCGATGGGAACAGCTCGATCGATCTGATAGAAGCGTACACCGACTCGCAATCTGGAAAAACAGTTCAGCGCCGCGACATGGTGTATCTCAGCACCGGCCTGCCGTTGCTGCGCACTCGCTTCAAAAATCACGCCGCGTTTTCGGAAGCAGACTTCGCGAACGTCCTGGGCGAACAGCCGGCACGAGTGCCTCACCTCACCGTGAACACGCTCGCAACCACCGTTTTTCTAAATCGCACGAATCGCTTCATTGCAGTTCCGTTGCCTGACGAAGCTCAATTCGCACCCGTCTTCGGCGTCAATGTCGCGGACGTTGATGGAGACGGCGATGAGGATATTTTTCTGGCCCAAAACTATTTCGCGATGCGCCTCGAAGAGCCGAGGCTCGATGCCGGTCGCGGTCTGTGGCTCAAGAACGATGGCAAAGGAAACTTTACTGCGATGCCGGGCCGGGAATCCGGCATGATCATTTACGGCGAGCAGCGCGGGTCGGCGGTGTGTGACTACGATGAAGATGGGCGAGCCGATCTCGTCGTGGCACAAAACAATGGCACGACGAAACTCTTTCATAACGAGCGGGCGAAGCCGGGATTGCGCGTCCGCCTTCAGGGGCCGCCCGCAAATCCATACGGCATCGGCGCCGCGGTCTGGCTTTCATTCGGATCGCGGAACGGTCCTGCCCGCGAGATTCACGGAGGCTCGGGCTACTGGAGCCAGGACAGTTTGATCCCGGTCCTCGGCACGCCAGAACCTCCGACTGCAATCAATGTTCGCTGGCCCGGCGGCAAGGTCACCACTCAACCCGTGCCTGCCAACGCAACTTCAGTGACAGTGACCCGAGACTAATTGGGCAGGAGCTCGGCGAGTGATTTAATGGCCGACGAGTCGCGCCCGTTTCTGTCGAGGAGCATGCTTTGAAAGCCCGCGACTTCAGCACCACGCAGGTCTTCATCGATGCTGTCGCCGACGTGCAGAATTCTCTCCGGAGACAATTGCAACAGCTCGGCGGCGCGCTGGAAGATCTTCGGCTCCGGTTTGTGATGGCCAACTTCAATCGAGATGACAATCGCATCCAAGTACGGCGCGAGTCCCATTCGCTCCAGCAGAGATCGGAGTCGCTCGTCCCAATTGGAGATGATGCCCAATTTGAGTCCGCGCGCTCGGCATCGTTCGAGAGCCGGCGCAACATCGTCGTGCACGCGCCAACATTGCGGAAGGGCGAACTCATCGTAAAGGTGATCGAAGAAAGCGGGCTTAGTGTGCGCAAGTCCTGCAAATGTTTGGTCGACGATGCGTCGCCAGGCGCGACGGGAATAGTCGAAGTTCTTTTTCACCTTCCACGCCCGAGCGAACTGCCGGTTGAGAGCATCCACCGAAACGGGACCGATGCCGCATTCTTCAGCGACGCGCCCGTAGACCGCGCCGACCGACGGCCAAGGCTCGAGCAGTGTCCCCGCCGCGTCGAACGTGATGGCCCGAAGAGAGTTGAGATCGATCACGCGAGTAGTTTGGTGACGATCTCGCCGTGCACATCGGTGAGCCGGAAGTCGCGGCCCTGGAAACGGAAAGTGAGTTTCTTGTGATCCAATCCGAGCAGATGGAGAATTGTCGCGTGCAAGTCATGCACGTGCGCGCGGTCTTCGACGGAGTTGAAACCCAGCTCGTCAGTCTTGCCGATGATCGCGCCTGACTTCACACCACCGCCGGCAAGCCACATTGTGAACGCGTCGATGTGATGATTCCGGCCGGTGGTGTCGCGATTTTCGCCCATGGGCGTGCGGCCAAACTCGCCGCCCCAAATCACCAGCGTGTCCTTTAGCAGACCGCGCGCCTTCAAATCCTTGACGAGCGCCGCCTGGCCCTGATCGACATCGCGGCAGACCTTTTCGAAATCGCCCTGGAGATTTTCGCCGGGACCGCCGTGGCTGTCCCAATTCGTGTGGTAGAGCTGCACGAAGCGCACGCCGCGCTCGACGAGACGACGCGCGAGCAGGCAGTTGCGCGCAAACGACGGTTTGTCCTTCTCGATGCCGTAGAGTTTGAGGGTCTCCTCGCTCTCACCCGACAAGTCGATGAGTTCCGGCGCGCTCGATTGCATGCGATACGCCATCTCGTAAGCGGAAATGCGCGTGGAGATTTCCGGGTCGCCGGTTTCAACGAGGCGCTTGAGATTCAGATCGCGAATCGCGTCAATGGTCCGGCGCTGCCGCTCTGCCGTAACGCCCTTCGGGCTCGTGATGTTGAGGATCGGATCGCCCTGGCTGCGCAACGGCACGCCCTGATAAGCCGTCGGAAGAAAGCCGCTCGCCCAGTTGACGGCGCCGCCGCGCGGGCCGCGCGGACCACTTTGCAGGACAACGAACCCCGGCAAGTCCTTCGATTCGCTGCCGACGCCGTAGGTGACCCACGCGCCCATGCTCGGCCGGCCGAACTGGCCCGAGCCGGTGTTCATGAAGAGTTTTGCGGGCGCGTGATTGAACAACTCCGCGGCGCAGGACATGACGAACGAGACGTCATCAACGATCGTCGCGGTGTGCGGGAACATCTCCGAAACCCACATTCCCGACTGCCCGTGTTGTTTGAAGGCGCGGCGCGTGCCGAGGAGATTTGTGCCATGGCTGCTGCCCATGAACGCGAAGCGCTTACCTTCAATGAACGATTGCGGGATCGGCTTTCCGTTCAGCTCGATCAACTTCGGTTTGTAGTCGAAGAGTTCAAGCTGCGACGGTCCGCCGGCCATGAAGAGGTAGATAATGTTCTTGGCGCGAGGCTTGAAATGCGGCGGCTTCGGCGCCATCGGATTTGGCAAGGCCGACGAAGGTTCGGCAGTCAACTGTCCCTCATTCATCAGCGACGCCAGCGCAATTCCACCGAGCCCCATCGCACAACGGCCGAAAAAATGCCGCCGCGTTGTTTGCCGCAGCCACAGATTCGGGTCGTGCGTCGCTCGTAACATTACACGATCATCCTACTTGCCTGCGGGACGCTCGACAATAAACGTCGTATCGTAAGTCTCTTTTTCTTTTGGTTTCGGGGGTCGTTCTTTGCCGTGGTCGTCCACTGCATCAGGACCAATGCTATAGACTATGTAGCAGGATTCGAAGCGCTTAAAGCGAAGCGGCTGGCCGTCAAAGGGATCAACGAGAGGAACGGGGAGGAACTTCGGAGTGAGCGCGCTCAGGGTTTCAGGAATCTCACCACCGTGCGTAAGGCGGTAGCGTTCGATGGCGAAGACAGTTTGTGCAATTCGGGCTCGCGCACGAGCATCGGTATCTCGTCCGATGGCTTTGGAGAACGCGGGCAAGAGCAAGCTTGAGAGGACGTAACGGCCCTCTCTCGCGCGGGTCTCGACCACGTCCCAGTTCGTCCGAGCGACAAAGCGGTGTGGATCGGGAAGGCGCGATAACGCGATGTTCGTGGTCATGGCCTGCATACCAAATCCGAAATCGCGCTCGAAGAAGCCAGTGGCGCGGATCACCGGCCAGACAGCGTCCTGGAATGAGTCTGCCATCGTTTGCGAAGAAGGCGGACCTCCCGCGGAGGCGGACAAGAATGCCTGTGGATCGCGAATTGCAGTCAGGAACATTGCGCGCTCGCCGATCAAGGCGAGAGCCAGGCGCTTAGTATCATCGCTCTGAGCGAAGGCCGTTGCCAGTTCCTGCAGCTCGGCGTCGGTGAGTTGCAGGCGATTGATAACGAAAACGGCCGTTTCAAAGGCAATGGTTTCGATCGCGCAAGATACGAGCTGCGATATAAGTATCGGCTCCGAGGACAACGAACGGCTCGCAGCGAGAATAGTTTTGATAGCATCGGTGGCGCGGCGTAAATCGTGGTCCTCGACGGCAACGAGTGCCTCAGCCTGCAAAAGGCGAGCGACGGATTTCAACGGCGCGACGTGCGGCAGGAGGGTATTTGCGCCGCGCGTAAGATCGATGGGATAGCGGCTCTTCGAGAGCGCTGCGGCCTCGCGAAATGTTGCGAGGGCGGTTTCGTTTGAACCGACGATGCTGCGCGCGAACTCAAGGTTGGTGATGTCGAGCGACGTTCCTCTGGCAGGGAGTTTGAACTTTACCCACCTGGTCTCAAGGGAAGAGCGGCCGATCATTTGGTCAACACCACTTAACCAAATCAGCGCGGCATTTTCTCCGTCAGGAACGGCCGCGTAGCTTTGGTTCAGAGCCCACGAGTCGGTCGGCTCGCCACGCGCAGCGATCGCTTTAAGCAGGACTCGATTGTGACGGGTAATGGATAAGCGCCAAACCGTGATCGTGCCAACAACGACAAGAACAAATGCCGTCGCCGCGATCGCGATGATTTTTCCGGGAGTGAATCTGCGCGGCTTGCTACTCATTGGCAGGTTGCGGACGTTCGACAATGAACGTTACGTCCCAAAGAGATTTCGGTTTTGGTCCGGGAGGCGGCTCGATTGCTCCATCATCCTTTTCGTCAGGGCCGATGCTGTAAACCACGAAGCCATTGGCGGTCCGTTTGTAGCGAAGCGGCTGCCCGTCAAACGGATCGAAAGGGATTTTGTCGAGAAAATTGGGGACAAGGGATGAGAGGTCCTCGGGAAGTTTGCCGTTGTGCGCGAGGCGGAAGCGTTCGACAGCAATACCTGAGAGACTGGTGCGGAGCTGGGCGCGGTGATTGGTATCCCGCTGGAGATATTTCGCCATCGCCGGAAGCACCATCCCAGACATGATGTAGTAACCGGTTCGAGCTCTCTGTGCGGTGGCGTCGATGTTCGTCGTAGCGTGAAAGCGTTGGGGATCCGAGAGCCGCGCCGATTCGAGATGGGCTGTCAGGGCATTGATGCCGAAACGCAGGTCGCGCTGCCAAAAGCCTGAGAGCTGTGCGATTGGCTGGACGAAGACCTCGGAAACGATTTCTTCGATGCCGCTGGGAGGGCCGAGTCTCATGCCGGCGATGAATCGCGACGGGTCGCTCAGGCCGGAGATAAAGAAGGCACGCTCGCCGAGCAAACCACGAGCGGCACTCTCCGGATCGTCAGCTTTGGCAACGGCTGACTGCATCATTGCCAGGTCATGTTCGTCGAAGGAAGCGGTGTTGAGCGCAAACTGAAGAGTCTGGACTCCAATTGCATCGATCGCATAGGCAACCAACTGAGAAATCATGATTGGCTCCGACATCATGGAGCGGCCTGCACCAAAAATGGCGGTGGTTGCCTCCGCAGCAAGCGCGGTGTTAGTTTGCGAAAGGGCAACCGCTGCTTCGGCGCGCAGTACTTGTGCAGCGCCCTTGAGTTTTGCGAGATGATGAAGATTGGTCAATGGTTGCTGGCTTAGGCTGACTGGATAGCGGCTTTGATCGAGGCGGGCGGCGCGATGGAACAGAGCCAAAGCATCGGCATTCGTGGCGAGCGCTTCGGCAATCTCCTGCAACAGATTCTCGGGAACAGAGACACCGCGTCTTGGGTTCACTTTGCCAGCGATGTTGCCTAAATCGTTAGTCAAGGCCGCGGCCCCACGCAACCATAGCAGTGCCGCGTTGTTGCTGTCAGGAACGGCCCGGTAAAACTTGTCTAATTCCGCGAGCGTGGTCGGTTCACCACGGGCGGCAATCGCGCGCAATTGCTTGC
>Ga0193697_1000832_pt1 | contig 10040 bp, 7 predicted proteins | sample L3m2metaG_FD_145073 | JGI IMG/M metagenome (GOLD analysis project Ga0193697, IMG submission 145073) | Soil microbial communities from a riparian zone of the East river system, Colorado, United States - L3m2 | ecosystem: Environmental > Terrestrial > Soil > Riparian zone | place: USA: East River... | reverse complement strand
GCCAACGGCGGCGTCGCCCGCGCCGGTCTGATGAGCCCCAAGGGCGGCCTCGCGATCGGGCCGTTCGGCGGCACTGAGCTGTACGCCAACGCGGGATTCGGCTTCCACAGCAACGATGCCCGCGGGGCGACGATCACGCGCGACCCCGCGACGGGGGAGTCCGTCGAACGCGTGACGCCCCTCGTCCGCGCGAACGGCACGGAAGTCGGCCTGCGGACTGTCGCGATACCGCATCTCCAGTCGACGCTGTCGGTGTGGACGCTGAGCCTCGCGTCGGAGTTGGTGTTCGTTGGCGACGCCGGCACCACCGAGGCGGGCCGGCCCAGTCATCGATACGGGATCGAGTTCGCGAACTACTACAGCCCACGGCGCTGGTTGACGATCGACGGCGACGTGGCTGTCTCGCGTGCGCGTTTTTCAGACATCGCGGCAGGTGGCGACCGTATTCCCGGGGCTATCGGCACCGTCGTGTCTGCCGGCGTCACAGTGGACGCCGTCCGCAACGTGTTCGCCAGCGTTCGGTGGCGGTATTTCGGTCCGCGCCCGCTCCTGGAGGACGACTCGGTCAATTCCAGAGCCACGAGTCTTGTGAACCTGGAAGCGGGCTACCGGTTCGCACGACGGATGAAAGTAGGCGTCGATCTGTTCAACCTGCTCGATAGCGCCGCCAGCGATGTCGATTACTTCTATGCATCGAGACTCCGAGGAGAACCGCTCTCGGGCATCGAGGACGTCCATTTCCATCCGACACTTCCGCGTACCGCACGCCTGACGTTCGGCGTCGAATTCTGAGCGACGTTCGTTGTCAGATGCGGGTCGGCCAGGGTGACCTTCTAGCCGGCACCGGATTGCTGTTACCATCCCCCCATGCGCACGCTCTCATTCATCCTGATCTGCATCGCATCATCCGGATTGGGCCTCTCCAGCCAGCAGCCTCAGAGCCAGCCGCCGTCGCCGGCGCAAGGCTCGCCGCAGGCCGAGGTTGACGACCCGGTTCGCACGCTCGTCGGCCGGCTCGATCTCGAAAAATACAAGGCGACCATCAAGGGGCTGACGCAATTCGGCGATCGCCGGCAGGGCACCGATCGCAATCGCGCGGCGGTCGACTGGATCGAGGCGCAGCTGAAGAGCTATGGCTGCCCGACGGAACGGATCAAATACGAGTACGACCCGCCGCCCAACACCGGCCGTGGCCGCGGCCGCGGCAACACCGGATTGGCCCAGGGCGGCGGCCGCCCGCGCGGTGTGAAAACCCCGACCGGCGTCAACACCGATCCGATGAAGCAGCCGGACGAAAAGCTGCGCGCGCTGAACACGCAGCCGACGACGCCCGGCCCGCGCGAGGCGGTGTTCTGCACGAAAGTCGGCACGACACACCCGGACGAGATGTACATCGTCAGCGGTCACATGGACGGACACGGTTGGGGCGAAGCCGCCAATGACGATGGATCCGGCACCGCGCTCGTCATGGAACTGGCGCGCGTGCTCAGCGCGCCGGACGTGCAGACCGAGCGGACCGTTCGCTTCGCGTTGTGGAACAACGAGGAAACAGGATCGCAAGCCGCACGCGCCTACATTGCGCAGCGGCAGGCGCTGCAGGGCAAAGAGGATCCGTCGGGCTCACGCAAGTACCCCGAACCGAAGTGGCTCGGCATGATCCAGCACGACATGATGCTGTTCGACCACGGGATGCCGCGGCCCGACGGGACGATGAGCAAGGAGCAGCGGCCCGAAGCCGACGTGAACGTGGAATTCCAGGTGAATTCGAAGATGGCGGCCGAATCCCAGAAGCTGGCGTGGGTGCTGGAGGTGGCGAACGAGAAATACGCGACCGACTATCCAGCCACGGTCGGCAGCCACATGACCAACACCGACTCCGGGCCGTTCATCGACATCATTCCCGCCATCAGCCTGCGCGAAAACGAGCGTGGCGTGCACATCGGCAACGGCTGGGACCCGCAATGGCACCAGCCGACCGACGTGTACGCCACCTACAACGACAAGGACTTTCTGCTCGGTCTCAACGCCGCGCAAACGACGCTGGGCGCGATCGGGCAGCTTACTGGCGCAGCTTTACTGAAGAAGTAGGCGCCGCTGTCTGCGCGGTCGCCGCGACAACGGCGTGCTGGGGTTGATAGCCGTAGACGAAGTCCTTGAATTCGGAGTGCAGGAAATCGGCTCCGAATTTGAAATCCTTCATCTCCTTGAACGCGCGATCCGCGTTCCAGCCGTCCTCGGACATCCGATAGGCCGCGGTCATCACGCCCGTGCGATGACGGCCGCCCACGCAGTGCACGTACACGGGCTGGTTGGCCGGATCGTTGACGATGCGCATGAACTGCGCGAGTTGCGCGTCTGTCGGCGGCTGATGCGTCGTCATCGCGATCTGGAAGTATTGCATCCCCGCACGCTCGGCCATCGCGCGTTCACCGGGATCGGCGTCGTCGCTGGTCAGGTTCACGAGCGTCTTGACGCCAATCGCGGCGAGGTCCGTGTAGTCCCGACCTTCCGGCTGTGCACCGCGGTAGTAGTTGTCGTTGACCCGACCGAAATTGTCGATCCGAACCTGTGACAGGTTCGCGCTTGCCGCCGCGGCGGTGGAAGCCAGCGCGGCCACCAGAAGCACAGCCGTATAAACACGCGCGAGTCTGGTATTCGTATTCATAGGCACCATCCAGGAGATGTAAGTGGCTGCCCTCCAAGAGGCAAGTGTAGTGCCACGCAACACTCCACGCCTGCATAGGGACGCTTACGGCCGACTGTCTGTCGATAATGCCTGAGAGGACAGGTCAGCAGGAGCAGTCAACCGCTGTAGGGTTCGACGTCAGCGGAGGTTCGCTAGCCTTAACGAAGGCGCGCGGCCTGAATGCCGGCCGCGACTTTCTCGACCTCGCTCCAGACGCGCAACAGATTGCCGCTCCAGATTTTCGCGATCTGCTCTTCTGTATAACCCCGACGGACGAGCTCGAGCGTCAGGTTGAAGCTCTCGGCCGCGCTGTTCCACCCTTCCACGCCTCCGCCGCCATCGAAGTCGGATGCGATCCCGACGTGGTCGATGCCAATCAGCTTGACGGCGTAATCAATGTGGTCGACGTAGTCCTTGACCGTCGCGCGTCCAGCAGCCGGAAACTGCCGATCGATTTGCGCCATCCGGCGCTCGAATTCAGTCCGCCGATCGGCAGCGAGCGTCTCGGGTCCGGCCGCGCCGCGTCCGCCGCGCCCGCCGCGTCCCGCATCGGCGCTGGTGCCGCCAGGCGTTTCGATCGGGCACTTGTAGGCGGCCGGTGACGCCGCGGCCCGGCCACCACCTCCCGGGACGCCGCCGCGCCCGGTGGGAAGACCGAATTCCGCGCGCAGGGCCGCGATCGCCGGCGCGCGCTCTTTGGGATCGGCCTTGACGGTTTGATTGGCCAGCTTGCGGACCGACGAATGCGATGCGATGACCGGCGCTTTTGAGAGCCCGATGGCTTGCAGGATCGACGCCTTGGACGGATGCGACACATCCACCATGATCCCCAGACGATTCATCTCCTGCAGCGCTTCGCGGCCGAGCGGCGACAGGCCACCCCACTTCCACTCGTTGCCCGCTTCGCCGGTGTGCGAGTCGGCCAGCTGATTGTGGCCGTTGTGCGCCAGCGACATGTAACGACCGCCGCGGTCGTAGAACTCCTTGACGCGCTTGAGATCGGTGCCGATGGGATAGCCGTTCTCGATGCCGATCACGGCTACCTTCTTGCCGCTCTTCGCAATGCGGGTGACGTCCGCGGAGGTGAGCGCGAGCTCGATCTCGTTCGGCGCGATCTGCTCGGTCAGCCGATGGACGGCGTCGAACTTGGCGATCGCGGCGCGGTAGGCGTTGTCGTAACCGGCCGGCGTCAGTTCTCCCTGACCCACGTAGACGATGAAGAACGAGACGTCGAGTCCGCCCTCCTTCATCTTCGGCAGGTTCACCTGCGTCGTCAGGCGCATCGTGTAGTTGCAGCTGGCGGTGAAGTTCTGGGGATCGATGTCGTTGTGCGTGTCGAGCGCGATGACACGATCGTGAATCGCCCTCGCCCGCGCGGTGATGTCCTGCTGGGCGCGCGGCACCGCCGCCGCGGCGATGACGGCGGCGACGAGAGACGCAGAAAACATGAGGCCGTGTTTCATGGAGCACAGGCTACCGTACAATCCGGCGAGCCAATGAGGAACCTGTGATCAGACGACACTTCGCGGCCACGGCCGGACTCGTGTGCATCTGCTGGACGGCGGCCGTGGCGCAGCAGACCGCGGTGCGCGAGCTGGGCATCAAGTACATGCGCGACAGCGAGGAATACGCGACCCTGACGCGCCAGGTCTATCGGCTCGCCGGGGAAGCCGTGACGCGCGCAGTGAACAGCGCCGGCGCGCGGCGATGGGCGGTGGTGCTGGACATCGACGAAACGACGCTCGACAACTCGACCTATCAGCTCGAACGCGCGGCTTATGGATTGCCTTTCGACGACAAGTCCTGGGACGCGTGGGTGGAGCGCCGCGAAGCGTCACCGGTTCCGGGTGTCGCCGACTTCATCGCGCAGGTGCGACGCGCCGGTGGACACGTGGGCTGGATCTCAAACCGGCGCGCGACCGTTGCCGACGCCACTCGCGCCAACCTCAAGATCGCGGGCCTGTGGAATGACGACGACAGGTTGTGCCTGCAGAAGGCGCCGGAGCACACCAAGGCTGAGCGCCGGCACGAAATCGTGACTGGCGCCGGCGACTGTGCGTGGCCGTCGCAGCCGGTGCAAGTCGTCGTCTTCGTGGGCGATCAGCTGGGTGATTTTCCGGCCGCGCAGGAGCAGATCCCCCAGACTGGAACCGACGCCGCGTTCGGACGTGTCTGCTTTCTCCTGCCGAACTCGATGTACGGCAACTGGGAACGGAGCGTCACCCGCGTGCGACAGCCGTAGGCGCGCGCCGGGATCCTGAGGGCCATCGCATGAGTCTTAAGACATGTGAGCGCTGCCACGGAAGTCTCGGCCGAATACCCCATTGAACTGTTGGACTACGTCACGCTGCCGGACCGGCGGCGTCTTCGCATTCGTCCCCTGCGGCGATGCGAGGAGGGGCCGATTCGCGACTTGTACGCGCATTTGAGCCCGGCCAGCCGATACCTCCGATTCTTCTCGCCGATGCCGGAGCTTCCGGCGTCCGTGATGCGCATGCTTGCCTGCGTCGATTACCGCCGGACGCTGGCGCTCGTCGCGGAGCACGAAGACGGGGTAACGCCGGAACCGATCGGCCTCGCCAGTTATGGCGCTTTGGATGATGGCACTGCGGAGCTGGCGTTGGTGGTGCGCGACGAATGGCAACACCACCACGTTGGCACCGAACTGGCTACACGACTGCTTCGAGCGGCCGAAGACCGTGGATTCCATCGCTTCATCGTCCACGCGCTGTCGGAGAACGTCGCGATCCGAAAACTTCTGAAGGACGTCGGCGTCATTCTGTCGTCGAAGCGACACGGCAACGTGTTCGAGTTCGAATTCCTTCGCCGCCCCTGACCACAGTCTAGTGACTGTTCTGGACCATCCAGGGGAGGACAACAGTCAGCAGGAACACGATCCACGCGACAAACATCCATATTTCAAGCGAACCGTTCCCGCGCAGTTTGATCTGCCGCACTCGACGTCGGGATCCGCCATGGATCCTTTGCGGTTGCCGCGTGCCGGACAGTCGGGAGTCCGTGAACCGATTGCTCACCTCGCCTAGAGAAGCGCTGCGACACGAGACTGTGCGCCTGTTTTTCAGTACACGGTTGCAAATCACCGGTGGATGGTGCGTTTTCTGTCACGCGCGGCAGGCGCTCCTTCTGTGGCTGTGGATGCATCGTAGGGTCGGGTGGCGATTGGGTGGCGGGGGCAGCGAGGTCATTTTTCGGTGGCGTGTGCCTCAAGCTCTAAAGGAGCCGTCCGCTCCTCCTTCACGAACTTCACCGGCGCCCGCTGCGGCGGAATCGCGACGATGATGAAGGGCGTCGTGGGCAAGCCCGCCGGTCCGGGCTGATCGTTTACCTCGCGATACCGCACGACGATGGAGCCGTCCTCCTCGCTGATGTTGGCGATCCGCAGCACCGGCGTCGCGTTCGATTGCCGGCCCCCGAAGATGGCGATGACTGTCTCCCGGCGGAAGTCGATCTCCGGGGGAGTTGAGTTCGAGTGCTTGCGCCATACGAAATCCCACACCCCCGGCATGCGGATGATGAGCTCGCGATGCGCATCAATGCGACTGTCCGGGCCTTCCGCAACCATCCGAAAAGAGATTGACGAGCGGCCGGGCTGGACCGGCGTGCCGGCGATCGTGCTGACGCTGATAGCCACCAGGGCTAGTCGACCGGTCGAGCGACTCAGTGATCCCAGCATCCCAGTTGACTGTATCGGCGCGGTCACGTCGGCGTCCTCATTTATCCAATCAATGGTCAGATAAGGCGGTTGAGCGGTTTCGCGGCCGAACCAGTCATCGGGATTGCGAATGGACATAGCGCAGCTCGTCCCGCCTCGCCTGGCTAGGGTTCATTCACTGCGGCGAGGCATCCCCGCTGCGCGGTGAGCCCGAAGTTGATGCAGTTGGCGGTGAGAGGATCGGCGCGCGTTTCCCCTCGCACTGACAGATAATCGGGCGGCGCGGCGACGCCCGCGATCAGAGGCTGCATGCCGACATGGCTCGAACAATTCGGCCGTGATGTTCAGTTCGGGCTGCGGGGGTTGAGCCGAACGCCGGCGTTTTCGGCGTTGGCCGTGATGTCCCTCGCGCTCGGCATCATGGCCACGACGGCCATCTATAGCGTCCTTCATGCGGTTGTTCTGGATCCGTTTCCCTATCGAGACGTTGACCGGTTGACGAGCGTTCGGATCACGAGCCCTGCCACCCGAGGCGGCCGGACCGGCTACTCCATCGACCAGTTCCTCGAAATCGCCGAGCGCAACACGATTTTCGAGGGCACCATCGCTTCTACCATCAGCGACGTGTTGTGGACCGGCGAAGGCGATCCGCAACGGCTCCGTGGAAACCACGGCACGTTCAACACCTTCGACGTCATGGGGGTGGCTCCGCTCGTCGGCCGCACGCCGAACGCGGACGATGCGAAGTCAGGCGCCGAGCCGATCGTTGTCCTGGGCTATCGGTTCTGGCAGCGTCAGTTCGGTGGCGACGCCAGCGTCATCGGCCGCCAACTTCGACTCAACGACACCGTTCGAACGATCATTGGCGTGATGCCGAAGCGGTTCATGTGGCGGGGTGCTGACGTCTATCTACCGACTGCCTTTCAGCGAGGCCGGATCGTAGAGGGCGTTCGCAATGTGCACCTGCTGGGCCGCCTGAAAACCGGCGTCGTGCCGGCCCGTGCCGAATTGGACCTCGCGCCGATCGTCGCGGATTTGAAACAGCGCGAGCCGACACAATTCCCGGACCAGTGGCGGGTTGGCTTGCTGTCGTTCAAGGAGACGTTCCCCAGTGCCATCACACGTGATATCTGGGTGCTCCTCGGCGCGGTGGCGCTCCTGCTGATGATCGCCTGTGCGAACGTTTCCAACCTGCTCCTGTCGAGGGCGACGGCGCGGCAGCGCGAACTGACGGTCCGCATGGCGCTCGGCGCGGGCCGCGGTCGAATCGTTCGCCAGCTTCTGACCGAGAGTCTCCTGCTCGCCGTGGTCGCGGGTGTGGTCGGAGCGATCTTCGCGTACGTGGGCTTGCCTGCGATTCTCGCGATCGTCCCGCCAGGAACGATCCCAGACGAGTCGGAGATCACGCTGAATACGGCGGTTCTCGGGTTCACGCTCATCGTGTCCGCTCTCACAAGCGTCATCTGCGGACTGCTGCCGGCGCTGCACACGTCTCGACGGGATTTTGCAAGCGCGATGCGCGAGACGAGCCTTACGCTGTCGGGCTCGTCCGGTCAGGCCGTGATGCGAAAGGCGCTCGTCGTCGCAGAGGTCGCGCTCGCGTTGATGCTGCTCGTCGGTTCCACGATGCTGCTTCGGATTTTCGTCAGCATGCAGAGGGTGGACCTTGGCGTTGATCCCGGGCGGCTGCTGACGATGCGTGTGCCACTACCGGCGCAACGCTATCCCGATGCCCCGCGCCGAATCGCGTTCTTCAAGGAGCTGCTGCCACGGGTGAGTGGAGTGCCCGGTGTGGCTGCGGCGGCGGTGAACTCCGGGCTGCATCCGATGGGGAACATGGCGCTGCCCGTGGGTGTCAGCGGCGAGCCACCGACCATGGATCCTGTTCAGGTCCACAACGTGAGCGCCGGTTATACGAACGCCATGGGAATCAATCTGGTTGGAGGACGCCTGTTCACGGACCACGAGATCGACGGGGCGCAACCGGTCGCCCTGGTCAACGAACGATTCGTCCGGACACGCGTCAGCGATCGGGTCGCCATCGGGCAGGTCGTTCACGTTCCCCGGCTGAAAGATCCGCCCTTCCTCCTCAAGGACGACGCGTTCGAGATCGTTGGTGTCGTCCACGACACTCTGAATGCGGGCCTCACCGATCCGGTGATGCCAGAGCTCTATATCCCATTTACAGTGACCGGCGTCTCGAATCTCCTCGTGGTCCGCACGCTGGGGAATCCGACAGATGTGACTCGAGCCGTCGTCGGCCAGGTCTACGCCATCGACAAGGGACAGCCGGTTACGGCTGTCATAACACTGGACCGAATACTCAGTGAAAACCAGTACGCGACACCACGCTTCAATCTCGTGCTGCTGTCAGTGTTTTCCGTCGTGGGACTGGCATTGGCGGTTGTCGGCGTCTACGGGGTGATGTCGGCCGCCGTCGCGCAGGAGCGCCGGGAGATCGGCGTTCGCCTCGCACTGGGTGCTAATGCGGCCACGATCGTGCGAATGGTACTCGGACGCGGATCGCGTCTGCTCCTCGCCGGGACGGCCATCGGCTTGATCGGCAGTGTCGCCGCCGGACGCTGGCTCTCGGGTCAGGTGTGGCGCGTGCCGGCCTTCGATCCAGTGGCCTTCGGCATGGTGTCGCTATTGCTGCTCGCCAGTGGATTGGCGGCGTGCTATTGGCCAGCCCGACGCGCTGCGCGCATTGATCCGCTCACCGTCATTCGCGGAGATCTGTAAGAGATCGGCGTCACTCACCGCGACGTACACACCCGCTGACGTTCGCGCGCTCGCTTTCCCACGAGTGGTCAATTGTCAGAGGCCGCTGGTCGGAATGTCGGTCGATTGCGTTGAACGTTTCGTGTTCTACAACTTCAGCAACCGTTCGCGGATGATCCGCGACTGCAGCCGGCTGACCTGGAGTTTGTGTCCCGTCGACAGGAGTGCGACGTGTGTGCCGCCCGGCATGACGTTCACTTTGGTGATCAGGTCGATATTCGCGAGGGTGCCGCGTCCGAGGCGGATGAAGCGGTCCGGATCTAGTCTGGTTTCCAGGTCCTTCAGGCGATAGGTGATCGCATATCGCTCGTTCTTCGTCGTCGTCAGATAGAGCAGCTCGCCTTCGGCGACGATCGACGCAATCTGTGACACGGGGACGATGACGATTTCGTCGCGCCGGCGGACCGGAATCCGCTCGAGGTAGGGAGCGCGAGATGATGATTCGTAGGCCGAGATGGCGTCGCCGACCCGGTTGCTCTGTTCGGCGACGATTTCGGCGTGCTCGATGCGCTCCTGCGCGCGGTTCAGCGCCTCCCGCAGGCGGGTCTTCTCGACCGGTTTCAGCAGGTAGTCGACCGCGTTCACCTCGAACGCCCGCACCGCGTATTCGTCATAGGCGGTGACGAACGCGATGAGCGGCATCTCGGTTTTCTTCAGCATCCGAACGACTCCGATGCCATCCAGCTCCGGCATCTGCAGGTCCAGGAGCGCGAGGTCGGGCCGCTCGCGTTCGATGGCAGCCACGGCCTCCTTACCGGTCGCCGCCTCGGCCACGATCACCACATCTTCGAATGAACGGAGCAGCGCGACGAGAAACGACCGCGCCGGCCGCTCGTCATCCGCGATGACGACGCGGAGACGCGCATTCACGAGGCGCTCCGCGTCGGGATAGTCACCGCG
>Ga0193697_1000831_pt1 | contig 10049 bp, 10 predicted proteins | sample L3m2metaG_FD_145073 | JGI IMG/M metagenome (GOLD analysis project Ga0193697, IMG submission 145073) | Soil microbial communities from a riparian zone of the East river system, Colorado, United States - L3m2 | ecosystem: Environmental > Terrestrial > Soil > Riparian zone | place: USA: East River... | reverse complement strand
GCCCTCGCGCTCGCTGGTCCGCGAGGTGCTCCTCTTCAGCGTCAAGAACCAGGTTGGCTGGCTCGCCGACCTGGTCAACTTCCAGACCGACAAGGTGGTCATCGCCCTGATGGTCGACATCCGCGCTGCGGCCGTCTACGAGATCGCCTCGCGGGTCGTGCTGGCGGTCCGCAGCGTCGCGGTGCTCACCGTCTCGGCGATGATCCCAACCGCCGCCGCTCGCATCGTCGAGGAGGGACGCGAGGTGGTCGGCCCGATGTACCGCCGCTACACGCTGCGCAGCTGCGCGATCGCCTTCCCCCTCTTCACCCTGGTATCGGTCACGGCGCCGTTTCTGTTGATCGCATGGCTGAAGACGGCGCCCGGCGACGCCGAGCTGCTGGTTCCCTTCCTGACCCTGGCCTATCTGGTCAACGTCACCACCGGGGTCGGCTCGACGATCGCGATCGGCGCCGGCCACCCGGGCATCGCCTCCGCCAACGCGGCGCTGATCGCGGCGATCAACGTCGTCCTCACCGTCGCGCTGGCGCCGCCGCTCGGCCTCTGGGGCGTCGTCCTCGGCACTTTCCTCGCCGTCACGTTCGGCAGCCTGCTCTTCAATGCTCGCTTCCTGCGCCTCTTCCAGTTGCCGCTGCGCGACCTGCTCGCCGGCGTCCTGCCGCCGGGCGCGCTTGCGCTTGGGCTCGGCATTCTGCCGGCGGCCGTGGCGCTCGCGGTCGGGGTCCCCGACGGTCGGCCGAGCGCGATTTTCTGGCTCGCCCTCGCGACGACGATCTACGCGATCCCCTACTGGCTGATTGCCACGCGGCGCGGGTTTCTGCCCAGGCAGCTCGAGTTCCCGCCCCTGCGTCGTCGCCACTCGCTCGCCAGTCCGGCATGAGCGGAACAGTGCGACGGCCGAACGTCGACGACTCGCTTCGCGCCGTGGTGCTGAGCTATGGGGGCGGCGGGGAGTACGGGCCACTGCTGGCCTCGCTGCTCGCCGAGGGGATGTCGGCCGAGCGGATCCTCGTCGTCCACAATCCGGCGCTGCCGGGTGAACGCGACCCGGCGCTGCCTGCCGGCGTCGAGCTCCTGCGTTCGAGCCACAACCTCGGTTACGCCGCCGCCATGAACCGCGGCATCGAGCACCAGCTCGAGCGCGGCTGCGCGCTGCTCTTGCTGCTCACCCACGACGCCCGCCTGCGCCCCGGCGCCCTCGCCCGTCTGGTCGAAGCCGCGAAAGCGCACCCCGAGCTCGGGGTGCTCGGCCCGGCGCTGGTCTTCGCGGACACCGAACAGCCGTTTTCCTTCGGTGGCCTCAGCCGCACCGGCGGCGGCATGGCGCATCGCACCGAGCGGCCCGAGGCGGTCGAGGGGATCGCCGCCTGCGACTGGATCGACGGCGGCACGATCTTGGTGCGTGTCGCGATGCTGGAGCGGGTCGGCTGCTTTGACGAGCGCTTCTGGAGCTATTTCGAGGAGGCCGAGCTCTGCCTGCGCGCCCGACGGGCGGGCTTCCGGGTCGGCGTGGTCCTCGCCGCGGTCGCCGACCAGGCGCCGGGAGGCCCGGGGCGCCCTGGTCCCTGGTCCTACCTGATGACCCGCAACGGGGTCGCCTACGCTTGGCGCGCCGCCGGCATCGGCGGCCTCGCTCTGATGAGCGCCCGCGCCGCCTTCGAGGTGCTGCTCGAGCTGGCCCGCGTCCTCGCCCGCGGCCTGCGTCTGCGCCGCGGTTCGCCGGCCGAGCCGTGGGCGCTATGCGTTGGGACCGCCCGCGGTCTGCTCGACTTCTATCGCCGTCGCTGGGGCCCGCCGCCGACCCTGCCGGGCGCCGGTGACGTCAGCAACGTCGCTCCGCCCAGCGAGGAGGAGGATCGTGGTGGCTGAGCGTCCGCGGGTTCTGCAGCTTGGCCCTGACGTACGCGGCGGCATGCGGGCGGTGATGCACGGGCTCTTCGCCTCGCCCCTGGCCGAGCGCTACCGGCTGGAATTCGTCGCCACCCATCGCGGCACCGGCGGGGCCGAGCGGCTCGGCGTCTACTGCCTGGGCCTTTGGCGGTTGACCTGGTGGAGCCTGCGCGGGCGCGGCCGGATCGTCCACGTCCACGCCACCGTGCGGGGCAGCATGCTGCGCAAGTCGTTCGTCGTCCTGCTCGCCAAGGCCCTACGCCGCCGCGTCGTCCTCCACATGCACTCGGGCCCCGGCGACGTCGTCTTCGAGCGCACCCGGATCGGCTCGTTGCGGGCGGCGCTCTTCCGCCTCATGTTCCGCCGCGCCGACGTCATCCTCGCCGTCTCCGCGGCGAGCGCGCGGGCATTGGAGGAGACCTACGCCGCGAGCGGCGTGGTCGTCGTGCCCAACCCGGCGCCCGAGGCGCCGGACGTCCCGCCGGGCCGTGGCGGCGAGCCGCTCACCGCCCTCTACGTCGGCGGTTTCGCCAACCGGGTCAAGGGGGGGGACGAGCTGCTCGCCGCCCTGGAGCGTCCCGAGCCGGCCGAGTTGAGGGTTCTGCTCAGCGGGCCCGGCGAGCTGCCCGAGCGGGGGCACGAGCTGATCGAGCGGCGGCCGGACGTCGAGTGGCGCGGATGGCTCGAGGAAGCCGAGAAGGAAGAGCTGCTGCGCGAGGCAGCGATCTTCATCCTCCCGTCGACCTCGGAGGGCCTGCCGATGGCTCTGCTCGAGGCGATGGCCTGGGCCCGCGCGATCGTCGCCACGGCGGTCGGGGGCGTCCCCGACGTGCTCAGCGACGGCGTCGACGGCCTCGTGGTGCCCTCGAGCGACCCCGACGCCCTCGCCGCCGCGCTGGCAAGGCTGGCCGGCGACCCCGAGCTGCGCGAGCGGCTCGGCCAAGCCGCCCGCGACCGAGCCCGCCGCCTCAACGCCGAGGAAGTAACCGGCCGCCTGGAAACCATCTACACCGAGCTCCTCGCCTGAGTCCCTGCTGAAGCTCAGCGTTCCGCGAGCAGCTCCTCGCGCACGGCGGCGATCAGGTCGGAGCCGTCGAGGCCGGCGGCGCCGCCGCCGGGGGGAGTCGCGGCGACGGCGGCGGCGAGCTCGGACTCGTCCTCGACCAGGATCACGCGGCCGTCCGGCGCAAGGCGGCGGGCCAGTTCGAGCTGGTGGTCGTCGACGGTCTCGCCGAAGCGCTCGAGTCGGGGAAAGACGATCGGCACCTGCCCGGCGCGCGCGGCGCAGAGGATCGTGCCGGCGCCGGCGTGGCTGACGACCCGATCGGCGCGCTCCATCTCCTCGACGATCTCGGCGAAGGTCATCCAGGGCACCGCGCGGTGGGCGTTCTCCGGTGGCTCTCCGGGCCCGTGCTGGACGACCAGCTCCGCGCCGGGGAGCGATTCCAGCGCCCGCAGGAAGCGTTCGAAAGCGTAGGTCGGATGGCTGCCGACCGTGGCGAAGATCACAGCAGCCTGCCGGCGAATCGGGCTCGTCCGTGCGCCAGCTCGGGCCACTGGACGAAGAACGCGTCGGCCAGCGGTCGTACCAGCCTGCCGCTGAGCGAGAGGCTGGTCGTGCGGGTGAGGCTCTCGACGTAGACAAGGCGGGCGCCGAAGAGCTTGCCGGCGAGGAAGAAGGGGACCGCCAGGGCAGCGCCGGTGGAGAGGATCACGTCGGGCCGCTCGCGTCGCACCACCCGCCAGGCGAGGCGCAGGTTGGCGAGCAGCGCCCGCAGGCTGCGGTTGGTCGGCCCGCGCCCGTGCAGCACGCGTTCGTCGCGCAGCAGGTAGTCGGAGTCGGCCGCGGGCAGCGTCACCCAGGTTGCGTCGAAACCCTCCCAGGCGGGTTCGAGGCGGAGCAGCTGCAGCAGGTGGCCCCCCGGCGAGCAGACGAGCAGCGCCTTGCGCGGGCGGTCAGCCATCGCCGCCCATTGTTTGCCGCGGCAGCGATCAGGGGCACCGCCGCTGCCGTCGCGCACGACTCGGCGCGCTGGGCGTAGCGCGCCGAGTCGTGCAGCAGCACGATCGCCCCGGGGCGGAGGTCGCGCTCGACCAGGCCGGCGATGCGCTCGGGCGAGCTGTCCTCCCAGTCCTGGCCCCAGGCGCTCCAGTAGGCGAGGCGCAGGCCGAGCTTCTCGCAAAGGGCGGCGAGGGTCGGGGAAGAGGCGCCGAAGGGCGGCCGGTACCAGGCGGCTCGCCCGCCGCCGGCGCTCTCGATCGCCTCGATGCCCGCCGTGAGCTCCTCCTCCGCCCCGGCGGCATCCAGCACGTCGTGGCGCCGGTGGGTCATCCCGTGCAGGGCGACCTCGTGCCCTCGCTCGACCATGCCGCCGATCAGGTCGGGCGACTCGCGGACGTGCTCGCCGAGCACGAAGAAGGTCGCCGTCGCGCCGGCCGCCTCGAGGGCGTCGAGCACGGCCGGCGTGCAGTCGGGATCCGGCCCGTCGTCGAAGGTCAACACCGCCGCAGCGGCGGTCGGCACCGCTTCGATCCCAGGCACCCGCTGCCAGCGCCGCCGCCGCGACGGACTCCAGTCGTAGAGGCGCTGTCGGACCGGCCTGGGGATGGCCTGTCGCAGCGTCCGGCGCAGTTGGCGTGAGTCGGGCATCTGCAGCGGGCCAGGTTAGTCCAGCCGCGGCCGGGAGTCCGCCCAGGACGCTCGTAGACTCCCCGCCGTGCCTGGCCATCGACTTCGCAACCGCTCCAGCCACGCGGTCTTCCTCTGCTACCACTCGGTCGCCCCAGAGGGCCCGCGCTACCTGACGATCTCGGCGGACCTCTTCGAGCGTCAGCTGGCGCTGCTGCGCCGGCGAGGCTTCCGTGGCGGCGACCTGACGGCGCTGGGCGAGCTGGCCGCCGGCGGGGATCCGGGCCCGACTGCCTTCCTCACCTTCGACGACGGCTTCCGCGACAACTACGAGACGGTGCTGCCGCTGCTGCGCGAGTACGGCTTCCCGGCCTTCGTCTTCACCCTGCCACCGCTGCTGACGGAGGGCGGCGCCTTCGCCTGGCCGGAGATGGCGGTCGACCGCGAGCGCTATCCCGCGACGCTGCGCTCGGTCGACTGGGCGATGCTGGAGGAGATGAAGGAGGGAGGCTTCGATGTGGGCAGCCACACCCTCAACCATTCCCATCTGCCGGCGCTCGGTGGCGAGCAGCTGCGCGAGGAGCTCTGGCAGTCGCGTGCAGCGATCAGGGAACGACTCGGCGCCTGCGACACGCTCGCCTACCCGTTTGGCGAGTGGAGCGCCGAGGTCGCCGCCGCCGCCGCCGAGTGCGGCTACCGCTACGCCTTCACCCTGCCGACGGTGAGCGGCCAGCACCGCGCGGCGCCGCTCTCGATTCCGCGCGTCAACGTCGACTACCGCGACGACGAGCGCCGCTTCGGCCTGAAGCTCTCCTCGCTCGGCCGGCGGGTGCTGCTCTCCTCGACCGTCGGGGCGATCAGGAGGCGCCGGGCGCGCGCAGCCACTCGACCAGATCGGTCGCGTTGAAGTAGGCGCAGTCCGAGCCGCCGAAGACCCAGATCGTGTCGCCGACCAGTGCCGCGCCATGGCCGTGGCGGGCGGTGCGCAAGTCCGGTAGTCGGGTCCACTCGCCGGTCTTCGGGTCGAGCTCCTGTACGGCGCCCGTAACCGTGCCCGCCTCGTCGTTGCCGCCGCCGATCGCGATCACCCGCCCGTGGGTCGCGACGGCAGCCAGGCCGCCGCTGGGGACCGGCATCGGCGCGAGGCGTTCCCAGCGGTCGGTCTTCGGGTCGTAGCGTTCCGCCGTGGTCACGGCAAGGGAGTGGGGGGCGCGGCCGCCGAGGACGTAGAGCTTGCCGCCCAGCACCGCCTCGCCGACGTGCTCGCGCCGGCTGCGCATGCCAGCCAGCCGCGACCAGCGCCGGCCGCGGAAGTCGTAGACGTAGGTCTCGTCGAGCGGCACCCGGTCGCGGGCGCCGCCGGCGACGTAGAGCTTGTCGCCGATCACCCCCGCCGCCATTGCCGCACGCGGCTGCGGCAGGTCCGGCAGCTGCGACCAGGTATCGGTCGCGGGGTCGTAGCGGTAGAAGTCTTGGCTGGTGTTGGAGGTGACGCGTCTCCCGTAGCCGCCGAGCACGTAGAGGTCGCCGCGGTAGGCGACGACGCCGACGTGGTTGAGCGGCCGCGGCATCGGCGCCAGTTCGGTGTATTCGCCGCTGCGGGGGTCGAAGCGGGTCAGCGCGTCGGACGGATCGACGAGCAGTTCCCCTTCCACTTCTTCGAGCAGGCCCGTCGCACCGCCGACGAGGTAGGCGTCGCCGTCGATCGTCGCCGCGCGCGGCTCGTCGCGGTCGAAGGCGAGGCTCGGCCCCTCCGTCCAAGGCGAGGCAAGGTTGGTCGGCGCTGCGCAAGCCTCCGGGTCGAAGCCAAGCGCTTCCTTGATGCCGACCTCGATGCCGGTCTCGGTCAGGGCGGCTAGCGGCAGCATGACCAGCACCGCGATGACGATCGCGATCGGAATGAAGACGCGACTGCGCATCAGGCGGTCGCTCCGCCGCGCTGTGGGGTCAGGAAGGGCGCCAGGGCGTCGAGATCGACGCCGGGTGGTCGCAGCGCCCGTAGCAGGCGTTCGGCGACCGCCCGCCAGGTGAGCAGCTTGGAGTGCTCATAGGCCCGCTCGCCCAACCGACGCGCCGTCTCGGCATCGCAGAGCTCGCGCATCGCTGCGAGCAGAGCGCCGTCCTCGGCCGGGTCGACCAGGCGACCACCGTCGCCGATCGCGTCGGGGGCTCCGCCGATCGTGGTGCCGATGCCGGCGATGCCGCTCGAAGCGGCATCGACGTAGGCGATCCCGAAAGGCTCGTAGGTGGAGGGCATGAGGAAGCAGGTGGCGCGGTGCAGCAGCGCAGCGTAGCGCCGGCGGCCATGCTCGGAGTCGAGCGGTAAGGACCCGTGGCCGGTCACGCCCTCGGCGTCGATGCGCGGATGACCGCCGACCAAGTCGAGCGTCGCCTGAGGGTGCTCGTGGCGGATCGCCGCGAACGCCTCGACGCAGGCAGCGCCGCGCTTGCGCTCCCAGTCGGCGCCGACGAAGAGGAAGCGCGGCACGCTCCAGTCGCGCTCCGCCCGTCCTGGGTCGATGTTGTGGCCGACGCCCACGACGTGGACCTTCGCTGCCGGTATGCCGTAGTCCTCTCGCACCGATTCGGCCGTCCAGGTGCTGGTCGCGCAGCAGGCGCGGTTGCGCTCGTAGATGCGGCGCTGCCGCGCGCGCCAGCGCGCCGCGCCGGGGGCGCCGAGCGAGTCGTAGGGGGGAGCGTTGCGGCGCAGGGCCTGGGCGACGGTCATGTCGTCGAAGCTGACCATGGGTGCTGAGGTCGAGAGCGTGTAGCCGCTGCCCAGAGCGACGACGCCGTCGAGCTGCCCAGCCGCCCGCAGGCGACGGCTTCCGGTCGCGGCGCAGGCCGCGGCGAAGGACCGGCTGGTCGCCTGGTCCGCCCACTCCATCCGCAGCAGGCGGGCCAACCGCCGGGCCCCGGGGAACTCCGCCCGCACCGGCTCCACCGTGCAGCCGGCCGCCTCGAGCCCGGCGGAGAGGCTGGCCGGCACACCCGACCAGGACTTGGGATCGGTCGGATCGCCCTGCTGGACGACGGCTATGCGGGGGCCCGAGACGACGTCTTCGCCGAAGTGCACGCGGGCATCATCGCCCAAGTGGGCCGGGGCGGTCAGCTGACGTCGGCGAGGCTGTGGCCGAGCTTGGCGGCGTCGAGGCGCAGCTCCGAGGTGCCGTCGAGCTCGTCGCCGTTGCGGTAGAGGCCGTCCTTGATGTAGGCGTAGTCGGCGCCGTCGGCGATCATGCTGACGCCGCTGCGCGAGTCGATCGGGTTGCCGTCGAGGTACAGCTCGTAGAAGCCCGCGTCGGCGGCCGAGGCCTTGAAGTGGATGACGATGTCGTGCCACGCCCCCTCGCCGACCGGGGCGAGGAAGCGGTCGCCGCCCATCGAGGGCCCGTGGCTCCAGAGGCCTTTCGGGTTGGCGGCGTATTCGCCGTCGTCGCCTTCGTAGTCCCAGAGCTGCAGGCCGAAGGCCGGCGAGCCGTCGTCGTCGCCCTTGAAGAAGCTGTACCAGTACTCGTCGCCCTCGTGGAACTCGACCATCCCGCTGGTGCTGCCGCCGCCGTTGCCGCCGAGGATCAGCTCGGAGCGGGTCTGATTGCCGGTGAGGAGGACCTTGCCGGCCGAGCCGCCGCTGCGGACGATGTCGTCGACCACGGTCGGCATCGCTTCGCCGACGCCGGCGGTGTTCCAGTTGAACAGCCCGCTCTCGAAGCCGGCGTCGAGGACGCCGGGGGCGGTGCTCGGGCTGGCCTTCGTCCTGCGGCTGGAGACGGCCGAGTTGGGAGCAAGCGAGGCGTTGCGACTCGCCCGGCGCAGCCGCCGTGCGCGGGCCCTGCGGGCGCGGTGCCGACGGCGGCTCTTGCTCGTCTGCCGCCGGCTGCGATGCTTCTTCGACGAGCCGGTCTGGGCGCCGGCAGTCGCCGACCGTGGGGTGGCGGCGCCCGCCACCGGGATCGAGGCCGCGAAGAGAAGCGCGAACGCCGTCGCGAGGCAAATCGCCAGGCGGGCGGCGCACAGCCGGAGGGAGTCGTTCGAAGCGGTTCGTGCCACACGGCTTGCTCGGCTGCGTGGCAGTCCCTCGCCAGCTGTCAAGTGTGCACTGGACGGATGTTCGATGCGGCGGGGAGCGCCTGCAGGGCGGCTTTCAGCCGGTCACGGTGGCCAAGCTGGTGCCGAGCTTGGCGTCGTCGAGGCGGATCTCCGAGGTTCCAGTGAGCTTCGAGCCGTTGCGGTAGAGACCGTCCTTGATGTAGGCGGAGCCGGCTGCGGCCGGCAGCGTGCTGGTGTTGTCGCGGGAGTCGATCAGCGTGCCGTCCAGATACACCTGGTAGAAGCCGACGCCGGTCCGGGACGCCTTGAAGTGAATCGCCACGTCATGCCACTGCTGCTCCGCGGCGGGGGCGAGGAAACGGTCGCCGCCCATGCCGGGGCCGTGGCTCCACAGGCCCTTCGGGTTGGCTTTGTACTGACCGTCGTCGCCTTCGTAGTCCCAGAGCTGCAGGCCGAATGCCGGCGAGCCGCCGTCGTCGCCCTTGAGCTGCAGGATCAGGTTGTGGGCACCCGGTCGGCCGTAGACCATCGACTTGATGAAAAAGGAGAAGCCGTACCAGTACTCGTCGCCCTCGACGAACTTGCGGGTGCCGGATGTGCTGCCGGTGCCGTTGCCGCCGAGGATCAGCTCCGAGCGGGTCTGCGAGCCGGTGAGGATCACCTTCGCCGACTTCGAGCCGCTGCGGACGACGTCGCCGACGACGGTGGGCACCGCTTCGCCTACGCCGGCGATGTTCCAACCGGCGAGCCCGCTCTCGAAGCCGGCTTCCAGCAGCGCTGCCGGAGCCGGTGCGGGGGGCGGAGTTGGAGCGGGCTGGGCTGGGGTCGGTGCGGGGCCGGGCTCGGGAGTCGGTGCCGGAGCGGGTCCTGGGGCAGGGGTGGGGTCCGGCGTCGGAGTCGGTACAGGGGTGGAGGTTGAGACGGGAGTCGCTGCGGGGGTGGAGGTTGGAGCCGGCGCGGCGGCCGGCGCCTCGTGCCTGGGCCGACGCCGCCTGGCGCTGCGCGCCTTGCCCCTCAGGCCTTGGCGGGCGCGGAGGGTGCGATCGCCCCGGCGATCGGTTGCGGACGAGTTACGAGCTCCGGCTGAGCCCGCGGCGGTGGAGGCGGGCGGCACGACCGCGCCGGCCTGGGCGAGCGAGGCGGATGCCAGCGAGCCCGAGGCGGCGACGAGGAGAACCAGCAGGGGGGTGCGCATGCGACCCCTTCGGCGAATCGGGCGATTCCGTCAAACCGGTGCGTCTGAACGCGGACAGATGTCCGTCGGCGGCTCGCTGCCCGCCTCCGGGCGGAATCCGCGGCGGCTGGCGGCTAGTAGGCGCCGCGCCCGGACAGCACGGCCGGGAGCGTGGCGAGGAGGATCTCGACGTCGCGGGCCAGCGACCATCCGGCGACGTACTGGTAGTCGAACCGGATCATGTCGTGGAAGGGGATGTTGGAGCGGCCGGAGACCTGCCACGGGCCGGTGAGCCCGGGGCGCAGG
>Ga0193697_1000829_pt1 | contig 10071 bp, 5 predicted proteins | sample L3m2metaG_FD_145073 | JGI IMG/M metagenome (GOLD analysis project Ga0193697, IMG submission 145073) | Soil microbial communities from a riparian zone of the East river system, Colorado, United States - L3m2 | ecosystem: Environmental > Terrestrial > Soil > Riparian zone | place: USA: East River... | reverse complement strand
TGTAGTAACCGTAAGCAGAATCGCCCGTCACCACGACGTTGCCGCTGCCGTCCACCGCCACCGCATAGGCGAAACCGCCTGGGCCGCGTTTCTCCCACAGCAGCGCGCCATTGGCCGCTGCATACTTGGCCGTGTAGTAATCGTTATCACCGCCGCTATTGCGAGAATGCCCTGTCACCACCACGTTGCCGCTGCCGTCCACGGCCACCGCGCTGGCTCCGTCGTAGTCGTAGTCCGTCGCCGGGCCGTTGTAGCGTTGCTCCCAGAGCAGCGCGCCGTTCGCCGCCGCATACTTCGCCGTGTAGTAGTCGGGGAAACCCGTGCTGCCGACGGAAGACCCCGTCACCACCACGTCGCCGCTGCCCGCGACCACTACCGCCGTGGCACCACCTCTGGGACCGCGTTTCTCCCAGAGGAACACGCCGTCTGCCGCTGCATACTTGGCTGTGTAGTAGTCGTAGCCGCCTCCACCGCCGACGGAAGACCCCGTAACGACCACGTTGCCACTGCCGTCCACCGCTAACGCCTGCGCTCGGTCATCGCTGTTCGCCGGGCCGTTGCAGCGCTTTTCCCAGAGCAGCGCGCCGTCCGCCGCCGCGTACTTGGCCGTGTAGTAGTCGTAGCCACTCCCGCCGCCCATAGAGTACCCCGTGACCACGACGTTGCCGCTGCCGTCCACCGCCACTGCCTGGGCGTGATCGTCGTTCCACGGTCCGTCGTAGCGTTTCGCCCACAGCAGCGCGCCGTCCCTCGCCGCATACTTAACGTTTCCGTTGGTGTTGTAGGAAGTCCCCGTGACCACCACATTGCCGCTGCCGTCCACAGTGAGAGCAGTTGCACCGCCGTTGTTGGTCCAAGCCCCCGTTCCATCTGCGAGGTATTTGATCGTCACGGAATCCCCCGTGACCACCACATTGCCGCTGCCGTCCACCGCCACTGCCCAGGCGAAATCGGCGCTGTTGGCCGCCCCGTTGTAGCGCTTTTCCCAGAGCAGCGCCCCGTCTGACGCCGCATATTTGGCTGTGTAGGAGTCGGCGTTTCCGTTGTTGTTGGAATACGCCGTCACGACCACATTGCCGCTGCCATCCACAGTGAGAGCAGTCGCACCGCCGTTGTTGGTCCAAGCCCCCGTTCCATCCGCCAAATATTTGATCGTCCCGGAAGTCCCCGTCACCACCACGTTGCCGCTGCCGTCCACTACCACCCCCCAGACGTAGTCATAGCTGTTCGCCGTGCCGTTGTAGCGTTTCTCCCAGAGCAGCGCGCCGTTTGCTGCCGCGTACTTGGCCGTGTAGTAGTCGTAGTCGCTCGCGCCGCCGTCGGAAAGTCCCGTCACCACGACGTTGCCGCTACCGTCCAGCGCCAAGGCCTGCGCTCTGTCGTCACGGTTTGCCGGGCCGTTGTAGCGTTTCTCCCAGAGCAGCGCACCGTCCGCCGCCGCATGCTTGACCATGTAGTAGTCAGCGGAAGAAGTCCCCGTCACCACGACGTTGCCGCTGCCGTCCACCGCCACTGCCACGGCGAGCCCTCCTTCTGGGCCGCGTTGCTCCCAGAGCAGGGCGCCGTCCGCCGCCGCATACTTGGCCGTGTAGCCGTCGGGGACAAGGCTCCCGTTGTAGGAATAGCCCGTGACCACGACGTTGCCCATGCCATCCACCGCCACGGCACGGGCTACTTGGTCGTCGAAGTTTTGCGGGCCGCTGTAGCGTTTCTGCCAAAGCACAGACCCGTCCACGCCGGAATACTTAATCGTCAGCATCTCTGAACCGATGTTGCCGGTGACAATGATGTCGTCTGCTGCGTCGCGCACGACCTTGATCGCTCCGTACGAGTTACCGTCCGAGTTGCTCACCACATTGCTGTAGCGATGCACCCACGCCTCGCTCACGGCCGCTTGGGCTGGCGGAGGCCCGAACGCCAGGGTGGCGAGAAGCCCCAGCGCGGCCCAGAGACAGGCGTGGCGCGTGAGGAGGTGGGCCAGAAGCAAGGTTGGTTTTTTCATAAGCGCATCAGTCAATTTGTCCGTTCACTCCATTTCTGAGGCGTTCCCCGAAGAAGGTGACAGGAATTGTGAAGAGATTTTCGGCGGGGGTGTTACAGCCGTCAGCCCGCAGGGCGAAAAAAATAGACCAGAAATAAATCGCCGAGCTATTTTCGGTCGTCCCTTCGGGACCCCTTCTCTGCCGCGTCGATTTCAGCCCACGAGGGCGCGCGCCAGAATCGCAATTGGTCCTTGCTCACGGACACCAAACAGTTGCCATCGGGAGTAAAGGCCAGTTGCATCACTTCTTCTTTGTGCCCCTCGAGCGTCGCCACTTCCTCGTCCGAAGTGACATCCCAAATCGAAATGGATCCATCACCGGCAGCGGTGGCGAAGCGGCGGCCGTCAGGGGAAAGCGCTAGACGGTAGGCGCCCGTTCTCGGAGTGAGCTTGTTGGTCTCCCGGCGAGTCCGGACATCCCAAAAGCGGATGTCATGGCCGGCGGAGATCAGCGTTTTTCCATCAGGCAGCAACGCCACCCCTCCCGCCTGGGGATGTCCACGAAATGTGGCGGCTTCGCTTGGTCCCTCCAGTTGCCAGAGCTCGACCGGGCCTTTCCAAAGGCCAGCCATGACGGCCCTGGCATCGGCAGAAAATGTCAGTGAGATCGGAAGCCCGCCATCGGTGGAAAAGACGTGCGTTTCCTTCCGGGCATTCACGTCCCACACGCGAACGGTACTCCTTACGTTCTCGGCCGCCATCTGCGTGAAGGGCTTTGGGTTGTCGGCGGCGGCCAGGTGACGACCGTCCAGGGAGAAGACCAGCCGGTGAAAGCGATTCGTGTGGTGTTGAGCGAAGAATTGCCTCTGGCCCGTCTCTTGATTCCACAGCATAACCTCGCCGCTTCGACTACTGAATGCGGCCACCCTGCCGCCCGGAGCCACGGCGGCAAACAATGTGTTCGTCAAGGGAAGCGGATGGCGTTCTCCTTCCGAGAGACGCAGCGTATCCCACAAGCTGAAGGTTTGATCGGTATAGACAGTGAGAAGATGGCGGCCATCCGGCGAAAGGCAGAGGGCCGGTCCGTAAGTGCGCCAATCGGTGTTGATCGAGTTCTGAGCGAACACGTGCGTAACTTTTTCCTTCGCGCGTGGCAACAGGTCCCAAACCCGAATGGTGCCATCGTCACTGGCGGAGAGCAGCGTTTGCCCGTCCGGCGCGAAGGCCAGGCTGGAGATACTTTTGCGATGGCCTCGCAGTTCGGCTGTCTGGCTTCCGGTCTTAGCATCCACGAGGCGGATGACCTGACCCGCGCCGCCCCCAACACTCATCGCCAAAATCCGCCCATCTGGAGAAAACGCCAATCTGGTAATCCCACCATTGTGGTTTGTCAGTTGCAGCGCTTCCCGCCGCTCGGTGAGGTCCCAAAGCCGGGCAGTCCGGTCTTCACTGCCCGAAGCCAGTGATCGGCCATCGGGTGAGAAGGTGAGGGCTCTAACGAGGTCATGGTGCCCGACGAGCCGATCCAACGAACGGCGGGCGATGTCCCAGAGCAGAATCGCGCCGTGTTCGTCTTCATTATAGACCAGCGTCCCGCTGTCGGGCGAGAAGGCCAGTCCGATCGCCGTCCCCGATGAATTAAACGCCGGCAAATTCGTGATCTCGCTGCGAGCCTTCACATCCCATAAACGAACGCCACCGAACATAGTCGCGAAAGCGAGCCACTTGCTGTCCGGGGAAAAGGTAATGCTCCCGGGGCGGAGCCAGAAGTTGGTGGTGAGCGTGGCCGCAATCTCTCGTGTGGCCAGGTCCCAAAGCAGAACAGGTCGCCCCTGGGCCTCCTTGGCAGAGGCCGTCGCCAGCCAGCGGCCATCGGGTGAAGCGGCGGCGCCAAAGACCTCCTCCTCATGCGGCAGCAGGCCGATTTGACGCCGAGACTCCAAGTCCCACAGGCGAACTGATTTGTCGCGGCCAGCGGAGAAGACCGTCTTGCCGTCCACCAACATGCCGACCGCAGTGGCGCCGTTGGTGTGTTCACCCAGAATGAAACGTTCCTCGCCCTGGCATTGACGCCACAAGTAACGCCACTCCCACCCTCTCAGATCTGTAGCAGCCGACGTGAGGAGGCTCTGACTATCTCCTGTGGAAGAGTGAGCCTCCTCACGTCGGCTGCTACGAAGTGGATTGGCAGCAGGCCGGTGTCGATTCAACAGCTCTTGCGCACGCCCGAGGTTGTTCTGTGCGAGTTCCTGTTGCACGAGGTTCATGTCCGAGGCGTAGCCTTTTTGCCGGGCTTCCAGCTCTCCTCGCTCCGCCCGCTGCCGCTCATGATTGATATGATAGATGGCAATGGGCGACCCGATCGTGACGGCGAGCAGCAGAAGGAGCGTCGCGACACCGAGGGAAGCCACGAGCGGTTTGCGCCGGCACCAGCGCCACAACCTTGCGGCTGGGCCAATGCGCCGGGCGCGGATTGGTTCAGCTTTGAGGAAGCGATCAAGATCTTCCCCGAGCGCCTGCGCCGTTTGGTAGCGGCGGGCCGGCTCTTTCTCGAGGCATTTCAAGCAGAGGGTCTCCAGGTCGGGAGGCACGCTGGGATTGAGCAGGCGCGGCGAGACCGCTTCAGTGTTCAACACTTCCTGCAACGTGTCGGTGAGCGTCTCGCCCACGAACGGCGCGCGGCCCGTGAGCAGGTGATAGAGAATTGCGCCCAGAGAATAGACGTCGCTGCGCCGGCCAACCAGCCCGCGCCTGGCGGCGGCTTGCTCCGGCGGCATGTAATTGGGCGAGCCGAGCACCTGGCCACTCAAGGTCAGTTCGCTGTCGTGATGTAATCGCTTGGCGAGACCGAAGTCGGTCACGCGGGGCTGGTCGAACGGATCGATGAGCACGTTGGACGGCTTGAGGTCGCGGTGGAGAATGCCACGTTCGTGCGCGTAGTGGATAGCCTCGGCAACGATCCTGGCGTAGCGCCCGGCGCGGCGCAGCCATTCCGCATTCCGCACTTCGCATTCCGCACTGAGCCTGGCCAGGCTCTGGCCCTCGATGAAATCCATGACGAAGAACGGCTGTCCCTCGTGTGCACCAACTTCGTGGATGGCCACGATGTTCGGATGTTGCAGACTGGCTGCTGCCGCCGCTTCCGCGCGGAACCGTTGCGCCAGGTCCTTGCCCGACTCACCGCCGAACAAGAGCATCTTCACCGCGACGATGCGGCCAAGGCTCTTCTGCCGCGCCTTGTAAATGACGCCCATACCGCCACGGGCGATTTCTTCGAGCAATTCGTAGTCGCCGAAGGAGCGGAGCGGAGGTTGAGGGTTGATCGTGGCGGAATCGGCCGTGCCGAGCGCGAAGAGGCACTTCAGACAATACCCGCGTGGCGCGTCCGGTGGAACTTCCGCACCGCAACTTGGGCAGGTCGCCTTTGATGTCGGTTGCTCAGTCAATGACTTCTACTCTCTTCTGAGGCGAAACGGAGGCGAGGTGACAAGACTTCTCGTTACGTGCTCAACACGGCGAAGAGATGCTTCAACTCGTCTTCCAGTTCGTCCGGTCCGGCCACGGTCTGCGCGATTTCCTCGCGGAACAATTCGCGATAACGGCGCCGCATCCGATGCACGGCCTGTTTAATCGCATCCTCCGAGAGCCCGAGCTGCACGCCCAGTTGAGCGTAGCTCAAACCGGAGTCGTCGGCGAGCAAAGAGCTTTTCAGGACGTCGAACAGTCCTCCCTTGCTCGAATCGCGAAACTCCTGTTCCAGCCGCGCCAGCACCTGGTCGAAGAGCGTCGTGACCCAGCGACGCTCGTAGAGCTTGGCGGCGTCCAGTTGATCGATCGGCTCCAATCGATAGCGTTCCTCTGCCGAGGCCGCATCAAACGAGATAATTTCCCGGCCGCCGCCCCGCTTCAGCCTCCGCGCCTTGTCCCATTCGTCGGCAAGGAAATGGGTGAGGGCCGCGAGCAGATAAGTGCGAAATCGCCCGCGTTCACGGTCGGCCTGCGCGACGTAATTCTTCTCCAACAACCGGGCGAAGAACGCCTGCGTAAGATCCTGTGCGTCGTGCGGGCTGTGCCCTTTGCGGCGCACGAATGCGTAAAGCGGATACCAGTAAGTGCGACAGAGTTGATCGAGAGCCTGCGCGGCATGCGGCGAATCCGTCTCACTCGCCGTCAGCACAACACTCCAATGCGTAGTGCTGAAAGAAGCTCGCTGATAGTTCCACTGCGGTAGCCCAGGATCGGAAGCGGGCACGTCCACAGAGTAGGTCTTCTCGACAGCGCTTGGCGAGCTTGAAATTGTTATGTCGTCCCTTGTTCGATCCAAACGACGTGGAGCCGCCCAGTTGATCTTAACTACAGCGTGTACGCTTACGGAATGATCAGCCAACGCGCAGAGATGACTTGAATGTGCCGCAGAGTGCCGCACCCATGTAGCGCAGAACTCTGTTCTGCTGTATCGCAGGGTCTCCTGACCTGCGGGCGGTTCGTTTTTACATGTGGTTGTTTGAAGGTGGTTTTGCGCGGTTACGGGATTTCGGCGGCTACACCAATATTTAAACTGCTCCAGCTTCTCTGTTTCCTGATACGGGTTCCAAAGTTATTCATGGCCGAAGGAGGCGAGCCGTCCGGAAGCTCTGTTCCGTCTCCTGTTGTTTCAGAAGCATTCTGAATTCTGCACTCTGCACTCTGCACTGATGAGATGTCCGTCGACGAAGTCTTTTTCGCACTGAGATAGTAAAGACTGGGGCGTAGGTTTGATAACCTATTTTATCGAACCCTTGTTCACCTTGAATTTCGTCGCTACGGCACATTTTCGCCAGCGAGGCTTAGCACACTTCTGAATGGTTCCTTCGATCGTCCTGGGCCATTGAGGAAGTAGTCGGGCACATCGGCCTGAAACGGTTCAGTTCTCCATTGTTCAATCTCGAGTTTTAGGCCGGCTAAATCTAGTGTGCCAGCTTGCACTTCTGTCAGAGCCCGATTTGCAGCCCGCAGTAGGTTCTGGAACCGACGCTGTCGTTTGGTTTGGACGTTGTCTCTGTCGATTCCGACAACGTCACATGTGCTAACTGCCCGAGGGAGCCTCCCTCCAGTTGCTGGATCGACGCGGCACAGCAAACGACCGAATTGGAAATCGATGAAAAAGTGGCTCCATACGTCGTCATCGAGAGGATTCAAAATCGGAGCACCTGTTTCCGTGTCGGGCGGGAAACGCTCTCCCTTATACGAGCGATTGCAGATATCGCATGCCCAGAGGTAATTGGTGTAGGCAAAAGCGCTTTCAGGGAATATAGAAAGAGGTCGAAAATGCTCCACCTGGGATGGTTCATTCGAACTGCAATACATGCAAAGCTCTCCCTCGCCGCATAATCCCCGAAGGCCGCTAACAATTGGGGCAAACCATCCTGTGTCGCGAGCAGCCTTGAAAGCACTCCTTGCACGATCGGATCGGGTGGCTCCAGTCGGTACGGCCAGAATCTCCGCCGTCTTTTCGCGCAGTTTTGACTCGGTCGCCGGTGGGAGAGTTGGACGCGCCGCCAACCTACGCACCGGAGCTTCCTCCCAAATCCTCGTCGAAAACGAGCTTCATCTGTTGACTTAAGTTATCGTAGTCTGGTTGCTCCTGAGGGGGCAAAGATCCAGTGGCTTCCTGCCGAGCAGTCAAATCTTCCCACCGCCGAACCAACTTGTCCGCTCGAACGCTCCACGTGCGCTTTAGTCCAAAGGCTTCGCCCAACAGCACCTTCTCCGCTCGTCCAAGGACAATCTTTTGCTCTTCATGCGGCGGCAACCTCCGCACTTCTGCACCTTCCGCAATTTCTTGCGGGAGAGGAAGTACGTAGATGCCCCCGGGATCGGCCGCTTGGACTATCAGCGGACTGTGCGTGGTGATAAAAAATTGAACCCGTGGGAATCGAGTTTTAAGCCATTCGCAAATCGTTCTCTGCCAACTTGGGTGAAGATGGGCCTCGAGTTCATCAACCAGAATGACACCCGGTTGATCCACGGTTAAGCGACCTTCGGAATCTTTTGAAAAAAGATTTGTCGATCCATAAGACACCGCCATGTTGTGAATTATGTCCAGCATGAGTGCATAGGCGCTTCGACAACCGTCGCTTAAATCGCGCAAGGCGAGCTCACCGCCGTGCGGGGTTGTCATATACACATGATCGACCGTGATGCGTGAAATCTCGAACCCCTGTGGTAGTAGACCGTCATTTAAAAACGCCTGTGTGTCTGCGACGAGGCTTGAGGGCAGTCGGTGCTGGCTGCGATCTTCTAAGGACCTTGCGTGTTCTTGTTTGAGCCACGCTTCGCTCTCACTCAAGGCCGCATCTTCTCGGAATAACGTGACGCACGTAGCGAGTTTGCCTTTTCCTAGGGCGTAACGGAGTGCTTCCGTTGAGCTACCAGTCAGCCTTCGGAGCGGTCCATAGCTGCCCAAAAACCATCCGGTGGCATCTGGATGCCATGGCCCGCGCTCCGCCGATCTGATTTTTGTTCGATTGGGAGTCCTGTAATCCTTCTCCTTCAGCGTTGGCGTTAGTCCCTTTTCGTCGGCCTCAAGGACGATACCAACTTTAAAAGTGGAGTCCGGGGCTGGGGTTCCGCCCTTTATGCGAAACGAGTCTTTTGTCGCATCCCAGTGAACGTCCAATTCAATCAGTCCCTTCGTCGCATCCCGGCGAAGCCAACCTGCCGGACTAATGATCTGTTGATTTGCAACCGTCGGGCCCGAGAGCGCCATGGCGATGCATTTTAATAAGGTGGATTTTCCAGAGGCATTCCCGCCGACGAAGAAATTCAGGCCAGCGTACGAATTTCCATTCCCTTGCGCAGGGCGAGTGAAATCTAGCGAGAGGTCTGTAAACGCCTTGACATTGTCGAGCCGTAGCGAGTGGACGTACATAAAGCACTCGTCAGGATCGTTTCGTATGCTCCCCCGTGACTATCAGGATCGCTTCGCGCGGACGAATTTTCAACGGGAGGCGCATAACAAGAGAAGGTTTTACCCGAAGGAACTAAGCTCATCAAGCTCGGCGTACGGGCCAGTTTACTTGGAAAGGGGTCTGAACATTGTACACTCTAGCGGCGCTGCGGCTTTAACAGGAGAAAACGGAGAAAGCATTCTGCACTCTGCACTCTGCCTTCTGAACTCTGCACTCAGAAAGGTGTTCTAACGACTGGGAGTCTCAACCGCAGTGACGTCCGTCGACGAAGTCTTTTTCGCGCTGAGATAGTAAAGACTGGCGCCGGCTCTTACCAGCAGCCCGTCGTCCATCGGAACCGGTGTGGCGTAGGTTTGATCCGGCAGTTTGGTTTGCGCAATTAATGCGAAGGAGCGCGCACATCCCACCACCGATACCTGGCCGGCCTCATCCGTAAAGACCACATTGGGGCCGTGGGCGACGACCGATGAGAAGAATCGCTTTCCCAACTTCTCTCTCCAGGCAACCGTGCCGCTTTCAACGTCGATGCAAAAGGCAGTCCCCGTTTCGTTCGCCAGAAATAACAAACCATCCACAAGTAAAGGCGAGGCGACTTTTTCTCCAGGAACTTGCGCAATCCATACGGTCGCGTCGCGTCCTTCGGCCAGGGCAGCCAGGTCCAGCGCCAGGACTCGCGTGGCGTCGAGAACATATACCCGCTTGTCGTCAGTCACCAGGCCGGCGACGAGAAAGTTCCCGCGATGCTTCAAAGAATATGTCCACAGGACTTTTCCCGTCTGCAGGTCGTACGCGGTCAGGTCCTCCCATCCGCGCATCAGGACGGTCTTGCGGCCCTGGATCGTGCGGACTATCGGTGTGCTGAATCCGGCCGAACCGGGGGCTGAGCGCTGCCGTTTTTGGCGCCACTGGACGTGACCATCCGCAACGTTGTATGCAATGATGTGGGAGTCTACGACAGGAGCATTCGGAAAACGTTCGTTGTCATTGGCGAGAATCACAAGATTATCGGCAAGGACTGGCGAATGGCCGACACCATAGGGACTGTCAAACTCCGCGTCCTGAATCTTCCACGAAATGTTGCCGGCCATTCCCATGCCGAAAAGTCCCGCGGAGCCAAAGTAGGCGCAAAGGTGGTCGGAG
>Ga0193697_1000827_pt1 | contig 10091 bp, 4 predicted proteins | sample L3m2metaG_FD_145073 | JGI IMG/M metagenome (GOLD analysis project Ga0193697, IMG submission 145073) | Soil microbial communities from a riparian zone of the East river system, Colorado, United States - L3m2 | ecosystem: Environmental > Terrestrial > Soil > Riparian zone | place: USA: East River... | reverse complement strand
ATATATAAAAAAAAAATAAATAAAAAAAAAAATTTTTTTTTAAATAACCTCCCGTTTTTTTTTATAATGTATATTAATAAAAAAAAAGCAATATTGTTAAATCAGGTTATAAATTCTTAAAAAAAATTTTATTGTATATAAGAATATTATATAAAATTATATTTATTATTATAAAGAAAATTAAAAAAACATTAATATTTATTTTTGTTTTTATACTGATTTTTTTTTATATTAAAAATAAATTTTAAATTTTTATAATTATATTTAATCCCATAAAAGAGTGTAGTATTAATGGTTAGTATAATGATCTCCAAAATCACTGGTAGGTGTTCGAATCACCTCACTCTTGTTAATAATTTAATTAATTTTAAATATATATTATATTTTTTTTAATTGTAATTAGTTTATAAAAATTTAGATTAAAATTTTAATTGTTTGAATTTATATTTATTTTTAATTAAAGGGTCCTTAGCTTAATAGGCTAGAGTACCTAATTGTCAATTAGGTTTGTTCCAGTTCGAATCTGGAAGGACTCGCTTATAGAAATTAAATTTATATTTGATTATAAATTAAAAAATAATAATAAAGGAGTAGGCTAAAGGTAAAGCATATTAAAATAAGTTTTGTTTTTTATATAAAATAATAAAATAAAAAAAAAGGTTCGAATCCTTTACTCCTTAAATTTTATTATTAAACTTTTTATAATAAAAGAATTTTTTAAGTTAAATCTTAGGATACTATTCAATGTTAAATATAATTTTAAATTAAAAATTTTTTATTTATTATTAAATTCTTTTTATAATTAATTAGATTTATAGTTATAGATCTTAAAATTTTATATAGATTTAATAATAATAAATTAATTTATTTAATTAAACATTAGAGTTGTGAAATAAATAAAAATTAATCACAGTGTATTAAATTCTATATGTGCTAATAGCATGTTATTTTAATCTTTAAATTACTATAGTTTTTATTTAAATTTAAAATAAAAAAAAAGTAAAAAAAAAAGATATTAAAAATCCATTTGGAAGAGTAATTATTGAACTAAGACTGAAAGTATTATATATATATAAAAAAATGTTTCTTTTAAAAAATATTTTAAATTTTAATACTATCTTTAATGATGCCCCTCAACCTTGACAAATAGGTTTTCAAGATAGTGCCTCACCCGTTTTCACAGGTATTATAGAGCTTCACAATACAATTTTTTTTTATTTAATCGTAATTTGTATTGCTGTTTTCTGAGTATTATTTTCAATGATTTTTTATTTTAAACATGAAAAAGCACCATTTGTTTATAAATATATGAATCACGGTTTAAAGGCCAAATTTTTTTTTTTAATTATAGATATAATAATAAATATTCACAAACTCTTTCAAAAATTAAAAATAGAAACGCCCAATTGCAGAAAAATAGTATAGGTAAAGGAGAACAAGATTAAAAAATTACCTTGAGTTGAAACAGATTCAATTAAAAAAGTCATGTATAATTATGTTAACATATTTAAATTATTTAAAGAAAATTAAAAGTCCTTTTTATAATATTTTAAATAATCATATTAGAGTAAATAAACTTATAGTAAATCAAGCATAACAAAATAATTGTGTATTAACTTTTACATTTACAGTAAAACAAGCAAATTTATTTACGTATGACAGAAGATATTATAAAATTAATTCAATTTAAGTATTATTACACATAGAAACTAGCGAAGATAAAATATGTCATATTGGCCCACGCGCGTAGCCGGGGTGGAGATTATAATAGAAATTCTCTATTGATTCTTCTATGGTATATTCTTTGATACATACAAAGCAATATAATGAATCTGCTTCTATAATAAAAAAAAAAATTTTTTTTTTTAATAGGTGCTTGAAGTAAATTTAAATTGGTTTTTTTATTTATTAATGGAAACTTCATTAAATTTTAAATTTTGAAAATTAAATTCAAATTATAAAATTAAAATAAAAATAAAATGAATATAAAATATTACTTTATTTTGAACGTTAAATTATTAGATTTCAAGAGCAAGCATTTATTACTGCAATTAAAACTTCGCTTAATCAGATAGATGTTAAATTTATTCTACAATTAAAAACCAAAGGAGCTTTCACTTATAAAATATAATAAACCAAATATAATAGTTAATAAAAAGCGGAACGAGTGAAGTTTTAATAACTGATAATAAATATAGATCTCGATTCTTCTCTCCAATTCTTAAAAATAAAATATTTAAGAATAAAAACACTATAATTATTTAATAGAAATATTGAATTTTTTTTTTTACTCTAATTTAACTACTTATAGTCCTACTTTAATAACAGAAATTAAATTATTTAAAAAAAATTGTAGGTAATGTTTTTAAAATTTCAAATATTAAAAGATTAAACTATTAAAATTAAAGCGATAAAAGGTTTAGAACTAAATTAACCCCCCGCGCGTAGCGCGAGGCGGGGGCTTTAATTGCATTAAAAAGCTATAAATTAAATATATTTAAGATATTTAAATCAGCAAGTCATGCTGCATATAAAACGGATAATAAATTTAATTCTCTATATATAAAAATAAAACGAAATATAAACATAGAAAAATAAGTTAAAAAAACATTAGTTTATTTTTACTTTGTACAACTACCCAATTATAAGTCTGTTTCGAGATCTCCTCTCCTAAATTAATTAATGGAGTTAAATTTTCTTTAATAAAGTTAGATATTAGATATAATATTTACATACTTTTTAATTCTAAGTTTGAAATTGAAATTTCTGAATTACCTAAGGGAAAAATGGTAAAGTTATCATTATCGAAATTTTGCACAATTAAAAAGTAAAACTCTATTATTATTTATAAAAAAACTTCGAAAAACATTAATTTTTTTATCTTTTGTAGGCCTGATTTAACTAAAATGTTAATATTATTAAGACTGCTCAATATAATAATTTGATTCGAACTAAAAACTATATTCATAAAAACATAGGGTTTGTAGTTAATATTTATTATTCATCTTTAGCCATTTTTAAATTTTCCTTGCTTTATATGCTGGAAATAGATTAAATTTTAATTACTATTAAAAATTAGTAAAATTATTAAATTAAAATTCTTAATCAGCAAGTAAATAGTTACTTTAGAGACTATACAAGTAATAATAATTATTTATTAAAGAAATAGTCCTACTAATATAACTAATACCTTAATAAAATAAAAATAGTTATATTAGTTGACAATATTAGAAACAGTTTGAACAGTTTTACCTGCTTTAGTTCTTATAGCTATTGCTTTCCCTTCATTTAGATTACTTTATTTAATGGATTGACGTTAGAATATACAGAAATAACTTTATTAAATTCTATATTTATTTTACATAGAAAATATTCTACTAATAAAAAAAAAATAATGAGAATTAGTTAAAAATCTTTTACTTTAATAAAACAAGAAATAAAGCTATTATACAATTTCACTTTGTCCTTGTTTTTATATATTATATATTATATTTTAATATTGGAAACTCTATAGATATTTAAATTTTAAAATAGGAGATATCGATATATTACTGTTCTATTTATGTCTTTAAAATAACAAATAAAAAAACTTTTTTTAGTCGTTATATCAATAAATAATGCAAAACAATAAAACATTGGTTAGCAAAGCAATAATTCTTAATAAAATTTTAATTTTAGTTAATCATTAAATAAATTCTTTGTGATTATTTTTTAAAATCGTTTAACTTTTAACAATTATGGCGCTTTTTGAATGTTTGCCAGTTTTAATAAAATCAAGTATTTATAAATAATAAAATAATAATTAATATTTATTTTATTATACGTATTTATTCTTTTTAAAAACAATTTATATAGTATTATTTATGGCCATAAATGGTAAAAATATTAAATTTATTTGCTGATGATTTAATTTAAAATCTAATCCCAAATATTCTTGCTTTTTAAATTTGTAGTTGAGAGTAGAGAATAAGCCGGGTAAGGCAAGTAGTAGTAGAAAACGGGTTAAAATTAAAAATGATTGTGCTAATGCTAATTCAGTTTTTTATTTACATAATAAGAATTTTACTTTTTAAAATTTATATAAATTAGCTGGAATGTTACACTGTTATTTTTTTTTATAAAATTAAATGTAACAATTAAAAATCATAAAAATAGATCTGTCTTTCTTTTTAATTATATAAGATGAAAGGAGAGCTAGAAATATTTGTTTGTTAAATTTTAAATCTCTAATTATTCCTAATATTCAAAATATTATTTTATATAAAATAGGTATTTAAAACATTTTTAATTAATTTATTATTAGTTTAAATATTAATATAAAAAAAAATAATTTGTTTTGTATAGTTATTTGTTAAATATTACTGAGTTCATTAAAAATTTCATTATATGCAAGAAAATAAATTTAAATAAGTACTTAAAATATTTTATTTAAGTAAAAATCTTATTTTTTTTATTATAATTTGCAAAAATTTATTTAATAATTTTTTAGAGACTTTAAATGAAAAATTTCAATTATATATAATATTTTCTATATAATACTATTTAATACAAAGTCCATTTTTATCTTCTAATTATTTAAATATAATAAATAATAATAAAAAAAAAGATTAAAAAAATGGAAGTTATTTCACCAACAATTACCATTAAAATAGTGGGTAACCAAAATTGCCTAATATCAAAAGTATACTATAAAAAAAAATAAATATTTTATTGTCAATAATTTATATTTATATTTAAATTTGTTAGTTTTCCTAAAAAATATTTTTTAGAAGAAAAGAGAAGAACAAAATAAGCGTCTTGTCTTTTTTAACTACAATTTATATTAACAATTTAAAATACGGTTTTTAATTTAAATCAAAGAATATTTGGATTGGAAGAAAAAATATTTAACATTACTTTTTTATGGTCAAAAAATAAGAAATATTAAAAGTATAGGAATCTTTATACATAATTAAAATCTCCGTTATATCTTTAATGTTTTTTAGTTTAATACGGGGTAAAACTAGATATGTAGAAGTTACAATTATAATATATAGACAAAGTATAATTCATAAAGTATATTTATTTTGATTATATAATACTTCCTTTTTATGAACAAGTATATTATTCTTATTTAGTTCTTGTAAGATATTTTTATCAAATTAAAGGTAACAATTGATACGAGGGTTATATATTTAGTATTTTTAATTTTAAAAGTTTTGATTGAATTCAAAAAATATTTTATTATAAAACTAAAGGTAGTAAATATATATATTTTATTTATTAATTCCTTAATTAACTATTTTACATTTTGCCAAATTAAGAACGGTTAATTAATTAGATGGGGTGTTATAATATCAAGAAAGAAATAATTTTACATTAGTAGCTGTTAAATATTAATCTTATTTTCTTAAATTAAATCTCCATCCCCGCCACGTGCAACGCGCGGCGGGCCTCTAATTACAAAAAATGTTTTACAAGGTAATTTAAATGATAATCAAATTTAAATTTATATTAAAGGTGACTCTATTATAAAACTTAAACAATTTATTTTACCTCACATTGTTTTATTTTATATAAATTAGGAATAATTCTAGTTCAAATTTTAAATAATATTATTCTCTTCTAAACAAGAAGGAGAAAAAGGCTAGATTTCTAATTTTAAATTAAATTTTATATGTTCCTCTAAAATAAAAAAAATTTTTTTTTTTATCTAATTAATCAGAATTACTTTAAATTTTAAAATAATATACATTGATAGTCAAAAATAATTTAATAAATATATGTTTTTTAATATTTATATTTAAATTTGTTAGTAGTCATAGATTTACATATAAAAAATGAAAAATAAAAAAAAATTTTTTTTTTTAATTTTTATTTTTTTTATTAATTTTAAGAGGCCACCTTTGGCGGGTTTTTTAACAATTAATATTTAATTTTATTTAAATAATAGAAAAAGCTTTTATTTTTAATTTTTGGCGATACTTGTGAAAACAGTTAAAATATTAATTAATAGTGTTAATACATCTTGATGTCATTTTAATTAAATATCAGACTGTCAATAAAAAATTTTTTTAATTTATTGCCACAGACTGGATCACTTGTAGGTGTAAAAATTTATAAATTAATTTAAATTATAAATATTTATGCTTAATGTACAGTCGAAAATAATTAGTATTAACACAACTCTTTTTAATCTTAGTTTTAATCTTTAGTTTTAATCATTAGTTTTAATCTTTAGTTTTAAAAATAGAGTAAAACAATTATTTTGAATCAATGATATTGAAGCATAGAATATTCTGATTACACAATTAATAATGAGGATTCAATTGATTTTGATTCTTATATGATCCCTGAAGATTCGTTAGAATTAGGTCAATTTCGATTATTAGATGTTGATAATAGAATTACAGTTCCTGTAAATTGCCATATTAGAATTATAGTTACTGCTAGTGACGTTCTTCATTCATTTGCTGTACCATCTTTAGGAATTAAAATTGATGCTTGCCCGGGTTAAATGCTTATTGACGGCCCTTAATTAATATATACCTGAATATTCTTATTTTCTTAGTACTATTTATTTTTAATTATTTATTATATTTTTATAGAATTAATAAAAAAATTATTAGTAAAAATCTGAAGAATTTTAGAAAAACAGGTAGAAAATTTAAATAGATTTTTCTCAGAGACTACACTTAATTCTTTTAATTTTATTTTATTTTAATTTATAATTTAAAATGAAGATATAGTCCAAAGTAAAAATAAAATTTTAATAAGTAATAAGTTTAATTTTAATAAGCGTCCAATTATAAAAGCTAAATTTAAATTTAATCATTATAAATTTAATTTTATAAATAAATCTTTTTATTCTAGTTTTAATAGTAATAATAATAATAATAATAATAATGATTTATATCTTTTCTATAAAGATACAAATGAAATAAGAGAAGATTATATTAATTGAAATGAGACTGATAATATAAAAAAGGCAAGAATTCAATTAGAAAAAATGTATGAAAGTTTACCTATTAATTCAGCACTTTATGTTTATTTAACTAATAATTGTAAATGATTATTACAACCTTTAAATTATAAAACAAATATAAAATGTATTCTTAATAATAATCTTATTTTAACAACATTTCCTTCTCATAAAATTAAAGAAAAATTAACAAATAATAGTAATCCTAGTAATTATTTAGGCAAAGCAGGTTGTTATATGTTTACTAATTGTAAACATAATTTTCAGTATGTAGGTTCTGCAATAGATCTTTTTACACGATATCGAAGCCATATTATTAATAGTAATCGATCTGAAAAAGGAAGATTAAATCCTCTTTATAAATCAGTTAAATCTTTTGGATGAGATCAATTTATTTGAAATCCTATTATTATTTTTCCAAATCATTATCTTGAATATTTAAAACATAATTCGGAAACTCTTTCACTTAAATATAAATACATTTTACAATTTTTTACTCAATTTGAATCTCGTATTTACGAACAAGCATTAATTAGTCACTATCATCCGAAACTTAATGGAAATCAAATAGTTGTGTTTCCATTTATGAATTGAGATATTTATCAAAATAAAATATTTTATTTAAATCAATCAATCCCAATAACAACTATGAATGAAGATAAGTCATTTACTTATTATTTTGAATCTATAAATGAAGCTGTTAAAATTTTAGGTATTCCTAATACTAGTTTAAGAAGATATACTAATTTAATTAATTATTCTATTTTTAGTCCTAAACTTAAAATTAATTTATTTATTATAGATCCTAGTAAACCTTTTTCAAAAGATAAACCTCAATATTCTAATACTAAAAATCTTCAAGATATATTAAATATTGATATATTAAATCTTAAAAAAGGAATTTTATATGCTTACAATAAAGATAAAAAGACAATTTTAGATACTTTTTATTCTCCAGGTGATGCGGCTCAAAAACTTGATGGTAAAAAAGATTCTAAATATATTAGTCGTTATATAAATAAAGAACGTTTAATTATAATTTGAACTAATAAAATTCCTGTTTATTTCGTAATGAATCCAGTTTTATTTTTAAATAAAATAGATCATGCAAAAGTAAAAGGAAAAATTCAAAAATCCTCAATTAACAAAGCTATTGTACTAAAAGATATAATTGAAAATACTGCTATTTTATTTACTATTGTATCTGATTTATTATTTTATTTAGGTTTAAATACAAGTTTTACTAGCTTTGTAAAGCGTTATATGAATCCTACTAAGAGATATAAAGGAAGATATGAATTCTATTATGAAAAAGATTTTACAGGTAAAATAACAAGTAAAGGTCCTCGTAAACCAAAAGATAATTGTTAGAATTTAATTTTTTATATAAATAATTTATTTTTACTTTTTGCGATTAAATCAAGCTTCATTTATTGCTGAAAGAATTGGGACTTACTATGGTCAATGTTCAGAAATCTCAAATAAATAGGTTTCCCTTTGATGTAAATTAATTGAAAAAATTGGGTGAATTGCAAAAACTTCTTTATTATAAAGATAATTTGCAGCCAAGTTTAGATCCGTGCCTCTTTTTTTTATAAAAAAAGATCTAAAAAGGTTCAACGACTAATCGGTAATTAGCACGAAAATTATCCGGACACGAGCGCTCAACAACTAAATTATAAATTAGTTGAAGACATAGTCTAGTCAATAAAGTAATTTATTGGAAAACTATTAAAAAAGTTTTCATTATTTTTTTGTTTTTCTACAGGTATTATAATAAATATTAAAAAAACCTCTAATTTATAAAATAAAACGGTAATTTTTATTCCTTGGACTGAAACTTAAAAAATTAAAAAAAAAAAGTAGGTCTATTTTTAATTATTACAAAGTTTAATTATTTAAACGATAAATTACCAATCAATATTTTTTATAAAAATAATTATTCTACTAATAATCCCCCGTCTTGCGCTACGCGCGGGGATAAACTCCTTTTTCAAATTCAAAATATTATTGGCCTTCAAGTTGATAAATTTATTTACCATTCCAATTTAGTTCTTTTTTTATTTTTCTTAAATTAAAAATATAAATTAATTATTAGTAAATAAATAATCGGCAGTTGTTTATTCTATTTTTAGTCCTATAAACTATAATTATACTTTCGGTCTTTTACTAATTTTAGTATTCGTTTGATAAACTTTTAACTAGGAGAAAAGTCTAAATCAAAACGACTACTCTAAAAATAAATGATTGGTATAAAAATTCAAAAAAAAAATTTTTTTTTTTTTATTAAACCTAAACTAACAAGAATTTAGTTTCACGTATCTTATTATTTTCTAATTTGTACGAGATAATATGGAATTGTCTAAAGATTTTTTAACTTATCATATATTAATATAATTTACACAAAATGAAACTCTGGTTACAAAGTTTAAATTATTTTATTATACCAAAACTTAAAGGAGAAGGAAATATTAAATTAGAAAAAATGTTAACTTAGAATACTAAAGATATTAGGAAATAAATTTAAGACTCTCGACTCTTTAAAACTATAATAAGATTTGAGTTAATGTATGATTTTACTTAAATTAATAACGGCCAATATGGATATTTATATACGTCCTGGTCTATCTCCACTACTCTACCTCTCCTTTAGAAGTAACTAGTAAACAACCAATAGACGATTTTAATGAATCAGGAGATCCAAATAATTAAATATTTTGTTCATAAATTAAACTGAATTGCAGAATTTATAACGAAGAATAACTAATAAAGGAAAATTATCTTTTTATAAATCAATAATTACGGCCAAATATTGAAGGTATAGATTATAATTATTTAACTATATAAAAAAAAAAAATAGTTGCATTTGATAAAAAAAATTAAATTTAATTATTGAATTTAATTATAATAAAAAAAGCAGCTGTTGAATTTAAATTAGGTTCATATTATCGTGTATTTAAACAAATTAATGAATTGTTCATTAAAATAAAAAATATAGGAAAATTAATAGAATTATTATTTACACAAAATCCTTTATTTAAAGGAAAAATTAAAAAAAAAGTAGTGCTAATTAACTTAAATACTAATACTTATTTATTTTTACCATCATTTAAATACTTATTCAAATAAA
>Ga0193697_1000826_pt1 | contig 10094 bp, 11 predicted proteins | sample L3m2metaG_FD_145073 | JGI IMG/M metagenome (GOLD analysis project Ga0193697, IMG submission 145073) | Soil microbial communities from a riparian zone of the East river system, Colorado, United States - L3m2 | ecosystem: Environmental > Terrestrial > Soil > Riparian zone | place: USA: East River... | reverse complement strand
GAGCCACTGCCCGCCGTCGATGACGAAGTTCTCGCCGGTCACGTACGACGAGTAGTCCGACAGCAGATACGACGCGGCGTTCGCGATCTCCTCGAGCTGCGCGAAACGGCGTAGCGGGATGGTGCGGCGGATCCCCTCCTCGATCATCGGATCGGGGAAGAGTCGCTTCGACGCGCCCTCGGTGTGCACCGGCCCGGGCGCCATCGCGTTGACCCGGATCTTGTGCCGCGCCCACTCCACCGCCAGTGTCCGCGTCATCGCCAGCACGCCCGCCTTCGCGCTTGCCGAGTGCACCACGCCCGGCGCGCCGGTCCAGGCGTAGTTCGCGATGATGTTGAGGATCACGCCGCCGCCCTTGGCGATCATCCGCTTGCCGACCGCGCTCGAGCAGTAGAACGTCCCGTTCAGCACGATGCCGATCACCGAGTTCCAGCCGTTCACCGTCAACTGATCCGCCGCGGCGATGAAGTTGCCCGCCGCGTTGTTCACGAGGAAGTCGATGCGCCCATGCTCCGCCTCGACCTTCGCCGCCATCTCCTCCACCGCCGCCGCGTCGCGCACGTCGAGCACGTGATACGACGCGTTCGCCCCCAGCTCCGCCACCGCCGCCTTCAGGTTCTCTTCCTTGCGGCTGGCGATGACGACGCGCGCACTGAGACGGATCAGCTCTTTCGCGATGCCGAAGCCGATGCCGGTTGCGCCGCCCGTGACGATGCCGGTGCGGCCGGAGAAGGTGTTTTCAGGAAGCATGTTCAGACCTCTTTCATCAGGCGAAGACCGGCGCGCGTGAAGCGATAGAAATCAGCGTCCCAGGTAATCAGCGGACGTCGCAATCGATACACGCCTGCGCGACCAGGCAATCCGGGGTGTCCTTAGCTAGTCTGCCGACGAGAAGATCGCGACGAAGATTGCCGGCACGAGCCCAGTAGCCGTCGTAGAGCTGCAGGAGCGGAATCGACAGTATCCGCTCGGCATCATCGTCGGTGAGATCGGGATCGCTGAGTCCCTCGGTCACAACGATAGGCGGAAGAACCGCCTCACCGCTGGCCAGGGCGCGAGCCACGAGGATCGTGTCGATTGCCAGCTCGCCGGCGAGAAAGCGTTTCAGCGAGCTCGTGTCGATGGCGATCATTCGAGATACCGCGTCTCCCACCAGCCCAACGCGAACTTGACCTCGCCGCGTCTGGCCGCAAGTCTCTCGTACACGCCTTCAGCACGTGCACGATCGACGTCACACTGAACGCGCCGGCGCAGCTCAGCCTTCTGCTCCGGCGTGAGTTGCATCGCCTTCCAGCGCTCGGATGGCTCCCACTCGAGTTGCCATCCTTCTTGATCCGGCTCGTTCTTCGCTCTCGCCATACCAACGATTCTCCCTCGGTCCTTCCCCCTCCGCAAATCCGCTACCCGCTGTGGATCGTAGCTAGACATCAAACGGCACGGAGCGTTTCCGAGACCGTGAACCAAAAGCGAATCTGCAGGCGCCGGCCGCCCACGGCAGCGGGTTCTGCTCCAGAAACCGGAGGAGAAAATATGTCCAGGAAATCTTTGTCTCTACGCGCTGCCCTTCTGATATTCGGGTTGATCGCTTTCTCGGTCCCGCAGGCCTTCGCCTCCAGCCACCGCGAGGCGCTCTCCGTCCTCAACGAGCCGTGCGCGGACAACACCGACACCTTCGCCTGGGTGTCAAACCAGACGCACGACAAGCTCTACCTGATCATGGACTTCAACCCGCTCCATGAGCCGGGCCAGGGCAACCAGGGCTTCCGCGCCTGCGACGGCTACCGCTACGAGTTCCACATCGGCAAGGGCACGAGCCTGAAGGACGAGGCGGTCTACCGCGTCGAATTCAGCAAGACTCTTCCCGCCGCCACCACGCCGAAGGCAAGCGACGCCGTCGGCGGACCGAACGAGCTCCTCTGGCAGCTCACCGGCGGCACCGAGACGATGACCGTCACGCGCGTCGTCGCGCCGGGCCAGTCCGCTCCCACCGTCATCGGTCAGAACCTCAAAGTCCTTCCGAACAACCACGGCCCGCAGACCGATCGTCTCGTCTACGGCCTCGGCACCTTCGAGGGATACAACAGCGGCAATCGCACCAGCCGTGAGAACGGTCTCTACGGCCAGACCTTCATCGACACGTTCATCCAGTCGCTCTCCAACGGCGGCCGCATCATCGCCGGCCAGTTCGACGATCCGTACCAGCTCGACGAGAAGGGCATCTTCGATCTCGTGAACCTCGGCAAGGGGGACCTCGGCGGAATCGAGGGCGCGCGCAACACGCCGATCGAAGACGTCTTCACCGGCTTCAACATCTTCTCCATCGCCCTGGAGATCCCGACCTCCGAGCTCTTCCCGAACGGCATTCCTCACAACGGCACGCTGCAGGCGCAGTCGACCGACGCGCTGCTCCGCGTGTGGGCCGGCATTTACCGCCAGGCAACGCAGACTGTCGACGCGACCAACAACATCACCGGCCTTCGCGGCTCGGGCAACTTTGTGCTGGTCGGCCGCAACGCGCTTCCGCTCTTCAACGCGGGACTCGTCGGCACGGCACGCCAGGGCCTCTACCTCCACACCGATCCGTCGAAGGATGTGAGCCGCTTCGGCGCCGACATCCTCTTCCCTGTGCTCGTCCGCGATCTCGACACGCTCGGCGTCTACAAAGCTCTCGGCGTTCCCGACTCCGCGGTCGCCACGCTGAAGGGACCGCGTCTCGACATCGTCAACGCCATCAACCTCGGCCGTCCGATTCCGGTCGCCGACGGCTCGACCGGCGACGTCATCACCATCGACGCCTCGGTCGACTCGCAGTTCCCGAACGGCCGCCGTCTCGGCGGCGGCTCCTCGCCGAACAAGCATCAGGTCAACGTCAACACGGTCCTGATCAGCCTCATCGCCGCGGGCGATCCGAGCGCCGGACTGGCCAAGGGCGTCGAGACGAACGACGAAGACTTCCTCCCGCGCTTCCCGTTCCTCGCGCCGGCGCATCAGGGACTGCTGCAGGGTCATGGCGGGACAAACACCATCCCCGTCGTCGTGCCGCCGAACCCGGCCACGCCGCAGCCATGACAGTGATCTGACCAAATGAGGAGAACGACCATGAGAAAACTACTCACCATCACAGCCCTCGCGATCGTCGCGCTGCCGCTGTTCGCGCAGTCGCGCCGCGCCGGCAGTCAGAATTTCGCATCCGATTTCCAGACGCTTCCCGTCGTGGCCAACGTGCCCGGCGTCGGCAGCACGTTCCAGAGCTACGTCTCGGTCTACAACCCGACGTCGGCCGCGTTCACCGTCACCGCGACGCTGTTCGACAACAACGGCACGACGAAGACCGCGAGCATCAACCTCGCGGCGGGCGAAGTGAAGGCGTTCGAGAACTTCCTCAGCGACGTCTTCCAGACCACCGGCGGCGGCGCCGTGACGTTCTCGGCCCCGAGCTCGACCGGCGGCACGCACAACAACCGCTTCGTCGTCGATTCCGAGGTGTGGACCAGCGGCACGCGGTACGGCACGTCGATCCCGGCGCTCGAATTCGCCGGCTCCGCATCGCGCTCCTTCGCGGCCGGCATCAGCGTCGACTCGAATCACCGCACGAACGCCGGCTGCTTCAACCAGGGCGGCACGACGAACACCATCGCGATGAAGGTGCTCGACGCCAGCGGCACGAACACAGTCGGCACGACCGGACTCACGCTTGCGCCGCACGCGTGGGGACAGACTCCGATCCTCTCCATCGTCTCGAACGGCACGATCCAGTTCGATCCTACCGACTCCGCGGTCTGCTACGCCGTGACGGTGTACAACGCGACGAACGACGGCCGCTTCATCAACGCTTCTGAATACCAGCCGTAATTGATCCTCGAGGGCCGCGCTACAATCGCTCGCATGCGACGTAGCGCGGCTCTCGCCCTCATCGTCGTCCTTCTCCTCGCCTCGTGCGGCGATCGCGGCAAGAAAGAAAAGCCGCTGAGCGTCCCGGGCGAAAAGCTCTATACCCTCAAGGGTGTCATCACCGGACGCGACGCCAGCGACAACGCGGTCCGCGTCAACCACGAAGCCATCCCCGGCTACATGGAAGCGATGACGATGGACTATCCGGTCCGCGGCGCAACGGTACAATCCCTGCCATCTGATAACAGCCGGGTCACCGCGCGCCTGCACGTGACTGATACGGCCTACTGGCTGACCGACGTGAAACAGGTGCCGTGATGGACGCGCACGACGAACGGCGCGCCTATCAACGGCTGAATCTCATGCGACCGCTCGACGGATGGTTCGGCGATTACGCCGTCCGACTCCTCGACGTCAGCGCGAGTGGCGCGCTGGTCGATCTGGAGGAGCCGCTGGAAGAGCGCTCGCGCGCGCTCCTCCGCTTCTTCTGGAATGGGGAAGAAGTGGAAGTGATGGCCGAGATCGCGCGCTCCGACGACAAGCGCCTCGGGCTGAAATTCATCGAGGACAGCGAGCAACTGCGCCGCCTGATCGCGATGTCGGTGACCGAGATCCTGAACGCGCAGCATGCGAACGCCGAGGGCCGCCGCGAACAGAACATAGTCGGCGACGCCACACTGACCTCCGCCTCCGAACACCTCGGCAAGGTCATCACGTTCACCACCTGGCTCTTCTCCGACGGAAAGTGGAAGCATCGCCCCTCGCTGCTTCCCGATCAGCCCGCGGACGGCTTCACCATCGCGTCGAACGAGCCGGAGGAGCAGGTGGCGATGCTCTGCCGCACGTACGAGAACGGCGACGAAGAGGCGCGGCGGCTCACGCGATTGCTCGCGGAGCTGAGCGTGACGAAGTCAAACTTGTAGCAGCAACACCGGCACGATCGCGCCGGCCGCAACCTCGCTCACTCCTGCTTCCACGATCGCGAATCCATTCGCACCCGCCATCGACGTCGTCACGCCCGAGCCCTGCGCACGCATCGGCTCCGCGGTGAGCTCGCCGTCGCGCGCGATCACGCGAACACGAACGTACGTGCGCCGCTCGCTCCCGCGCAACGCCGTGATCGTCCGCATGTTGACCATCGGCGGAAAGAGATCCGTCATCCCAATCGCCTTGCGCAATGCCGGGGCGACGAACAGCGCGAACGTGACCATCGACGACACGGGGTTGCCCGGCAGCCCGAAGTAGAGCCGCTCGCGGACGCGCGAGAGCATGAACGGCTTGCCCGGCTTCATCGCCACGCGCCAGAACTTCGTCTCCGCGCCGAGCGTCTCGAGCGCGTCCTTGACGAAGTCGTACGCGCCGACGGAGACGCCGCCGGACGAGATCACGAAGTCACATTCGAGCGCCTGCTCGATCGCCGCGATCGTCGCCTCGGGCGTGTCGCGCACGATCGCCTGCGGTTCCGGGATCGCTCCCGTCTCGCGCACCAGCGCGGCGAGCGAGTAGAGGTTCGAGTTCACCACGCGGCCCGCGCCGACTTCCTCACCGACGTCGACCAGCTCGTCGCCGGTAGAGATGATCGCGACGGTCGGTCTTCGCGACACGACCGGACGCGGATGCCGCGCGGTGGCCAGCACGCCGATCTCGCCGGCGCGCAGCAGCGTTCCGGCGCGCAGCACGACGTCGCCCGCGCGCATGTCTTCGCCACGGCGGCGGATGTTCATGCCGGGCTTCAGCGGTTCGAGGACGTTCACCACTTCCAAACCGCGATCGGTGATCTCGATCTGCGCCACCGCATCCGCTCCATCCGGAATCGGCGCGCCGGTCATGATGCGCATCGCCGTTCCCGGCTCGACGCTCATCGACGCAACGGAGCCGGCGCGCACCTCGCCGATCACCCGCAACGGACTCGCATCGCCGGCGCGCAACGCGTAGCCATCCATCGCCGAGTTGTCGGCGAAGGGGACGTCCGCAACGGCGGCAACGTCCTCGCGAAGCACACGTTCATGCGCCTCCGCGAGCGCCACGTCTTCCGTGTCGATCAGCGACACTTCATCGAGAACGCGCTGCTGCGCTTCATCGACCGAGAGCATCGTGAGCCACCACGGCGACGTCGCGCTTTTTGCCGTCGACTTCGAAATTGAGCCGGCGCATCGCCGCGTCGTCGAGCTTTCCGCGCAGCGACTCGAGCGCCTTCGAAGCGCCTTTGCACTTCTTGTCGATGTCGTCGCGATAGACGACCGCGGCGTCGTAGCGCGGGAAGTAGTGGCGGTCGTCGGCGAGCGCGATCAGGCCGAGCGACTCGATCAATCCATCCGTCGAGTTGCCGGCGATGAGATCGACTTCATTCGACGCCAGCGCCTTGTACGTGAGTCCGAGGTCCATCGTCTTGGGCGGCGTGGCGAACGTGATGCCGTACGCCGCGAGCAGTCCGTTCCAGCCGTCGGGACGCTCGACGAACTCGTAGCCGAAGCCGGGCCGGAACTGTGCCGCGACCTTGCCGAGGTCGGAGATCGATTGCAGCGGAATGCGCTGCGCGTCGTCCCGGCGGACGATCATCGCGAACGTGTTGTTGAAGCCGAGCGGCGGTCCCCAGTGCAGTCCGCGCTTCGCATACGCAGCGGCGACGTCCGCCTTCGGCTGCTTGAGAATTGCTTCGAGTGCGGTCCCGGAGTACTCGACGTAGGTGTCGAGCGCGCCGGACGTCATCGCTGAATCGCAGACGAACGTGCCGCCCATGTTCAAGCGCCGGTCGACGGTGCAGCCGGCGCTCTCGAGCTTCTGCGCAACCATCTCGCCGAGGATCACCGACTCGGTGAAGTTCTTCGAGCCGACGACGATCGGCCTCTTCTGCGAACAGGCGGCGAGCAGCAGGGCAAGTGCGAGAAAGCGTTTCATCCTTTGATCATTTTGCGCTCGACCGCGCTCAGTACGACATCGGCGATCAGCGCGAGCGCTGCCGCGGGGAGCGCACCGGCGAGGATCAGCCGCGTATCGACCATCGCCACGCCGCGGAAGATGAACGTCCCGAGGCCTCCGCCGCCGACCGCCGCGGCAATCGTCGCGACGCCGATGCCGATCACGGTCGCGATGCGAATCCCCGCGACGATCGACGGCATCGCAAGCGGGAGCTCCACATCGAACAGCAATTGGCGCGTAGTCAACCCGAGGGCGACGCCGGCGTCGCGCACGACCGGATCGACGCCGCGGATGCCGACGAACGTGTTGCGCACGATCGGCAGCAGCGAATAGAGGATCAGCGCGACGATCGCCGTGCGCATGCCGATGCCGCCGATGAACGGCACTGGAATCAGAAAGCCGAAGAGCGCGAGCGACGGGATGGTCTGAATCGCGTCGATCACCCGCAAAGCGACGCGCCCCGCCCGCGGATTGCGCGTGCAGTAGATGCCGAGCGGGATGCCGATCACGATCGCCACGCCGACCGCGATGGCGACGATGAGCATGTGCTCGCCGGTGACGCGCAGGATTTCGGCGGTCATGACGGCAGGCTCGCGGCGGCGACGAACTGGCGGACGAGTGGGAGCTGCTGCTTCGGGAAATCGACCGACGGCGTATCGGAGACGATCCGCCCGTCGTCGAACAGCACGACGCGCTGCGCGACGCGCATCGCCTCGACGAGATCGTGCGTGACGAAGACGATCGTCGCGTCGCTGCGCAGCTCGCGGAAGGTCTCCTGCAGCTCGCGGCGCACGATCGGATCGAGCGCGCCGAACGGCTCATCGCACAACAGCATCGACGGATTCGCCACCATCGCCCGCGCGATGCCGACGCGCTGCTGTTCGCCGCCGGAGAGCGATCGCGGATAACGCGCGCCGAAGCGCTCCAACGGCATGGCGATGCGCGACATCACCTCGTGCGCCGCGCTTTTGATCCGCGCTTCGTCCCAGCCGAGGAGGCGCGGGACGGTGGCTACGTTGTCGTAAACCGTGCGATGTGGGAAGAGTCCGGAGCCCTGGATGATGTAGCCGCTGCGTCGTCGCAATGCGACGAGATCGGTGCGCGCGAGCGGGACGTCGTCGATCAGCACTTCCCCGCGCGTCGGCTTCACCAGGCCGTTGATCAGGCGAAGCGAGGTCGTCTTTCCGGCGCCGCTGCGGCCGACGAATGCGACCGATTCACCGGCCTCGATACGCAGCGAAATCCCGCGCAGAATCGCGTCGACTTCAATTCCACGCAGCTCGATCGATGACGACATAGAATCAATTTTGCAATGACTGCCACCCTTTCCGTCGAAACACCTGCCCCCGCCGCCCGCACGCAGCGGATTCCGGTCGCTGTCCTCGGCGCCACCGGCTCCGTCGGACAACGCTTCGTGCAGCTGCTCGAAAACCACCCCTGGTTCCGCCTGCACGAGCTCGTCGCATCAGAGCGCAGCGCCGGCAAGACGTACGCCGAAGCCGCCGACTGGCGCCTCGACACGATGCTCCCCGAAGAGACGGCGGGGATGACGATCAGGAGCCTCGGCGCCGACCTCGAGTCGGTGATCGTCTTCTCCGGACTCGATTCATCGGTCGCCGGCGAAGCGGAAGAGCACTACGCCGATCGCGGCGCGATCATCGTCTCGAACTCGCGCAATCACCGGATGGATCCCGACGTCCCGCTGCTGATCCCCGAGCTCAACGACGATCACTGCGCGGCGATCGAGCATCAGCGCAAACGCCGCGGCGGACGCGGCTACATCGTCACCAATCCGAACTGCTCAACTATTGGTTTGGCGATGGCCATCGCGCCGATCCAGAAGCAGTACGCCATCGACTGCCTGCACGTCACGACGATGCAGGCGATCTCCGGCGCCGGCTACGCGGGCGTCGCGTCGTACGCGATCCTCGACAACGTGATCCCCTACATCGGCGGCGGCGAGGAACAGAAGATCGAGACGGAGCCGCGCAAGATCCTCGGGCATTGGGACGGCGAGAAATTCATCGACGCCTCGTTCCGCATCTCCGCGCAGGTCAACCGCGTGCCGGTGATCGACGGACATCTGATGACCATCGCGCTCTCGCTCCGCGATTCCGCGGAGCTGCGCAAGGCGTCGCCGATCGAGACGATCATCGACGGCCTGAAACTGACGATCGAGGCCTTCATCGGCGAGCCGCAGCGCCTCGGGCTCCCGAGCGCGCCGCGCAATCCGCTGCACTACATCGACGCCGACGACCGCCCGCAGCCGCGCCTCGACCGCGACCGCGAGCGCGGCATGAGCGTCTCGATCGGACGGCTGCGTCCCGATCCGCTTTTCGATCTGAAGATGGTCGCGCTCGTGCACAACACCATCCGCGGAGCCGCCGGTGCGGCGATCCTCAACGCGGAGCTGCTGGAGGCGAAGGGGCTGCTGTGATCGTGATCAAGTTCGGCGGCACGTCGGTCGGCGATGCCGCGAAAGTCGCGGCGGCGATCGACATCGTCGCGGAGCGCCGCGAGCAGCAGCCGATCGTCGTCGTCTCCGCGCTGGCGGGCGTCACGAACGATCTCGTCGCGGCGAGCGAAGCGGCGCGCGATCAGAAGCCCGACCTGGTGCGCGAGATCATCGCTCGCGTGCGGCAGCGTCACGAAGACGTGGCCATGCAGCTCGTGCAGCAGAAGTTCGATTTCTTCGAATCGTTCCTCAAACAGCTCACCAAGCAGATCGAGCAGATCCAGACGATCCTCAGCGGCATCGCACTCCTCGGCGAGATCACTTTGAGAGCGAAAGATAAGGTCGTCTCCATCGGCGAGAAGCTGTCGTCGGTTCTCTTCGCCTACTCGATGATGATGCGCGCGCTTCCTGGCGAGCATGTCGAATCGGAAGACGTGATCTGGACGAATGACAACTTCGGCGGCGCGACTCCGCTGATGGAACGCACGCGCGAAGCGGCGGTGAAGAACCTGCTGCCGCTGATCGAGCGCAATCGCATCCCGGTGATGGGCGGCTTCATCGGCCGCACGGAAAACGGCGCGACCACGACCCTCGGACGCAACGGCTCCGATTACAGCGCTGCGATCGTCGGCGCCGCAGTGGGTGCGGAGGAAGTGCAGATCTGGACCGACGTCGACGGCCTGCTCACCTGCGATCCGCGCTTCGTGAGCGGTGCGCGCGTGATCGATCTCCTTTCGCACGAGGAAGCCGCGGAGCTGGCGTCGTTCGGCGCGAAGCTCCATCCGCGCACGCTCGAGCCGGCGATCGCCGCGGGCATTCCGGTGCGCGT
>Ga0193697_1000825_pt1 | contig 10095 bp, 7 predicted proteins | sample L3m2metaG_FD_145073 | JGI IMG/M metagenome (GOLD analysis project Ga0193697, IMG submission 145073) | Soil microbial communities from a riparian zone of the East river system, Colorado, United States - L3m2 | ecosystem: Environmental > Terrestrial > Soil > Riparian zone | place: USA: East River... | reverse complement strand
CAGCGTTTCCAGCTCCTGCTTCGCGCGACTGATGTCGCCGCTCATGATTGCACTACGAATCAACAAATTCTGCGCCTCTGGCAGTCCGGGTTGAATCGCCAACGCCTGCTGCGCGTAGCTCGTGGCTTTCGACGCATCGCCGCGTCGAAGGTAGATCCGCGCCAGCGCGATGTTGGCCTCGAGCGGCCGCGCCTGCAATTTCAGGACTTGCTCGAACGCGCGGATCGCCAGATCGTCCCGGTCGCTGGCGGTTTCGATCTGGCCGATCAAGAGATGGGCCTGGACGGCGCTCAACGAGCTGGGCTCGTTGGCGATGACCGCTGCCGCCGCCTGGCGCGCCTCACCGCGCTTGCCGTCGGCCATGTGGAGCCGCGCGCTCAAGAGCAGCGCGGTGGACTCCTTCGGCCGCTTCTGGAGGAGTTCCCGCAGCCGGTCCTGAGCCTGTGCGCGATGACCCTCGCCAGCGTCGATCGCGGCGAGCCGGACGCTGGCCGTCGCATACGACTCGTCCTGGCTCGCGAGTTCGTGCAGGAGCTTGCGTGCCTCTTCGGGGCGCTTGGCGAGCGAGTAGTAGTCGGCGAGCGCGAGCTTGGCCGCCGCCGTATTCGCCAACCGGGCAATGGTCGCAAAGTACGGCTCGGCTTCCGGCACTCGACCGTTCGCCATGTAGTAGAGACCGAGTGCGCGATTGACGATCAGGCTGTCCTGGTCAATCTCGAGCGCCGCGCGGAGGGTCGTCTCGGCCTCGGCCTTGTTGCCTGCCGACCAGTAGAAATTCGCCAGGGCGAGGCGCGCGTCGAGCGATTTCGGCGCAGCGTCGACGGCTTTCTTGAACGTCTCTTCCGCCTCCGCTCGTTTGCCCTGGGCGAACTGGACGGCGCCGATATTCGTATAGGCGACGTTCTGCGCCGGATCCAGCGCAATCGCATCCTGATACTCGCTGATGGCGGCATCGAAGTCCTTCAGGCCGGCGAGCGCGTTTCCGCGCATCAGCTGCGCAATAACGTTCTTGCTGTCGATGGCGATCACGCGGTCCGCATGGGCCTTTGCGTCCTCGAACTGGCGGGCGAGCAGCAGCATCTTGCCCGCCTTCACGTGGGCGTCGACGCTGTTCGGCAGCAGATCGGCTGCCCGGACGTACTCGCGCAGCGCGTTGCGGAGGTCGTTCGTGGCGATGTAGGCATCGCCAAGCTTCAACCGCACTTCTCCGAGCTTCGGGTCCGCCTGGAGCGCGCCGCGATACTCGATGATGGCTTCCTGGTACTTCTTCGCCTCGAAAAAGGTGTCGCCGCGGCGAGCGTGATCGGTGGCCTTCCCGCCTTTGCAGGCGGCGGCGGCGACGGCAGAGGCGACGACGAGGCTGACGAGATGGCGGTGCAGCATGTGGACTCTCACGACGGCAAGTACTGTGGCAACAGGGGAAACATCGATTTGACGAAGTCGCTGGCTTGTCGCTCGGCGCGCATCTCGCCGTCGTCCGCATTCGGATCGATTGGCACGATGACGCGGACCAGCGCGGCGTCCGTTCGGTTCAAGCGCACGGCATCGCGAACCAGATAGAGCTTGCTCCAGTACTCGCTGGCGACGGTCCGGCCGTGGCTTTGATACCAGTACAGGACGAGCTGCCGACTAAGTCCCTTCTGGATCACATAACGGTTGGCGTCGACCGCGGACGCGCCAGCGGCCGTGCTGACGGGAATCGTCAGGGACGACCTCGACAGCGGTTCCCAGCCCGCGCCCGGCAGGCAATTCATCGGCGAATGAATGGAGTCGCCCTGGCGCTGGCTACCGTAGTAGCCCACGTAGAGTCCCAACTGCGTGCGGTCGGGCGAGCTGTACACGCGATTCAGATAGTCGTCCACTCCGAGGATCGCCAGGATCTTCGCGTCCATCGGCGGCAGCTCCTGGCCTTTCCAGCGTTGAATCTGGTCCGGGAAGCGGTTGAACGTCGAGCGGACCGGCGACGGCTCTGGACGACTCTGTCTCGCCACCATGCCGGCCGCGGCCAGAAAGATCACGAAGAGCGCTATCGATCGATTCAGCATGCCAATTCCTTATACCGCCGCGGGCGACAGCGTCGTGTCCGCCGCAGGCGCGAGACGGACGATCGCGCGTTGTACGGCGAGCATCAACATGAACGCTGACACGAACACCAGCCAGCCGGAAAACTCGTGGAAGAACCCTTCGGCCGCCGCAGCGCCAAAGCGGTGAGCGGCGATGCCTGTGCCGGCGACGCGAAATCCGTTGGTGACGATGGCAACCGGTATGGCGGACAGCGTGAGCAGCGTGCGAACCCAGCCGCGCGGATCCGAGAAGTACCCGAAGACAATCGCCAGCGTCAGCAACGACACCAGCGATCGAATGCCGCTGCACGCTTCCGCGACTTCGAGCGTCGTGTTGGCGAGAATCAGGACGTTTCCTTCGCGCAGTACCGGGACGTTGGCGAGGCCCATGGCGGACTCGCCGAACTGCGACGCCAGCAGCTGCAGCGGAAAGGCGATTTGGTTGAACAGAATCGCCGGAATCGGAATCATCAGGAGCAGGAAGGCGACGGGGAACGCCAGCGCGCGGAGGTGAGCCCAGCCGAACAGGAACAGGATCGAACCGACGACCGTGCCCAGGATCGAAATACGCGTGAGGAACAGCTCGGAGCCGAGGATGCCGGCGATGAGCACGGCCACGCTGCCGAGCACGATGACGAGGCCCAACGCGCTCGACGTCACCGGAATCCTGCGGAGCTTCTCGCGGCGCTCCCAGACGAAGTACAGCGCGAGCGGCACGATGAGGAAGCCGTGGGAGTAGTTGTCGTCGTTGTACCAGTCCATCACGAGCTTGACGACGACCTGCCGGTAGAGCAGAGCGAAGCCGGCGAGGACGAGCGCGGCGGCAATCCAGGGGCGTTTCGATGATGGCATGGTGGTGTTCGTCAGTAAACCAGCGACGCGAGCGTCTTGCGCGCCTGTGCCGCCTCAGGGAATTTCGGATCGAGTTGCAGCGCGCGCTGAAGCGTGCGACGCGCCTTCGCGTCGTCGCCTTTGCGAGCCAGCGCCATGCCGAGATGGTAATGGTAGACCGGGTTGTTCGGTTCCAGATCAAGGCTTTGCTGAAGATAGAGCATCGACTGACCGATGAGGTCTTTTCTGTAGTAGACCCATCCGAGCGTGTCGTTGACCTCGGCCAGGTTCGGGTACTTCGACTTGGCGATCATCGCGAGCTGCAGCGCCACCTCGAGATTGCCGCGACCCTCGGCGTACAGCCAGGCGAGGTTGTTCGCCGCAGCGGCGGCGTAGTTGTCAATCTGCAGCGCCTTTTCCCACCACTGCTGGGCCTCGTCGCTGTTCCCCTGCACGTAGCTAATCAGGCCCATCATCGTCGTTGCCGCCACCGACTTCGGCTTGAGCTTGACGAATTGGGCGAACTGCTTCTTCGCATCGTCCAGCCGCTTCTGGGAGATGTACAGTTCGGCGAGCAGCGCGTAGGTTGCTGGATTGGAGGGGTCGGCGGTGAGCGCCTCGGTCAGGAACGCCTCCGATTTCGCCGGCTGTCCCAGCTCGCGGTAGACCCTCGACGCCAGGACGAGCATCGACGGCGATTTCGGATGCTTCGCGAGGAAGCTGTCCACACGCCCGCGCGCCTCGTTGAGCCGCTTGCGCGTGAGGTCGATCGCGACCAGTCCGGTCACGGCCTCCACGGACTGCGGATCGAGCTTCAATTGCTTTTCGAACGCCAGTTGGGCCGCGTTCAGGTCGTTCCGGCGCAGCAGGGTCTGCGCGAGCATGCTCTGCGCGCGCGGCGAATCCGGATGCCGGGTGAGCACGATTTTCAGCTCCTGCTCGGCGCGGGCGTGATCTTCGTCGCGGACCATCAGCGCGCGTACCAGCGATAGCCTTGCGGCCAGATTCCCAGGGTTGGTCTTGATCGCGTTTTCCGCGAACTGGATCGCGGTATCAATTTCATTACGGTTGCGATGCAGTTCCGAGAGTTCGAGCTGGGCCGGCAACGAGTTCGGGTCCAGCTTCAACGTGTCGTTGAACGCCTTGCGCGCTTCTTCGACATCGTGCAACGCCAGCTGCACTCGGGCCAGCGCGAGCTGCGCATCGGCGAGGCGCGGGTCGACCATGATCGCCTGCTTCACGGCTTCGAGCGCCTCCGGCGTTTTGCCGTCCGCGAGGAGCAATCGCGCTTTCATGGTCAACGCCTGCCCGTTGCGGGCGTCGCGGGCGAGCACTTCGTCGATCACCTGGTGTGCGCGCGTGCGGTTGTTCACGACGAAGTAGAGCATCGCGATACGGATCTTCGCCGCCGCGAAGTGCTTCTTGTCGCGCGCCAGATCTTCGAGGGTCTTGAACGCTTCTGGGAAGCGGTTCACTGAGACATAGAAGGCCGCCAGGGCGAAGCGCGACCGCTCGTCATTGGCAATCTCGACGAGCGACTTGAAGTGCGGCTCAGCCAGCGCCGGCTTGCCCTCATCCATGTACAGGGCTGCGAGTCCGTCATGAACCTTGATGCTTCGAGGTTCGAGTTCGAGAGCCTTTTTGAACGTCCGTTCAGCTTGATCCGGCTTGCGTACCGCGCGGTAGTAGTTTGCGAGGTTCACGTGCGCGTCGACCGAGGTCGGGGCGACCGTGACGGCTTTTGTGAAGGCCTTTTCGGCAAGCTCCGGCTCGCCATGTGCCAGTTGAAAGACCCCCAGGTTGGCGTAGACTCCAGCACTCTCCGGGTCCACTTGAATCGCCCGGGCCATGACGCCGATCCCTTCGTCGAGGTCCCTCAGCCCGGCCAGTGCATTTCCGAGCAGGACCAGCGCGGTGACATTGTTCGGACTCCGTCGCAGCACGGTTCGGGCGCGCTCCTTGGCCTCCTTGAAAAAGCCGCCATTGACGAGCAGATTGCCCGCCTTGAGCTGCGCCTCGTCGCTGTCCGGGAGCAGATCGGCCGCACGGATGTACTCCGGAAACGCGGCCCGGGTGTTCCCCAGCGCTTTGTAGGCGTCCGCCAGCTTCAGGCGGGCATCGCCAAACTGGTTGTCCAGGTGAATGGCGTTCGAGTACTGGATGGTGGCTTCGGCGTACTTCTTCTGCGTGAAGTAGTCGTTGCCGCTCTCGAAGTACTTGCGCTTGGCAACCGCGACATCCTGGGAACAGCCGGCTGCCAGAACTGTCAGTGCCAGCGCCCACAAAAGCCTTGCGCGCATGTTCATGATGAGACGAACACCAAGTGAGCAAAAGGCCTTCCCTGTCAGAAGGAAAGGCCGCAAACGACTCTAAGCGTCTTGTTTTTGGGTAGTTGGCTGGCCACGACCGAGCCGTGGCCAGCGGAGAAGAGGGTAACGCGGAGCGAAGTCTTCTAAAATGACGACTTTATTCTACTTCGAGACTTCCCTCATTCGGCGACGGCGATAGCGGTTGGCCGTGAAGAGCAGGCCAGTGCCGAGGAGCATCAGCGACGCCGGTTCCGGTACCGCGGCGGCGCTGCCCCCACCGGCTGGCCCGGTCACGAGCGTAAAGCTGACGCCATCGTTGAAGAAGTGGCAATCTGGGTCGAACGCGAGCGTCACGTCGCGATTGGGATCGCTGGCAGGGCCGATGTAGGCTTTCAGGGCTTCCAGTTGGCTGCCCGTGCCGGTCGTGAAGTAGTACCGGTAGTCGTATTGCCCCGCAACGCTCGAACTCACCACCCAACCGGTCGTTCCACTCGTGGCGACATCGGCATAAGACCCCGGCAGAGAGGTCGGCGTGTAATTCACGTCAGGCGTCTGAAGCAGAGTTCTCAACGTATTGATTTCGCTGGCGTTCAGCGGGTTGCCGGAATCCGCCAGGAACGAATGCGCTGAGAGGTCGGTCTTCGGGTTCGTGGTCAGCGCGTTCGTTTGATCGAACGCGTCCTTGATGCTGGTCACCGGCGACGACCCGGCGGGAACGTCCGGATCGGCCGCATACCGCACGGTCGACGTGTAGGTGTCACCGCCGGGATTGCTCACGCCGGTATTGGGGCCCACCAGAACTGTTCCGCCCGCGGCAGGCGTGTCGAACATATCCAGAAACAGGACGTTCTTGCTCGCGTCCCAGTTGTACATGTTCGTGAAGGTGATATACGCGGACGTGATGACTTCGTTGGTTGGAACGCTGATCAAACCGAGTGTCCACGCGTAGTAGTAGTGGTGGTCGAGATCGCCCAAGTCGTTGGCCCCGACGCCGGCGCCTGGGACGTAGGTGAGAACGGTCGCAGACGCGCGACCCGGAAGGGCCAACAGGGCGGTCAGCGCCAGTATGGCTGGCAGCAATCGCCCTCGTTTGAATTCCCGAACCTTCGCTGATCTCACGGTGTCTCCTTGGACGACTCGACGCGGTCACACAGTTCTAGGAACTGTGCCGTAGGACAACCCTACAATTCGACTGCCAATCAGTCCGGCTACGGTCGCCGCTGTCGGCTTGGCTGTAACTTACTATTGAAGAACAACTTACATCACTCGATCGCGGCAGCGTGATCCCGTTCGAATGAGCGATGGCTGCCTCTGAGATGACTTTGCTCTGCCTGACGCCGCTAGCGGTGGCCTTGTAACGACTTCTTCACCGGTCCGAAGTCGAGAACCCGGCGAGGACGCGATACGTGCCACATGCGGGTCGCATCGCGTCCGCACGGTCCGCCTCCCTGGGGCGACCCGTGTCCGGTCACCTGCACTATCGCAAGGGCAGTGCCGCGGACAAACGCGCGCCTGTATTGAGGTTTCGACCGCTCTCCCTGCCGGGAGGTCTGTTTTCCGCAGACTTTCCTCGCGGGCGAAGCGGAATGTCGCGAAGGAGGGTCATGGGAGAATGACTCGTGGATTTTCTCGTCGACGTCATCAAGGAGTTCCTGATTCCGGGCAGCGCCTGGTTCCTGATCGTTGCCTCGACCCTTTGCGCGCTGCTGCTGTTCGGCAGCGACCGCAAGCGGGCGGCGGGTCGCAGGCTCCTGGTCGCCCTCGTGGTTTTGTACTGGGTCATGAGCGTGCCCGCGGTCGCGCGTGGCCTTCAGACCGCACGCGAGGGGCGAACGAAGGACGTGCCCGCCGTGCTCCCAGCGGAGCCGCTCCCGATTGTCGTCCTGGGCAACGGGCTGGGCGGCTACTCGGCGTTCGGCGGACGGGTCGAGGTGCCGCTCGGTCAGACGGCCATGAACACGCTGTTCGCACTCGATCGATTTCGCCTGCAGCCGGCGTCAATGCTCATCGCGTCGGGTGGAGTGCAGCAGGACGGCGGCTACTCGGAAGCCGCGGTCATCCGCGATGCCCTCGTTCGCAATCAGGTACCGGTCGATCGCATCATGGTCGAAGAGTCGTCGGGGACGACACGTGAACAGGCGATTGGCACCGCCAAGATCCTCAGGCAACTCGGCGCAACGACGTGCATCGTCGTGACGTCGCCACAGCAGATGGGTCGGGCCATCGACGTCTTCGCGCGCGAAGGCATCAAAGTGCTGCCGCTTCGCGCCGGATCGTTGCTCTGGACGCTCGATGGCACCGCCCGCTGGTGGGAGTGGCTGACCCCGTCAACGGTCGCCCGCGCCGTGAGCCGCGATGTCATCTACGAGCTCCTGGCGTGGCCGTACTATCGAATTCGTGGATGGGTGGGGTGAGCGAGACGACACGCACCCGACTGCCGTTCGTCCTGTGGATCGTGTCCGCGGTATTCATCGTCTACGGAACGACCATTCCCTTCAATTTCGTCCACGATCAACGGTTGATCGCCGACCATCTCGCGCGGCTGACGTGGCACCCGCTTATTGCCGCCGACACCGGACTGCGCGTTTCCATTCCCGACTTCGTCGGTAATGTGTTGTTGTTCTGTCCGTTCGGGCTGCTCGGCGTCTGGGCGTTGACCCGACCCCGGCCGCCACTCGCTCGCGCGGTGCTGGTCGTGGCGCTCGCGTTCGCGCTATCCGTGTTCGCCGAGACCGTGCAGTTGCTGACCGTCGACAGAACGACGTCGGCGTCGGATGTGTTCGCGAACACCGCCGGCGCCGCAGCCGGCGCCGTGGCAGCGGTCCTGTTGTCGACAATCGCCGACCGGTCGCTGCGGGCGGTCTGGGCCGCGGGTACGATGACGGTTCCGTCGTTCTTCCCCTTGCTGGTGGCCACAATCGTCCTGCTCGCGGGTGCGCTGGAACCGTTCGATGTGACGCTCGACGTCGGCAGCGTGGTGCCAAAGCTCCGCGCCTTTCTCGCCGACCCGATCCAGCTCGGCGTGCCGACCGATGAGGGACTGTCGGTTCTGCAGCATCTGCTGTTTGGATCGACGCTTGTCCTGTGGCTCGAGGAGATGCGGATCCAGAAGGCGGCGACGATCGCCGCGCTGGTTGCCGTCGTTGTCTCGGTTGCCGCGGAAGCGGTGCAGCTGTTCATCGGTGCGCGCGCGCCCAGCCTCTGGGACGCCGGCATCGGCGCCGCGGGCGCGCTGGCCGGCATTCCACTCGGCGTCTCGTTCCAGGCGTCGCGCAAGAGCCCGCTGTGGTGGATGGGTGTATTCGCTCTGACTGCCGTCGGCGTCACGATGCAGCAGTTGACTCCGTTCACGATTGCCGGAGACACGGGATCGTTTCAGTGGATCCCGTTTCTGAATTACTACGCGTTCACGACGAGCGAGACGGTCAGCCACTCGGCGGAGTTGCTGTTGGGGTACTTCCCGCTCGGGTTCGCGCTCGCGCTGGCGACCCGCCGGCGGCGGAACCGCACCCGCGTGGTGCTCGGCGCCGCCCTGCTGATTGCCGTGCCGGTGGAATACCTGCAGCGCTACATCGGTGGACGATTCTCGGATATCACGGACGTGGCGCTGTCGCTGGCCGGCGCGTGGCTCGGCGCCTGGACGGCTACGCAGGGCTGGCGGCTGTTCGCCGAACAGATCGAGCTGGTGACGCCCGCACGCGCGGGGACGCCGCTCGTGCCGGCATCACGATGACGCGGCCGTCGATCGTCACGATTGCCACGATACTGGTCGCGGCCGTCGGTACGACGGTGATCGCCATCAAGACGGTGCTGCGCGCGCCGGGCATCCCGTACAACGCGCGCGAGCTTTTTCTCGACGACGCCAGCGCGACGGCCCTGGTGTTCTTCGCGTTGGCGCTGCTGTGGATAGGCGCTGCGGCGGACCAGACGGACGCACCTGTTTCTGCCGCCGGCGCTGATCGTCGTGTCGCTCGTCAGCAAGATGTTGCTGTCGCGGAGCGTGACGTACGAAAGCGTCGACGACATCATCGGCTCGAACAATCTGTTCGGACTGATCACGCAGCAGGGCGCATGGGGTGAGACCTGGAAGCAGGTCGCCTCGACAGTCGGGCCGAACGCCGTCGATTTCCTCGAGCGGCGCGTGCGATACACCGCCCTCTATTCAGTGCTTCTTCTCGCGATCGCGCTCAGCCTCTCGTCGACTCTGCGCCCGGCGCCAGAGTCAGGGCGAAAAACGCCAGCGGAGCGGGTCCTGTTGATCCTGTGTGTGGCGGGTTGGTTCTGGCTCGCGCGGATGCTCGTCGTCACCTGGGCAGCGACCGACAATCTCACCGAGCTCGTGGCGCGCCGATCGGTGCTCGGGATCCCTGGCGAGTGGTTCCTGGTCGCGATACCGGCGGTGCTGGGTGTCAGCGTCGCGCAGTTGGTCCGCGCCGCATCGGATCCGAAGTGGTGGCCCGCCGCCATCGCCACGGCAATCGCCGCGCTCCCGATTGGCTGGGCATTGCTGATGGCCGGACTCGAACCGCGCGTGGAAAAGTACGGCCACGTGTTCTCGGGCGCGCAGTTTCTGCTCGGCGCCGATCGCGGGACCTTCCTGTCGGATGCACAGCTGTTGGTCCGATGGGCCGCCGTTCAATCGAGCGCGGTCGTTGTGACCTTCGCCGGCGCGTGGATCGCGGATGCGGTGCTGGTGGCGAGGCGAGGGCGTCTTACCGTCCGGCCGCGAGCTGGTGGCGCAGCTTCTTGACGTCTTCGCGTGTGGCCAGGTCTGGGGCGATCTTCAACGCGGCCTCGAGCTCGGCGCCCGCCCTCGCCTGATCGTTGATCGACGCGTAGATCACCGCCGCGTGCCACACCATGTCGGCCGTTTGCACGCCCTCGGCGTTGCG
>Ga0193697_1000823_pt1 | contig 10122 bp, 8 predicted proteins | sample L3m2metaG_FD_145073 | JGI IMG/M metagenome (GOLD analysis project Ga0193697, IMG submission 145073) | Soil microbial communities from a riparian zone of the East river system, Colorado, United States - L3m2 | ecosystem: Environmental > Terrestrial > Soil > Riparian zone | place: USA: East River... | reverse complement strand
GGCGGCTGGGAATTTGCCGATAACCTCATTCCAAAACTTGTCTCGGTGGGCCACTGTGCTGTTGGCGAATTTGTCAGTCGAGGACATATCGAGCCGCCGCCAAACCTCTGTGTCGCGCACCGATTCCGAAAGGGCCAGCAGCCGTTGCGTGTGTTCGACGAGTTCTGCCACCTGACGCTGCTGGCGTTCATTCGGATTAAACCTGGCACGCTTGTCCGTGGCAGGCCCGCGCGACGGCTCCAGCTTCGGCGCACCAAGTGCTTTTAAGAACGCGCGTAAAGCCGGTTCCGACCCCGGAGAAACGGTCACACCCTCGTTTCCGTAAAAGAACTGCACTTCGCCTTTCAGCGGACGAACCAGCGAATTGGCCCGGCGCACCTCGGCATCAACGCTGTTGAATTCAGGACTGGCCAATCGCCCCGGGGCAGCGCCCCCTCGGCCTTCACGCGGCGCGGGCGGTCCATCGACTCTCGGGCCTTCGCTGTGCTCGATGATCAACGCACGGGGCGCAACAAGGCTCGCGATCTCCGCATCGCCAAATTCCCGCAGCAGTCCGAACACGTTGCGGTAAATCGGTTCTTCCCAAACACGCTGCCGCGATGCGAAGTAGCCGCTCACGAGCGTGGCCTTGATCCGTGGGTCGATTGCAGCCGAGCACAACGCGATGAGCGCGCCTTCTCCATAGCCGATCACGCCAACACTTTTTTCTGTGGCATCCGCCAACCAGTCCACTGCCGCAACGACCTTTTGGACTTCATAGCCGATAACGTGCCTGCCCATCTCGTACGCTTGCCGATAAATCCATTCACGGTGCGGTTGATTGGTGAAGCGTTTTAACCGGGAGTTGCCTGACCACGTGTCCTTGCGATCAACCAGCGTTGGAATGATGATTTGGCAGCCGCTTTCGGCAAGCCGCCGCGCAAACTGAGATGCCGGCGCGATCCCGGGCGCGAGCCCTAAAATCATCTCAGGCGTCTGGTCTGCGTCCGGGAGCGCGATGATGTGAGCCACCGGCTTTGCTTTGGGCTGCACAAGCAGTCCTTCTCCGTGCACGTCCGCGAACACCGGCCAGCGCACCATGTGAACGGTATAGATTTCCGTTTCGGCAACCAGCGAGGGCGTCTCGGTGGTCGTGAGATACTCTACAGCGTGAATCGGTGCGCGCTGATCGACCGCGCCAATGCTTCTCCTCAGGCTATCGCGATTTGGCTGTACCGATTTTTCGTAAGCGTCGGTCGAACTGAAATCGCGATGCCACAAATTCGTTCGCTGCGTCACGGACAAAGCGATCTCGCGCATGAGGAATCGATCAATCCCCGCGACCATTTCGCGCGACAGGTCATTGGTTGTTTCGAGCGGTCGCGTTCCCGGCAGGACGCTTTCGACAGCGGCCAACGCAGAGGCGCCCAGTAACAGGAATAGGGCTGCTGCTCTCATTCGAATGCGCACGGAGCATATGGATTGTCCGAGCGTCAGAACAGCGAATTTTAGCGAACCGGCGTTGTGCCGGTGGCGGCGATCAAATCGAGATTTCCGTGTCTTCGCCGCCAACGTGCAAATAGTCGATGATCTGCGCCACGCACTCGGCGACGGTGGATTTGTCCGTGCGCAACTCAATTTCCGGCTTCATCGGTGCTTCGTACGGCGCGGACACGCCGGTAAAGTCCTTGATTTCCCTGGCGCGCGCCTTTGCGTAGAGACCCTTGGGATCACGCTGTTCGCACACCAGCAGCGGCGCGTTCACATACACTTCAATGAATTGTCCATCGCGGACGGTTTCCCGGATCATCTGCCGGTCCGACCCGTAGGGAGAAATAAACGCCGTAATGCAAATGATGCCGGCATCGGCAAAGAGTTTCGCCACCTCGCCCACACGCCGAATGTTTTCCTTGCGGTCTTCCGGCGAAAAAGCGAGATCGGAGCAAAGCCCGTGGCGCACATTGTCGCCATCAAGCACGTAAGCGTGCTTGCCCATGTTAAAAAGTTCGCGTTCCAACTCGGTCGCGATCGTGGATTTTCCGGCCGCAGACAGACCGGTCAGCCAAATGATGCAGCTCTGATGCCCATTGCGTCTGGTGCGCTGTTCGGCCGTAACTTTGCCGTGGCTCAAATAAATGTTGTCGCTCTTGTGCAGGGAATCCGCAGTCCGACGCGGGTAATTGTCCGCGGCGATGATCCCTCCGCCGGATACTTCAAGCTTATCAACGATGACAAACCGCCCTGTTGCTACGATCTCCGCATGCGCGTCAAACGCCACCGGACGCTTCGTACGAATCGAAAGCTCCGCAACCTCGTGGCGGCCAACGAACATCTCCTTTTCCTTTCGTGAAAGCGTCTCGAGGCTCGAAGCATCTATCACTCTGTCGATATTCTCGATCTCGCAGTCCACTTCCTGGGTGGCGAGCTTCAACTTGTAAAGTTTGCCCTTCCGAAAGGGCTGACGTCCCAGCCAAAAAACCCGCGCTTTGAACAGCGTCAATTCATACGGCGGCGCGCTTTCCAACGCCGCCACTGCGCCGCGCTCCACGAAAATTTGCTCGCTCAGCGTGATCCCAATCGATTCGCCCGCGCTGGCGGAGTCTCGCTGAGACGCGTTCCAGCGCTCGATTGTTTTTACGGTGCTGGTTTTGTTGCTCGGGCAAAAAACCAACCGGTCTCCCACTTTGATCGATCCTGATTCCACGCGCCCTGCGAGAATGCGGCGTTCGTCGAACCGATAAACATCCTGAATCGGCAGACGTAGCGGCTGATCCTTCGGCAGTTCCGAGACCCTGAACTCATCCAGCGCTTCGACGACCGTCGATCCACCCCACCACGGCATGTTCTTGCTGACGCCCGCAATGTTATCGCCATGTTTAGCCGAGATTGGGATGAACAATTTCGGAATGACTCCGATCGTTTGCAAAAAAGCGCGATACTCCTGTTCGATCTGCCGAAAGCGTGCTTCGGAATAGTTCTGCAGGTCCATCTTGTTCACGAGGATCGCGATTTGGCGGATGCCCAGAAGATTCAGCAAATAGCCGTGCCGTCGCGACTGCTCCTGCACGCCTTCGTTTGCGTCGATCAGCAACAGCGCCGCCTCGGCATTCGCGGCGCCCGTTACCATGTTCTTGAGAAATTCCTTGTGGCCCGGCGCGTCGATGATCACGTACTGGCGTTTCTTTGTCTGGAACCAGATCTGCGCGGTGTCGATCGTGATGTTCTGATCGCGCTCCGATTGCAACGCGTCCATCAAATTGGCCCACTCAAACGGCACACCGCGCCGCTCGGCGACCTTTTGCAGTTGCTCCAGTTTGCCCTCTGGCAATGAACCGGTATCATGGAACAACCGCCCTACGAATGTGGATTTGCCGTGGTCTACATGCCCGACGATTACGATCTTCAACTGCTCTGTCGGAGCGGAGGTCGTCGAGCCGTTCGTCGTTGGTTGGGAATGAGTGAGCGTTTTGTCCATTTCCTCAGGATGCCGCTACCGCTTTGCCGCCCCATGCCACATGCAGCCCGCATTCGCGCTTTTCATCCGCCTTCGCGGGATCGAAATAATCCCACTCATTCGGCAGGTTGTGTTTCTGCAGATAAGCCTCCATCTCAGCGTCACTCCAATAGAACAAGGGGCTGACCTTCAGCGACCCGAAATTCGGATCGTCCGAAATAATGTCGAGATTGGCGCGATTGGGGTTCTGCACCTTACGCAAGGCCGTGATCCAAACCGATGGGGCGAGCTCGCGCATTCCGCGCTGAAAGGGTTCAATTTTGAAGGTGGCGCTAAATTCTTTCAATGCCGCCTCCTCTTCGGGCGTGGGAATCGACCCGGAAATAGCGTCGCGATGGGCCGGCGTCATTTTCGGCACGTACGCTTTGATGTTCAGTTTGAGGAGTTTTTTCAATTGCTCAGCATGCCGATACGTCGCGGGCCGATTATAACCATGATCGACCCATAGAACTGGAATGTCCGGCTGCACTTGCGCACACAGGTGCAAAATCACCCCTTCGTACGGCCTGAAATTCGTCGAAACGATCGCCCGCCCATTCGCTTGCGCAATCCCCCAGCGGACAATTTCTCCTGCTGACTTATCACGCAACTCCGTGTTGGCCTTGGCTATATCTATTGTCATTCGACCGCCTTCTCTTACATGTAGCCGTCGCGCCGCAATTTCTCGAAGGCATCTTCGCTCTCCTTGTCCTGCGCGCGGCCCGACCGTTCCGTCGTTTTCGTGTGGCGCAATTCCTCAATAATATCGCGCACGGTCTTTGCGTTGGACTTGATGGGAAATGTGCATGGCGCACAACCCAGACTCCGGTAGCGCTCACCTTTTCCATTCGCGAAATACAATGGAATCACGGGAATGTTCTCGCGCTCGATGTATTCCCAGATATTCAACTCCGTCCAATGCAGGAGCGGATGAATGCGAATGTGCGTGCCTTTCTCGAAATCTGTCTTGAACTGGTCCCACAATTCCGGCGGCTGATCTTCAACGTTCCATTCCATGTTCTTGTCGCGGGGGCTGAAATAGCGCTCCTTCGCGCGCGTTGGCTCTTCGTCACGCCGCACGCCCACGATTACGCCCGTGAAATGATGCTTGTCGAGGACCGCTTTGAGCGCGTCTTTCTTCAGTGTCCCGCAGCATTCCACTCGCGTCGCCTTGCCATTTGGATATGTTACCCCGCTGCGCAACACTTCCTCATTCTTTCCGACGAGGAGCTCAAGCTTCCAGTCGCGTACCAGGCGATCTCGATACTCGATCATCGAAGGGATCTTGTAAGTTGTGTCGACATGCACGAGCGGGAACGGCACGTGACCGAGAAATGCTTTTCGCGCCAGCCACAACAGCACGGTCGAGTCCTTCCCAATGCTCCACAACATCGCGAGGTGCTCAAATTTGTTGAACGCCTCGCGCATGATATAAATGCTCTGATTTTCCAGCTTTGAGAGGTAATCCATACGGAAGATTCGCGGAGGTGCGCCGCGCGGCTAATTGGCCACCGCGGGCTGCTCCTTCCAAAGCACTCGTTCGCACCAATCGCCAAATCGCTCCCGGTCTTGTCGCTCTCGGGCGTAACGGGAAAGCACCGGCCGCAATTCGTCGATGATCGACGCGGTCTGCACACTCTCCTTGAACAATCGATTGAGCCGCGTGCTCGACTCGTTGCCGCCGAGGTAAATCTGATACTTATTCGGCGATTTGCCCACGAAGCCTATCTCCGCCATGTACGGCCGCGCACAACCATTCGGGCATCCGGTTACGCGGATAATGATCTCCTCATTTTGCAAACCGAGTTCACCAAGCAACGTCTCGATGCGGGTCAACAGGTCCGGCAGCAAACGCTCCGATTCCGCAAGCGCCAGGCCGCAGGTCGGCAACGCCGGGCACGCCATCGACGCGCGGCGAATGATGGTCGCTTGATTCTCCACCGGTATATTGTGCTCAGCCAGAAGACGCGTGATCGCCTCCTGGTCCCGTGGCTCGACGCTCGTGAGCAGCAGGTTCTGTGACGGTGTCAGTCGAACTTCCGTCTGGAATTGCTCTGCAATCTTCCGTAACGCGGTCTTGAGCTTATACCCGTCGGTATCCTTGATCCGGCCGGCCTCGACATAGAGGCCCAGGAACAACTTACCGTCGTACTGCTTGTGCCAGCCAAAGAGATCACCCTGTTTCGTAAACCGGTATGGCCGGGGGTTCTCCAGTTTTATTCCGGTGCGACGCTCCACTTCTTCGCGGAACCACGGCGCACCACGATCTTCGAGAACATACTTCAGTCGTGCGTGCTTGCGGTTACTGCGATCGCCAAAATCACGATGAATTGTAAGCACCGCTTTGGCGACCGCCTCAATATGCTCCGGCGTTAAAAAGCCGATCACGTCCGCCACGCGCGGAAACGTCTCCGCGTTTCCATGGCTCATGCCCAATCCGCCGCCCGCTATCAAATTGTATCCCAGTAACTTGTCTTCCTCACCGATGGCAATGAAACCAAGGCAGTTCGTAAACACATCGATGTCATTCAGCGGAGGAATCGCAAACGCCGTCTTGAACTTCCTCGGCAGGTACGTCTTTCCGTAGAGCGGGTCTACGAAGTTCTTACCGTCGTCACCGAGATTCAGTTCCTGCCCATTGACCCAGATCTGATGATACGCCCTGGTCTTTGGCAGCAGTGCTCCTGAGAGCAGTCGTGCGTCTTCATGGACACGTTCCACTACGGGACTCGTTGAGGGTGTCGGTGGCGCCATCACGTTTCGATTTACGTCACCGCACGCCGCGAGGGTTGTCGCGAGCGCTTCATTAATCCCCTTCATTAAGGGACCCAGCGTTCCCTTTACGACGCCATGAAATTGAAATCCCTGTCGCGAAGTGATCCGCAAAGTGTTATTCCCGCATTCCCGGGCCAGGCGATCAAACGTGAGATACAGTTTCGAGTCCACGACGCCACCCGGTAGCCGCCCGCGCACCATGAACAAGTACTTTTTACCAGTTTTCCGGGAATCCCGGTCATCTTGCTGATAAATCCCGTGAAATTTCAGAAACTGCGAATCATCTTCCGAAAACCGATCAATCGCCGAGTCAAGCAACGTCTGCTTGATCGTTCCCGCGAGGGTAGGGTTGGCCTCCTTGATGACCTCGTTGTGACTAGGTTTTCCGGGCGCAACCTGCATAACATTAGTGTTCTAGTTAGGTTACTTAGTTATACCGCCTCCAGCCCTTTGTCAAATGCAATATTTTAGCCGCGATTCAAGGGTTTGCCCCCAGCCAATAACGAATTTCGGTGCCTTTCGGATGGTTCGGCTCGGCTTCAAGCACCTTTATGTAATGTTGCCTGGCCGATGCCGGCTCGCTCAATTGCTGCGCATAAAGGTTCCCCAGCGAAAGATGGGCCCGGGTCTCATTTGGTTTGGCCCTCAGGATTTTCTTCAATTCTTCCGCCGCATCAGTCGGATGACCCCCCTGTTTGAGCGCGAGCGCAAAATTATAGCGGGCATCGGTCGAATCCGGTTTTAGCGCAAGTGCCAGCTCGTAAGCGGAGAGCGATTCCCTCCACCTGCCCAATTCGTAGGCGGCGAGCCCGAGATTATAATAGGCTTCGAAGTAAGCCGGATCCAACTCTGTCGCCTGCTGATATTTTGAGACCGCCTGCGCGCCTGCTCCCGAGCGGTACGCGCTCATACCTTGCGAGAAATAGCGCTCCGCCTCGCGGCGATTCCCAGCCTTCGGAACCGTTGGTGATGAGTAGCGATATCTCGGATAAGTTGGCTTCGGCGGAGGCGGTGGCGCTGCGTTTGTAATCGGCGCAGCGGCCGCGACAAGTAGAGGCGCTGAATTCGTCGCTACACCTGGGGTTTTTGACCGGCCGCCGGGGGTCCTTTTGTCTTCGCGATTTGTCGTGGCCGTCCCTTGCGCAACTGACTCGTTGGTCATGCGCGCGTTGGGCGACACGTCCTGAGCCGGCTTGACAACCAAATCATCCTCCAATTGCGTGACCTCCACGTCTCCAGGTTTGTTCGTTGTGGTTGACGGCCGCGTTGCGGTCGTGCGACCCGATTGAACATTCGTTTTAGGCGCATTGGCAATCGAAGGCGGCGCACTTGTTCGCTGCGTGCCCGCGAAAATTCGAGGTGGCGTGTTCGTTGGCGTGACACGCGTTGTCGGTTGCGCGGTGGCAACATTCGTCTGCGCAACCGGAGGCGCGATTTCCGACTCCAACTGCTCGATCACGCCGTAGACAGCATCGACCATCGGAGTGGCCGCAGCGACTGTTGTGTACTGCTTGAATTCCTGCAGGGCCTGTTGCCGGCTGTTCTGGCTGTGGTGAACAACGGCGCTATTCAGAATCGCCGGCGCATATTTCGGATTCTCGTTCAGCGCCGCCCCGAAAAATGACAACGCCTCCGTTGTTTTGCGCCGGTGATACGCGACGTTGCCCAGGCCGTTCAGCGCCTCGGGGTCGCGAGCCCTCAGATCGAGCGCCGTTTTGTAGCTTTTTTCTGCCTGGTCCACTCGCCGCGCGCGGACCTGCGCGTTCCCGAGCTTGATCCATCCGTCTGCCGAGCCCGGTTGAAAGGCCGTGTAGCTCGTCAGGTGCTCCAATGCAGCCGCCGCATCGTTCTGTTCGAGCGCGAGGAGACCGAGGTTGTATCGCGCCGGGGCAAGATTGAAATCGAGTTGGAGCGCCTGTCGGTAGGCCCGCTGTGCCTGATCGAATTGTCCCGCTCCGTGATACGCCAGGCCAAGGTGGTTCCACGCCTGCGGATTCCTCGGCAGCAGACGTACGGCATTGGCCAGGTACTCAATGGCCCCTTCATATCGGCGCTCTTTAATCAGGCTTTCGCCCTTCAACAGCGCGCGGGGGCCGGGTGCGCCGCATCCGCACAACAGCACCACGCCTCCCACCAGTGTGAGACTGAGTCGGACAAAACCATGGCAATTTCTAATGACCAGCATGCAGGCTCGTGGTACCATTCGATTTTGGCTGTGTCAAGGAACGCACAACTCTACTTACAGAGCTTATCGGCAGCTTTGGTCGTTTTGACAACGCTGCCAGGTGGCGCGGCGGCTTCGACCGGGCGGACGGTGGCGGCTGCACCCGCATCACAGTCTCGCGTCATAATCACGCACGACCGGAATGCGACCGATGCTTTCAAACCGCGTCCGCACATTATCTCGAACATGGTCGCCAGGGCCATCACACAGCTCTCCGGCAAATCGAATCTCGCGGCTGCCTGGCAGTCTTTCGTCACCACCCAGGATGTCATTGGTATCAAAGTCTATTCTTCACCCGGTGCAAACAGCGGCACCCGACCTGCAGTCGTTGCGGCGGTCGTCGAGCAACTTCTCGCGGCCGGCTTTTCCGCGCAGCGTCTCATCGTCTGGGACAAACATCGCGCTGACCTTCGCCGCGCTGGTTATTTCGACCTGGCTGCCCAATATGGCATTCGCGTCGAGGGCGGCATGGATGCCGGTTATGACGAGAAAGTTTTTTACGAAACCCCCTTCCTCGGCAATCTCGTTTGGGGCGACCTCGAATTCGGCAAAACGGGCGAGGGAATTGGCCGCAAGTCGTACGTCTCCAAACTCGTCTCGAAAGAGATCACGAAAATTATCAACGTCACCCCGCTGCTGAATCACAACACCGCCAGCGTATGCGGCAATCTCTTCAGCCTCGCTCTCGGCAGCATCGACAATACTCTGCGCTTCGAAACCGATCTCACGCGCCTCGCCGAATCTGTGCCGGAAATTTATGCCCTTGAAGCGATTGGCGACCGTGTGGTCCTGAACATTACTGACGCCCTGATATGCCAATACCAGGGCGAGCAAAAAACGCTTCTCCATTACTCAACCGTGCTCAACGAGTTGCGCTTCAGCCGCGATCCGGTTGCCCTCGATGTTCTCTCCCTGCGCGAGTTGGAGCGCGAACGCACTGTGGTGCGTGCGGTATCCTTGCCCATCAACCGTGCGCTTTACATCAATGCGGAAGTCCTCGATCTGGGTTTCGCTGACCCCGACAAAATTCGCATCGAACGCACGGATCGATAGGCCGCGCTTTACTTCGATTGCGACCTCGATCGCGCCGGCCCGACTTAACAGCGAAAACATTTGAAAGATCAGCGGGCTGCGGCACGTATGGAGGTAGGAGTAGTGAACGGAGTTTGGAATTGCAAAGAAATCGCGTCGCGTACGCGAGCATAGGTGGCAGCAGGTCATCGCATACGAGGAACGAAAAAATGAAAGCCTCACTTCCATATCGGGCGGTACTCATAGCGTTCGGGCTTTGCCTCGTGCTCCGGCCGTGCGCTCGGGGCCAGGCAGGATTCGATGATGATCGAGTCATGCTCCAGGGCTTTTACTGGGAGTCATATCGTCACGGCCATCAGGAAAAATTCCCGCAATTTGGCTCAAAAAGGTGGTACGAAATAGTCAAAGAGAACGCCTCAAGGATTCGGGAGGCGCGGTTCGATCTGATTTGGCTCCCACCGCCGTCATACGCGGGAGATTTCAGCGCAGGCTACGGCCCCAGAGAATACTTCAATCTCAGCAACAGTTACGGCACCTTTGAACAACACCGTGCGATGCTCGAGGAGTTGCTGCGCAAAGGTGTCGAGCCGATTGCGGACATTGTTATCAATCACCGGAA
>Ga0193697_1000822_pt1 | contig 10130 bp, 14 predicted proteins | sample L3m2metaG_FD_145073 | JGI IMG/M metagenome (GOLD analysis project Ga0193697, IMG submission 145073) | Soil microbial communities from a riparian zone of the East river system, Colorado, United States - L3m2 | ecosystem: Environmental > Terrestrial > Soil > Riparian zone | place: USA: East River... | reverse complement strand
CCGGCGTTTAGTTCGGCCGTGGTCGGCGACGCAATATTGGCGATCGTGGGAACGCTCCAGAACTTGACGCGCCCGTCGAGGATGATGTCAGCCACCGGTTACACCTTTCGTTTCTGCCGACTTCGCGGCCTTGCTTGTTTTCTTCGGCGCCGGTGACTCCGGCGAAACTTGTGGGTCGGCCGCAGCGAATTCGTCGACCTCGACGGGCGGCTCGGCCGGTTCCCAACCGCGGGCTAGGTGATAGTTCAGCGCAGCCGGGTCGTCGGGAAACCACGCGCCGCCGCCGTGCTCGGCGTGGACGAGATACACAGCCGGCTTGCCGGCGAGCAGCGGCACCGGCATTAGGTGTTCCTCAGCACTGCGCATGTGACGCTTGTGATGAAACTGTGGGTAACCGTGACTTGCAGCGTCGCCGGGTTGACGAGCCGCGGGTCGATCGGGATAAATGCCTCTGTCGCGTTCGCGACCGAGGTTGCGTACGAGGTGGCGGGGTTGCCGGCCGGGGTGTTGCCGCCGTCGCTAATCGTGATGTTGTCGACCGAGCCGCCGGCGTTCTTCACATGCAAAAGCAGCGTCGATTGCGGGTCGGCGCTAATGGTGTCGGAGGCGGCGACCGGGTTGTAAGCCGCGGCGAGCTTCGGCTTAACGATTTGCTGAGTGGGCTGTGCTGTCATGGTTCCCTCGCGTTTGGGTGCCGTTAAGTGTTCTGGGCGATGACTTGTATACCGAAACCGACTAGAGCTTCGCGGACATCCCCCGACGCTTTAGGCTTATATTCCCAGCCCTTGAGCGGCAGCGCCTGCAACACTCCCGACGCACCCAATCCTAAATCGGGGCCGGCCGGGAATTCGCGCACGGCATGCTCAATAGCCGTTTTTGCTGCAAACACGTTGGTCGTCACAGTCTGAAGCGTTTCGTCGCCGGCGCCGGCGATCGAGCCACTCAGCTCGATTTTGACGAGATAGGCCTCTGAGGAACGCGACAGTTCCATCGTGACCAGGGCGTCATTGCCGGTCGCGCCTTCGATCACAGCGACATAGTTCTTAGTGATCGTGACCGCGTTACGGCTACCGAAAACGACTTGCCACTCGACGGGTAGGAGCGTCGCCAACGTCGACGTGAGCAGCGAATCTAGTGCGGCCATAACCACGGGGACGGTGCTCATGCTTTGTTCCTCAGTTGGTTGTATGCGCGTTGCAGCGGCTTAGGCAGCCCGGCCAGCAGCCCGACGGCGGCTAGCGTGGCATCCTCGAGCTGCGACTCGTCGAGCATCGTGTGCGGCGCCTGTTGCGATGACTGCCACAGCGATTGGATGAGGTAGAGGGCAACCTGCCGCAGCACAGCCGGCGTCGAGAGCATGCCGGCTAGATAGGTCACGACGACATTGCGCCGCCCCCAAGACCAGCAGGAAAGCGAACGCTGCCCGCCGCGGTAGAGCAGCTCGAGCTCGTCGTCGAAGATGTAGTCGTCGCCGCCGTTGCTGAGGGTGGTGCCGTCTTCGACGACGGTTTGCACAGCGATCACGGGATGCTGCCGCAGCTCGAGGGAGTAGCGGCCGCCGTTGTGGGTTTCGACGACGACGCGCTGCGCGACGACTAGGTCGAGGTCACGCTCGACGGCGTCGGAGGCGACCACACACAGCCATCTGAGCTGTTCGCGGTCGTCGAGAGTGGTTATGGTCAGCTTCCCGCGTAGCTGCGTCACAGCGTCGTCGAAGCCGACAAGGAAGCGGCCGGGCGGCTCGACGTGGAAGACGTCGTCGTATTTCTGTGTCGCGCTGCCGAGACCGCCGCCGGTCGCGACCGAGATCAGTGTGTGCCGGCCGACTTGCGTCGTCGCATAGTCGACGTCGTATAGGCCGGTGCCGGCGTTGACAGCCGCCGGCGAGGTCGTGGTGCCGTCGGGCAGGGTGATCGTTACCGTTACTGAGCCGGCATTAACCGGAGCGCCTGACGAGTCGGTGACGGTCAGGCGCGGTGTGTACGTGTCGCCCTGTTCGATCGGTGCAGACATGGCCTAGAAGTTCCAAGCGTCGACGGTGTTGGTGACGTTGGTGTTTGCTGAGTAGGTGAGGCGGATATAGCGCCACGGGTAGCCGGCTTTGATGTACTTCACGACGAGCCCGGCCGTGGTGATGACAAACGTCGCGACGCTGTTTGTGTCCGGCGTCCCTGCGTCGGCATACGGGATCGGGTACCAGTTCGTCAGGTCGACCGAGCCTTCGATTGCGTATGTGCATGTCGGCGTCGCGCCAATGGCGGTCGTAATCAGGAGGGCGACAGGGCCGGTGTTGTTCCCGGTGTCGCAGACGTTCGTCGAGACGCCGTTGCCGGCTTGCGCGGCCGACAGCCTGACACTATTTGGCAGGCCGCCGATCCGCAGTGCTTGCAATGTAGCCATGGCGCCCTAGGCCGCCCTGCTACTTGTTGACGGCGCGCTCGCGCTGCCCGGCGCCCTTGTCGTACTGCGCGAGCTCGTCGTCGATTTCCTTCAGCCGGCGAGCCTTGAGATCCTTGCCGCCGGCGCCGCTGTACGGCTTCGGCTCGATCGAGGCGCGTTCGCGCTTGAGCGCTGCGACGTAAACCTCGGGGTCGAAAGTCTTGTCTTCGGGCTGCTTTTCGTCTGGCATGTCTCTGCTTTCGTCTTGGTCGGTTTGTTGGCTTCGGCTCGCCGGCGCCGCCGTCCCTTGCAGCGCCGGCGAACCTTGCTCGCGGCTAGAAGCCGGCGGCCGGAATCAAGCCAGTGCCGGAGATAACCGAGATTGCCTCCGGGCGCCGGTTGCCCATGAATGCGGCGTAGTTGTAAACCTGCAACCGCACCTGAAGGGTGCCTGAGAGCACCTCCGACAGCACGCGGGTGCGCATGCTGCCCTCCCACAGGAACAGATCGGATGTCCGGGCGACGATGACGCGGGTCTCGTTTGTGCCACCGCCCAGGTTCGACGGAATGTTGCCGTCGTTCAGGTGAGGCAGCCCGAAGGTCCAGTCGCCGACGTAGCCTTCGCCGGCAGCCTGCCCGGTCTGCAAACCGAGCGGGTTGAAGGCGTTCGCGGCCGGCAGCATGAACGGGCGAGACTGCGTGTCGAGCTGAGACAGCGCCCAATACCAAATCGACGGGGTCGAGAACACTGCCAGCGCGGGCAGCTTGCGGTTCTTCGCAACCTGCGAGGCGGCCTGCAAGAGAGGCAGCCACAGCTCGGGGAGCGTCGGCGACGCGTCGGTGTAGGTGACGGCGTTAATGCCGGAGACGCCGAGGATGCCGGCCATCTGCCCGGAGGCGCCCGACCCGTTGATTACCTGAATGTCGAGCTTGGCGTTGTAGTCGGCGATCAGGTCGGCGAACACAACTTCGTCGAAGCTAATCGGGCTTTGGTCGAGTAGCTGAATAGCGACGTCCTGCTGCCCGGCGATCGTGCGAACCGGCGCCGACACGGAGGTGTCGGTCAGGTCCGTAGATGAGACAGCGCCGGCGTCTGCGGTCTGAATTGCGGCCGTGGTGCCGGTCGCAACCTTCGGCAGGTTGATCGAGTCCGTGCCGCTAGGCAGCGTCAGGTTGCGGACGCTGTTTGCGACGGTGCGGCCGAACCGCGGCAGGTCGACATACTCGTCGATGATCCACAGCGGAGGGACAAAGTTACCGCCCTGCCCGTCTGTCCGGTTGGGGTTGACACGCTTCTCAAACACAGACTCACGCTGCGCCGCTGACAGGCTGTCGATAGTGCGCAGCTCGCGCTGTGCTTGCTGGTCGCGCCGCGCCTCGCGGGCCGGCAGCTCGACGCGCATCTCGTCGGCATGACGAGTGAGCCGGTCGCGGGCCGCGTTGACGCCGCCGTCTCCGTCGCCGATGTTGAGCTGCGACCGCACCATGTCGAGGAAATAGGAGTGCTTCGCGGCCCGATGGTAAGTCGTCGGCTCATAGCCCACGGTTACGCCTGACGGGGCGGCGGGGGTGCCGCCCTGGTCGCCGCTGTTTGCGGCGGAGTTGCGGGCCGCAGCGGAGCGGACCTCGATCTGCTCTTGGTCAGCGATCCGGGACTCTTGCGCGGAGATCTCGGCGTCAACCTTTTTGATTTCCTCGCGGCCGGCGTCGAAGCGGGTCTGCTCGTCTGGGTTGAGCTGGTTGCGGTTCTCTGCGGCTGCGCCGGCGATGATGCCGTCGAAGGCGGAGACTAGGCCGGCGCGCTTTTCAAGCAGGGTCGCGAGCTGCCGGCGGAGAAACTCTAACGGGGTCATTTGGGGTGCCTTTCGGGCGTACGTGTTGGCAGTTGTGGTGCCTGTCAAGTGGTGCGCCTAAGTGGTGCCCCGGGGCAGCCCGGTGTCCGGCTTAGTGTCCGGCTTGCTAGTCAGGTCAATTCTGACTAGGCGGCCCGGTTATTCGGGCCGTGACACGCCGCTAGCGAACGATGCCGTAGCCGGCGCGGTTCTCGTAGCCCATCCAATCGAGGTCGACCAGGGCGAGCGCCGACGTGCCGGAGTTGGTCGCGATGATGCCGGCGCCGCAGTTCCGGCCGGCGGCGGTCGGAATGTTCGTTGCGATCGTCGTCTCGGGGAACACGAGAGCGCCGGTGTCTGAGTTGAATAGTCGAAAGCGCGCCTCGGTTGCCGACTGAATCTCGATCTCGGCGCGATACCAAGTCGCGAGGGCGAGTGTTGGCAGCGGCGGCGCAGTGGTGCGGGTGCCGTTATTCGCCGTCTTCGCCGACACAACACCCGTAGCCGCGATTTCGAAGTAGGCGCCGTCGGTGACGTCGGCGACGGACACTGTGTCGAGGAAGCCAACGCGAATCGTGGTCAGGGCCAGAGTGACGATATTGAAAATGCACTCGAAGTAGTCGCCGGGCTGCAGCAGCAGGTGGTTAGTGCCGGAGCGCACGACGTTGCCGGAGTCGGCGTTCGTCGAGCTCGAGAGTCGCAGAATCCCGGGATGGCCGGCCGGCGAGTTGTTCGAAGCGGTGGTGCCTGAGCCGATGGGGACAATAGCGAAGGGGCCGCTTTGCACGGCCGCATCCGCGCCGATGAAGTCTGAGTATGCCTGCGGGCTTTTCCGCAGGTCCGCGATAGCTTGCCGGGCTTCGAGCATGACTAGGTGATCCTTTCAGAGGGGGGGCAGGGTTAGCCGCGGCGGGCGGCCGAGAGGCTGAAGGCTTGCGCGCGGGCGAGCTCGAGGGACAGGCCGGCGGCCTCAGCGACGATGTCGACCGACGGCGCGAGGCGTGCGGACAGCCGCTCGAGCAGTTCGCGGGCTGCGTCGTCGGTCATGTCGTCGAAGACTTGCGCGCGCATGGCGGCGGAGGTGGCCGGGTTGGCGCCGAAGTTGACGACGGACACGTCGCCGCGGTGAATGTCGACCTCGTGAATGTCGCGCTGGTCATAGTCGGGCGACCACGTGTGCTGCACGACGCGGAAGGCGAAAGACATTTCGTCGACGTTGCCGTCTTTCAGCGCGGCAACCATGTCGCGCACGTCGCCGCGGGTGGTGTTGACGTCGGCGCCGATATGCAGCCCGGTCGTGTCCTCGGCCAGCCGCAGCGTCCCGGCGTTCGTGTAGGCCATGGATAGGCCGCCATGGTTGAGCAGCAGTTGCACTTGCGGGTTCTCCGACAGCGTCTTCGCGAACGCGCCGGCGTGCACGATTTCGGTGTACTTGCCCGCCCAATCCCACATTTCATAGGGCGCCTCAGTTACCGAGGCGTAGCCCTCGAGCGTGGCTGAGCTGCCGTCGCTGCTGCTGCGCACCTCGAGGTCGACGTGATAGGCGCGCGTCTCGTGGCGGGTGCGTGACAGTTCGCCGCGTGCACTCTTCGGCTTAGCAGTCATGGCTTGGTTTCCTCCGATGGGTCGGCCGGCGCCGGCGCCGGTAGTGCTTTGGGTTCAATCACTTTGTCGCCGCCCGCAATCCGCGGCATGTCTTCGTCGTCGCGCACTTCGTTCGGCGTCTTCCACTGGTTGCGAATGGCAATCTCGTGCGCCTTGTAGCGAGTCAGCAGGTCGGTGCGGACGACTGCGGCCCGGTTGAATCTATACACCTGCGGGTCGGGCAGCATCGAATCGATTGCCCTTTCGAGCCGCACAAACCACGGGTTCACGGCGTAGGCGAGCAGGTTAAGGCTCGACTGCTCGACGTTGTTATAGGTGAGCGAGCCGCCGGTGTTGTATCCGAGCACCTCTGCATAAGCCGGGCCGAAGATCCGGCAGCATTCGGCCGAGCTGTATTCGAGCGTTTCGAGAAACTGAGACTCGCCGGGAGCGATCTGGATTTGTTGGTAGCGCCAGCCTTTCGCCATCACAGCGGGCTCGCGGGTGCCTCGCTGCGCGGCCATAAACCGGGCCTTGAGCCGCTTGGCGTCGTCGTTGCCGACGGTCTCGACTTCGTCATTGACGAGCACACCGGACGGCACAGCGCCCTCGGTGAACCATTTAGAGCCGAATTCGAGCGCCATAAGACCAGTGCCGATAGTCAGCGCGTGCGCGGAGATCGGCGACATGCCCCAGGCTTGCCCGGGTGTCGGGTAGAAGCGGCGATGCCATATCCGGGCCGCCGGCGTGTATTTGCCGTTGATATACCAGCCGACGTTTCCCTTTTGGTCGCGATCGGTGCGCACTTTGTCGGGGTGCGCTGGCACAATTTGCCGCGGCTTGCCGGTTACCCGGTCGCGGTCGACGACTTCGCCGACGACGTTGCCGCGGAGCATCGCCGAAATGATGAATTGCGAAAGCCAGTCGCCGAGCCCGTGCCCTTCGCCGCCGAGATCGGCGAGCCATGTCGGCAGTTTCCGGGGCGTCTTCTCGTCGCCGGTGAACACGTCGCCGGGCATCGTTTCAGACATGGTTGCGGTGAGGTTGACGCAGCCCCAAATGGCGACCTTTTGCAGCGACGCTTCCATCGTTGCGGCCGACCATTTCTGCGGCTCGGTCGGCGACGGCGGGTTGGTGTCGGCAAACGTGGCGTTTCCGGTCGACCAGCCGAACGCGCCGCGGCGTTGCGTGCCGAGCAAAACACTCATGATCGGTTCCGCAGCTCGACGACGACCGGTTGCTGCGCCTTCGCCGGTACGGGCTTCGACCGGGCGCGTGGCTCGCGCTGCGACCACACGACGTCGGCGAGCACGAGCACCCCGGCGACCATGTAGCCGGCCGGGTGCCAGGCCAGCCAGGCACCGAACGACACGAGCAGCAGCCCAGCGACGCCGGCGGCGGCCCGGCGGACGGCGCCGACGATGAAGCCGGCGGCTGTGGCGGCGGCTTCTAACCGCCGGCGACGCCGAGCTCGCCGTCGAGCGAGCCGAGCGTCGCGGTCTGCATCGGTCACCACAGCGAGCCCATAATGTCGTACGCCTTTCTTACAATCGACAGCGCCCAACGTGCGTTAGTGCAAGCAACCGCCGGCGTGATGTCTATTGCCTCTCGAGCCGAGCGCGAACGTCCGTAGGTCCACCCACCGTCGCCTAATTCTCGCTTAACGGCGCCCTTTATCGCGGTTTCAACGGCGCGCGTCTTGCAATGCCTAGTCGTATCGTCTCGCAGTGCGTCGAACATATCGCCGGCCGCCGCGCCGACTTCCTGCGAGCTCATTATCACCGGTTCGAAGCCCGGATGCTCTTTACCGTCGTCGTCGACCCATCGGCGGCGCAGATCATCGATGAGACCTCCGGTCGGCGAGCTCGGGTCAATGACGATTCCGACGCAACGTTTCTTTTTGCCGTCGACCGGGCCGCGTTCTATCTCGTGCATTTCATGCTTGAGCGCGAGCGCGCGCAGTCGAGGCAGCAGCCAAGACGTGCCGGCGTCGGCCGCTATTAGCCCGGTGTGCGTGCGGCCATCCTCACGGAATCCAGCGACGGCGATACATGCAGACTTCCGATCGAGCGCGATTTCGGGGGAGAACACGACGCGGGCGCCCTCGGGTAGCGCCGACTTGTCGTCGTCGCGCGACTTCCACATTTCGACGGTGATCGGCGCCTCGACGGCGGCGACGGGATCTTCGTGCCAGCCGAGCCGCTCGCGGGCGTACTGCGCCGGGCCGTATTCGTAGCGTTCGGCGGCGAGAAACTTCCACGTGATGCCCTCGCCGTCGGCGCGGATGCGGCCGGCGAGCGGGTTGGCCATCTTGATTAGTTCGAAGTTGTCGAGCGAGCAGCCGGTCACCTCGAACCGGTCTTCGGGGTCGACGTCGTCGTCGGCCGGTTCGTGCCGGCAACCGGCTGCGCGACAGCCCGGCTTTTTGAGTGAGCCCGGCGACGACCATTCGATAAAGGCCGGCGCGTTCCGGCCGCCCTTGCGGCCACGCAGCACGACTTTGCGGAGCTGCTCACTGTCGGCGTGGCAGGCGCTCGAGCCCCAGAAGACCATCGCCCGGCGGCGCTGCGTCAGCGTCGGAATGAGGGCGGCGGAGTGCTCGGCCTCGACGGCGAAGCCTTCGTCGAAGACGATTACGTCGCCGGTGATTCCCTGCCCCGACTTCGGCGAGCGGGCTAGAAAGTTGATCGAGCGGACCTCGCCGTTAGAGGTGCGCACCGTGATGCTTTTTGTGCCCTTGCCGCGGTTGATACCGACCAGGCGCACGGCGAGCTCGGGATAGAGCAGGTCGCCGTCGGGGTCGACGCCTTCGAACCAATTAACGAACCGCTCGAAGGTGAGGTCGCACGTCACGAGCCGCTGCGACGTCCACACGATCACTCTTACGCCGTTGCGGGGTTGCAGCAGCAGCGTCAAAATGATGCGTTCGAGAATGAACGTCTTTAGGTTCTGGCGGGCGCAGATCACACACGCGGCCAGCGAGACGGGGGTGCCGTCGGCGTTCTGCCCGGTGAGCACCTCGATAGCGAGCCGCTGCTCGGGCTCGAGTTCCTCGCTGAGTAGTTCCTTGCAGACTTGCTCGACGAGCGGCAGCAGCGAGTGATGTGCGGCCGGTTGGTTGATGTGCGATGGCGCGACGAGCACCCGCTCGGCGAGCCCGGCGGTCACGATGCGCCGAAGATCTGGTCGACCTTGTCGGGCTTGCGTTTCTCGACGCCGGCGAGCGCGATAGCCATCTGCTCACGCAGCGCCTTAACGTCTTGCGCCATGGTGTGAGATCCGGCGTCCATACGTTCAGCGAGGCGAATCGCGGCGCGGCCCTGCCACGTGCCGAGCCGCTCGTGCGCCTTCAGCTCGGCGGCGACGAGCGCGGTAACCGTGTCGTCGACTTCATCGGCCCAGGGGTTCGCCGGGGGAAACTGCATAACCGCAGCGCCGCCGCGGGCCGGTCGGCAGTTGTAGCAGTTGACCCGGTTGCCCGTGTGCGGCGTGAATTGCCGCCGGCACTTTTTGCAGCGGCGACGAGCTCGCGCCATGTCGTGACTCTAAATCTTGCGGCGTTTAGTCGGTGGGATCTGCTAAGCCGCTCGGCGCGCTCGTCGTCGGCGTCCCTGAGCCCACGACGGCGTCACGCAGCATTTCGGTGATCTCGGTTAGTGCTTCGCCGATCACGTCTATGCGGTCGTCTACGTCGGCCGGCAGATTCTTCGCGTCGAGATAGCCGGTGGCCTCGGCGACCTCTGCCAGCAATTCCGGGCAGCGGCGCAGCATCTTGTCGCGAAGTTCGGGGGAGATCATGACTGCGCCTCCGCGAGTCCGAGCCGCTCGGCGGCCGCTTGGCGCAGCACGAGCAGCTCGACTGTGCGGCCGATGACGATCAGGGGGATATCCGGGCCGAGCCGGGCCTCGAGCTGGTCTGCGATCCGCTGCGAGAGCTCACGGTCGAGCTCGGCGTCGAAGCGGAAGACGGCGACGTCGCCGGCTTGCAGCAGCTCGACGCGAATCGTCGCCGCCATGGCGAGCGCGGCCTCGATGAGCTGGTCGTGCTCGTCGGCGATCGTTGCGCCGCAGCCGGCGACCACGTAGCCGCGTTCGTCGTGGAAGGTGATCTGCTCGCCGCAGCCGGCGACCGCACAGCGGGCGTCGTGGAAGGTGATCTGCTCGTCGGCGATCCGGTCTGCTGCGAATTGATCGCGGTCTGCTGGGTTTAGCGTCACTTCCTGCTACCTTTCATGATCATTTATTGGGGTTTCTTGATCATTTAGCATGATCATTTGGCCGGGCGGGGTGTTCACCCATGGAGGGGGGCGGCCGGGGGGAGAATCCCTGCGACAC
>Ga0193697_1000821_pt1 | contig 10133 bp, 5 predicted proteins | sample L3m2metaG_FD_145073 | JGI IMG/M metagenome (GOLD analysis project Ga0193697, IMG submission 145073) | Soil microbial communities from a riparian zone of the East river system, Colorado, United States - L3m2 | ecosystem: Environmental > Terrestrial > Soil > Riparian zone | place: USA: East River... | reverse complement strand
CCAAACCGGCCCATCGGCTCGTTCATTTTCCTCGGCCCGACCGGCGTGGGCAAAACCGAATTGGCCCGCGCCCTCGCCGAATTTCTTTTTGACGACGAAATCGCGATGGTTCGTATCGACATGAGCGAATACATGGAGAAGCACGCCGTGGCGCGGTTGATTGGCGCGCCTCCCGGTTACGTCGGTTACGAGGAGGGTGGCCAGCTCAGCGAAGCCGTCCGCCGCCGGCCATATACAGTCGTGCTCTTCGACGAAATGGAGAAGGCCCATCACGACGTTTTCAACGTGCTGCTGCAAGTGCTCGATGATGGCCGGCTCACCGATGGCCAGGGACGCACCGTGGATTTCAAGAACGCAGTCGTGATCATGACGAGCAATATCGGCTCGCCGATTATCCAGGAGTATTTCATTAGCGGAAATCTCTCGCCCAAAGAACATGCCCGGATGGAGGAGCGCGTGCGCATGGAGTTGCGCGGACACTTCCGGCCCGAATTCCTCAATCGCATCGATGACATTATTATCTTCCATACCCTCGGGGAAAAGGACCTGGCGACAATTGTCGATATCCAACTCAAGCGGCTGGAAAAACGGCTCGCGCAGCAACATCTCGCTCTGGAACTCGACAAATCTGCCAGGCGCCTTTTGGCAAAAGAAGGTTATGACCCGCAGTTTGGCGCGCGCCCGCTGAAACGGGCAATCCAGGAAGAGCTGCTCGATCCTCTGGCGATGAAGGTGCTCGCAGGCGAGTTCAAGCCCGGCGATCGCATCACAGTCACGGCCCAGGACGCCGAGTTGGTGTTCGAGAAGAAATGATCATTTCTTCTCGGGAACAAAGCCAACCAGGTCCATCGCACGGCGGACTTCTGGATTTTTCATGAACGTCCGCCAGACAAATCCAGTTCGTAGATTTTCGGCCATCAACATTGAAATTCCCACATCGATCCCGATCACATCAGGCGCGTACCATTGAGCTTGAGGATTGAACGCGTCGATGAATCCGTAACGTTTCCAAATCTTGCCGCCATACCGCGTGCGCATCGCTCGCAAGACCTGAATTGTTTCTGACGGCAGAAACGGCAGCGACCCCGCCGCGGCGCACGGCACGAGGGTTCCGTCAACGCCGCCGTGCTCCGGTGGCCCGCCCCACGCGCGATAACCTTTGGCGGAGTCCGACGCCGTGATGCCCCACATGTCCTCTGCGAAATGCGGGTAGCGGTCGCGCAAATCGAGGCAGAATTGCTTGTGTGCCTTCGTCGCAATTACTGAGTTTTCGAAATAGTTCGCGTGCTTATCGCGACGGTTCCGAAAATCGAACCATGCGTGCGAGTATTGGTGGATGAACAACGGGTCTTTGGAGCTGATGAACTGAAGCCCCTTGTATTCAAAGACCGGACGGCTGAATGCGTCCCAACTCTCGGCCGGCGCAGCATTGGCTGGCGCGCCGATCGCAAGGAGATACAGCATCATCAATTCGCAATAATGATCCCAATTCGACTTCAGAAATCCGCTTTCGGGCTTCCAGCCATGCGACAGAAGATTGCTCCTGGACATCATCCACTTCCAATCCACGCGAAAGTAGATCTGCTGGGCGAGGCGGCGAATCTCGGCATTCTTGAAATGCTGACGGGTCGTCAACACGCCACACAGCAGGATCGCCGTGTCGATCGAGGAGAGTTCGCATTTCCAGGCGCGCTCGCCACTGCGGTGGTTTACAAAATGGTAATAGAAGCCGTGTTCCTGCGGCAGTCCGCTCCAAAGAAAACGCAACGTGCGAAGAGCGCGCTCCTGAATTTCCGCGGGTGGCGCGTACCGCCGTTCGTGCGCGATGCAAAGCGCAGTCAGGCCAAAACCAGTTGCGGCGATACTGGCAATTTCACGCGCGTCCTGCCCGTCCGCCCGGCTGCGGTCTTTCACCAGGCCGGTCTTCGGGTCCGCGGATTCCCAGAAAAACAGAAACGAAGCGCGTTCGAGTTCGTCGAGAAACTTATCATCCGATGGAGAAAGAGGTGCCGCGCCGGCATAAAGCGCCGTTACGACCAGGAGTCCTGGCAGGGCGCGATGTCCCCACTGCGCCGCGAAGCGAAAACTTGAAAGGTTTGCAGCCAAATCGCAATCACCCGGCGCGGTGGGGACACTACCTAAGCCAGCAGCCCCTTGACCACTTCGCCATGCACATCTGTGAGTCGGTAATCGCGTCCCTGGAACTTATACGTAAGCTTCGTGTGTTCGAGTCCCAGGCAATGCAGGAGGGTCGCTTGCAAATCGTGAACGTGCACTTTGTTTTCCGCGACGTGGTAACCGAACTCATCCGTCGTGCCGTAAGTGATCCCGGGCTTGATGCCACCGCCCGCCATCCAGATTGTGAATGCGTGAGGATGATGATCGCGCCCAATGAGATCTTTGTTCCCGGTGCGATCTTCGTTCATGGGCGTGCGGCCGAATTCCCCGCCCCAAACAATCAGAGTGTCATCGAGCAACCCGCGCTGCTTCAAATCCTTGATCAGCGCGGTGCAGGCCTGGTCGGTTTGCTTCGTCTGGCGGATCAGCCCGTCGCGAATGTCGTTGTCTTTGCTGTCGCCATGCTGGTCCCAACCCCAGTGGAAGAGTTGCACAAAGCGAACCCCGCGTTCGAGCAAGCGCCGCGCGAGCAGGCAGTTGTTCGCAAATGAAAGTTTGCCGGGCTCGGTGCCGTACAACTCATGGACGGACTTCGGTTCCTTATCGATCTCCATGAGCTCAGGCACGCTCGTCTGCATTTTGTAAGCGAGCTCGTATTGGGCAATGCGTGTAACGGTTTCCGGATCGCCGGCCTTCTGCAACTGCATTTCGTTGAGGTCCTTGAGCGCGTCGAGAGAATGCCGCCGTGTCTGCGCGTCCATCCCCGCGGGGTTCGAAACGTAAAGCACGGGGTCGCCTTGCGATCGGCACTGCACTCCCTGGTAAACGGTCGGGAGAAATGCGCTGCCCCAAAGCGACGAGCCACCGTCGGGAGTTTTGCCGCCGGACACCAACACGACGAAGCCGGGCAGGTTTTGCGTTTCACTGCCGAGTCCGTAAGTAAGCCACGAACCCATGCTGGGCCGTCCCTGGCGCGGCGAGCCGGTGAAGAGGAATATCTGCGCAGGCGCGTGATTGAACTGATCGGTGTGCATGGAGCGCACGATCGCCACGTCATCCGCCACCGACGCGAGATGCGGAAGCAGGTTCGACAACTCAGCGCCGCTTTGCCCGTGCTTAGAAAATTTATGCGGTGTGCCAAGCATTTTCGGCACACCCTTGATGAACGCAAATCGCTCCTTCTTGAAAAGCGATTCCGGACACGCCTCGCCGTTCATCTGGTTTAGCTTGGGCTTGTAATCAAACAGATCGAGCTGCGACGGCGAGCCGGCCATGTGCAGGTAGACCACCCGTTTCGCCTTCGCGGGAAAATGGGGCGCCTTCGGCGCGAGCGGATTGACCGGCAAAGCACTCTCCGCGAAAAGCCGGTTATTCAATAACGAGGCCAGCGCAATTCCGCCGATCCCCATCGCCGTCTTGCCGAAAAAGTGGCGGCGAGTGATGGACTGCAAAGCTCGTTGGTTAAACTCGAAGTTCTCGCTCAGCATGCCTAACCCTTCGTAATCAACTCATCCAAATTCAAAAGCACATTCGCCACCACCGTCCACGCGGCAAGAGTCGCGGCATCGTCCGCCTTGCATTTGTCGCCGGCCATTTTTCGCGCCGCGTCACTATCATCCTTAAAGTGCGAAAGTTCTTGTTCGTAAAGCGCGACGAGGCGACCGACTTCCGATTGCGACGCTTTGCGCGCCAGGCACAGCCGCAATCCGTAGCTCACCCGTTCCTGCTCGCTGGCGCCTCCTTCGGTGACCATGCGCCGCGCGAGCGCCTGCGCGGCTTCGACGTACGCCGCGTCGTTCAAAAGATTCAGCGCCTGTAAGGGGGTATTGCTCCGCGTGCGTCTGACGACGCAAAATTCGCGGCTCGGCGCGTCGAACGTCGTCATCGCGGGGTGCGGCATCGTGCGGCGCCAGAAAGTGTAAATTCCGCGGCGATACCGATCGTCGCCCTTGCTGGTCTTCCACGTGTCGCCGCTATAGACCACTTGCCAAAGACCCTCGGGTTGAGGCGGGAACACACTCGGCCCGCCCATTTTGTGGCTCAACAACCCGCTGACAGCCAGCGCCTGATCCCGAATCATTTCCGCTTCGAGGCGCATGCGCGGACCGCGGGCCAGCAATCGATTGTATGGATCGCGTTGCCGCAACTCAGCCGATGCAAGCGAGTTCTGCCGATACGTCGCCGACATCACGATGGTCTTGTGGAACGCTTTGAGGCCCCATCCCTCGCGCATCAATTCAGTGGCCAGCCAATCAAGCAACGCCGGATGCGACGGCGGTTCTCCCTGCGTCCCAAAATCCTCACTCGTCTCCACAATTCCGATCCCAAAATATTGCTCCCAAACCCGGTTCGCGATCACGCGCGCCGTCATCGGATTATCCTCGCTGACCAGCCAGCGCGCGAGGTCCAGCCGGGTCAACTCCGCCGAAGTGCTGGCATTGGTGCCAAAAATTCCAGGGAACCCGGGCTCCACCTTCTCGCCCTTGCTCAGGAACCCGCCGCGAATCAGCATGTGCGTCTCACGCGGTTTGCCGACCACTTCCATCACCGCCGTGCGCGCAATCGCGCTCTCAAGCTCCCCCTGCTGCTTCTTCACATCGGCAATCGTGTCGCGCACCTTCTTCAATTCCGGCGCAACCGTGCGAAAATGTTTGTCCAGCTCGCTCGCGTCCTTCTCGGACGGCTTTCCAGCGGAAGCCAATATTGCGTGAATTTTCTCCGGCATTTTCGGCGGCGGCTCGACCTTATCCATCGCCGTGACCGACAACCTGAACCGTCCCAGGTTGGCTTCGGGCCATTTCGAATTGTGACGCAGCGTGATCGTGATGCTCGTTCCCTCTGCAAATTCAGTGCGGTTGCTCACCGTGAACCACGCCGCGCGCTCGACGCGCCCCTTTTCTTCGTTCGCGCCCGTGTCCCAACCGGCATTCGTCGCAATCCCGCTGATCACATTCGTGATGCTGTACCCGCTTTTGCTGTAATCCGCCTCGGCTTTCGCAAAGACCAACGGTTCTGCCCCCTCTGGCTTATGCTTTGGCGCGACCGTCGCCTCGAACGCCGTCAGGACAAAACTCCCATTCGAGTGACGTCCAACCGATTTCTTTGGCAAATTTGCGTCCGGAATTACTTCCAGACGAACACCCGTGATCTGCTTCAGATCTGTGTCCGCCACAATCGTGTAAACGTCATTCGAGGGATTCTTGCCATGGACGATGATCGAGAAGTCATTTGTCGTCCTGAATTCCGCACCACCGGCAGAGACCAGTTTCCCCGGCTCCAAAGATTTCCAGTTCGCCAACGCCTCTTTCGTCGTCTGCACCCACTTCGCGCGCGCCTCGTCCAACTCCGGTGTGTTCGCGTTGTATTCCTTCTCCGCTGCGGCAAGCGCGCTCGTGAGCCGCGCCGACTCCGTTTCCTGTTTCGGCGTCGGCAATTTCAAAATCGGGGATTCATCCGGTTTATCCGAGTCAGCCGTCTGGTTTAGCAACGCGTACATCCGATAATAATCGCGCATCATGAACGGGTCGTATTTATGGTTGTGGCATTGCGCGCAATTGAACGTCGATCCCATCCACACGGACATTGTCGTGTTCACGCGGTCCACGATCGCTTCGTGCCGAAACTCCTCGTCATCGGTACCGCCTTCAGTGTTCGTTAGCGTATTCCGATGAAACCCGGTCGCGACTTTTTGTTCGCGGGTCGCATTCGGCAATAAATCTCCCGCGATCTGCTCAATCGTGAATCGATCGAATGTCAGGTCGCGGTTTAACGCTTCGATTACCCAATCTCGATACGGCCAAATACTTCGGCGGTCGTCTTTCTCATAGCCCTGCGTGTCGGCATAACGCGCCAGGTCCAGCCACAACCGCGCCCATCGCTCGCCGTAGTGCGGTGAACCCAGCAGCCGATCCACGACTTTCTCGTACGCGCGTGGACTATTGTCCGCCACAAATTCATCCACCTCCTCCGCCGTCGGCGGCAAGCCCGTCAGGTCGAGACTCGCGCGCCGGATCAGCGTCGCGCGATCTGCTTCCGCCGAAGGCCGCAGCTTCTCCGCTTCGAGCCGTTCCATCACGAAATAATCGATCCCGTTGGCCGGCCAGGTCCGGTCCTTCGCACCGGGCAATGCCGGGTGCACCGGTTTCTCGTACGCCCAATGCTTTTTCGTTGCCGCATTCCCTTCGGGCCACGCCGCGCCTTGATCGATCCACGCCCGAATCAGCGCAATCTGCTCCGCCGTCAACCGTTCGCCCTTCGGCGGCATTACTTCGTCGTCGTCGGTAGATGTGATGCGTTGGATCAGAATGCTCTCCTTGCTTTTGCCCGGTAAGACCGCCGGCTTCCCTGAATCACCGCCTTGAAACACGCTGCTCTTCCGGTCCAATCGAATGCCGCTCTTCTGCTTCTTCTCGCCGTGACATTCGTAACACCGGCTTTGAACGATCGGCTGGATATCCCGCTGATAATCCACCTTCGATTCGGCGGCGCGCAACAGCCCCGACCAAACCGTGCAGAAGGCAATCAGCACTGTGAAACCTCTAACCATCAATCGAATAATACTGAACCAATAGACGCTCGAAAGCGAGGGATTCTTCGGGCATGAAACAACCACCATCGCAGGGGAAGAGACCTAAACCTTCAGTTTCAGCACGCGCTTCGCGTTCCCGTAGAGCAACTTCCGTTCGACGGCCTTGCTCGGCGCCATCTTGCGGACATTGGCCAAAATATTCGCGCCCTGACAGCCCGGCCCGCGCCCAAACACATCATTGCAATCGCTCCCGAACATCAACTTGTCCTGGTGCCGTTCCAGAAACGCCCGCGCATGCTCTTCATCCCGCGTGAAAAAATTTAGACCCGACCCCGCCGACAGATCGCCATACATGTTCGCATAATCCGACAGCAACCGGTCCGTGATCCCGCCCGGCGTCACCTTCGTCGTCGGATACAGCGCCTTTTGCTCGTGGTTCTTGTCCACATTGCCCCACCACGTTTGCGCGTGCCCGATGAAATTCACGTTCGGAAACTTCTCCAGCGTTTTGTGGAAGCGCTCGATCCCCGTGTTGTAACGATCATGCATGAAATGCATCAGCACCGGCACCTTGAATTCCTGGGCGATCTCCGCCACCCGATGAAACTCCGGCGAATCACACGCCACGCGAAACTTCTGCTCTCCGATCCCGATCCCGCCCAGCTTCAAATGCTTCTCGATCTCCTCGCGCGCCTCCGGAATGTCCGTGATCTCATTCGCAAAAAATACGAACTGTTCCGGGTGTTCCTTCGCCAGCGCCAGCACCGTGTCATTCTTCCCGCATTCCGCGTCGAGCCCGTAAAGCCGCCCTGCCGGCAACAGCACGCTCAACGTCACCCCCATCGCCTCCTGGTGCGCGATCAACTGCGCGTTCGTCCGCCCACTGTAAGTCGTGTGCTGATGAATATCGACGACGGGCTCCGCTTCCGCTTCGACTGCTCCCACAGCCGTTCCGACCATGGCCGCACTCGTGACGGCGAGAAACTCCCGCCGGGATACCTTTGGTGTCATGACTTACGAATACCGGGAACCGCCCGATCTTACAAGGGGTGGGGCGCTGTGTCCTCACAGCGCCGAGTCGTAAAAAACATCTCAATTCTCGTTTCCGGTTCACACGGCGCGGTGGGATACCGCGCCTACCTCTCCTACCGAGAACCGACGCACCGAAACCCAAGGGAACGCCCCCGCGCGTGGGGAGGCCGGCCGCGGCGATAAGATGATTTGGCTAACTCGGCGGGCCCAATCCAACTGCCGCCACGTTCCGAACGAATGCCGGTAGGCCGGGCGTTCAGCGGATTTGTGCGGCAAGCATCAGTTGAGGAGTAAAATTCCGGTCCGTACCAATCGGCACACCAATTCCAGACATTGCCGGCCATGTGCAATAGACCAAAAGGTGAAACGCCGCGGCGCGCGGTGACGTCGGCCAGTGGTAAAACTGCTCCGTACTTGGCCCGTGCCGTGTGAACGCCGACGTGAGCGTGATTGATGGTCGCGGGAGCGTCGCCCCACGGAAACTGCCTCGTCATTCGCCCGCGCGCGGCATACTCCCATTGTGCTTCGGTAGGAAGACAGGCCTGGGTTTTAAAATTGCGCCAGTCCCGGCGATTCGCCCACAGGCTGTAAGCGGCCGCGCCGTACCACGAAACCAGGACCATCGGTTGTCGTTCCGTGGCCGGTAATGGCTGCCATTGACCTTCGCATTTATCCAACTGAAAATGCGCGCTACGGCGATCGTCATCCGTCACACCGCACCACTCGAAGACCGTCTCGATATTTACGTCGCCAACCGAATTGAGAAACCGCGCGAACGCAGTCGTTGAGACCGGTTCGGTATCGATCAGGAATTCCGAAATCCGCGCGGAATGTTTTGGCTGCTGGTCGGGCAACGCGTCCTCCGAGTCGCTGCCCAGTTCGACTTCCGCAGCCGGAATCACAACGCAGCGCATCCCATCTGTTCGCCGGCGAAATTGTCGAAAGCCTTGCTCGTTAACAGCCAACGGTTGATACAGATTGCCGACACAAAGCTCCTCTTTGATAGCACGTCCGCCCAATTGCGTGAACGCCATCTTCAGGCCCTTCGCAGTCGCAGGTTTCTTATCGAACCATCGCCTGCGGTTGGCAGTGCCTTTTCCCCATTGCTGGCGGACGATTTCGGCGAGCCGGGCGGCGGTCAATGAGCCATTGACGAACGGCAACCGGCTGGCGTCATCGGGAATGCAGACGCTAAATTCTCCTTCGAGCGCCAGGATGAGTTCCACGAGTTCAAGACTGTCGATATTTAGATCCTCGATCAGCCGGGCGTCGTGGTGAATGAGTGCCTGGCAAATAGCGGTTTGCTCGGCAATAATGTCGAAGACACGGAGTTCAATCTCCCACAAAGGAGGAGCATACGCCGTTTTGCCAATGCCTATCGCCCAAAGAGCCTTCGACACAATAGTACTATCGGCGATTAAAGCATTTCCTCCAGAGGCCCAGGGTAGGGTGTTTACCTTTTCCGATGGTCGTACGTCACGCCGGCTGCCGGGTGGAGATGCGGCGCTCCAGAGCAAGAAGCGCCGCCTGAAGTTCCGAGGCGGACTGGAACCGCCTTCTCGGATTATTATCGCAACATTTGAGGATCAGGGAATTCAACGCCATCAGATCGGCAATATCCGCCTGGTCGTTCATCCAATCCGGCAACGCCGGAAACTGGCGACGATCCAGTCCCATACTCGCCTCGTAAAGCATCTTGCCAAAACTATAGATGTCAGAGGTCGGTTTGCTCGGGCCTTCGGGCGCCATATAACCTTCAGTCCCGATATAGCTCCCGTCGGTGCCGCCGGTACGCGAGATCTCCGCGACGAGACCGATGTCCGCGAGCTTCGGAATGCCATCGATGAAAATGACGTTCGCCGGCTTAATGTCGCGGTGCATCAGGCCTTGCTTGTGAAGGAATTCCAGCGACTCGCTCAGGGCGATTGCCGTCGATACACACTCCTGGACTGGCAAGTGATCCCGCTTTTGCAGGTCCTTGGCGAGGTTGCGTGGCGCATAAGTCTCGGGATTAATTTCCTGGCCGGTGTTTTCGTCGTCGCCGAGCTCCATAATATAATAAAAGAAGCCCGCCTGGTCGTTGCGGCCGACATAGAGCAATCGGACAAGCCCGGGGTGCCTTAATGACACGGGCATGTACTTGCGAATGCCCCTGAACTCGCGCTCGTAAGGTGTCACCTCGCTGAAACGTTTGCGATAAACGATCTTCACCGCGTGATGAAGTCCAACGCGATTACGCCCGAGCCAGACTTCGCCATAAGCGCCATGGCCAATCAGCTTGAGCAGTGCGTAATCCGGGATTCGGACTTCGGCCGTCTCGGCGTCCAGTGGCAGCATCGGCACGGTTTCGTCGTAAGCGCCCTCCGAGGGCGCCCTGCGAATCTCCTGTTTGTAGGGCGCCCTCGGAGGGCGCTTACGACGAAACCGTGCCGATGCTGCCACTGGACGCCGAGAC
>Ga0193697_1000819_pt1 | contig 10151 bp, 10 predicted proteins | sample L3m2metaG_FD_145073 | JGI IMG/M metagenome (GOLD analysis project Ga0193697, IMG submission 145073) | Soil microbial communities from a riparian zone of the East river system, Colorado, United States - L3m2 | ecosystem: Environmental > Terrestrial > Soil > Riparian zone | place: USA: East River... | reverse complement strand
CCGCGCTCGAGGACACCACCATCATCGAGGTCTCGACGCCGCAGCTCGACGACATCGTGCGGCTCGAAGACAACTACGGGCGCGAGGGCACGAGCGAAGCCTGACATAGGCGTGGTAAGGTTGTGGTCATGCGAATGGCGACAGTTGGCCAGGCGGCGCGTGAGACGGGGTGGTCACCGCGCATGCTGCGCTACCTCGAGGGGGCGGGGCTCGTCGTCCCGCGGCGCACAGGCTCCGGCTACCGCACCTACGGCCTGCTCGAGCTGAACCAGCTGCGCTCGCTGCAGGAGCTGCGGCGGCGCTTCCGCGTCGAGCTGCGAGAGTTGTCGTTCGCCGCGCGCTTGCGGCGCGAGCCAGACCTGCGAGCGGCTGTGGAGTCATGGCTCGCCGGCACCGAACTCAGCGCGCTCGACTGGGAGCAGCGCAAGCACGAGCGGCTCCTCGCCGCCTAAATCGAGACTGAAGGAGCGACATGGCTACGACGATTCGGCACGACGTCAAGGATCTCGCGCTCGCGCCGGAAGGCGTCAACCGGATCGAGTGGGCCGACCGGCAGATGCCGGTCCTGGCCGCGATCCGCGAGCGCTTCGCGACCGATCAGCCGCTCGCGGGCTACCGCGTCTCCGCGTGCCTGCACGTCACGAGCGAGACCGCCAACCTGATGCGCACGCTGAAGGAGGGCGGCGCGGACGTCGTGCTCTGCGCGTCGAACCCGCTCTCGACGCAGGACGACGTCGCGGCGGCGCTCGTCGACGAGTTCGAGATCTCCGTCTTCGCGATCAAGGGCGAGGACAACGACACCTACTACCAGCACATCGAGGCCGCGGTCGACCACAAGCCGCAGCTGACGATGGACGACGGCGCCGACGTGATCGGCGTGCTCCACTCGCACCGGCGCGAGCAGCTGGGCGACATCATCGGCGCGACCGAGGAGACGACGACCGGCGTGATCCGGCTCAAGGCCCTGGAGCGCGACGGCGCGCTCGGCTTCCCGGTGATCGCCGTCAATGACGCGCTCACCAAGCACATGTTCGACAACCGCTACGGCACGGGACAGTCGACGATCGACGGGATCGTGCGCGCGACGAACATCCTGCTCGCCGGAAGCACATTCGTGGTCGCCGGCTACGGCTGGTGCGGCCGCGGCGTGGCGATGCGCGCGAAGGGCATGGGCGCCCACGTGGTCGTCACCGAGGTCGACCCGCTGCGCGCGCTCGAGGCCGTGATGGACGGCTTCCAGGTACTGCCGATGGCCAAGGCATCGCAGATCGGCGACATCTTCGTCACCGCCACCGGCGACAAGTCGGTGATCACGCGCGAGGACTTCCTGCAGATGAAGGACGGCGCGATCCTCGCCAACACGGGTCACTTCAACGTCGAGATCGAGATCCCCGCACTGCGCTCCCTGGCGACGGAGACGCGCACGCTGCGCACCTTCGTGGACGAGTTCACGCTGGAGGACGGCCGACGGCTCTACCTGATCGCCGACGGCCGGCTCGTGAACCTCTCGGCCGCCGAGGGACATCCGGCTCAGGTGATGGACATGTCGTTCGCGAACCAGGCCCTCTCGGCCGAGTACGTGGTCGCGAACGCGACGAGCCTCGACAAGCGCGTCTACCCCGTGCCGGAGGAGATCGACAAGGAGATCGCACGGCTGAAGCTGGCGACGATGGGCGTCGACATCGACAAGCTCACCGAGGAGCAGGCGAAGTACCTCGCTTCTTGGGACGAGGGCACGTAGCGTCGATACTGAGCGCATGAAGGCGGTCATCCTCGCCGCGGGCTACGCCACGCGGCTCTATCCGCTGACGCTCGACCGGCCGAAGGCTCTACTGCCCGTCGCCGGGCGGCCGATGGTGGAGCACCTACTCCTCCAACTCGAGGGCGTTGAGGGGCTGGACGCGATCTACCTGGTGACGAACTCGAAGTTCGCCGGCGCCTTTCGCGACTGGGCGGCCGGTTGGGAGGGCCAGGAGGTGCAGATCATCGACGACGGCACCGGCGACGAGGAGTCGAAACTGGGCGCGATCGGCGATCTCGACCTGACGATCCGCAGCGCCGCGATTGACGACGACCTGCTCGTGCTCGCCGGCGACAATCTCTTCAGCGAAAGTCTGGCGCCGTTCGCCGAGTTCGGGCGGGCCAAGCGCGCGCCCGCGCTCGGGGTCTACGACGTCGGCGACCTGGACGCGATCCGCCGCTACAACGCGATCGAGCTCGACGCTGACGGCCGGCTGACGTACTTCGAGGAGAAGCCGGAGCACCCGCGCAGCACGCTGACCGGGATCGCGCTCTACTTCTACCCGCGCGAGTCGCTCGGGCTCGTGCGCGAGTACCTCGAGGCGGGGAACAACCCCGACCAGCCCGGGCGGCTCGTGGAGTGGCTCTACCCGCGGGTGCCGGTGTACGCCTGGCTGGTGCCCGGCCGCTGGTACGACATCGGCTCGGCGGAGACGCTTGCCGAGGCCGACCGGGCTTTCTCGACCTCGGGATAGCCCGGCACAGATCCGTCACACAGGCGGCACAGACACGTGGCAGTTGCGGCTCTACGCTCGCCGAAGGAGGTGAGTGTGGTGTGACGTGAAGCTCCTAGACCTGATCCTGCCTGTGCGCTGCGTCGTCTGCGGCGCCGGGGGCGAGCAGCTCTGCCCGGCCTGCCGCGACGCCCTCCCGCGGCTCGCCGATCCGAGCTGTGCTCGCTGCGGCGCTCCGACCGCCTGGCCGGTCCAGCGGTGCCGTGAGTGCGCAGGCCGCCGCCTCGCATTCGCCTCGGCCCGGGCGGCGGTCGCTTACGACCCGGCTGTTCGGCAGCTCGTGCGCGCGTGGAAGGAGCGCGGCCTGCGGACGCTGGCGGCGGTGGCGGCTGACGCGATGGCCGACGTCTTGCCCGCGCCGGCTGTGGCAGCGCTCGCGTTCGTCCCGTCCGACCGCGCGCGCGGCCTCGAGCGCGGGCACCATCCGGCCGAACGGCTCGCGCGCGAACTCGGCGAGCGCTGGTCGCTGCCGGTGCACGCGCTGCTCGGCAGGACGCGCCCGGCCTCGCGGCAGCGCGGGCTGACACTCGCCGACCGCCGGCGTAACGTCGGCGGTGCGTTCGCCCCTGCCGGCGAATCGCCGACCCGGGTCGCGCTTGTCGACGACGTCTACACCAGCGGCTCGACCGCGAACGCCGCCGCGAGCGCGCTCCGGAAGGCTGGTGCGCGACGGGTCGAGGTAGTTACCTTCGCGCGGGTCGTCCGCTAGATTCCTCGCACCGAGCCACAGCGAAGGAGCGCGGATGCAGTTCCAGGTGAAGGGCAGGAATCTGGAAGTCAGCGATTCGATCCGGAGCTACGCCGAGGAGAAGCTCGGCAAGCTCGAGCGGCAGCTGACCGACCCGCGGGTCGAGCTCGAGCTGATGCTGGAGAAGAACCCGTCGATTGCGAACAACCAAGTCGCCGAGGCGACCATCTGGACGGCCGGCCCGGTGCTGCGGGCGCGAGAGGCGTCCTCGGACATGCGCGCCTCGATCGACCAGCTGGTCGAGAAGCTCGAGCGGCAGGTCACGCGCTATCGCACGCGGGGGCGTGACCGGCGGCGCCGCGCCGCGAGAGCGAACGCCGAGCCCACGCCGGCGACAGCGGATGAGCTCGACCTCGAGATCGTGAAGACCAAGCAGTTCACGCTCGACGCGATGACGCCGGAGGAGGCGGTGCTCCAGCTCGAGCTCGTCGGACACGACTTCTTCGTCTTCCGCAGCGGCGACTCGGAGACGGTGAACATCGTCTACCGGCGGCGCGACGGCGGCTACGGGTTGATCGAGCCACAGTGATCTTCCGGCGCGAGCCGCTGCACAAGAAGCTCGCGCGAGAGGCACGGCTCGAGCAGGAGCCGGAGCCGGGCCCCCTCGACCCCGGCCCGCACTGGGGCGTGACCGGGATCCACGGCGTCCCGCGCCCACGCCGCTGGGACGCCGTCGCCTCGGCCGAGGCGCCGGGCCTGACCGGCGACGAGGTGCACTTCGTCACCCTTCCGAACGGAGCCGCCAGACACGCTCGGGCCGCTCGCCGACGCGGTCGAGCAAACGCTCGGGACGCCCTACCGCGCCGAAGCCGTTCGCCAGCAAGACGACGTCTGGGCCGTCGCGGCCCGACGGATCGCCGTGGCGAGCTTCCGCGCCGACGGCGACGAGCTCGAGCTGGTCTCCGGCGAGGCCGGCCGCAGCTTCACCGTCGACGGCGAGCGCGTGTTCGGGAGCGTCCCGGAGCTGGAGCGAATCGGCGCCTCGCAGGGCGAGCACCACGTCGTGCGCGCCAGCCGCCTGGACGGCGAGGCCTGGGAAATCGAGGCCGACCCCCTGTAGGGCAGCTACCCTAAGACGATGGCTCAGCAGCTCGGGTCCTTCGAAAAAGTTCTGCGCTTCGGCGAGGGCCGGCGCGTCAAGCGGCTGGCCGAGCAGGCCGCCTACATCGGCACGCTCGAGCCCGAGTTCGAGGCTCTGAGCGACGAGGAGCTCGCCGGCAAGACAGTCGAGTTCAAGCAGCGGCTCGAGAACGGCGAGCCGGTCGACGAGCTCGTGTTCGAGTCGTTCGCCGCCGTCCGCGAGGCGTTCAAGCGCTCGATGGGCATCCGCCTCTTCGACGTCCAGCAGATGGGCGGCATCGTCCTGCACGAGGGCGACATCGCCGAGATGAAGACCGGTGAGGGCAAGACCTTCGTCGCCGTCCAGCCGCTGTACCTGAACGCGCTGACCGGCAACAGCGTCCACCTGGTCACGGTCAACGACTACCTGGCCAAGCGCGACCCCGAGTGGACGAAGCCCGTATGGGACGCCCTCGGGATGCGCGCGTCCTTCATCGCGAACATGATGCCCTTCGACGAGCGACGCGACGCGTACCAGGCCGACGTCGTCTATGGCACGAACTCCGAGTTCGGCTTCGACTACCTGCGCGACAACATGGCCGTCACGCTCGAGGGCGTCGTGCAGCGCGGCCACGACTTCGCGATCGTGGACGAGGTCGACTCGATCCTGATCGACGAGGCGCGCACGCCGCTGATCATCTCGGGCGAGCCCGAGACCGCCGCGCAGGTCTACTACGACTTCGCGCGCGTCGCCAAGACACTCGAGGGCTTCGCGGCCAAGCCCGGCCTGCCGAAGGGCGCGGCCGAGGAGTCCGGCGCCGACTTCGAGTACGACGAGAAGCACAAGACGGTCTCGCCGATGCAGGGCGCGATCGAGGCGGTCGAGCGTGCAATCGGGATCGACAACCTCTACGACCCGCGCAACGGGCAGCTCGCCAACCACCTGAACCAGGCGCTGAAGGCGCAGGCGCTCTTCCAGCGCGACGTCGACTACGTCGTTCAGGACGGCGAGGTCAAGATCGTCGACGAGTTCACGGGAAGGATCATGGAAGGCCGCCGCTGGTCGGAAGGCTTGCACCAGGCGGTGGAGGCCAAGGAGGGCGTCCGCATCCAGGAGGAGCACCAGACGCTCGCGACGATCACGCTGCAGAACTACTTCCGCCTCTACGACAAGCTCGCCGGCATGACCGGCACGGCCAAGACCGAGGAGAAGGAGTTCGTCGAGATCTACAACCTGCACGTGGTCGAGATCCCGACCAACGTCCAGGTCGCCCGCGCCGACGAGAACGACCTGATCTTCAAGACCGGCGACGCGAAGTACAACGCCGCGATCGAGGACATCAAGGAGCGTCACGCGAAGGGGCAGCCGGTGCTGGTCGGGTCGATCTCGGTCGAGGTCTCGGAGCACCTCTCGCAGCTGCTCGACCGCCAGGGCATCCCGCACAACGTGCTGAACGCGAAGCAGCACGAGAAGGAGGCGGGGATCATCGCCGAGGCGGGCCGGCGCGGCGCGGTCACGATCGCGACCAACATGGCCGGCCGCGGCGTCGACATCAAGCTCGAGGACGAGATCAAGGAGCTCGGCGGCCTGTACGTGCTCGGCACGGAGCGCCACGAGGCGCGCCGGATCGACAACCAGCTGCGAGGCCGCTCGGGCCGCCAGGGTGACCCCGGCGAGTCGCGCTTCTACCTCTCCGGCCAGGACGACCTCGTGCGCCTGTTCGCAGGCGACCGGATCTACAACATCATGGAGCGCTTCAAGGTGCCGGACGACCAGCCGATGGAGGCGAAGATCCTCTCGAACCAGATCGAGAATGCACAGAAGAAGGTCGAGGAGCAGAACTTCGTCATGCGCAAGAACGTGCTCAAGTACGACGACGTGATGAACCGGCAGCGCACGGTGATCTACGAGCAGCGCCGGCGCGTCCTGGAGGGCGAGGATCTCTCGGAGGAGGTCGGGCTCTGGATCGACGAGGTGATCGAGCGCACGGTCGAGCAGTACACGACCGGCGAGTTCGACGAGGAGTGGGATCTCGACGCGCTGTGCCGGGCGATGGTCGATCTCTACGCGACATACGAGCCGATCACGCCGGACGAGCTGCGTGAGGAGGTCGGGCTCGACCGCGTGGCGCTCGTCGAGGAGTTCCAGGAGGACGCGCGCGACACCTACAAGGAGCGTGAGCAGGGCCTCGGCCTGAATCCCGAGACGTCACAGCCGCTGCTGCGCGACGTCGAGCGGTTCGTGATCCTGCAGGTCGTCGACCACCGCTGGCGCGAGCACCTCGAGAACATGGACTACCTGCGCGAGGGCGTGCACCTGCGCGCGATGGCGCAGAAGGATCCGTTGGTGGAGTACACGGGCGAAGGACACAGGATGTTCGAGGAGCTGAACGCCGAGATTCGCGAAGAGGTCGTGCGCACGCTCTTCCACGCGGAGATCGAGGTCGAGGAAGCCGACCAGCTCCAGCAGGCGCAGGCGGCCCAGGCGCCCAACGACGACGGTTTCGCGTACGCGCACGAGTCGCTCGCCGGCGCGCAGGCGATCGCCGCAGCAGGCGGTGGCGCGGGGCTCGGGCTCGGCGGCGACGGCGCCTCGGTGACGGCGGGAACGCTCGACGCGGGCGGCGGCTCCGTGATGACCCAGCAGCGCGTGACGAGCGACCGCGAGAAGAACCTCGGCCGCAACGACCCGTGCTGGTGCGGCAGCGGCAAGAAGTTCAAGCGCTGCCACGGCGCGTAGCCGGAACGATGGCCGACCAGACCCCAGCCCAGCCGCTCGACCAGCAGCTCCAGGAGATCGGGGCCCAGCTCGCCTGGGTCCGTGATTACCTTTGACCCGGATCACCTCGAGAGCCGCGTCGCCGAGCTCGAGCAAGAGCTGGGCACGCCGGGCTTCTGGGACGACCAGCAGCACGCGGCGCAGGTCAGCGCCGAGCACGCGCGCCTGACGCGTCGCCTCGAGCGCTATCGCCGGCTCGTCCAGGACTACCAGGACGCGCAGGAGCTCCTCGCCATGGACGGCGAGATGGAAGGCGAGATCGCCACCAGCATCGCGCCGCTCCGCGCCGAGCTCGACCGCCTGCAGGAAGACGCGCTCTTCTCCGGCGAGTACGACGCCGGCGATGCGCTCGTCACGATCCATGCCGGCACCGGCGGCACCGACGCGCAGGACTGGGCCGAGATCCTCCTGCGCATGTACCTCCGCTGGGCACAGAACCGCGGCTTCCAGACCGAGCTGCTCGAAGCGAGCCCCGGAGAGGAGGCGGGCCTCAAGTCCGCGACCTTCAGCGTCCGGGGCGAGAACGCGTACGGGATCCTGAAGGCGGAGCGCGGCGTCCATCGGCTCGTCCGGCAGAGCCCCTTCGACCAGGCCCACCGCCGCCACACGAGCTTCGCGCAGGTGATCGTCAGCCCGCTGCTGACGGACGACGTCGACGTCGACCTCGACGAGAGCGACCTGCGCATCGACACCTACCGCGCGAGCGGTGCCGGCGGCCAGCACGTGAACAAGACCGACTCCGCCGTCCGGATCACGCACATCCCGACGGGGATCGTCGTTCAGATCCAGAACGAACGCAGCCAGAGCTCGAACAAGCAGACCGCCCTGCGAGTGCTCAAGTCGCGGCTACTCGAGCAGGAGCAGGAGCGCCGCGAAGAGGAGCTGGCCAAGGAGCGCGGCGCCGCCCAGCAGGCCGATTTCGGCAGCCAGATCCGCAGCTACGTCCTGCACCCCTACCAACTGGTCAAGGACCACCGCACCGAGTACGAAACCGGCAATACGCAGGCAGTTCTGGACGGGGCGCTGGACGATTTCGTCCACGAGTACCTGCTCGCCAAGGCAGCGGGCAAGGTGGTCTAGCCACCCGTTTAGCTAGAGTTCCCCGCCGAGCCCAAGTCCGGCGCATTCCCGCGCCGTGCAGCGCTTTTCCCCTTGCAGGAACCGGACATCCAGCACCTCGACACCTCGACGGCCGTCCTCGAGCAGGAGACGGTCGGGCCTGCCCCTGGCCCGGCGCCTTCGAGCTCGGCAATGGTCACGTTCGAGAACGTGACGAAGATCTACGAGCCGGACGTCGCGGCTCTGCAGGACGTCTCGTTCGGGATCGACAAGGGCGAGTTCGTCTTCATCGTCGGCGCCTCGGGCTCGGGCAAGTCGACGGTCATCCGCCTCGTGCTGAAGGAGCTCGAGCCGACGCGCGGCCGGATCGTCGTCGGCGGCCGTGAGCTCGGACGCCTCAAGCGCAGCAAGGTGCCGCTGCTGCGGCGCAACGTCGGCTGTGTGTTCCAGGACTTCAAGCTGCTGCCGAATCGCACCGCGGCCGAGAACGTCGCCTACGCGCTCAAGGTGCAGGGCGAGAACTCGACCGCGATCCGGCGCAAGGTGCCCGAGGTGCTGAACATGGTCGGCCTGACGCACAAAATGTCGTCGCTGCCCGACGAGCTCTCCGGCGGCGAGCAGCAGCGCGTCTCGATCGCGCGCGCGTTCGTCAACCACCCGCCGCTGCTGATCTGCGACGAGCCCACCGGCAACCTCGACCCCGACACGAGCGTCGGGATCATGCAGCTGCTCTACCGGATCAACCGCTCGGGCACGACCATCCTGATGGCCACGCACGACCGCGAGATGGTCGACAAGATGCGCAAGCGCGTGATCGCGCTCGAGGGCGGCAAGCTCCTCCGCGACGAGCGCCGCGGCGGATACACGACCGAATGAGCCGCTTCCGCGTCATCGTCTCCGAGGCGATCCGCTCGCTCGGCGCGAACCTCTCGACCACCTTCGCGGCGACGACGACGGTCCTGATCGGGATGTTCATGCTCGGCCTCGTGATCGGCCTCGGCAGCTGGGCGCTCTCGCTCAGCGACCACTACAAGAAGCAGCTGCTCGTCAACGTCTACTTCTGCACCCAGTTGCGGTGCCCGGGCGAGGGGGAGGCCAAGACCAGCGAGATTGACGCCGTCCGTCGGCAGCTGGCCGCAATGCCGCAGGTGAAGAGCATCCGCTTCGTCAACAAGGCCGAGGCGCTCGCGATCGAGCGCAGGAAGCACCCGGAGCTCGTCGCCGGGCTGCCCGGCAACCCGCTGCCGAACGCGTTCAAGGTGATTCCCCGCCGCGCCGAGGACATCGACGCGATCTCGACGCAGCTCGATACCTCCAAGCCGAAGGGCGTCGAGACGATCTGTCCGCCGGCGCCGGGCTCGAAGGCCGCGGCCACCGGGATCGGCGAGAGCTGCAGCCAGATCTCGCACCGCGTGTTATCCGTAGCGCGCTATCTCTGGATCGTCGTCCTGATCGCGTTCATCGTGCTGCTCGTGTCCTCGACCTTGCTCGTGGCGAACACGATCCGCCTTTCGATCTTCGCGCGGCGACGCGAGATCGAGGTGATGAAGCTCGTCGGCGCGACGAACTGGTTCGTGCGCGGGCCGTTCATGGTCGAAGGCCTGCTCGAAGGTCTCGGCGGGGCGGTGCTGGCGGTGATCCTGCTCGTACTCGGGCGCGAGCTGTTCATGCCGCTGATCCATCTGACGAACGCCTCCGACATCCACGCCTGGCCGTTCGGGGTCCACATCCTGATCGTGCTCGTGACGGGCCTCGCCCTTGGCGCTGCCGGCTCTGGACTGACGATCCGCCGTTTCCTCAAGGTCTGATCCCGAGCAATGCGATCGGGTCGACCGGTCGTTTTAGACGGACGCGCGGGCGAAGCCCGCACGTCCTGAGGTCGGCATCGCAAGCGACCCCTTAGTTGTAGAGCTCGCCTCGCGGGGCAAGCACCTCGTCGGCGAGCCGTATTTCTCGCCCGGCACGCCCCTGC
>Ga0193697_1000816_pt1 | contig 10188 bp, 7 predicted proteins | sample L3m2metaG_FD_145073 | JGI IMG/M metagenome (GOLD analysis project Ga0193697, IMG submission 145073) | Soil microbial communities from a riparian zone of the East river system, Colorado, United States - L3m2 | ecosystem: Environmental > Terrestrial > Soil > Riparian zone | place: USA: East River... | reverse complement strand
CTGGAGGCGCTGCGCAAGCAGCTGCGTGCCGAGGGGCTGTTCGAGCTGCAGAAGCAGCTGATGCGGCCGCGGCTGCCGAAGACGATCGGCGTGGTGACGGCGGAGAGCGGCGCGGCGCGGCGCGACCTGGTCGCCGGTCTGCGCCGGCGCGGCTGGGCCGGGACCGTGGTCTGGGCCTTCGCGCCGGTGCAGGACCGTCGCGCCTCGCCGGCGATCGCCGGGGCGATCCAGGACCTGGCCGCGACGCCCGCGGTCGAGGCGATCGTCGTCACCCGGGGCGGCGGCAGCCTTGCCGACCTCTGGGCCTTTTGCGACGAGACCCTCTGTCGCACCGTGGCGATGCTGCGCGTGCCGGTGATCAGCGCCGTCGGCCACGAGCGCGACTCGACCCTGATCGACGACGTCGCCGCGGTCGCCTGCTCGACTCCCACCCACGCGGCCGAGGCGGCGGTCCCGCTCGACTGCAACGCCGCCCGCGGCGCGCTCGTCCGCAGTGCCGCCGCCCTGCGCCGGGCCGGCGAGGGCGCGGTGGGGACGCGCAGCAGGCACCTGGTGGCGCTGGCCCGCGGCCCGGCCCGGGCGCTGCGGCGCGAGCGGATCGCGCTCAACCAGAAGACGAGGGAGATCCGCGCCGCCTCCGAGCGCGGCCTGACCGAGCGCCGCGCCTTCCAGCGCCGCCTCGCCGTCGTCGTCCTCGCGCGCGCCGCCCGTCGCGCCGCCGGGGCGGAAGCCGACAGCCGCCGCGAAGCCCTGCGTCGGGCAGAGGTCGCCTTCCGTGCCCACGAACCGGAGCGCACGCTCGAGCGCGGCTACGCGCTGGTCGAGAACGCCGCTGGAGAGCCGATCGCCGGCGCCGCCGAGGCGCTCGCCGCCCGGCGCGTCAGACTGCGCTTCGCCGACGGCCGCGTCGGCGCCCGGATCGAGCAGGATGGAACCCACGATGAGTGAGAAGCCCGAGTCCTACGAGGCCGCCGTCGAGCGGCTCGAGCAGATCATCGACCGGCTCGACTCGGGCCAGGCGGGCCTGCGCGAAACGCTCGACCTCTGCCGCGAGGGCCGCGAGCTCGTCACCTACTGCTCGGCCGAGCTCGACGCGGTCGGCGAGGGGCTGAAAGAGCTCAAGCTCGAGGATCTTGCCGCACGCCTAGAGTCTCCGTCGTCCTAGGCCCTGAGCACAAGCGGCCTAAGGCCGGGCAGCCGTTGCACAGGTCCCAGCCGCGCCGCTCGAGTGGGGCGACGGGGAACTCTCCGGCGGCGATTCGGGCGATCGTCGCTGCCAGCTCCGCGCGTCCGCGCTCGATCGCCTCGCGGTCGAGCGTCTCGACGACCGGCTCGTCGGGGCGCTCGAGGAAGACGTAGGCGACCTCGACCTCGTCGGCGCCGCGCGACTCGGCGACGGCCAGGGCGTAGATCGCTCGCTGGGTCCGGTACTTGGCGGCGCGCTCGTCCAGGGCCGAGCCGTTCAGGCGGTCGGTCTTGTAGTCGACGACGAGCGGCGGAGCGCCGTCGCGCTCGATCAGCAGGTCGATCGAGCCCCGCAGGGTCGCCCCGTCGAGGCCGAGCAGCAGCGGCACCTCGGCGCGGGCGGCGGTGCCGGCAGCCAGCACGCGCGCGCGCAGGAAGCCGGAGCCGAGCCAGGCGCGGACGGGCGTCAGGTGGGAGTCGTCCTCGACCAGCTGCGGCGGCGGCTCGCGCCACTCGTTCGCGGCGCTCCACTCGAGCAAAGCGTGGACGGCCGCACCGCGGGCGGCCGCCTCTCCTCTGGCGTCGGGCGCGTCCTTGTTGCGTGCGTTCGCCCTTTGTACGCCTATGCGGGACAAAGGACGAACGCGCTCGGCCAGGTCGAGGACGCGCTCCATCTGGAAGCGGTAGCCGCATTCCCCGTAGGCGGCGAGCGCGGTGTAGGAGAGGGGGCGGTTGGGGACGGTTGGCGGGCGTCGCTCGAGCAGGGGTACCTGCTCCTCCGGCACGGCCGCGCCAGGTCCCGACTCTCCTCGAACGGCGGTCAACTCGGCGGCGCGCTCGGGCGAGGGAAGGTTGACGCGCACGGCGATCCGCGAGGGCGCGAAGCTCTGCTCGAGGCCCGTCCGCGCCTGCGGCGCCGGCACCTCGATCTCCGAGTCCGCCTCGCGGTCGACGTCGAACCCGGTGAGGATCCGCTCGATCACGGGGGTGCCCGGCTGCCCGTTGCGTCCCGGCCGCGGCATCGCCACCCCGCTGAGGATCAGCCGCTCGCGCGCTCGCGTCGCGGCGACGTGGAAGAGGCGCAGCTCCTCCGCCGCTTCCCGTTCCTGGGTCTCGGCGCAGAGTCGCTCGTGCGAGTAGAGGTTGAGCGAGGCGGCGCCGAGGCGGCGCAGCTGCAGGCCGACCCGCGGCTCCGGCTCGTGGCCGAGGCTTAGCGCCGGCAGTCGCGAGCCCGCCAGCAGCCGGCGCGAGAGGTTGGGCACGGCGACGACGCCGAACTCGAGCCCCTTGGCGCTGTGCACGGTCATGATCCGCACCCCGTCGTGGCCCTCGACCGCGCTCGCCGCTTCGGCGTCGGCGTCGGCTTCCGCCCGGGAGAAGAGGAAATCGAGCAGGCCGCGCAGGTCGCGGCCCTCGCGTGCCTCGAACTCGCCGGCGAGGCGCATCAGCTTGCGGACGTTGGCGAAGCGCGCCTCGCCCGCGGGGCGCATCAGGATCGCCAGGTCGTAGCCGGTCTCGCCGACCGCCGCGTCGATCAGCCCGGGCAGGGAGAGCCGTCCGGCGCGGGCACGCAGCCCCTCGACCGTCGTCGCGAAGCGGCGCAGCAGCGCCAGCTCGGGCGCGGGGATCTCCGCCAGGCGCTCAGGCGCCTCGAGCTCCACCTCGCCGAGGCCGGCCGCGTGCTCGACAGCCGGCCAGACGTGGCGACGCCGTCCCATCGCCGCGCGCAGCAGCCAGAGCGTGTCGGGGGCCACCGCGCAGGCGGGCGAGGCGAGAGCGCCGAGAAGCGCCTGGTCGTCGAGCGGATTGGCGATCGTCGCCAATAGGGCGCAGACGTCGGCGACCTGCTGCTGGGACCAGTAGCCGCGCCCGCCGATCGTGTAGGGGCGCAGGCCGGCACGCTCGAGCGAGTCCTCGTAGGCGTCGAGGTGGGTGAACGCGCGCAGCAGCACGACCATCTCGCCGCGCTCGACGCCGCTCTCCGCCAGCTCGCGCAGCCGCGCGGCGAGGAAGCGCGCCTCGGCGAGGTGGTTGGGCGGCGTGTCGGCGTCGGTCGCCGGCGCCAGGTCGATCCCCCCGGCGTCCCAACCGTCGCGTGCGGTGAGCAGCAGCTCGACCGCGGGCCCCTCCCCGGCCGGCTCGGGGGTCTCCGGGGGCGCGCCGACGCGCAGCGGGTGGAAGGCCTCGCCGAGCAGCTGCGCGCCGATCGCGTTGACGGCCCCGATCACCTCCGGGCGCGAGCGGAAGTTCCCGGTCAGCTCGATCGCCGATCCCGCGGCGCTCTCCTCGACCGCGCGGCGCCGCTCGCGGAAGACGTCGAGGTCGGCGTGGCGGAAGCCGTAGATCGACTGCAGCTCGTCGCCGACCACCGTCAGCGCCGCGCCCGGCCCGCGCAGGGCTTCGATCAGGCGCAGCTGCAGCCGGTTGGTGTCCTGGAACTCGTCGACCAGCAGGTGGCCGAAGCGGGACCGGTAGGCATTGCCGATTTCCTCGCGTTCGAGCAGCGCGACCGCGCGCAGCTGCAGGTCCTCGAAGTCGAGCCCGCCGCGCCGCTCCTTCGCCGCCTCGAAGTGGCGCGAGAAGAGCGCCAGCAGTTCGGCGAGGTGGCGGTAGGTGTCGCCTCCCTCGCCCGCCTCGGCCGTGCGCGCGACCGCGGCGTCGATCGCCTCGCGGTAGGCTGCCGCCGATTTCGCCCTGCTGTCGGTCTGCAGCGCGCAGAGCTCGTCGAGGTCGGGTGGCTCGCCGGGCTCGCCGAGGACCGCCATCGCCCGCCCGACCAGCTCGCCGACGGCGTTGTCCGGCTTCAGCTCGGCGAGCGTCTCGGCCGCGACCTCGGCCGCATGGCAGACGGCCGCCGCGGGGTCTGCCTCCGGCGCCTCCGGCAGGCGCGGCGCGGCGACCCCGCGGCTGCGCAACTCGGCGTGGACGCCGCAGACGATCGCCCGCAGGCCGCCGATCTCATAGGCGGCCACCGTCCGCTCGCGCCCCGCGTCGCCGTCGACGAGGAACTCGGCCAGCGCGTCGTCGAATGCCTCGCGCGCGGCCCGCTCGGCCTCGGGCCCGTCGAGGACGCGGAAGCGGGGGTCGATGCCGGCGGCCACCGGGTGCCCGGCGAGCAGCCGGTTGCAGAAGCCATGGATCGTCGTCACCCAGGCGCCCCCGATCGCCCCCAGCAGCTCACGCGCGCGGGTCGAGCCGGCGGCGGCGCGGCCCTCCAGCTCGGCGTGGATGCGCCGGCGCAGCTCGGTCGCAGCCTTGTCGGTGAAGGTGAAGGCCAGCACGGCATCGGGGGAGACCTCGAGATCGCAGACGAGGCGGCAGTAGCGGTCGACCATCACGCCGGTCTTGCCGGTCCCCGCCCCTGCCTCGACGAGGACGTCGTGGCTCGCGGTCTCGATCGCCAGCGCCTGCTCGGGCGTCGGCCGGCGAGCGCTCACCGCTCCTCCCATTCGCCGTCCTCGGCTTCGGCCGGGGCGCGGTCGCGACGACAGATCGGAGCGAAGTCGCAGAAGGTCGGGCAGACGTCGTGCCCGCGCAGGCCGCGGCGCGGACCCGGATCTCGGCGGATCTCGCCGCGGCGCATGCGGGCGACGATCTCGCCGGCCCGCCGCCGGGCGTCGGCCAGCAGCTCCTCGAACGCCTCGCGGTCGACCACGTCGTTGTCGTAGAGCCGGTAGGAGGCGAGCCGCTCGGCGGCGTCCTCGCGCACGGCGCCGCGCGGGCGGCGGGTCGAGGTGCCGCGCAGCGGGTGGTAGAGGCCGCCGACCGCCTCGCCCCCCCAGTGCTCGGCGACCGCGATCAGGTAGAGCTGCAGCTGCAGCTTGGCCTGCTCCTCGAACTTCTCGCGCGGGGTGACCGCGCGGGCGAGCTTGTAGTCGAGGACGAGCGTGCGGCCCGCCGCGTCGCGCTCGACCCGGTCGATCGCCCCATGCAGGCCCCAGCCGTCGATCGCCAGCACCGGTTTCTCGACCCCCTCGTTCTCGCCGAAGCCCGCCTCCAGCAGCCAAGGCTCGAAGCCGCCGGTCTCGCGCCGCGCCTCCTCGGCCAGGAAGCGCGCCAGGAGGCCCTCGACCCGGCGGACGATCGCCCGCTCGGCCGGGTGGGTGCCGAGCGCGCGCTCGTCCGCCAGCTCGGCGAGCAGCTCGTGCGAGCGACCGATCCAGGCCGCGAGCGAGTCGGGACGGGGGAGGGGGTCGCCGCCGGGGCGCTCGCGGAAGAGCCGCTCGAGGACGGCGTGCATCAGACCGCCCTGGACGAGCGGGTCGGGGGCCGGGTCGAGCGGCTGCGGGTCGAGCTCGTGCGAGACGAACCAGCGGTAGGAGCAGACGTCGAAGCCCTCCAGCGTGGTGCCGCCGTAGGCGGGGACGGCGGCGAGCGAGGCCAGCACGGCAGGGTTCGTCAAAGGACCCGGCGCGCGGCTCGCCGCCTCGGCGGCCCGCGCCCGCGCCAGGTCGCCCTCCGCCGGCGCGGCGTGACGCGGCAGGCGCACCCGGGTCAGGTCGCGGACGACGGTCAGCTCGGCCTCGACCGGGTCGGGCTCGCCGTCGCCGGGTGGGGCGGGGAAGAGCAGGCGGCGCACGTCGTCGAGGAAGGGCGAGCGGGCCTCGGCGACGCCGTTCTCGTCGCTGTCGCGGTAAGAGAGGAAGAGCCTCTGCTTGGGCAGGGCGAGACAGGCGTGGAAGAGGTAGCGCTCCTCGGCGTCGGGGTCGCGGCGAGGCTCCAGCCCGAGGGCGAGGCGCTGCGCTTCGGAGAGGAAGGGGTCCTCGGCGCGGTCGCGGCGCGGGAACTCGCCGTCTTGGAGGGAGGCGACGAAGGCGTGCTCGAAGCGCGAGGCACGCAGACGGTAGGGGCTGGCGATGCGCACGCGGCCCTCGACTGGCCCGCTCCAGGCGTCGAAGCGGAGCTCGCGCAGTACGCCGGCGAGGTCGCCGGGGGCGGGCGCCGGCTCGGGGATTTCCGCAAGGTCGCCAAGCGCGGTCGAGATCGCCGCCCCGGCGCGCAGCTCGAGGCCGTCGCCGCGCCCTGGCGCCGGCCCGTCCTCGCCGTCGCGCAGAGGTCGCGACGCCATCGTCGTCGCAAGCCGGCTGACCGCGGCGGCGAGCGCGGCGGGGCCCTCGGCCGCCGCCGAGCGAATCCGCTCGAGGTCGAGGGGGAGCTGCTCGTGGCGCTCGCGCCAGAGCTCCAGGGCCGCCGCGGCGCTCTGCAGGCGCCGGCGGCGGACCGCGCGCTCGAACCAGTCGACCTGCCCGGGGGGCAAGCCGGACGGGCCGCGCATGTAGCGCAGCAGATCGGCGGCGCGGCCCCCGCCGAGCTCCGCCTCGAGCAGGGCGATCGTCGCACCGCCGACCGAGGAGCCGGCGACCGGCACCTCCGCCTCGAGGGCGACGGCGACCCCGAAGGACTCGATGACCTCGGCCAGCAGCGGACCGCGACGCGCCGGATCGCGCACGGCGATCGCGATCGCGGCCGGGTCGGCGCCGGCGGCGATTAGCTTCGCCACCTCGGTGCCGATCGCTTCCGCCTCGCCCCGCTCGCCCGCCGAGCGCAGCAGGACGAGCGCCTCCCCGGCGGGCCGCGCGGTCGGCTCGGGGCGACCGAACGCCCGCTGGAGGTGGACGAGCAGCGGGTCGATGCCGAAGGTCTCCGACTCCGCCGGTCCCGGGAGGAACTCGACGGCGATCGCGATCTCACGCAGGCTCGCGAACAGCGACTCGCGCGCGGCGAGCGCCGCGTCGCCCGCTTCGAAGGGCAGGGCGACGGTGACCTCGGTCGCATCGCTCAGCGCCTCGACCAGGTGCCGCTGGTTCGGCGTCAGCTCGCCCGGCTCATAGAAGAGGACCGGCCGCTCGCCCCAGGCGGCCGGCGTCGCCCGCAGCGCCTCGATCGCGCCGAGCGCTACCTCGTGGACGTCACGCAGGCCGATTCGGTTGCGCACTTCGACGTAAGCGGCGAACAGCGTCGTCAGGTCGCCGAGGTAGGCGGAGGACTCGAGCGTCTGCGCCCCCGAGTCGAGCCCCGCCGGGTCGAGCCCCGCCGCCTGCAGCTCGTCGAGCAGCCGCGCGAAGGGGACGGCGAAGCCGGGCCGCCCGGCGGAGCGGCGCAGCGGTCCGAGGCCGTCCCGCCGGGCGCGGATGCCGGCGGAGACCGCCGCCATCCGCTGGGCCGGTGTCAGCTCCTCGCCGGGGCGTGCGCCCGTCACCCTGGCCACCTCGCGGAAGAGGTCGGCGAAGGTCATCGCCGAGCCGCCCAGGACGGCGCCGGAGGCGCAGAGCGTTCGCTCGAAGCGAAAGACGTCGTCAAGGGTCGGCAGGACGACGATCGGGCAGCGCTCGAGTTGGTCGCGGAACAGCGCCTGGATCCGCTCGGCGCGGCCGGAGTTCGGGGGTCCGTGGATCAGTTTCAGTGGCATCGGCGGAAGCGATCCAGCATAGGTGCGCCCCCGGCGCTCCGGGGCTCGCTCAGGCCGCCGCGCAAAGCCGCAAATGGCGCGATTCCGGCCGTCGCTTTGCCGTCTTGTCGCCCCTCTAGATTGAGCGCAGTCAATGGCACTCTGCTTCGTAGACCCAGCCGACGCGATCCGCGCCATCGCCGACTCGATCGGCCGTGAGGCCCGTCGCCAGCTTCTCGGCGAGGCGGTCCGCTCCTGGGTCGACGAGATCCCCGACGATGAGCTCGAGGTCCACTACGCGAAAGCGCTCTCCGAGCTCGACGAGCACGACCTCTCGATGCTCGCCGCCTGGCACGGCTCGCTGGAGCTCGGCCAGCCGGTTCCCAACCGCGACTTCCTGATGGGCGCCTTCGGCTCGCTCGGCGAGAACCGCCGCGAGGCGCTCAAACTCGCCGCCGGCTTCCGCGGCGAGGAGGCGGTCGACGCGGGAGTCACCGAAGACGACGCCCTGGAGCTCGTCCTCGAGCTGCTCTCCCAGCCCCGCCTGATGGAGCTCGCCTCGGAGGCCGTCGAGCTCTACATCTGGGATAGAGCAGGCAGCGACAACTAAGCGGCAGTCGCTCACGCCTAGGCTCTGAACAAAGCAAAGACCCGCCGGAGCGGGCCTGATTGCAGAGGTGGGAATCACCCACAAGCACCTGACAAGCCTCTTGAGAGTATCAGGAGGCACGCGCTTCAATCTTGACCCGCTCCGATGGTCAATTCGTGACAAAGAGCGGGGGACTCGAACCCCTGCCGGCTGATTAGACCGACCACACACTTGTCAGGTGCGTGTTGCAACCTCGCAACCTCGACTCTCCGTGTCCGCAGCGTACACGATTCAGATATGTTTTGTCTGTGAAGCGAGCTAGGTGAGCGCGGCACGCACGTCGGCGATCGCCTGCTCGTTGTCTTGGAAGTGGACGGCGGTCATGCCGGCCTTCTCGGCGCCTTCGCAGTTGACCAGGACGTCGTCGACGAAGAGGCAGGACTCGGCGGGCATCGCGATCTGCTCCAGGGTGAGCGCGTAGATCTTCGATTCGGGCTTGCGGCAGCCGACGAAGCCGGAGTCGACGACGGTCTCGAAGATCTCGTCGACCGGCAGCATCGAGCGCCACAGCGGCTCCCACTCGCGCACGTTGTTGGTCAGCATCGCCATCCGGTAGCCGGCGGCCTTGAGCTCGCGCATCAGCTCGATCATCTCCGGGTTCGGCCGCAGCGCCTCGAAGTAGATCTCTTTGAAGCGGTGCATCTCCGGGCGATGGCCGAGCAGCGGCTCGAGGCTGTCGGTGAGCGTCTCCAGGAAGGCGACCTCGGTGATCTCGCCGCGCTCCATTTCGAACAGCGGGTTGTCGCCGTTCGCCTCGGTGGCGGCATGCATGGCCTTGCCGAGGACCTCCGTCGTGATCCCCGTCTGGTCCTGGAAGGCCATGAACGATTGCACGAGCGGCGTCGTCAGCACGCCGCCGAAGTCGGAGATCACGGCCTCGATGCGGCCGTCCCGCTCAGCCATCGCCGCGGACGACCTCGTAGTGCCCGAGCCCCTCGCGCCCCTCGACCGACCAACGGAAGAAGGCGATCTGGGACTCGCTCCCCGCCTGGGTGACCTTGGCGGCGCTGATCAGCGTGCCGGCGCCGCGCAGCGGCTGCCCGTCGTCCCCGTCGGTCCACAGCTCCAGCGTTGCCCGGCGCTGCACGCCGTCGGGTCCGTACTCGGTCGAGAGCAGCGTCTCGTTGACCTCGACGGGGGCGCCGTCGGGGTCGCAGAGGACGGCGGTGACCTGCTCCTCGCCGTGGCCGGACGCGCCCGCCGGTCGCACCGCGCTCAGCGCCAGCAGCCCTCCGTCGGAGAAGACGATCCCGATCGATCGCCGCAGCGCCTGCTCGGATCCCTCGCTCATAGAGGCGGCAGCCTAGTTGACCGCCCGCGGGCCCGGGCGGTCGCGGCGCTAGGCTGTCGGCATGGCTGAGAACCAGACGGAAGCGCTGACCGAGGACGACGTGTTGGAGGCGCTCGAGGAGGTGATCGACCCCGAGCTGGGGCTCGACTTCGTCTCGCTCGGGCTCGTCTACGACGTCGACATCGAGGGCGAGGAGGTCTACGTCACCTTCACCCTGACCACCCCCGCCTGCCCGATCGGCCCCCAGGTCTCCGAGCAGATGAAGGAGTTCGTAGGCGACCTCCCCGGTGTCACCGCCGTCCACCCCAAGATGATCTTCGACCCCCCCTGGTCCCCGGAGATGATGACCGAGGACGCCAAGTTCGCCCTCGGCTTCTAGGCAGGGATTGCGGGGTCAATCCCCTTCGGGGTCGGGGCGCAAGCAGTCTTTGACTGCCGCCCTTGTGGTGCTGTTTGGCGGGTAGGTCGGGGTGTAGGCTGAGTCGATGAGCTTCACTCGGATCACGGTGCAACCAGACCAGATGGGCGGAGCCCCGTGCGTACGCGGCCTGCGCATCCCGGTGGCGACCGTCGTCGGCATGGTCGCCGACGGCATGAGCGAGCCTGAGATCACTGCCGCCTACCCGGACCTGGAGACTGAGGACGTTCGCGAGGCAATTCGTTACGCGGCCGAGG
>Ga0193697_1000815_pt1 | contig 10199 bp, 7 predicted proteins | sample L3m2metaG_FD_145073 | JGI IMG/M metagenome (GOLD analysis project Ga0193697, IMG submission 145073) | Soil microbial communities from a riparian zone of the East river system, Colorado, United States - L3m2 | ecosystem: Environmental > Terrestrial > Soil > Riparian zone | place: USA: East River... | reverse complement strand
CTCAGAAGGCGGCGGCGGCCGGGACCAGTTAGAGCTGGATCGCGGGGCCGTCGCAGGCGCGTCAGCGGTTGTGCTCACGTACCTGTTCCCCACCCAAGCTCAAGCGTTCGAGGATTTGGTCGCCGTACAAGCAACGGCCGGCCCCGGAGGACAAGCGTCGCACCCTGCATTCACTCGTGGCGAGGAACTCGGTCGCGCGGTCGGCGCTCAGATCGTCACCCGAGCCCAGGGAGACGGCTTCAGCACGCCGTTCACCGGCACGATTCCAGTGGGTGCGGGTCTCTGGATCAGCAACACGACCCCGGCGACGATCGCGGGCGGGCAGCTGCCGGGGGTGACCCCCTGGTTCCTGACCTCCGCGAGCCAGTTCCGGCCGGGCCCCCCCCCGGCGTTTGGCTCTGCGCCGTTCACTACAGCGCTCAACGAAATCCGGCAGATCTCCGACGCGCGCACCGCCGAGCAGGTGGGGATCGCCGCATTCTGGGCCCTGAGCACGGGCACGCCGACCACAGCGGGGTTCTGGATCCAGGTTGGCACGGACGGCATCAATGCGCACGGATTGTCCGAGCGTGAGGCCACCCACCTGTACGCCCTGCTTAGTGCGACGATGTTCGACGCGCAGATCGGTTGCTGGGATGCGAAGGAGACGTACTGGCTCATCCGGCCGTGGCAGGCGGAGCCGCTGATCACGGTCGTCGCCGCCGTCGGAAAACCCAACCACCCCGCATATCCCTCCGGCCACAGCTGCCTGTCCGCATCGGGTGCGGAAGTGTTGAGCACGTTCTTCCCCGAGCAGCGCGCGCAATTGGACGCGATGGTCGCGGAGGCAGGCCTGTCGCGCATGTACGGCGGTATTCACTACCGGTTCGACATCGTGGCCGGGCAGGCGCTGGGTCCGGTCCTGCCTGATGTTCTCAGTGCGGCGGACGCGTCGGGGAATTCGGTGTTGACGCCGCACTGAGTACATCAGGCAGGACCGTAAGCGACGAGGGGCACCTGGTTCGGTGCCCCTCGATTCGTTCTACATCCCCGCCCCGTGACACTTCTTGAACTTCTTGCCGCTGCCGCAAGGACACGGGTCGTTGCGACCCACGCCCGCGTACGGATTCGCGGCAAAAGCCGGCTCGGCCACGCCGCCCGCCCCGGGTTTGGGGGGCCGCGTCGGCGGAGGCGCGTCGGGGTTCGTCACGAGCCCATCGGCCGCCGGCTTGGAGGCGACCATCGGCGTGGGGCGACGGGGGCCGCTCGGCAGGCCTCCCGCCGGGCCAGTCACCGGCCGCCCGGCGGCCGGTGGTCCGATCTCGATCTGCAACTTGTGCCACCGCTCCGTGAAGGTGGCGTTCAGATCGTGCATCAAGCCGACGAACATCTCGTAGGCTTCCTGCTTGTACTCGACGAGCGGGTCCTTCTGACCCCAGGCGCGGTAATAGATGCCCTCGCGCAACTGGTCGAGGTCGTAGAGGTGATCCTTCCACTTTTCGTCGATCACGCCGAGCGTGATGTGCGACAGCGCCTGCTCGGGCAGGTTCTGCGCGCCGACCTTGGCCTCGACGTCCTTGAGCTGCTTGACCTTCGCCTCGAACGCCGCGCGACCGGCTTCCACCGCGGCGCGAACCAGATCGTCGCGATCCTTGATGATGGTCGGGTCGGTGACGTTCGGGATCCTGATCAAGAACTTCTGGAGAAACTCGGTCTCGATGAGCTCGCGATCCCATCGGCCGGGATCGTCGAACTCGACGACGAGGCCGTCGGCGAGCCGCTCCACGGCCTGGTCGATCATCCGCTGCGCCTCGGCCTTGAGCTCTTCCCCGCCCTCGAGCGCGTACAAACGCCGTGAATAGATGACGTCGCGCTGCTTGTTCATGACGTCGTCGAACTGCAGCAGTTTTTTCCGGGCCTGGAAGTTCTGCAGCTCGACGCGCTTTTGCGCCTGGCCGATCGCCGCCGTCACCCACGGGTGGGTGATGACCTCGCCTTCTTCCGCGCCGGTGCGGTCCATAATCCGCGCGATGCGGTCGGACCCGAAGAGCCGCATCAAGTCGTCTTCGAGCGACATGTAGAAGACGCTCTGGCCCGGATCGCCCTGGCGGCCGGACCGACCGCGCAGCTGCCGATCGATGCGCCGCGCCTCGTGGCGCTCGGTGCCGATGATCACGAGCCCGCAGGGCGGGTTCTCGTTGCACTTGAGCTCCTTGATCTGCTCGGCGGTGAGGTCGGCCGCTTCGATTTTCTGACCGAACGGCGCCTCCCGCGCCTTGATGCCGCAGACCTGACACTTCTTGACGCCGGCGCCGAGTTTGATGTCGGTGCCGCGGCCCGCCATGTTCGTGGCGATCGTGATCGAGCCGGACTGGCCCGCCAGCGCCACGATCTCTGCCTCCCGCTGGTGGAACTTCGCGTTCAAGACCTCGTGTTTCAGACCCCGCCGTTTCAGCATCCGCGCCAGCGTTTCCGAGACCTCGACGTTCACCGTGCCGACCAGCACGGGCAGGCCACGCTTGTATTCGCGCTCGACCTCGTCGATGATCGCGTTGTACTTCTCGCGCCGCGTCTTGTACACGAGGTCGTGCTTGTCGACGCGCCGCACGGGCCGGTTCGTCGGGATCACAACCACGGCGAGCTTGTAGATGTCGTGGAACTCGGTCTCTTCGGTCTCGGCGGTCCCCGTCATGCCCGCGAGCTTCTCGTACATGCGGAAGTAGTTCTGGATCGTGATCGTCGCGAGGGTTTGACTCTCCTCGCGCACCTGCACGCCCTCCTTCGCCTCGACGGCCTGGTGCAGGCCGTCCGACCAGCGGCGCCCCGGCATCAGACGCCCCGTGAACTCGTCGACGATGAACACCTGGCCCTCCTGCACGACGTACTCGACGTCCTTCTCGTACAGGGCGTGGGCCTGGAGCAGCTTGTGAATGATGCGGAGGACTTCGCTCTTCTGGGCGTATTCCGCCTCGACGGCCCGGCGTCGCTCGAGTTTGTCGGCGGCGGAGAGATGTTCGTCACGATCGATCTCGTGCACCGCGTGCGAGATGTCCGGCACGAGGAACAGCGTCGGATCCTCCGGCGACATCGTCTCGACGCCCCTGTCGGTCAGGTGCACCGAGCGTCCCCGCTCGTCCATGACGAAGTACAGGTCGTCTTCGAGGTGCCGCATCTTCTGTTTCGGCGCCGGCAGCTTGCGATCCGCGAGGCGGTCGAGCTCGACGCGCTGCACCAGCTGCTTCACGCCCGTTTCGTTGAGCAGCTTCAGCAGCTTCTTGTTCTTCGGCATCCCCAGCTGCGCCTGATAGAGCAGCATGGCGCCGTCGTACTGCGTCTTCTCGTCGGCGAGCAGCGGCTCGCCCTTGGCGATCAAGTCGTTCGAGATCGCGGTCTGTTTGCGCACCAGCTGGACGACCTGAGTGTTGAACTGCGCGTACTTCTCGTCCGACTCGGCGCCGACGGCGCCGGAGATGATGAGCGGCGTCCGCGCCTCGTCGATGAGGATCGAGTCGACCTCGTCGATGATCGCGTACACGTGGCGCCGCTGCACTCGGTGTTCGAGACTGAACACCATGTTGTCGCGGAGGTAGTCGAACCCGAATTCGTTGTTCGTGCCGTACGTGATGTCGCACAGATAGGCCGCGCGACGCTCGGGCGTCGAGGGCTGCGAGTCGTCGATGCACCCGATCGTGAGCCCGAGCCACTTGAAGAGGTGGCCCATCCATTGCGAGTCGCGCCGGGCCAGGTAGTTGTTGACGGTCACCAGGTGCGCGCCCCGCCCCGCCAGTGCGTTCAGGTAGAGCGGCAGCGTGGCGACGAGGGTCTTGCCCTCGCCCGTGGCCATCTCGGCAATTTTTCCCTGATGGAGGACCAGGCCGCCGATCAACTGGACGTCGTAGGGCACCATGTCCCAGCTCTGCTCGTGCCCCGTCACGACCACCTTGGTCCCGATGAGGCGGCGGCACGCCTCCCGCACGGTCGCGAACGCCTCGGGCAGGAGATCGTCGAGCGTCTTTTGCAGCTCGGTGACGAAGGCTTTCTCGGCCCGGACGAGCTGGTCGCCCAGCTCGGCGCGCTCGACCGGATCGGGGCAGTCGTGCTTCGCCTGCTTGAGCCGGTCGACTTCCACCCCGAGCGCACCCGTGCGCTCCGCGATGACCGCCTTGAACTTGGCGGTCTGCGCCTTGAGGGCGTCCTCGGACAGCTCCTTGAGGCGCGCCTCGTGCGTGTGAATCGCGTCGATGATCGGCTGGACGCGCTTCAGCTCGCGGTCGAACCGCGTGCCGAAGAGCTTGGTGAACCAACGATGCGCCATGACTCCCCTAGCGATACAGCCCGTGGGCGCCGATGTACTCGCGCACCGCGTCGGGCACTAGATAACGAATGGACCGTCCACCGCGCACGCGCGCGCGCACGTCCGTCGCCGACAGGGCGACCGCGGGCACTTCGATCACGCGACGGATCAACGGGTGACGCGGCACGGCCGCGCCGGGCCGAGCGAAAACTACTATGTCGGCGAGCGCCGGCAGCGCCTCGACCTCCCACCATCCCCGCAGGTCCTGCGCCGCATCCGCCCCCAGCAATAACGTGAAGCGGTTCCCCGGCTCACGCTCCCCCAGCGCCCGGAGCGTCCGGACGGTGTAGGACGGGACCGGCAGATCGAGCTCGACCCGCTCGACGCGCAGGCGCGGGTTCCCCTGGACCGCCAACCCCAGCATCTCGGCGCGCTGCTCGGGGGTCGCCTGGTGGGCGGCGCGCTTGAAGGGCTGTTCGCGGGCGGGCATGAACCGCACGGTCGCCCCCGCCCCGAGGGCCTCGGCGGCGGTTTCGGCGACGACCATATGGCCCAGGTGCACCGGATCGAAGGAGCCCCCGAACAGGGCGTCCACGCCGGTCAGGACGACGTGCCCGTCGTGTCTGCCGGGCAGCTCTTGGCGAGACCCGTCGCCTGCGGATAGAAGCGACGCAGGTGCGCGCACGTCTCCTGCAGCTCGTCCTTGTATCCGATCGCGCGATAGCTGTCCACGAGACGCAGGAGGGCGTCAGGCGCCAGCGTCGCGCTCGGATAGGTGGCGATCACTTCCTTGAAATAGATGATCGCGGAGTCGTACGCTTTGCGCCGCAGATAGAACATGCCGTTCTTGTATGTCTTTTCGGCGAACTGATTCTGCAGACGCTGGACGTGCGGGCGCGCGCGGGCCGCCGCATCGGTGTCCGGGTAACGGCCGGCCAGCTCCTGGTAAATCGACAACGCCGTTTCGCCGTACGTCGGGTCCAGCTCGGCACGGCGCCACAGGCGGAGATTCGCATCGCCGGCGCGGAGCAGCGCCAGGGGCGCGTACTCGCTCGCGGGAAACTCGTCGGCGACCTTGCGGAAGTCGTGCGCGGCCTGCACGCGATCGCCCGTCTGGAAGTAGCACTCCGCGAGATAGTAGCGGGCCGCGGCCGCCTCGGCCTGGCCCGGCGCGAACTCGAAGGTCAGCCGCTGCAGCACCAGCAGCGCGCGGCGATGGTCGCCACGACGAATGAGCTCCTGCGCGCGACGCAACTCCGTTTCGGGTGAGGTTACGGTCTGCACCCGCGGCCCGTGATGACACCCGACCGCGAGCGTCGCCAGACCGAGCACCCACACCATCCGTCGCATCATTGCGGTTCAGCCTTCCCCAACGAGTTGATCTTCTCCTGGGCCCGCTGGGCGATCGTGTCGCCCGGCGTGCCGCCCACCAGTGCTTGCTGATAGCTCTCCAACGCCCCCGCGATGTCCCCCTGCGCCAGGCGCACATCGCCCAGGCCGAGGAATGCGGCGCGGACGACGTCGGGGGACGCGCCCGGCGCCGTGGCGCGGCGGAACCAGTCTTCCGCGTCCGCCGGCCGGCCCTTCTCCAGCGCCAGCTGTCCTTCGACGAGGGCGCAGAGCCCGAGGCCCTCCCGCGCCGATTCCACCACGACCGGTGCGCGCTTGCGCCAGATCACGCCTTCGAACACCGAGACGGCGGTGGTGCAGTCGCGCACGCGGACTAATGCCATCCCGTACAAGTACAGGAGCGAATCGGCGCGCGCGGGATCGGCGCTCGCCGCGGTGGCGACCGGCAGCAGCGCCAGCGCGGTGGCCGTGTCGCCGCGCTCCACGGCGTCGAGCGCCGCGAGGGTCGCGTACCGCCCCAGCGGCCGCGTCGGCGCGATCTCCCGCATGCCCGTCAGCGCACTCGCCAGGGCGCCGCGATCGTTGGTCCCGAGCGCCGCCCGCACCACGCGCTCGAGGGCGTCGGCGGCTTCGTCCACGCGCGAGCGGTCGTCGCGCGCCAGCGCGCGGTAGGCCTCCGCCGCGGCGAAGTAGTCCTGCGTGTGTAGCGCCGCGGCGCCCAGCTTCGCATCGAGCGATGCACTCCCCGCATGCGCCTTGAGCCCGAGCTGGTACTCCGCCAGCGCACTGCGATAGTCAGCCGCGGCATACGCCCGGTCGCCCAGCTCTTCGTGGTCGGAGGCGCTCCGCGTACAGGCGCATGTGAGGATGAGCAGCGCGACGGGGGGGGACCACCGCGTCACGGTTTCTTCCGCTTCCCGCCCCGGGGCGCAGCCTTGGTGGGGGCTGGAGGGGGTGCTTCACTCCGCGACAGCATCGCCAAATACGCCTCCACACGGGGATCCTCAGGGCGGCGCGCGCGGCACGCTTCCCACACATCGCGCGCGGCGAGGCCATCTCCCGACAGGTAACAGGCCAACCCGAGCATCGCCGCTGCGTCGAGGAACGCCGGCCGCTCGCGGACAATCGTCTCGAACTGGTCGCGGGCATCGAGTGCCCGGCCGGCCTCGAGCAACAGCCGGCCCAGCTTATACCGCAGATCATGGAAGGCGGGTCCCAGCTCCAACGCCTCCTGGTATTGCTCGATGGCCTGCGCCAGCCCTCCCGCCTCGAGATAGGCCTGGCCCATGGCGGCATGCTGGTTCGCGAGCTTCGCGGCGATGTGGGCCGGGAACCCCGACCGCTCTCCAGTGTCGATGCGATGCGCCCGGCGCAGCACGGCGCTCGCTTCCTCCTCGCGGCCCAGCTCGTTCAACACCAGCGCGCGGTGAATCAGCGCCTCGACGTAGCGCGGGTTGAGGGTGAGCGCCTTGTCGAGCTGCTCGAGCGCCTTTTCCGCCTGGCCCGCGAGCGAATACGAGAGACCGAGCAGGTGATGGGCGTCCGCGAACGCGCGGCCGCTCGCGATGACCTCCTCGAGAAGGTGGATCGCGCCGTAGTAGTCCTGCAGCTCGAACCGCTCGCGCGCCTGCTCCACCAGGCGCTCAGGACTGACGTCCATGGGTCTCCTCATACCAGCGGACGAAATTCCGGATTCCTTCCTCGATCCCCACGCGGGGCCGATAGCCCAGGGCCTGCTCGGCGCGGTGCAGGTCGGCGTCGGTCAAGCGGACGTCGCCCGGCTGGTCCGGATATCGCTCGATCCGCGCCTCGCGTCCCAGCGCGGATGCGATCAGCGCGATCAGCCGGTCCAGGCGCACGCGCTCGCCGCCACCGATGTTCAGCATCTCGACCGAACCGTCGGCCGCCTTCTCGGTGCGCGCCAGCGCCGCCAGGACGCCCTCCACGCAATCGCTAATATAGGTGTAGTCGCGCTCACTCGAACCGTCGCCGTGCATCCGGACGGCCTGCCCCCGCGCGATCAAGTCTGTGAACTTGTGGATCGCCAGGTCGGGCCGCTGCCGGGGCCCATACACGGTGAAGAACCGCAGACAGATGATGCGCAGCGGGTACAGGTGGGCAAAGGCGATCGCCACGAGCTCCCCCGCCCGCTTGGTGGCCGCATAGGGCGAGATCGGCTGCAGCGCCGGCGCGTCCTCGGCAAACGGCGCCGGCGTCGAGTTCCCGTAGACGGACGACGAGGAGCCGAACACGATCCGAGGAATGCCGGCTCGGCGCGCGGCGTCGAAGACCCGCGCCGTCGCCGTGACGTTCGCTTCCATGTAGGCGCCCGGGTCCTCGAGCGACGGGCGCACCCCCGGTTTGGCGGCGAGATGCAGCATCGCGCCCACACCCTCGAGGGGCAAGGGATCGCGCGCCACGTCGGCTTCGACGAACCGGAAGGCGCGGTTGGCGAGCAATCCCTTGAGGTTCCGCTCTTTCACGGTGCGCCCGTAGAACGCGTCGAAGTTGTCGAGCCCGACGACGGCATGCCCGCGGGCGACGAGCGCCTCGCACACGTGGGAGCCGATGAATCCCGCGGCTCCCGTCACCAGCATCTTCACGGGCGCGCTCACGTGCCCACCACGCCGCGCAGGTATTCGATCGTGCGGCGCAACCCGTCGTCGAGCGACACCTTCGGCTCCCATCCGAGGGTCGCGCGCGCGCGGGTGATGTCGGGCTGGCGCACTTGCGGATCGTCGACGGGCAACGGTCGCTCCACCACCGCGCTGCGGCTCCCCGTCAACGCGAGCACCCGCTCCGCGAGCTGGCGCACCGTGAACTCGTGCGGATTGCCGAGGTTCGTCGGTTCATCCGTGCCACGCTCGAACATCCGCACGATCCCCTCGATGAGGTCGTCGACGTAGCAGAACGATCGCGTCTGCGAGCCGTCGCCGTACACCGTCAGCGGCTCTCCGCGCAGCGCCTGCGAAATGAAGTTGGAGACGACGCGGCCGTCGTTCGGGCGCATGCGCGGCCCATAGGTGTTAAAGATGCGTACGATGCGCGTGTCGAGACTGTGGTAGCGATGGTACGCCATCGTCATCGCTTCGGCGAAGCGCTTGGCTTCGTCGTATACGCCGCGAGGACCCACCGGATTCACGTTGCCCCAGTAGGTCTCCGGCTGCGGATGGACCAGCGGGTCGCCGTACACCTCGGAGGTCGACGCGAGGAGGAAGCGCGCGCCCTTTTCCTTCGCGAGCCCCAGCGTATTGTGCGTCCCGAGCGCGCCGACCTTCAACGTCGGGATCGGATGCTCGAGATAGTCGATCGGGCTGGCAGGGCTCGCGAAGTGCAGTACGCCTTCGACTGGGCCCGGCAGGTCGATGAACGTCGTGACGTCGTGGCGAATGAGACGAAAGCGGGGGTGCTTCTCGATGTGTGACAGGTTCGCGGAGCTGCCGGTAATGAGATTGTCCATCCCGACGACCGTGTGATCGAGGGCGAGGAGCCGGTCACACAGGTGCGAGCCGAGGAATCCGGCGGCGCCCGTTACGAGGAGGCGCATGCCAGGCGTCGGCCGATGCTGTCATATGTGAACCCGAGTTTGGCGAGGCGATCGGGGTCGTAGAGGTTGCGGCCGTCGACGATCAAGGGCCGCCGCATCAGCTGACGCATCCTGGGGAAATCCGGATTGCGGTACTCCAGCCACTCCGTGACGATGGCGAGGGCGTCCGCACCGTCGAGGACATCCACGGCGTGGCCCGCGTAGGTCACGCGGTCGCCGAGGTGCTGCCGAGCCGTCTCGCGCGCCGCGGGATCGTGCACGCGCACCGTGGCGCCCGCGCTCAGCAGCGCCTCGACCAGGACGAGTGCCGGGCTCTCGCGCACGTCGTCCGTCTCCGCCTTGAACGCGAGCCCCCAGACCCCGACCACCTTGCCCTGCAGTTTCCCCTCGAAATGGCGCTCGAGCTTTTCGAAGAGCAGGCGTTTCTGTCGGTCGTTCGCCGCTTCGACCGCCTCGAGGATGTCGAGCGATACCCCGCGCGCCTGGCCCATCCGGAGCAGCGCCTGGACGTCCTTGGGAAAGCACGAGCCGCCGTACCCAGGGCCGGGGAAGAGAAACGCCGGACCGATGCGGCGGTCGCTGCCGATGCCTTTGCGCACGAGTGTGACGTCGGCGCCGACGGCCTCGCACAGCCGGGCCACCTGATTCATGAACGAAATGCGCGTCGCCAGCATGGCGTTCGCGGCGTACTTGGTCATCTCCGCGGAGGGCAGGTCCATGAAGATGAGCGGATTCCCCGTGCGCACGAACGGCGCGTACAGCTCCTCGAGCAGTTTCGCCGATTCGGGCGAGTCCACGCCGAGGATCACGCGGTCGGGCTTCATGAAGTCCTCGACCGCCGCGCCTTCCTTCAGGAACTCGGGGTTCGAGCAGACGTGGAACGGCGTCTTGGTGTGCTTGGCGACTTCGGCGCGGACTTTCTCGGCGGTGCCGACGGGGACGGTGCTCTTCGTGATGACCGTCTTCGAGCTGTTCATATGCTGGCCGATCGTCCGGGCGACGGCGAGCACGTGCTGCAAATCCGCGGAG
>Ga0193697_1000810_pt1 | contig 10239 bp, 14 predicted proteins | sample L3m2metaG_FD_145073 | JGI IMG/M metagenome (GOLD analysis project Ga0193697, IMG submission 145073) | Soil microbial communities from a riparian zone of the East river system, Colorado, United States - L3m2 | ecosystem: Environmental > Terrestrial > Soil > Riparian zone | place: USA: East River... | reverse complement strand
CGATCCGGTATCAACGCCTCCTGAGCAGACTCGGCAGGAGTCAGTCCTTCGGGACCAACATTGTCAAGATTCGTTCGTGTTCCTCTCGGTCCACCGTAGTATACGGAACGCCCTGTAAGCTGTTTCCTCTCAGGAGCGACCGGACCTTGCTGTAGAGACGGAATAGAAATTTCCCTCGGACTTTCCCCCGTCCTGAACTCGGCGTCGATGAAGTCCGATGGCGGACGTCTACGCCCGAATTGCCACTCACTTGGTCCACGAGTTGCGATTCCTGTCTGTTCCGGCTCTGGGTAAGGCCGGTTACGCGTAGCAGAGAATGGGTCAGGCTGTTCATAAGGACCTCGCATCTTCACAGGCTCCGACAATTTCCGTCGGGCCGCAAGGCCACCACCTGCAAGCTCCATAAGGCCCGCGCCAGCGGTGGCGTAGTCTTTATCGTAGAGCCCAGTTCCTAGCTTATAGCCACCGTGAGCCATCATACCGGCGCCTGCTGCTCTTTCAGCGCCAAGGAGAGTTCTAGAAGTTCGACCGAATCCTGCGAGCTTTGAGACTTCAGCTCCAGCTGGAACGGCCATGAGTCCGAGACCAAGTGGAGAGGTCTGCCCCGTCATCGCACCAGTAGCGATCTGGCCTATGTTTCCAAGGACTGGATGGTCCTCGGTATACATGTCCATCGCTTCGTGCATCTGGGGAGACACGTCGACAAGAGGCTTATTCAGCTTATCCCACATGCTCGGAGGCTGATTCTGCTCCCAGATGAACTGCTTGACGTCTAGTTCCGTAGGAGGCTTCTCGCCCTTCCACGGCATTCGAAACGTCTTGCCAGTTCGCTTATCGGTGATTGGGTAGTGGGGCATATTGTGTGGCGTATTTCTGTCTCAGTGCCTTATACTTGTCCGTACCAAGCATGAGACGAACTAGTGTTCTGACGTTCTCTGGCTCTTTCTCATCAGCGTGACCGAGAGCATGCGTTATCTCATGTCCCAGTACTGGCATGAGAGAATCTAGGTCAGTTCCATCGTCTAAGACTCTGGGGCTAATTGCAATCTCATTCTTCTTCTGGTTCCCTGTAAGTCCTAGGAGGCTTGTTCTCTCGAAGTCCTGAGGATAAAAGTGACTACCGAATTTCTTACGGTCGTCAGCGAACATAGATGCTACGTCAGCATTAGGTCCATGAATAATTGGACCCAAGCTGTTGAGGATCTCAGGGTCTATCCGCTGGAGCCGACCTAGTGACGGAGCGATAGTGCCAGAAGTTTCAGGATAGAGAGAAGCTGGCATCCTCGGTTCAGGAACGTCTGGCCAGCCTCCTCCGACAGGGATATTCTTCCTGCCTCTACCAAAGAGCTCTTGAAGCTCAGGAGGAAACTTGTCGATACGATCATCAATCTGGTGACGCGCACTGGACCAGATTTTACGTATTTCCTCCTCCTCCTTGTTCAGGGGAGGTTTTTTGTAGTTCCCGAGGATAGGCTTATAGTCAGGCACCTAATTCTCCGGCGCACCAATGATAAAGCTACCGTCGGCGTCGTCTACAGTCTCGTCATCGAACGGGCTTCCAGCCTCCAGCTCCTGCTTGACAATCTCGGCCAGTCGTTTCTTGAAGGCGGCATACGTCGGTGAGCCGTCATCTTCTGTCATGACCCAAGGCTCTACGCTAGAATCGTCGCCGACCGTGATGAATCGCTTGAACTTCGGGTCACGATAGAGGAGACTAAGCGCCGTATCAATCGCCTTCGTCTGCTCAGATGGTGACGGCCTATGGCTCGTCCCTTTCTCGGTACGACGCCGTTGCTCGATGAGATTACCTTCCTGATAGTTCTTCGTGTCCCACTGTCTGCGGCGATTCGTCTCGGCGTTCGCTCTGGCAACACCAAGAGTTCCCGCTTCCACCGTCTTGGCAGGAATGATCCGAGTAGCTCCAGTGTCCTCGTTGATTTCGAGGATCGAACCGTTCTGCTGGTTTTCATATCGATGACGTGGCTTAGCGATACTGTCGATGTATGCCTGAACACGCTGCTGATTGACCTTGAGATTCCCTTCAGCCGTCGTCGCAGTACGGTCTTGATTCTTCTTGGTCTGTTGGAACTCGCTATACTTTAAGCCGAAGTTATAGGCGTCAGAGAGACCTTTGACATTGGACTCTCGTTCATCCTGCTCCAGCTTCGCCGACTCACCGAGATTGCGCATCTTGAGGTCGTAAGTCTCACGAGCCTTATCGTATGGGTCGTCAAGCGTCTTGTTAACGAGTCTGGGATCTTGAGTTAGAGCACCGATAACGCTTGCAAGAATCCTACGCTTCCCACTCGGTGCATACTGTTCACGGGTTGGCTGAGTCTTTAGAGCCGTCTGATATTCATTCAGCGCAGGACCACGAGTGCCATTGATCCTTTGAAGCTCGTCGAAGTAGCGCATCCCCTCGCTGGAGCCGTCGTCCACTGGGTCAGACTGCTCATCCATCGGTCGACGGACTCGACGAGGAGCAAAGGGGCTTACGCCAGAGAGAAAGCGTTTACCTCTATCTGTCTCGTCCTCCGGTTGGAAGATGTTCCTGAAGCGCATCGACGCAAATGGGCTATTTGCTGGCATGGAGCATCTCCTTCTGAGACGCAATGAGACTGCCCATCACGTCAACTAGCTGGAGAGTGGTCCCGTCACCAACTCCGAAGGCGTCACGAAACTCTTCGGCCATTGGACCGATGTGCCGTGTCTTATCACCCTTATAGCTCCACTGATAAATCGGGAGCTTCTTGAATTTGCTCGATACAGAGCCAGGCTTGATCTCTTTGATGTTCTCCTTCAGCTTGCGCGATGAGAAGGCCATTGCTGCTGTCCCACCGGCTGCGGCTATCTTGCCCCAGTCGATTGACTTGTTGCCACCCTTCATCCCAGAGCCGAAGTTTGCAAGGGAGCTGTTTGAGCCGAAACGATTCTGGAGGTCGTAATCGTTGGCTGTGTTGTACTCTCCCGCGCCTCCACCAGAGTAGAGGGATTGTAGACCTTCGAGGCCCATCCCCATACGCTGCAGGTCCATCGAAGCTGAGAATCGACCACCTGCCGCGGCAGCATCAGCTCTCTGTGCAGCGTAGGAGCGGTCGTTCTCTGCGAGGTTTGCTATGCCGCTCGTCCCATATTGCTTACCAGAACGAATCGACTCAGCGAGTCCCATTTCTCCACCCATCGCTGACTGGAGGGTCTGACCACGAAGTGATGCGAGGTTTCCTTCACTCGATGCCATCCCGCCCGCACCCGCGAGACGATTGGCGTTTACGCGCTCGCCGATGTCGATCTCGGCGTTCCTGGAGGCGTCGGCCATAGCTCCTGCACCTTCACGACTCATACGAGCCATGAGGGCCATCTTGCCTGGTCCGTAACCACCTTGAACTGCGCTCGCCCGATTCGCTTCATCCCTCATACGACCATACATCGAGGGTATCGCAGAGGTCGCACGCGCTCGTAGATCGGTTTTCTGCTGGTCGGTGTATCCACCTGTCTTTGCGAACTCGTCGTATACGCCACCACCACGCATACGGTCAATGGTGGTCTGGTCGTAGCCGAGACCTTTGAGTTTTGCGATACTATCCTCGACGCCAGCTTGCTTCGTTGGGTCTAGCCCACCCGTCTCACGATACTTGTTGAAGTCACTCTCGACAGTCCCAAAGCGTGGGTCAGTCGTAGAGCCATTGTAAGGACCAGCTGGAGCTCCACCGCCTCCACCTCCACCACCTGAACCACCCGCAGCACCCGAAGCGAGAGAGCCATAGGCTGTCCTCAAGGTGCTATAGAGATCATCACCATGAGCTTTGGCAGATGCGATATCCGCCTGATTGCGAGCCTCAGCGTCATCTCTCTGCTTGGTTTCCCAGGCTCCGCCAGACGACATCATCGCATTGGCGTCTTTTTGATTTTGTCCGCCGCCCATATCAGTCCACCTTCCCTATAAGCAGAACGCCTGGGTCCTCGATAATCTTAAACCCGTATCGTTGGACGACTAGCTCCTGGAAGGGAACGTCCTTGATGTGCATATACATCTCCTCGATGCCTGCATTTCGGACGCCTCTGAAACCTTCTCGCATGAGCAACTTAAAAGCCTGAGCCTTGTCTCGCTTAGGTCTGTCCAGGTCAAGGAACATCATCGCTTCTGCAAATATCTTGACCTGACCATAGCCGACGATACCTTTGTCATCCTCAATCACCGCATCGATTATGGAGTTGTGTCGATTGGGCATCCCCATGACGCCGAACCAATGTTCTCTCCAGATGCGGTCGATTTCGAGTACGTCGCTCTCGCTGAAGGTTCGGAGTATCATTTGTCTTCTAATATAGGAGGAGATGAAGGTTGCCCCTTTGCTATCGAATGAGATGCTGCTTGAGCGAGTAGAGCAGCCCGTTTCTCGGAGTCTGCAAGAGCGCTTAGTAACATTGTAATCTTCTGCTCAAGTCCCTCAATCTTTGCGACTGAAGCAGAAGCTGCGCTGTTGGTTGATTTCTCAACCGTCTTGATTATCTGGTTAGACTCTTGGGTCGTTTCTTTTGTTTCTTTAATGTCTCTCTTGAGACTTTTGGCCGTGATTATAGCCGCCCATCCCGTCATGAAAGATGCGACGAGAGCGGCTAATGCGAGGATCGTAGGGGCATCCGGTAGTGGAAAACTCACGATATTCACGCACCTCTCCTGTGAATTACGACGATACGGGCTGCCATGACTCTATCGGCATATTTCTGGTTACGGAGAGGTCGCTTCTCGTTACCTCTCATACCACCGTTGTAGACCGCTAGAGCACGCGCTACGTCACCGCGCACCAACTTCAAGAGCAGTCCAAGATGCTTACAACCGACGTCGAGAGCCGCATCCACGTCGTTAAGGAGTCCTCCGAGATAGGGAGCCTTGTAGCCACGCTCTCGTGCGACTGCTCCCATTACTTGCATGAGACCCCAGGATGCTTGCTGTCCCCACCACTCCTGATCGGGGTCGCCCTTGAGACAGGGGAAATCGTCTGGAGGATACTCGTTTGAGATTTCCTTCTCCGTCACTTTCCGGAATGGTTTGCCAGTTGCGACGTTCCAGAAATAGCGATACTGCCCCTCTGGGTTCCACGCTGTTTGGTCTCCACCCGATTCGACCTGAACAAGTCCTTCCACGAGGTCCGGGTCCAGTTCGTACAGTTTGGCGGCGTTTTCGATTTCGTCTCGGTGGTCATTCATTGGAGTCTCCTCGTTTAAGTTAAAGAGCACGAACGATAAAGTTGACCGGCCATCCTGGGGGATTCTCAGTTGCTGTGTTTACTGCCGATGCAGCTCCTGTAGAACCTGTGACTGCCCCAGTTCCAGAGTTTCCTGTATTTCCAGTCCCTCCAGGGTCGGTAGACCAAGCATTTGAATTGTGGAAATGCTCTGGTGTAGCAAAGGCTCCACTACCAGATTGCACAGCGACTTGTCCACTGCTCGACGGGAACGTTCCCTGATTTGGGAGAGTATGAGAATGTGAAGGACCACTATGAAAATGTGAAGGTCCAAGCAGTGTTCCTGCTAAGTGAGTATGAGCCGCGCCTACGTGGAAGTGGTCGACGACTCCAAAGGTAGTTCCAAGGACAGAGCCAGTTCCGGCTGCTGCTTTACCAAATGGAAAGAATCCACGGAGGTCCGGGATTTTGAACGTCGTGACACCGTCACCCGCACCAAAGGTAATTCCCCAAAGGGCAAAGAGGTCTGAGTATGTGATTCGGTTGAGGAGTTGTCCATTGAGAATGACCCATCCTGTTGGTGGTGCAGCCGTGAACCAGAGAGCGCCAGTTCCTACAGGTGGCGTCTGTCTCCATTGCTGGTCGCCGTGTAGAACCTGATACTGAGATGCCGTCCCTGCACCGAGTCTAGCTGTAGCGACCAAACCAGACGTCAGTCTAGTAGCATCTATCGCTGTAGTGCCTCCGATAGTTCCACCAGTGATTGCAACGGCATTCGAGTTCTGACTTGCCATAGTCCCGAGAGCAAGACCAGTAGTAACGTCGAGGTCAGACCAGACGGCTCCTGTCCATTCCTGGAATCGCTTCGTCGTCGTATTCCAACGCTTCGCTCCAACTGGAGGGGACGTCGGGGCTTCCGCCATAGTATAGGCATCGACGTCCCTCGCCTTAAGCAGAGTTAGAACATCTGAGTAAGGCGAATCGTTGTCGGGCGACGTAGCTAACCAACTAGCCATTGACGTCCTTTATCCGAGGTTGAGCTGCTTCTCGTGGTAGCCGATGTATCCCAGATAGGTGGAACCGACCACATCTGCGAGAACGTGCATAGCGAAGTAACGACCGGGAGCGACGATGATGTCTCCGTCCAATCGCTGATACGCGCCGTTTCCAGGAGTCGCTCCAGCACCGGGAGAACCGAAAGCTGGACCAATCGGGAACCAGTTTGCTGCAACTCCTGTCAGCGCTGGAAGTGCGGTGCCGCCGATGATGCTCGAAGCGACCGTATCGAGGCCCTTGCCGCCGAGACCGTTGCGTTTCTTCGCGACTAGCGCGGAGTTGACTGGAGCAGCCTCACGCACCTGTCCGATGAGACCAAGCATCTGCTGCTGACCGGCTGCCGCTGTCTTGGCGACTCCAGAAGCTGCAACCCAGTCAATGACAAGTGAGCGACCGCCATCCTCAGCGTTGTTGAAAAGCGCGAGCATGATGGCGGTGGTCGGGATAGCAACGACACCAGCGACGGCAGCCGTGTTTCCAATCCAGAATGCTCTACCAGGTCTGACAGTCTCCTGATACATCGCGGCGCCCACCGCCATCAACTGCTCTAGTTGAAGCGTGAGGGTAAAGTCGCGTGGATCTCCGCCCAGCGCCTCCGCGTCGATTGCTTCGAGGAGCTTTCGAATTCTTCCCTGAACTTTAACGTCTGTTGCCATTTCAGTCTCCTATAACTCTGTCCCTGACGTGAACTCCATATGTCGACGAAGCTTTCTGACTTCTGCTGTCAACTGCTCAAGTGCTTCGAGAAGGTCGCGTCCAGTGATGACTCGAAGTTCACCATCTTTGTTCTGACTGAGAGGCTGTGCAGTTTGTCCGACCAACAGGTCTGGAGTATCACCGACAACATTTGCACCGCCATCGGGGTAGACGCCTTGAGCCATTATGTAACCTCGACCCCGAAGATGTTGAATGAGACCATGCCGTTTAGTGAGTAGACTCGAATGACAGCACCAGCTGCTAAGGTCCCACCAATAGTTGCGACGAAAGTAGAGTTAGGACCAATAGGCGTGTCGTAGTAGAGGTATTGTTTCGGCTCGTCAGCGGCTCCAGCTACTGCGACTGAGATACGAAACACCGTCCCTGACTTCGCCTGGTTGCAGACAACGATACTGCTAATCGTATCAGACGTAGCGCCTGGAACCGTATACGCATCCGTCAACGTCGCTGTATTCGGATACGCCTGACCGAGAACTTTGAGTGTGTCAGCCATTACCCACCCATTAGCAAAAAGGTCCGAGCAAAGCTTTTAGATGCGTTGACAGACGAATCAACGTAAGCCACGCTCGCTTTAGCGTCTAACGCAGCTTGGAGGTCAATCTGGTCTGATAGAGTTCCTATGACAGCTCCCCACGCGACCGACCCTGGAACACCACCGACGAGATAGGCAGCGTCTAGTGGCAAGGGAATCCATATTTCCGGATAGTCAGGTGAAATCCGATACTCGTAGAACGAGATTGTCTCGTTGTATCGAATCTGGACTATCGCCACTATACAATCCCTCTAGCCTTCCAGCTCACTGCGTGTGTCGTTCTATTGCCTGCACTGTCGTAAACGAGAATCTTGAAAAAGAGCGGGTTCGGTATATCTATAAAGTCGTAAATAGCCGTAAGAGGAGTAATCGAGTCGACGCCTAAGGTAATCGAGTCTATGTCCTTGAACTGCTTGTTGAAAAACACCACGGTGCCGCCTGGGTCAAGCGCCTCTGACACAACGCGTCCCGAATCCAGTTCGTGTTTGACGTCGAGGAAAATCTGGAAGTTGCTAATCCACGCAAGATAGTGGTCGTCGGCAGCGGAGAAAAAGAGTTTGACTCTAACATATCTAACGTTCGTCCCGAACGCCGCCCTCCCGAGAGTAATAGAACTCCAGGAGATGTTGTCCGCCGAGAATTCGATACTTGATGTGACACCTATTACTCCGACAATCGGGTCGTTAGACCAGTCGAGATTGATAATTGTGCTAGCAAACGTGACGCCGAAGTCGATGACCTCAGTATACGAACCTGTGGTCTTGCCAGGCTGAGCGTAGATTGGGTATCCTGCATTTATCTGGTCCTGGATGGTTGCCCATCCTCGAGTCGAAAAATGTCCTCCCCATTGACACGAGTTAGGACCTGGAAGCTCGGCTAAGCCAGACTGGCTCGGAATAATCCGAACTCTCGCAGGAGCATCACGGCGCTTTCGATAGTGAGGATAGTACGTCATTCACGCTATCCAATAGCCTCTATGATAATCTGTCCGCCAAACGTCGTAGCATCAGTAGGAGCCGCCGTAAGCTCCAGAGCCGCACGCATGGATGGAGCAATTACGAGTCGCTGCTCCGGCGGTGGCATCCAGATGAACGGCGACGCACGTAGATTCCAGTCCCAAGTCTTGTGAGTGACGATTGTGCCACCCGACGGTTTGACCGTATCGAATGATCGTATCGTGCAGCCTGAAGCGGCATCTAGGATAAGCTGTGGGATAGCAACTACACCGGCGTTACCACCAGTCCCAGCTGCCGTCATTCCTGACCGCCACTGGAGCTGTATCATTTCCTCCTCGGCTTCCTTTATCTCGGTAGACTGAGAAAGCTCGATGCCGTGGACGATGATAACCTGAGTAGCGGCGTTAAGAATCTCTGCCAGACTTACTGCCACCGTCACAGAGGTGCGCACAAGAGGCAAGTTATACATGCGGCCCATGAGAACTCCTAACAGATATCCATGTTTACTAACAGGCGAGGAACACTCGCATCTAAATAAGCCTCGACTCTTGTTCCCGTGAGTGCACTAACCCTAGAGTCGGTTAAGACATAATCAGGAGGTTGAGCTACCGAGAGTTCGATAGGATTGAGGTCGCTAACATTTCCTGCTACGTCAACCGCTCGAATCCCGTATGTGTAGAGTCCACTAAGGGACTCGAAGAAAACTGTAAAAGTTCCCTTTATCTGACCTGTAAGAACCGCGTCCTTGTAGATGAGATAGTAGTCGATGTTAAAGACTGAAGCAGGAGTCGACCAATGGAGTAAGACGTTGTTGTCAATAACCCGTGGTTCTATCTCAATAAGGCCAATGGGTGTAACGGAGAAGAAAGCCGTAGATGTTAGAGCAGAATAAACGGAGGCGAAACTGACCGTCTTGATTAGGAAGTTATAATCGCCATAGACGAGTGGGTCGATATCAGCTCGTTGTCCTGTAGTGCGTAGAAGAAAGGTCGCCGAATCCCAAACGAGCCCTTGGCGAATCTCATATTGAAACGCTCCAGGTTGTGGGTCCCACGTGAAACGAACTGTAGCTCCAGTAGATGAGACCGCAAAATTCGCAGGTGGAATTATAGCATCCGACGTCGTTACCGTAGTCGCTGTCCCACCATGCGGAGCAGTAGGATGTAGTTCCTCGTCGATAGCCTCAAGTCTATCCGTGAGCAGATTGATAGCATGATACAGCCGAGGGTTAATCTTCTGCAATCCCTCAATGAGCGACGTGACTTTAGGCTTGACTGGGTCCATTAGACTTTTGGTCTATCTGCCCAAATCGGGGCCAAGTAGAGCGAGAGCTTAGTTAGGAGGAAGAAGGTGTCGTTGCTCTGGCTTATGAGCTTTATTGCCGCCCTCTCCCCAACATAGTTGAAGCCAGAATGATACGACCGGCCTGGTGCTACAGAGAGTTGAATGGACTCTCCTACGAAAGAGTCGACATCATCGATGCCCTTTCCGCTTATCTCGAGCGTAGCAGTCCCACGCGCCCTGAAGCGACATCCAAGGAAGTTGTAGAGAATGTCCTCGTCATCGCCAGAAGGCAGATGCGGCATTTCCACCCACGTGATTATAGCACCAGCATTATCGTTGAAGACTCCTGTATTGGTAGTGTAGACATTTCCGAACTGTCCACCATACATGAGGAGGGTTCGACCACTCTCCGTAATGACAGTGATCGTCACGGGGTTGATGTTTGCAAACCGCCAAATGGTCCATCTCACTCCCTCGATAGTAGCCCCTTCGTTATAGTCGCAAACGCGGA
>Ga0193697_1000809_pt1 | contig 10256 bp, 4 predicted proteins | sample L3m2metaG_FD_145073 | JGI IMG/M metagenome (GOLD analysis project Ga0193697, IMG submission 145073) | Soil microbial communities from a riparian zone of the East river system, Colorado, United States - L3m2 | ecosystem: Environmental > Terrestrial > Soil > Riparian zone | place: USA: East River... | reverse complement strand
CTTTCCAGTCGTGACGAAGGCCCGGCTGGCCGGCGCCTCACTCGGCGGGAGCTTTCTGAAGCGCCACGGGATCTACGTCGGTTTTCGTCTCGAGTTCGTCTCCGATCAGACGCCGATCGTCACGACGCCGGTACAGACCATCACGATCAACCACGATCGCGGCGCCGCCAACCACTGAACGTTCCAAGTTGTAAGTTGTAAATTGTAAGTTGTCACTTCGAGGTTCGCGCGAGCGTAATCGTGACGGTCGTGCCTTTGCCGCGCTCGCTGGTCACCTCGATCGTTCCGCCTATCAACTCGACGTTGCGCTTGGCGATGGTCAGACCGAGGCCGGTCCCCGTCGCCTTCGTCGAGAAGTACGGCTCGAAGATCCTGGCCGCATCTGCCGGATCCATGCCGACACCGGTGTCGCGGATTTCGACGACCACGCTGGGTATCTCAGCGGTGGTGGCGCGCAGTGCGATAACGAGCTGTCCGGCGCCAGGCATCGCGTGTAGCGCGTTCTCGATGACATTGGTCAGCGCCCGCGCGAAAAGCGTGCGGTCGATCGTCAAAAGCGGCAGGTCCGGCGGCGCCGTCACCTCGATCCGGATGCGGCCGCTCAGGCCCGTCCTGTACGGTTCGACGACTTCGTGAATCAAGGCGGCGATGTCGGTGACTTCCGGCCGCGGCGTCGGTGACGACGCGAAGCTCGAGAACTCCGCCGAGATCTGCCGCAGCAGCGTCACCTGCGCCAGGATCGCGTTGACGCAATCGTCGAGGACCGGAGAAAGCGGCCGTCCGCGATCGGCGTTGATGCGCCGCACGTGCTCCGCGGACAGCTGGATGGGTGTCAGCGGGTTCTTGATGTCATGGGCGACCTGGCGCGCCATGTCGGCCCACGCTTCCAGGCGCTGCGTCCGCTCCAATTCGCTGCGCTGCCGCTTCAAGTCGGCCGCCATCTGGTTGAAGTCGTGCACCAGGCGTCCAAGTTCGTCGCGCGACGCCGCCGCGACCCTCGCGTCGAGGTCGCCGCGGGCGATCCGGCGTGTCGCGCGCGTCAGCCGTTTGACCGGATCCCCCATCCGCTCGGCCATCCAGTAGCCAATCGCCGCGCCCAGGAGGCTGAACAGCACAATCGCCGAGAGGACCTGCCGATCGAGCTCGTCGATCCGCTGATCGATCTCCTGCTGACGGTTCGTCAGCGGCACGGTGACGATGCCGTCGCGTCCGCCCGCCCGTACCGGTGCCGCCGCCAGCCGATAGCCCACCGCACCAAAGGCGTCGTCGCCGACGAAAGTGGGCAGCCGGTCGAGCATGATGGCTCGATAGACCGGCGCCGGTGTCCGCGTCGTGAGCAGCTGGGACGCGAAGATGTCGCGCGCGCTCGTCGCCTGAAGGCGTGCGCGTTCGAACAGGTTGGCGTCCTCGTCGATGGCGCGCGCCACGAGCCCCATGATCTGATCGGTGACCGCACCAAGGCCGCCCGACCCCCGCGGCTGGATGGCCGCGTAGGCCGCGTAGTCTTCGACCAGGCGCTGCGCCGTCGTCACGGTCCGCGCCGCCGCTTCGTCTGCGCCCGCGAGCAGCTGCGCGGCGAAATAGGTGCGGATGGCGACGGCGAGGATGAACACCGGGACGATGGCCCCGGCCACGAACATCAGGAACAGCTTGCGGTAGAAGCTGGACCGAATCTCGCGGAGGAGCGCACGGCCGCTGGCGGGTGCGCTCGAGACGACGATGCTGAACAGCGTGGCGAGAACGAGCAGCACGCCGTACAGCACGCCCGTCAGCACCATCAGCTCGGCGAGGTTGACGAAGTGACTGAACCACGTCACCACCGGATAGCCGAGCGCGTAGATGCCGCCGCGATCCGTCAGGAAGTAGACGCGGAAGCGGCGGCCGTCGCGTTCGACGGTCGCCCAGAACGGCTCCCGCGACTCCACCATGCGCCGGAAGACATCGTCAGGAAGCGTCCAGACGCTCGTCCCGGACGCGAACAGCGGCGCCCGGCTCCAGCCATACACCGCGAATTCGATGTCCCGACCCGAAACGCCTTCGGGTGGGGCCTGCGGATTCGGCCGCAGCGACTCGAGGTACGGGCTCTGCGAAGAGATGAACGGCAGCGTCTGATAGTCGAGCATCACACGAACGACGATGCTGCCGACCAGACGGCCATCCTGGCAGATGCCACGGCTGGTCCGGAGGACATGGCGCTCGCTCGAACCGAACGGCGAGATCTCGTCGAACGGCTGCTCCCAGCTGCCGCAGCCGGACGCTTTGAAGCGAGCGGTCGCGTACTCGGGCAGGTGAAGCGCGAACGAACTCACGACCCGGCCGTCGGCATCGTACAGGTCGATGGCCGACGTCAGGCGGTAGCGCGCGAGGTCAGTATTCGACCAGACGACAAACGCGCGATCGGTGGTGGGCGTTTCTGATGTCAACCCGAGGACGAACTCAGCCAGCGAGGGCACCTGGTCAATCTGTTCGACGGTTCGCTGCAACCGCCGCTGGAGGTCGTCGCGCTGACTCGCCGCCTCCGGCGCGTACTCGTTGACGACGAGGCGTTCCTTGGACTCGGTCGCGTCGGCATACAGCGACGGGTACATAGCGATCGCGGGAGCGACCAGGGCGACGAACGATACGCCCAGTCGCGCGCTCTGCGACAGCCGGTGCAGGCGAACACCGAGCCGCCCGAGGGTGAAGGCGCCGGCGGCGGCCGCCGAGAAGGCGATCGCGAGCGGTATCACGGGAATCGAGTCGGACCACCGCGCGATCACGGCAGCGGCGACGATCGCGCCGGCGATCGTTCCCGGCAACGCCCGTGCGGGATGGCGCGAGGCGCGCGTGGCCGTGGCGGCGGCGCGGATGATTGCGACGGCAGTCCACATGACCGCGGCGTGGAGCAGCACGAGTGCAAAGGCGACGGACAGGCGGCCGGCGCTGAGCGGGTGGAGCGAGAAGTGAAGCACGTCGAGCGATGTATTGGAGACGAGCGCCCACAGAGCACGCTCGTAGGCTGCGAGGCCCATCACGGTGATGGCCGCCGCGGCAAACGACACCGCGGTGACCCGTATCGCGCCGGCTTCCGTCGCGCCGCTTGGACGAGGACGGCAGGTACGACGCCGCTCCACGAAGTCGAGTGCCAGCCATCCGAGCGCCGCCGCCATGAGCGAGGTGACGAGCAGGCTCGGCGGCGCGGCGAGCGACATCGATCCGGTCCAGGCTCGTAGAGCCACGAGGAGCGATGCGAGGGCGCCGAGCAGGATAGCCGCAAGTTGCAGGGACGCGCCGGTCAGCGCGGCGCGCGTGGCCAGAACCCGCCGCCGCTCGACAATCGGCGCCGCGCACGCGAGGAGCGTGATGCCGAGCACGAAAATGAGTGCTCCCCAGCTGTTGCGCTTCCAGCGGTCGCGGGCGGCGGCGAGATCGGCCGAGGAAACCTCGGCGTCGACGAGCGGGCTGCCGTCCGGCGCCGTTATGACGAATGTGTACAAGCCCGAAGTGTTCGGTGGTGGTGCGGAGCCGCCGATGACCGCGCGCAGGCGAACCGGCACGATTGAGGTCGAGACGGCAAACGCGTCCGCGAGGCCGGGCGACTCCGGTTGGTTACCGAGCGCCTGCTCGGCGACGACGGTCCACCTGGCAGTCCCGGGATCGCCGGGGCGGGCGCGATCGAGGATCGGCTCGATCCGCAGGAGACGCGGACCCAGCGCGCTCTGCGCGACGAAGAGTGCCGCCGGGCCTTCGACCCGCGAGCGGGGCAGATCGGAGACGCGGCCGGCCCACGCGAGGGGCGCGGCATCCGCGTCGTAGATGGTGAGGCCGAGGCGGCCAGGTCCCTCGACGGCGACGGCGGCTTCGACCTCGTCAAACAGCCGCCGGCGCGCGGCCTGATCGCGCGCGGCCGCGCGAATCGTGTCGCGATCGGCAACCGCCCGTGCTGTCGTTGCGGCCAACGTCTCGGCGCTGGCCGCCAGCTGCTGCCGCAGTTCGGCTTCCACGCGCGTCAGCGCCGCCTGATCGGAGATGCCAAACCGATATCGCGTCGCGCCCCAGCCGGCGAGGCCGACGGCCAGCGCCGCCAGCACGCCGACGCGCACGACGCGCACGATGGAGGTCACCGTGATTCAAGGATACACGCTATAGTGAAATTGCTTGGACCTGAAGCATCTGTTGAAGCGCGGTGCGCTGCTCGCCGCGGCGAACTGGCAGACCGTGGCCATTCAGTTCATCGCGCAAACCACCTTTCAGGTCCTGCTGGCCGTGCCGATTATCGGAGCGGCGATATTGGTCGCGGTGCTGCTGGGCGCGGATCTGGGAGATCTCCTGCAGGGCAGCCTGCGCGAGATGTTCACGACCATCGCCAGCACGCTGCTGTCCGAACCGGTGGCACTGGTCGCATTCATGACCGCGTTCACGCTGGTCCTGCTCGGCGGCTCCGTGCTGATGTTTGCGGTGAAGGGCGGGACGGTGGACGTGCTCGTGGCCGCGAATGCGTCCGCGCCGCCGATCGAGCGCGAGCCGGTGACGGTCGCCACACTTCGCAACGCCTCGCGCTTCACGCTCCAGCGGTTCATGGCCGGCTGCGCGCGCCTGTTCCGTCCGTACCTCACCCTCGGTGCCGGCTTGATGATCGTGTACGCCATATCGGTAGCGGGGTATCTCACCTTCGTGGTGTACGGCTATCGCGTAGCCGGCGGGCGCTATCTGATCATCGGCTGGACGTTCATCGCGGCGGTCGCGGCCGCGCTGCTCGTCGTGTGGTTCACCCTCGTGAACCTGTTGTACTTGCTCCTGCAGATTGCCATGGCGGTCGATGGTGTCGGGCTGGGGGACGCCGTGCGCGCGGCCTCGCGTTTCGTGCGATCGGAGTTTCGGGATCTGGCGGGTGTGTTCGTCGTCGTGCTCGGCTTGGTCGTGGCCGCGACGTTCGCGTCAGCGCTGGCCTGGTCCGGCGTCGGCCTGATCGCCTTCGTACCGCTGGTCGGTCTGGCTGTCTTCCCGCTTCAGCTTGGCGCGCTGCTGGTGCGAGGTATCGTGTTCGAGTACCTCGGACTGACGGCGCTTGGCGCGTACGTCACGTTGTATCAAGGCTACGTCGCCCGCCGCGCCGACGCGCGGGACGGATCGCCCGTCAACTCGCCGCTCGAACATCCGGCCTAACATTGGGAAATTGGATAATCGGGTAATCGGGTAATTGCAATTACCCAATTACCCAATTACCCGATTACTCAATTACCCGATCCCGGTGATGCCGGCGACAGCGGCGGCAGGAGAATCGGCGGATTCGGCGGTGCGAGCGGACTGCTCGCCGGTTCGATGGTGCGGGTGATCAAGAGGGCGGCAGCTCCCGCCTTGATGTCGTGGGTGACGATCAGCACTGTGGGCAGCCCGGTAAACGCATTCTCGACGACGTGGGCGGCCGCCGCGATTTCAGCGGCCGCCGACACGTCGCCGGCGGACGTGCCGTCAGAGATCTTGTACGCGCGAAGCGATGGCGACTGGCCGGCGACGAGAATCGTCCCGGCCACCTGGATCGGTGCCCACACCGGCCGGAATGGCAGCGGTCGCAGCCATTGCTGTCCACCGCTCTTCCGATTGAGCGCGCGCAGCACGTTGTCCTGCGCCACGAAATAGACGTTGTTCTCGTCCGACGTGGCGACGCCGACGATGTCGCCGCCGATCCGCCAGCGCCAGTCGACCCGACCGTCGCGGGCCATCAGACAGTAGAAGAAATGATCCTTGGCGCCGACGTACACGCGATCGTCGAGCGCGAGGATCTCGTTCGGCGGCCCGCCCAGGCGTCGCTCCCACAAGGGTGCGCCGTCCGCCACATTGAGGGCGACGACGCGCCGGTCCTCCGTTGACACGTACACACGATCCGCCGCGAGCGCGGGGATCCCGTGCGCCGGCGATCCCAGATCGCGGGTCCAGATAAGGTGACCATCGATCGCGCGAAACGCGAGCAGCGATCCGGCCGAAGTCGACACGACCAGCCAGCCGTTGTCCCAGACCGGGCGCACCGCGAGCGGTTCGGTAAACGGGAGCTGCCACGCGACGGTGCCGTCTTCAGCCCGCAACGCCGTGAGCGCGGCCTCATCGACGACGAACACCAGTCCGTCGCCGGCGACCGGCTCCAGCTTCGGCCGCAGGTTCGCGATCCAGAGCTGCGTTCCCGACAGGAGCTCGTAGCAGACGACGCGATCGCCGTCGATGGAAAAAAACGCGCGCGTGGCATCGTAGGCGGGAGGCGCCGTAATCTGGTTGTTCAGAGCAAGCGTCCAGACCGGCCGCGTTGGAAAGAGGAGCAGCGGCCCGCGATCAGACTTCGGTTGGGCGTCGATCGGCGCGATGCCGCAACAACTGATCAGGGCAAGTGCACTACAACATCTTGTGGTCCATGCCGCCGTCACACCGTTATAATAGTGGTTCCTTCCGTGGCCCATCAAACCATCCTCGTGCTGGATTTCGGTTCGCAGTACACGCAGCTCATCGCCAGGCGACTGCGCGAGCTGTCGGTGTACTCGGAAGTGTGGGCGCCCGACACGCCGCTCGAAACGATTCGCGCCCGCAAGCCGGTCGGCATCATCCTGTCGGGCGGGCCCAAGAGCGTGTCCGAGCTCGGCGCGCCAAAATGCGATCCCGGGGTGTACGACATCGGTAGTCCGGTCCTCGGGATCTGCTACGGCATGCAGTTGATGGCGCAGAACCTCGGCGGCCGCGTCGATCCGGCGCCGCATCGCGAGTACGGCCACGCGGTGGTGAAGGTCACGGCCGCTGCGCACCGAAGCGCCGATGTCACAGCGGGGAGCGTTCCCCGCCGCAACGCCAGCGGCGCGCAGGCGGGCGATCCCGCCGCGCTGTTCGTCGATGTCCCAGAGGAAATCCGGGTGTGGGCGAGTCACGGCGATTTCGTCTCGGCGGCCCCCGACGGGTTCGAGGTGGTGGCGACGAGCGCGAACGCGCCGGTGGCCGCGATGTCGGATCCGTCGCGGCTGTTGTACGCGATTCTGTTTCACCCGGAAGTCGTTCACACGGAACGCGGTCTCGAGATTCTGCGGAACTTCGCCTACGGGATCTGCGGTTGCACCGGTGACTGGACGATGGCGTCGTTCGTCGACGAGGCAACGGCGCGGATCCGCGCGCAAGTCGGGAGCGGCCGTGTCGTGTGCGCGCTCAGCGGCGGTGTCGATTCCACCGTCGCCGCGCTGATCCTTCATCGGGCGGTCGGCGATCAACTGACGTGTATTTTCGTCGACAACGGCGTGCTGCGGCTCGACGAGGCCGCGCAGATTCGCAAACGCTACGAGCGGCTGCGGCTGCCGCTGGTCTTCGCTGACGCCTCGCAGCTCTTTCTCGACCGACTTGCCGGCGTGACCGATCCCGAGCGAAAGCGGAAGGTCATCGGCGCGACGTTCATCGACGTGTTCGAGGCGGAGGCGGCAAAGCTCGGCCAGGTCGATTTCCTGGCTCAGGGTACGCTGTATCCCGACGTCATCGAATCGATTGCCATCGTCGGGCAGTCGTCGATGATCAAGAGTCACCACAACGTCGGCGGTCTGCCGGCGCGGATGCGCATGACGCTCGTCGAACCTCTCCGCGAGCTGTTCAAGGACGAGGTGCGGGAGGTTGGCCGCAAAATGGGCCTGGACGAAGAGTTTGTCGTGCGGCAGCCGTTCACACCCGATCGGCTGGCGCTGCTGCGCCGGGCCGACGCCATCGTTGCGGAGGAAGTGAAGCGCGGCGGATGGTATACGAAGCTCTGGCAGAGTTTTGCGGTGCTGCTGCCGGTGCAGAGCGTTGGCGTCATGGGCGACGAGCGTACTTACGAGTACACCGTCGCGATCCGGGCCGTCGAGAGCCGCGACGGTATGACCGCCGACTGGGCCCGGCTGCCGCACGATCTGCTGGCGCAGATCTCGTCGCGCATCGTCAACGAAGTGAAGGGCATCAATCGCGTGGTCTACGACATCAGCTCGAAGCCGCCGTCCACAATCGAATGGGAATAAAAACGAGGACACAAAAGTCGGCAAAGGACACAGAGCACGTTGGCTGAGTTCGTTCACCTTCATCTCCATACCGAGTTTTCGCTGCTCGACGGCGCGTGCCGGATTGACGAGCTGCTCGATCAGGCGGCGGCGCTGAACATGCCGGCGATTGGCGTCACCGAGCACGGCAACATGTTTTCGTCGGTGATCTTCCACGATCACGCGCGGGCGCGCGGGCTCAAGCCGATCCTGGGTTGCGAAGTCTACATGGCGCCGGGCAGCCGGCTGACCAAGAGCGGCAATCCCGGCGAGACCGCCAATCACCTGATCCTGCTCGCGGAGACAGACGAGGGCTATCACAACCTGATCAAGCTGGTGTCGTCCGGATACACCGAGGGCTTCTACTACAAACCGCGCATCGATCGCGAGCTGCTGGCGCGGCATGCGAAGGGGCTGATCGGGATGAGCAGCTGCCTCAAAGGGGAAGTCGCGGAAGGGTTGTCGCACCAGCAGGAAAAAAAGGCGTACGACGCGGCCGCCGCGTATCGGGACATTCTGGGCCCGGACAACTTCTTCCTCGAGCTCCAGTGGCACGGCATCGAGGAACAGCGCGTCGTCAACAGCGGACTGCCGGCGCTGGCCCGGGATCTCAATCTGCCACTCGTGTGCACCAACGACGTGCACTACCTGCGCGAGGCCGACGCGCACCCGCACGACATCCTGCTGTGTATTGGCACCGGCAAAGCGTTCACCGACACCAAGCGCCTGCGCTACGACGCGAAGCAGTTCTTCCTGAAGACGCCCGCGGAGATGGCGGAGGTCTTCAAGGATTTCCCGGACGCGCTCAGGAACACGATGCGCATCGCCGAGCGGTGCGACGTGAAGCTGCAGGAGGGGACGAACTACCTGCCGAACTTCGATGTGCCCCCCGGCTTCACGCTCGACGAGTACTTCGATCACGTGACCCGTCTGGGGTTCAAGGATCGGTTGTCGCGGCTGCATCAGCTGGCCTCGGCCGGCCTGTTGCGGCACACGATCGACGAGTACGAACGGCGCCTCTCCTACGAGCTCGAGATGATCAAGAAGATGGAGTACCCCGGGTACTTCCTGATCGTCTGGGATTTCATCCGCTACGCCCGCGAGCAGGGCATTCCGGTCGGCCCGGGACGCGGATCGGCGGCCGGCAGCCTGGTCGCGTACTGCCTGCGGATTACCGACGTCGACCCGATCGACTTCGACCTCATCTTCGAGCGGTTCTTGAATCCCGAGCGCGTGTCACTGCCCGATATCGACATCGACTTCTGCGAGCGGCGCCGCGGCGAGGTCATCGACTACGTCACCCGGAAGTACGGCCGCGAGAACGTCGCGCAAATCATCACGTTCGGGACGATGAAGGCCAGAGCGGTGGTGCGCGACGTCGGACGTGTCCTCGAGATGCCGTTTGCGGACGTCGACAAGGTCGCGAAGCAAATCCCGCCGGCGCTCGACATGACGCTGGCCAAAGCGCTCGAGGAAAGCGAACCGCTCCGGCTGATGGAGCAGAACGACCCGAAGGTGAAGGAGCTGCTCAGCGTCGCGCGGCGGCTCGAGGGCATGACCCGCCATGCCTCCGTCCACGCCGCCGGAGTCGTCATCGCCCCGAAGGCGATCACGGAGTACGCGCCGCTGTACAAAGGTGCACGCGACGAAATCGTCACCCAGTGGTCGATGAAAGAGATCGAGCGCGTCGGTCTCCTGAAGATGGACTTCCTCGGCCTCAGCACGCTGACGCTGATCGACGACGCGATCGCCGAGATCAAACGCACCACCGGCGAGCAGCTCGACATCGATCGCCTGCCCCTTGACGATGCGAAGACCTATCAGATTTTCCAGGAAGGACAGACCTACGGCATCTTCCAGTTCGAGAGCAGCGGCATGCGCGACATCCTGCGCAAGTCGAAGCCGCAGCGTCTTGACGATTTGATCGCGTTGAATGCCTTGTATCGGCCTGGGCCGCTTCGCAGCGGGATGGTGGACACGTGGATTGCCGGCAAGCTGGGCCGGACGGAAGTGAAGTACGAGCTGCCGCAGCTTCAGCCGATTCTCGCGGACACCTACGGGGTCATCGCGTATCAGGAACAGGTGATGCGCATCTCCAACGTCGTGGCCGGCTTCACGCTCGGAGAGGCCGACGTGCTGCGCAAGGCCATGGGCAAGAAGAACCCCGAGGTCATGGCGAAGATGCGCGGCAAGTTCGTCGAAGGGGCGAAAAAGCTCGGCACCAACGAGAAGAAGGCGACACACCTG
>Ga0193697_1000806_pt1 | contig 10288 bp, 6 predicted proteins | sample L3m2metaG_FD_145073 | JGI IMG/M metagenome (GOLD analysis project Ga0193697, IMG submission 145073) | Soil microbial communities from a riparian zone of the East river system, Colorado, United States - L3m2 | ecosystem: Environmental > Terrestrial > Soil > Riparian zone | place: USA: East River... | reverse complement strand
GACGGCCATGACTTCGACCCATTCGGCGAGCTGGAACATCGGCGCGACCGCGTGGTTCCAGGAGAGGTGCAGATGGTTACCGCAGCCGTGGCCGGCGTCGCCGTCGTAGCCGACCCAGCGGAAGGGGGCGCGGGGGCGGTTCTGGACCGGCTCGGCCCAGTGGGCGAGGCGGGTGATGCCGCGCCAGGCGGCGTCGCACCCGCCGGTTCCGTTCAGGGCCACGATGTCGACGGCGAGCCCGTTGTAGTGGTCGCTGTGCTTTACGTGGCAGCGGTGGCAGCCGACATGTTCGCCGCTCGGCAGCGGCCCGGAGTAGCCGTCGGTGACGTAGATCGGGTATCGCTGAGCGAGCCAGCGCAGGTCGGGCACTATGCGGCGGTCGACCATGTCGCCTTCTTCGTGCGGGATCGCGGCGGGGAGCTGCACGATCTCCCCGCTGGCGTAGACGTAGCGGGTGGCCGGCGGTTCGGCGCTCGCGGCCGGTGGGCCGGTGAGACAGGCGATCAGCACCGCCAGCGCGATTGCCGCTGCGGCACAAATTGCATGGGCCCCGTACTGCGGCTTGTCGACCGTCCCTGGCACGTCCCGGCCCTTATCGACACGCGCCCCCACCTTGCTTGAGTGCCGCAAGGAGGTTGGTAATGCCGCAAGTGAACTGGTCGAATATGGTCTCGCAAATGCCGACCGTGCGCGACGCCAGCTTCGACCTCTTCCGTACCCAGGGGATGACGACTATTTTCGGCAACCCGGGCTCAACCGAGTTGCCGATGCTTGCCGATTTCCCCGGCGATTTCCGCTTCGTGCTCGGGCTCCAGGAGGCGGTCGTGGTCGGCATGGCCGACGGCTACGCGCAGGCCTCCGGCCGCCCGTCGATCGCCAACCTGCACACGGCGCCGGGGGTCGGCAACGCGATGGGGGCGATCTTCAACGCCCAGGCCAACCACTCGCCCGTCCTCGTCACCGCCGGCCAGCAGGCCCGCGCCCAGATTACCTTGCAGGCCAACCTGACCAACCGCGACGCGATCCGCATGCCCCACCCGCTGGTCAAGTGGGCCTTCGAGCCACCCCACGCCGAGGACGTGCCGCTTGCCCTCGCCCACGGGCTCCACCTCGCTTCGCTGCCGCCGCAGGGCCCCACCTTCGTTTCGATCCCGATGGACGACTGGGACGTCGAGGTCGACGAGGTCGCGGCGGGCGAGGCGATCAAACGCGCCGTCAACGGCCGCGCCGTCGCCGACCCCGACTCGGTCCGCCGCCTCGCCGGTCACCTCGACAAAGCGAGCAACCCCGTCCTCGTCGCCGGTCCCGACATCGACCCCAGCGGCGGCTGGGACGCGATCGTCGGCCTTGCCGAGCGCCAGCGCCTGCCGGTCTGGGCGACGCCCGCGACCGGCGGCGGCAAGCTCGGCTTTCCCGAGGGCCATCCCAACTTCCGCGGCGTGCTGCCGCCGGCGATCGGCCCGATCGCGCAGACGCTCGAGGGGCACGACCTGATCCTCGTCGCGGGCAGCTCCGTCTTCCCCTACTACCCGCACATCCCCGGCCCGCTGCTGCCCGAGGGCGCGACCCTGGTCGCGATCACCAGCGACCCCGACGAGGCGGCGCGGGCGCCGATGGGTTACGCGATCGTCGCCGACGTCGGCCTGACCCTGGCGGCGCTGCTCGAGGCGGTGCCCGAGTCCTCGCGCCCCGCGCCCGAGCCCAACCCTGGCCCGACCGAAATCCCGGCCGAGGACCCGCTCAACTCCTCCACCGTTCATTCCGCGCTCGCCGAGGTCCTTCCGGAGGACGGCATCGTCGTGGTCGAGTCGCCGGCGAGCACGCTGGCGCTGCGCAATCAGCTTCGCCTCTCACGCCCCGGCAGCTACTACTTCAGCGCCGGCGGCGGCCTCGGTTTCGGCCTCTCCGCCTCGATCGGCGTGCAGCTCGCCCAGCCCGACCGCCCGGTCGTCTGCGTGCTCGGCGAGGGCTCGGCCCAGTACGCGATCACGGGCTTCTGGAGCGCCGTCGCGCATGAGGTGCCGGTCACCTTCCTCGTCCTGCGCAACTCCGAGTACGCGATCCTCAAGTGGTTCGCCGAAGTCGAGTCGGTGCAGGGCGCGCCGGGCCTCGACCTGCCCGCGCTCGACGTCGCCGCGGTCGCCGCCGGCTACGGCGTCTCGACCCGGGTCGCGAGTGGCCGCGACGAAGTGCGCGACGCGCTCGCCGGGGCGATCGCCTCCTCGAAGCCGGAGCTGGTCGAAGTCCCCGTGCAGCCGGGGATGTCGCTCTTCTAGGTCGATCGACCGTTCGCCGCGGCAGACGCCCCCGCACGTTTTCGGAGAGACTTCCCTGGGATGACCACCGCAGCGCCCGACCGCGCCCCCGAGTCGCTCGCTCGGGGGACCGTCCAGCCCCTGCGCGGGGAGTTGGAAGCGCTGCTCGGAGCCGACCGCGTGCTGGGCCGGGCCAGCGACCTCATCCGCTACGCCTCTGACGCCAGCCCCTATCGGCTGCTGCCGCAAGCGGTGGTGATGGCCCGCGATGCCGACGACGTGGCCAAGACCCTCGCCTACGGCCGCGCGAGTGGCATCCCCGTCGTCTTCCGCGCCGGCGGCACCAGCCTCAACGGGCAGGGACAGGGCGACGGCATCCTCGTCGACGTGCGCCGCCACTTCGGCGGCGTCGCGGTCGAGGAGGACGGCGCGCTGGCGCGGGTCAAGCCGGGCACCGTGCTCGGCCACGCCAACCGCGTCCTCGCCCCACATGGGCGCAAGCTCGGTCCCGACCCGGCCAGCACCGACATCGCCACGGTCGGCGGCGTGATCGCCAACAACTCGGGCGGGATGCGCTGCGGCACCGTCCACGACTCCTACTCGACCGTGCGCTCGCTGACCTTCGTACTGCCCTCGGGGACGACGATCGATACGGCGGCACCCGGTGCGGCGGAACGCTTCGCCGCCGCGGAGCCGGAGCTGGTCGCCGGCCTGGCCGCGATCCGCGACGAGATCCGCGCCGACGTCGAGCTGAGCGAGCGCATCCGCCGCAAGTTCGCGATCAAGAACACGACCGGCTACCGGCTCTGCGCTTTCCTCGACGCCGACGAGCCGCTGGAGATCTTCCGCCGCCTGCTCGTCGGCTCCGAGGGCACGCTCGGCTTCGTCGCCGAGGCGGTCTTCGAGACGGTGCCGCTGCCCGCCCGCACGACCACCGCTTGGGTCCACTTCCCCGGCATCGATGCGGCGATCGCGCCCGTGCGCGACCTGGTCGACTCGGGAGCGAGAGCGGTCGAGCTGATGGTCGCCCCGGCGCTGATCACCGCCGCCTGGAACATGGTCGGCGCGCCGCAGGAGTGGAAAGAGCTGCCGCCCGAGTCGGCGGTGCTGCTGGTCGAGTACGGCGGCGAGAGCGTGGACGAGCTCGACGCCAAGGTCGCCGGCGCGGTGGGGATACTCGCCGCGCACAAGACGATCCGCCCGATCGCCTTCACCCGCGAGGCAGAGGAGGTCGAGCTCGCCTGGCGCGTGCGCGAGGGCCTGCACGGTCTGGTCGGCCGGCTGCGCCTACCCGGCACGGCGCTGATCGTCGAGGACGTCTGCGTGCCGCCGGAGCGGATCGCCGAGGGCGCCCGCGACCTGCAGGCGCTGCTCGGCGAGCACGGCTTCCTGCCCGGCGTCGCCGGCCACGCCTCGGCGGGCAACCTGCACTTCATGCTCACCCCGGACTTCGCCAAGCAGGAGGACCTGGAGCGCTACGAGTCGTTCATGGCGAAGCTGGTCGAGCTGGTCGTCGACAAGTACGACGGCTCGCTCAAGGCCGAGCACGGCACCGGGATCAACATGGCTCCTTATGTGGAGCGCGAGTGGGGGCAGAAGGCGACCGAGCTGATGTGGCGGGTGAAGGAGCTGGCCGACCCCGACGGCGTGCTCGCCCCCGGCGTCGTCCTCAACCGCGATCCGGGTGTGCACCTGCGCAACCTGAAAACCATGCCCGAGGTCGAGGAGGAGTCGGCGAGCGCCTGCGTCGAGTGCGGCTTCTGCGAGCCGGTCTGCCCCAGCCGCGACCTGACGACGACGCCGCGGCAGCGGATCGTGCTGCGGCGCGAGATCGCCCGTCAGCCCGAGGAATCGTCGCTGCGCCGAGCGCTGGAGGAGGAGTACTCCTACGACGGCCTCGACACCTGCGCCGCCGACGGCTCCTGCCGCCTCGCCTGCCCGCTCGGCATCGACACCGGCAAGCTCGTCAAGGAGCTGCGCGAGGAGCGGCACCCGCCGCGGGCCGAAGCGCGAGCGCTGCGCGCGGCGAAGCACTGGGCCGGGGTCGAGAGGGCCTCGCGCGCGGCGCTGCGGGTCGGCGGCCCGATCGCACGGCGCACCAAGCGCGGGGCCGGGCTGCCCGGGGCGGCTCCGGCGGACCTGCCGGAGAGGGGGCGCAACGGCGCCGCGGCGGTCTACGTCCCTTCCTGTACGAATCGCATCTTCGGCCGCTACCGATCCGGGGCAAACGGATCTGGCGGCTCGCCGGGCGGCAGCACCCCGACCGGTCTTGCGGAGACGATGGTCGCGGTCTCTGCGCGGGCCGGCCTGCCGGTCTGGATCCCCGCCGAGGTCGGCGGCTCCTGCTGCGGCCTGCCCTGGGGCTCGAAGGGCTACGGCGAGGCCCACCGCCACAAGGCGAACGAGATGGTCGAGCGCCTCTGGTCCTGGAGCGGCGAGGGCGAGTTGCCTGTGGTAATCGACGCGGCCTCCTGCACCCACGCGATCGCCGGGCCCGGCGATCGCGTGCTCAGCGAGGAGAACGCCGAGCGCCTCGCCGCGATGACGATCCTCGACTCGGTCGCTTGGGCGCACGACCGCCTGCTGCCGCAGCTCCAGATCGCCCGCAAGGTCGGCAGCGCCACCGTCCACCCGACCTGCGCGACCCGCCAGATGGGCCTCGCCCCGAGCCTGCGCAGGCTCGCGAACGCCCTCGCCGACGAGGTCCACGTCGCCCCCTCGGCGACCTGCTGCGGCTTTGCCGGCGACCGCGGCATCTCCCACCCCGAGCTGACCGCCGCCGCGACCGCGCCTCAGGCCGCCGAGCTCGCCGGCCGCGACTTCGACGCCCACCTCTCCAGCAACCGCACCTGCGAGATCGGCCTCAGCCGGGCCACCGGCGAGCCCTACGAGTCCTTCGTCTTCTTGCTCGAGGAGTTGAGCCGCTGAGCAAACGGCTGGGTTCAGCTGTCCGGGTCGTGTCTACGCCGCAGCGCCTCACGGGTCGCGTAGAGAGCCGGGAGCGCAGCGGTGTCCTTTGGACGGCCCAGCTTCTCCTTCGAGGCGATCACCTCGTCAAGGGTGATCGCACGGACTGAGAGGTCACCGAGGGTCAGCGCGATCGTCGCTACGTCCTCGAACCCTCCGATCGCGGCGGCCTGGGGAACGACGTCGAGCGGCCCGGCGTCGGTCTCGAAGCGTTGACTCTGCCAGCCAAGGCAGTCCGCGCCCTCCAGCTCGCAATCGGTCCCATCGGGGCGCTGCGCGCCAAGACCGTTGAGCGCAGCGGCAAGCCGGTCGGCATTGTCCAGATCCCGGCGAGGCATTACGTCCAGGTCCAGCGTCGTGGCGGGATTTCCCTGCAGCGAGGCCGCAATCGCGCCGATCACGCAGAACTCGACCTCGTGATCGACCAGTGCACGTAGCAGCCGCTCGGGATCGAACTCAGTCACACCTGCTCCTCGACCAGGGCACGCAGCCGGGCGAAGCGCCGGACGGCGCCTAGCCGCTCCTGCGGGGTGAGCTCGAGGAAGCGTTCCGCGAGTGCGACGTCGTGTGGATCCGGAGCGATCTCGGTGCTGAGCCGCAGGCGCCGGCCGCATGCCTCGGCCAGTCGTTCCAGGGTGTTCCAGGCAGGCGTGGAGACGCCACGCTCATACCGGGCTATCGCTGGTTGTGACGTCTCGCCGCGTTCGGCCAGCGCTCGCTGGGAAAGGTCGGCGGATTCCCGCATATCCCGAAGGATCTCGCCTGGAGAAGGCATTTCTTCATGATACCTAATCAGGTATCAAGAAAAGTGGTTCAACGCGAGGCGGCCTCGGCCGCGGCGGCGCCCTGCTCGTCGGCTTCGGCCTCGACGGCGCGGATCGTCTCGAACATCTGAGGGTCCTTGTCGAAGCGACGGTCGAGGAGCGGATTGACGATGCCGCGCAGGGCGGAGACGTAGCGCCACCACTTGGGAGCGAAGGTGCGTGGCGCCCGTTCCTCGATGCCGCGCACGACGGCCGCCCCGGCCTCGTCGGGGAGAATCCGCTTCTTCAAGAACTCGGGCAGGTTCTGCTGCATGCGGTCGCCGTTGTTCTCGAAGGCGTCCTGGACCAGCTTGGTGTCGACCCAGCCGAAGTAGGCGACGCCGGCACTGGCGCCGAGCGGCATCAGCTCGGCGCGCAGCGAGCGGCCAAGCGACTCGACCCCGGCCTTAGCCACCGCGTAGGGGCTGTTGAGGACGCCGTTGACGAAGGCGTAGACGGAGGAGGTGACGACGACGTGGCCGCGGCGCTCGACTATCTGCGGCAGCGCCGCCCGCACGGTGCGCCAGACGCCGAGCATGTCGACCTCGAAGACCCGCTCCCATTCCTCGCTGCCGATCCCCCGCACCGTCGCCATCTTCGTCTGGGCGATGCCGGCGTTGGCGACGACGACGTCGAGGCCGCCGAAGCGCTCGACGGTCTCGGCGACGGCCGCCCGCATCGCGCCCTCGTCGGTCACGTCGGCACCGATCCCGATCGCCCGCGTGCCGATCCGCTCGGCTGCCTCGCGCGTCTGCTCGGGGTCGAGGTCGACGACCGCGACGGAGGCGCCGCGCAGGTGGATCTGGCGGGCGGTCTCGTAGCCGATCCCGCGCGCCGCGCCGGTCACCAGCGCCACCTTTCCGTTCAAGTCGAAGACGGGCATGCGGCGAGGAGGCTACCCGCTCCTAGAATCACCTGCTCATGGCGGGCTTCAAAGCGGTCGACCCCAAGCAGTCCTTCCCCGAGCTCGAGGAGCGGGTGCTGGCGCGCTGGCGCGAGCGTGACGTCTTCGGGCGCTCGCTCGCCAATCGCGAGGGGGGCGAGGTGTGGAGCTTCTACGAGGGCCCGCCGACGGCGAACGGCAAGCCCGGCTCCCACCACGTGCTCTCGCGCGTCTTCAAGGACGTCTACCCGCGCTACCGCACGATGCGCGGCTACAGCGTGCCGCGCAAGGCCGGCTGGGACTGCCACGGCCTACCGGTCGAGCTCGAGGTCGAGAAGCAGCTCGGCATCGGCTCGAAGCAGGAGATCGAGGAGTACGGAATCGCCGAGTTCAACCGGCGCTGCCGCGAGTCGGTCTTCGAGTACGTCGAGGAGTGGAACCGTCTGACCGAGCGGATCGGCTTCTGGATCGACCTCGACGACCCCTACGTCACGTTGGAGAACGAGTACATCGAGTCGGTCTGGTGGTCGCTCGGCGAGCTCTGGAAGAAAGACCTGCTCTACGAGGGCCACAAGGTCGTCCCTTACTGCCCGCGCTGCGGCACGGCGCTCTCCTCGCACGAGGTGGCGCTGGGCTACGAGGACGTCGAGGACCCCTCCATATACGTGCGCTTCCCGCTGCTCGCCGAGGACGGGGGCGAGGCGGGCGAGTCGCTGCTGGTCTGGACGACGACGCCCTGGACGCTGCCGGGCAACGTCGCCGTCGCCGTGGCGCCGGACGTGACCTACGTGCGGGCGCGGGTCGACGGAGAGACTCTGATCCTCGCCGAGCAACTGGTCGAGCGGGTGTTGGGCGAGGGGGTCGAGGGGGTCGACCGCTTGAAGGGCTCCGAGCTCGTCGGCCGCCACTACAAAGGGCCGGTATTCACTCTCGACGACCGCGAGCCCGGCGGCTTCCCCGTGGTCGCCGGCGAGTTCGTCACCACCGAGGACGGCACCGGCCTGGTCCACATCGCCCCTGCCTTCGGCGAGGACGACTACGCGGTCGCGGCAGACAACGAGATCTTCGACCCGACCAGCCACGGCACCCTCTACAACCCGGTCAAGCCCGACGGCACCTTCAGCTCGCAGGTCGTCGGCTTCGAGCACCGCTTCGTCAAGGATCCCGAGGTCACCCGCGCCCTGATCGAGGACCTCTCCGCGCGCGGCCTGCTCTTCCGCGAGCAGGTCTACGAGCACGCCTACCCGCACTGCTGGCGCTGCGGCACGCCGTTGCTCTACTACGCCAAGTCGAGCTGGTACGTGGCCACCTCGCGCGCCCGCGACGAGCTGCTCGCCAACAACGAGGCGATCGGCTGGCACCCGGAGCACATCAAGCATGGCCGCTTCGGTAAATGGCTCGAGGGCAACGTCGACTGGGCGCTCTCGCGCGACCGCTACTGGGGCACGCCGCTGCCGATCTGGGAGTGCACCGGGGACGACTGCGACGGCCGCTTCTGCGCCGGCTCGGTCGCCGAGCTGCGCGAGCGCGCCGGCGGCGAGGTGCCCGAGGACCTGCACCGCCCCTACATCGACGAGGTGACGGTGAAGTGCGATCGGTGCGACGGCGAGATGCGCCGGGTCGAGTCGGTGATCGACACCTGGTACGACAGCGGCGCGATGCCCTTCGCCCAGTTCCACTACCCGTTCGAGAACGAGGAGCTGTTCAGGGAGCGCTTCCCCGCCGACTTCATCTGCGAGGCGATCGACCAGACGCGTGGCTGGTTCTACACCCTGCTTGCCGAGTCGACGCTGCTCTTCGAGCGCTCCAGCTACCGCAACTGCGTCTGCCTCGGCCTGATCCTCGACCCTGAGGGACAGAAGATGTCGAAGAGCAAGGGCAACGTGGTCGAGCCCTGGGACGTGATCGCCGCCCACGGCGCCGATGCCTTCCGCTGGTACTACCTGACCGCGCAGCAGCCCTGGTCCGGCTACCGCTTCTCGGTCGACACGGTCGGCGAATCGGTCCGCCAGTTCCTCCTTACCCTCTGGAACACGTACTCCTTCTGGGTGCTCTACGCCAACGCGGAGAAGCTCGGCCCGGAGGACTTCACGTCGGCGCGTTCGCCCTTTGTACGGCATAGCGATACAAACGGCGAACGCGACCCGGCGGCGGACCTCGATCGTTGGGCGCTGTCGCGCCTGCAGGCGACGATCGCCGCCGTCACCGAGCACATGGACGGCTTCGACTGCACCGCCGCCGGGCGCGAGATCGCCGAGTTCGTCGAGGAGCTCTCCAACTGGTACCTGCGACTCTCGCGCCGCCGCTTCTGGGAAGGCGACCGCGCCGCCTTCGCGACCCTGCGCCACTGCTTGCTGGAGACGGCGGCGCTGCTCGCTCCGTTCACGCCCTTCCTCGCCGACGAGATCCACCTCAACCTCGCCGGGGGGGAGGCCGAGACCTTGGGCGAGCTGCCCGACTCGGTCCACTTGCGCGACTTCCCCGAGTCCGACGAGTCCCTTTCCGACCCCGAGCTGGAGAAGGCCATGGAGGCAGTACGCCTCACGGTCGAACTCGGCCGCGCCGCTCGCGCCCAGGCGAAGGCGAAGGTGCGTCAGCCACTGCGCCGCGCCGTGATCGTCGCCAACGACGCCGAGCGGGCGGCGATCTCGGCCCGGGCCGACCTGGTCAAGGCGGAGCTCAACGTCAAGCAGCTCGACTTCGTCGAGGAGGAGTCGGAGCTGGTCAGCTACGCGGTCAAGCCGAACTACCGCTCGCTCGGCCCGCGCTTCGGCAAGCGCATGCCGCAGGTCGCCGCGGCGGTCGAGGCGCTCGACCCCGTCCACGTCGCCGCGGTGATGGCCGACGGCGGCCAGGTCGGGATCAACGTCGATGGCGACGAGCACGCGATCGGCGCCGACGAGGTGACGCTCTCTCTGCAGCCGCTGGAGGGCTACGAGGTCGAGGCCGAGGCCGGCCACGCCGTCGCCCTGCAGCTCGAGCTCGACGACGAGCTGCGCCGCGAGGGCCTTGCCCGCGAGATCGTCCACGCCGTCCAGAACGCCCGCAAAGAGGCCGGCCTGGAGATCACCGACCGGATCCGCTTGGCACTGGGCGGTGACGACACGCTGATCGCGGCGGCCCAGGCCCATGAGCCCTACATAGCAGGCGAGGTGCTCGCTACCTCGGTCGCGTACGACGCGCTAAACGGCGTTACCGCCAAGCTCGACGGACAAGAGCTACGGATAGAGCTGGGGCCCATCCGGTAGGGGTGGAACGTCTTGTACTTTTTCTGCGGCGACGCCGGCGGGTGACCGCTAACTGTCTTCAGAAAAAGTTAAGTGGAACCCCTACCGGATGGGCCCTCAGGCCCACCGATGATGAAGTCGGTCTTCTTCGAG
>Ga0193697_1000805_pt1 | contig 10290 bp, 6 predicted proteins | sample L3m2metaG_FD_145073 | JGI IMG/M metagenome (GOLD analysis project Ga0193697, IMG submission 145073) | Soil microbial communities from a riparian zone of the East river system, Colorado, United States - L3m2 | ecosystem: Environmental > Terrestrial > Soil > Riparian zone | place: USA: East River... | reverse complement strand
CCACGATCGGCAGCGCAGTCGCCCCGAATTCGAGGCGGCGATCGTCGAGGATTTGGACTGGCTCGGGTTCGTTCCCGACGGCCCGGCGGTTCGACAGCGCGAGCGCGGAGACATTTATTCACAAGCGCTCGAGACGCTGAAGGATCAAGAGCTTGTCTATGGGTGTGACTGCACGCGTGCCGAGATCGCGCGGGCAGGCCTAAAGGCCTGCGCTACGAATGCGACGCCGAGCGAGATGCTCGTAGCGCAGCCCTTCAGGGCTGCCGAGGACGAGCTTCGTTATCCAGGTACCTGCCGCGATCGGGGAGTCGCAGACGCGCCCGGCGCCGGGCTGCGGGTGCGCTTCGAGCCGTCCGTCGAGCGCTTCGTCGACCTCCGGCACGGGCCGCAGGAACAGCGCCCGTCCGAGCAATGCGGCGATCTCCTGATCCGCGATCGCGACGGCAACTGGACGTATCAGTTCGCCGTAACGGTCGACGATTATGTCCAAGGGGTGACGCACGTCATTCGCGGCGACGATCTCCTCGCGTCCACCGGCCGTCAACTGCAGCTCGCGCGGCTGCTCGGCCGGCGCGAGCCGCCGCTCTTTCTGCATCACGCGCTGATCATGAAATCCCCCACGCAAAAGCTGTCGAAGTCGGACGGCGACACCGGCGTGCGCGACCTGCGCGCCCGCGGCTGGACGCCGGCGCAGGTGATCGCGCGAGCGCGGGCGCTGACGGAGAGAACGGGAACGGAGGGTACGGAGAGAACGGGATCACACGGAGAAACGGAGTAACGGAGGTTGAACGGAGCTGCATCAGCCGGTTCGACGGGTCGGCCTGCGAAGCAGGCCGACGAGCCCGAACGGATCGAATCGTGAAAACGAACACCACGCGATCCAGGGTGCTCGTTTTCACGATTCGATCCATTCGGGCCGCGTCGCTTCGCGACGCCCGTCGAACCGCCGTCCTCCGTTTAACCTCCGTTCCTCCGTTGCTCTGTGGTTATGCCGTTCGCTCTGTCCCCTCTGTTCCCGTTCGCTCTGTCCCCTCTGTTCCCGTTCGCTCTGTCCCCTCCGTTCCCGTTCCCCCCGTCCCCTCTGTTCCCGTATCATGCCCCCATGAAGATCCGACTTCTCGCCGCTCTGACCATCGCCTGCACAATCGCCGGCCTACTCGTCGCCCAAGCCGTGAGGCCAGCGGTCGCATTCGCCGCCGAGCGCGCCGAGTGCTCGCACCTCGTGACCCTGAAGCTGCCCGACGTCAAGGTCACCGAAGCCGTCGCCGTGCCGGCGGCTGAAACCGGCGCGATCAGGGTGGCGCACTGCCGTGTGAACGGCGTCATCGAGAAGGACATCCGGTTCTCGCTCCTCCTGCCCGAGGACTGGAATCGCAAGTTCCTGATGGGCGGCGGCGGCGGTTTCGTCGCGGGCATCGACAACCAGGCGCGCGGGTCTGTCAACGCCGGCTACGCGACCGTCGGCACCGATACGGGCCATCAGGGCACCGTGGCGGGGGCCGGGTGGGCGCTGAACGATCTCGAGCGCCAGCTCAATTTCGGGTACATCGCCGTGCATCGCGTCGCCGAAGTGTCGAAGGCGATCCTGCGGAGCTATTACGGATCGAACGAGACGCGGTCGTACTTCTCAGGTTGTTCCAACGGCGGGCGGCAGGCGCTGATGGAAGCGCAGCGCTACCCGGACGACTTCGACGGCATCGTCTCCGGTGCGCCGGCCTACGACTTCATGGGGATCGGCGCCCAGTTCATCAAGGACATCCAGGCCGCGTTCCCGGATCCGCGCAACCTGTCGACACCGATGTTCACGAACGAGACGCTGAAAAGCGTCGAGGCCCAGATCGTCGAGAAGTGCGATGCCGTCGACGGCGTCAAGGACGGGCTGATGGAAGATCCGCGGCAGTGCAAGGTCGATGTGGCGGGGCTGACCGGCCTGACCGACGCGCAGCGCAACGTCCTGAAAACGATTTACGGCGAGACGAAAAACAAGGACGGCGTGATCTATCCCGCGCAGCCGTTTGGCGGAGAAGGCGACGGCGCCGGCTGGCCCGCGTGGATTGTCGGCGTCAGTCCGATGATGATGGCGTCTCAGAAAGCGCCAAGCCTGCGCTACGCGTTCGGCACCGAGATGTTCAAGTACTTCGTGTTCGCCGATCCGTCCTGGGACTACAGCCGCTACGAGTTCTCGAACTTCAAGAAGGACACGGCAACGGCGGCGACCGTTCTGAACGCGACGAATCCGAACCTCGACGCGTTCAAGGCGAAGAACCACAAGCTTGTCATCTGGCACGGCTGGTCGGACCCGGCGCTCACGGCGCTCGGCAGCGTGAAGTATCACGACCAGGTCGTCGCCCGCGATCCGAATGCGCGCGACTACATGCGGATGTTCATGATGCCGGGCGTGCTGCACTGCGCCGGCGGTCCCGGTCCCGACGTCGTGGACTGGGCATCGGTCATCGACACCTGGGTCGACAAGGGACAGGCGCCGGATCGGGTGATCGCGCGCAAGGTCGCTACGGGCGGCGCCGTGTCGCGGTCGCGTCCGCTCTGCGTCTATCCGCAGCGCGCGACCTACAAGGGATCCGGAAGCATCGATGACGCGGAAAACTTTGTCTGCAAGTAAGAGCCGCCTGGCTGCCGCAGTCGTGTGCGCCGTCGCCGTGGGCAGTGGCGTGGTCGCACAGCATCCTGCCGCGAGCGCGCTCGATGCCGCCAACGACGCCTGGCAGCGCGGCGAGTTCGCGTCGGCGTTGAACGGCTACATCAGTGTGTTGAGCGCGCCCGGCGGCGATCGCGCGCTCGAGTCGATTGCGCTGACGACCGGCGAGCTGTTTCAGACGCGCGAGCTGACCGCCGGCGGGCGGAATGGCCGCTTCAGCCCGGACGGCAAGTTCGTCGTCTACGAAACCGGTCTCGAGACGTCGCGCCGAACGAAGATCCAGAAGAACGACGCGACGCGAGCGGAAGTCGCTGAACTACCTGGCGTGTCGGCGACGTTCTCGTCGTCGCTGCCGCTGGTCGCCTACCTCAAGATTCCCGATCACGACGAGATTCGCGCGGCGTCCCAGGCGCTCGAGAAGGCGTCGCTGACGGCGCAGAATCGCAACCAGCTGATACAGACGCTGACCTGGCTCATCGCGAAGCACGCCGCCATCGTCGTCCGCGATCTGAACTCCGGCCGCGAGATGAGCCTGCCGACGCCGGATCTGCTGAAGACCGGGCTGACGTTCAGCGCGGACGGCCGCTTTCTGTACTTTCTCGGCGGCCGGGAAGCCGAGATGGACCGCACCGACATTTACGTCATCAGCGAGAACGAACCGCGGCCGATTGTCGTCGCCGAGGCGCCAGGTTTGAAGAGCGCTCCTGTCGTCGATCCCGCCGGCGCCGTGCTGCTCTACACGATTCCGGCCCTGAACCCGTTGCGCCAGCCGTCGGCGGGTGGGCGAGGTAGTGGCGCAGGCGAGGCAGGAAGGGCAGGAGGGGCGGCAGCGGCGGGACAGGCAGGAGGGGCGGGACAGGCAGGAACCGAGGGGAGAGGCGCCGCTGCAGGAAATCAACCGCCGCGATTCGCGATCGTTGCGCTGAAGACGCGAAAGGTGACGGTCGTGAACGGCGCCGCCCCGGCGTTGTCAGGCGATGGGAAGACGCTCGCCTACATCGCGCGCGGCGACGGCGGCTACCATCTCATGGCGGGTCCGACGACCGGGATGCAGACGACAGTCAAGACCACCGTCAATCGGATCGATGCCCCGGCGCTGTCGGTCGACGGATCGCGCATCGCGTTCCAGCAGATCGTTCGCGACGACTGGGAGATTTTCGTCGCCAGCAGCGAGGGGACGGGCGAGCAGCGCATCACGCGCGAGATTCAACACGACCTGCAGCCGCGGTTTATCGGGCCGAACCGCCTGCTCGCGGTCATCGGCGAGCCGCGTCACCGCCGGTCGTACCTCTATGACCTCGGGGGTAGGGACGAAGTGGGGACGGAGACAGCGAGAATCCGGCTGTTCCACAACAACACCGTCCGGACGATCGCGCCGGAGTATGAGTGGACGGCCAGCCCGGACGGTACGCAGATTCTGATCGGTGCGGAGCGCGACGGCAACACGGTTTCGCCTGACCGGGGCGTCTATCTCGTCGATCTCCGACAAAAAGTGACGAAGGCGGATCTACTGAAGCGGCTCCGTGCCGATCTGGCGAGCGAGACGGCGCTCAAAGCGAACGGCACGCGCATGTTTCAGCCGATCGCGCCGGAGGTCCAGCGGCAGCTGGCGCGCGCGTCAACGGCGCGGATCTTCGAGTACGAGAAGGCGCTCTTCGACTTCGATTCGAAGCACATCTCGCAACCAGGTAATCGGCTCGCGTCCGAGTTCCTCTACAACACCTACAAGTCGTTCGGGTACGAGCCGCAGTACCAGTGGTTCGACGCGCGTCAGGCCGACGGGGGCCGGACGGCCAACGTCGTCGGCACGCTGCGCGGGACGGTGAACCCCGAGCTCGTGTACGTGGTCAGCAGCCACTACGACTCCGTCGTCGCCGGTCCGGGAGCGGACGACGACACGTCCGGGACGGCCGCGCTGCTCGAGGCGGCGCGCGTCATGGCCGGGCACCCGATGGCCGCCACGATTGTGTTCGCGTCATTCACCGGCGAAGAAGCCGGACTGCTCGGCAGCCGCGAGTTCGTCCGGCGCGCGGTGGCCGACAAGGTGCGCGTCGTCGGCGCGTTGAACAACGACATGATCGGGTGGATGAACGACAGCCGCTACGACAACACGATCCGCTACTCGAATCCCGGAATCCGCGACATTCAGCACGCCGCGGCGATGCTCTTCACGCGGCTCGTGACGTTCGACGCGCTGTATTTCAAGGGCACGGACGCGGTCTCGTTCTACGACGCGTACGGTGACGTGGTCGGCGGCATCGGCTCGTACCCGGTCCTCGGCAGTCCCCATTACCACCAGGCGAGCGACCTGCTCGAATTCGAGAATCACCAGCTGATTGCCGAAACCAGCAAGACGACGATCGCGACGCTGATGCTGATGGCGTCGAGCCCGTCGAGGCTGACGCGGCTGCGAGTGGACAGCGTCGCGGCTGGAACGGCGTCGGTATCGTGGGCGCCGGCTCCGGAAAGCGGCATCGTCTCGTATGTCGTCGCCTACGGTCCGCCGTCGGATCGCCTCCGCCATCGTGTCACCGTGACGCAGCCGCACGCGGCGCTGCCGCAAGTCGCGCCCGGGATGGTCGTTTCGGTGAAAGCGGTGAACGCCCGAGGCCTCGAAGGCTGGGACTGGGCCACCGCGCGAATCGCGGACGCGCCTATTTCAACGAATCCAGGCGCTGCTTCAGCCGCGGCACGTCCGGATAATCGGTGACGAGGTTCTGGACGATGGCCGCCGCGCCTTCGCGCTGACCGGCGGCTTCGAGCGCATCCGCGGTCAGCATGCCGTGACGAATCCGGAGCGAGCGGTTGTCCTTGGGCGGCTGGATGGCCCGGAGCTTGTCGATGGCGGCCCGCGCATCCTTCCGATCGAGCAGCAGCGATTCGGCGGCGGCCAGCTGGACTTCCTGATCGTTCGGGTGACGATCGGCCGCCAGCGCCAGAAGCGTCGCCGCGTCGTTCCCGCGTCCTGCTTTCCGTTCGATCTGCGCCTGGTTGTACAGGCCCGCGAGCAGCAGCCGCTCGACGTCCGCCGGTTCGCCGCTGCGGATGCCGACGCCGCCCGCATACGCGTAGACGAGCGAGCCGCCGTGTTCGCCGGCTTCATACAGACAGAACAGCCCGATGGTACCGACGATGGTCGACGCCGCATACATGATGCGCCGCTTCGGCGACCGCCAGAGCACGAGCGCGATCGCTTCGAGCGCCATCACACCCATGAACACATTGCGTGTCCGGATGCCCCACTCTTCGTGCTCCACCACCGCCGCGCGCGCGCCGGGCACCCGCTCGACCGGACCGTGTGCGGCCGTGCCGGATTGCGCCGCCAGCCACGCCGCCATCGTGCCGCCGAGCAGCAGCGTCGTCGCCGCGGGCGCAACGAACGCCGGCCGGCCCATCAGTGAGATGGCCCGGAACCCGACGCCGACAACGAGCAGCGCGATCGCGAAATGCACGAACTGCGGATGGTAGTAACCCATGGGGGAGAGCGTACAATCATGCGCATGAAACGTCTAATCCTCGTCGTTTCCGCGGCGATTGCCATCATCAGTCTGGTCACGTTTGCCGGCGCGGCCGCAGCGCCGGCGTGCGATCCCGATAACGGCGGTCTCAAGCTGCCGCAAGGTTTCTGCGCGGCCGTCGTCGCGGACGATCTTGGACGCGCCCGCCATCTCGCTGTCGCGCCGAACGGCGATCTGTTCGTGTCGACGCAGACGGGACGGGGAGGCACTGGCGGCGGTGTGTTCTCGCTGCGTGACACCGACGGCGACGGCAAGTTCGACAAGCGCGAGCACTTCGGCGAGGGCAGCGTGACCGGCGTCGCACTGCGAAACGGCTACGTCTATTACGCGACGACCAATTCGATCGTCCGCTACAAGCTGCCGGCCGGCGACTTGCTGCCCACAGGATCGCCGGAAGTGATCGCCGAAGGTTTGACCGATCGGCGCCAGCACGAGGACAAAGGGCTCGCCTTCGACGGCAAAGGCGGCGTCTACGTGAACATCGGCGCGCCGTCGAACGCCTGCCAGCAGCCCGATCGCCAGCCGAAGGTCCCCGGGCAGGATCCGTGTCCGCTGCTCGAGTCGTCTGGAGGCATCTGGCGGTTCGACGAGAACAAGCTCGGTCAGAAACAGGCCGACGGCAAGCGGTACGCGACGGGCCTGCGGCAGATGCCGGGCGTCACCTGGCACGACAACTCCCTGTGGGCGGTGATGCACAACCGCGACGGCCTCGACACCACGTGGCCGGGTCAGTTCACCGCGGAGCAGAACGCGGAGTGGCCGGCGGAGTATCTGGTGAAGATTGCCGACGGATCGAATTTCGGCTGGCCGTACTGCTTCTACAACAACGCCGAAGGGAAGCTCGTCACCAATCCCGAGTACGGCGGCGACGGCAAGAAGACCGATCGCTGCGCGTCGTTCACGCCGCCGGCGGTGGCATTCCCGGGTCACTGGGCGCCGAACGACGTGCTGTTCTACACGGGCACACAGTTTCCGCGGACGTATCAGGGCGGCGCGTTCGTGGCGTTCCACGGATCGTGGAACCGCGCGCCGCTGCCGATGGCCGGCTACAACATCACGTTCGTGCCGTTCGCGGGCGGCAAGCCAGGGAAATACGAGGTGTTTGCTGACGGATTCATGGGCAAGCCGCAAATCATGCGGCCGAACGAGGCGGTCGCGCGGCCCGGCGGCCTCGCGATGGCGCCGGACGGCTCGCTTTACGTCGCCGAAGATGTGAAGGGCAAAGTCTGGCGGATCATGTATAAGAAATGACGCCGGGGCCGGGGCTAGGGGCTTGGGGCTAGCTGTCACGAGGGCTGCGCGTGGTACGAGATCCCGACCTCCGTCGACAGGCTCGCGGGCACACCCGGCGATCGCGCCGGCGATCACGACAGAAGTGACCGGATCTGTTGGCAGGTGTCTCAACTCGTGAATGGGAGATTGCGATGAAGCGGTTTTTTCTCGCGCTGTCGATCGTGGTGCTCGGTTCGATCGCCGCCGTCTCGGCACAAGGCGCCAAACGGCCGATCTCCCTGGACGATCTGGGGCGTCTGAAAGAGGTGCGCGATCCGCAGTGCGCGCCCGACGGCAAGTCGGTCGCGTTCGTCGTGTCGCAGATCGACGTCAAGGAAGACAAGGCGGGCAACGGGCACATCTGGACGGTCGGCCTCGACGGCCAAAACGAGCGGCAGATTACGTCGAGCACCGACAGCGAGTCGTCGCCGAAGTTCAGTCCAGACGGCAAGTATCTGTCCTTCACGTCATCCCGTCCGGGCAAAGCCAAAGGGAATCAGGTGTGGCTGCTGGACCGCACCGGCGGCGAGGCATTTCAGCTCACCGAGACCAAAGGCCGGCTCCAGGGGTACGAATGGTCGCCGGACTCGAAGCGGCTGGCATTGACGATTGGCGATCCGGATCCTGACGCCCCCGATCCTTCGACCAGCGCCGGGCAGACTCCGGCGGCCGGCGGCGATGCCGCCGGTGGCCCTTCGACGGGCTCAGGGCAGGCCCGTAAGGCGCCGAAGCCGATCGTGATCGATCGCTACAAGTACAAGCAGGACGGCCAGGGCTATCTCCTGTCGGGCCGGCACACCTACATCTACCTGTTCGACATCGCGTCAAAGAAATTGGAGCGGCTGACCGCCGGGAAGGTGGATGAAGCGTCGCCCTCGTGGTCTCCGGACGGCACGCGCATCGCGTTCACCAGCAACCGCAACGAGGATCCCGATCGTGAGCCGTCGGCCCAGCTGTTCGTCACCGACGCGAAGCCGGGCTCGACCGAGAAACCCCTGACGGCGGCCACCAGCCGCGGCGGACGTGGAAAAGCGGAATGGAGTCCGGACGGCAAGTGGATCGCGTTTCTCGAGAACGACGAGAAGAAGTACGGCGCCTACGGCATGGAGCATCTGGCGATCGTCGCCTCGGACGGCTCGAGCCGGCCGGCGCGCGTGAAGGCGACCGAGGATCTCGACCGCGGCGTGTCGTCGCCGCGTTTCGCCGAGGACGGCAAGGCGATCATCGTGCTCGTCACCGACGACAAGTCTGTCTATCCGGCGCACGTGACGCTCGCGACCAACCGCGTCGACAAGATGTTCCAGCCGCCGGTCGTGGTGTCGAGTCCCAGCGTCGCCGGCATGTGCGCGGTCGCGCTGTCGGGTGGCGACACCAAGCCGACCGAGGTGTACAAGGTCGATGGGTCGCACGCGCTCGTGCAGCTCACGCATCAGAACGACGCAGTGCTCTCGGAGCTTCAGCTCGGTACCGTCGACGAGGTGAGTGCGAAGAGCAAGGACGGCACGGAGGTCCATGGGCTGCTGACGAAGCCCGCCGGCTACGTCGCCGGCACGAAGATTCCGATGCTGCTGCGGATCCACGGCGGGCCGAACAGTCAGGATCAGCACTCGTTCAGCTTCGAGCGCCAGTGGTTCGCGGCCAACGGCTACGCCGTGCTCGCGGTGAACTATCGCGGCAGCGCCGGCCGCGGCTCGAAGTTCTCGAAAGCCATCGCCGCGGACTGGGGCCACTACGAGGTCGACGATCTGCAGGCGATGGTGGACCAGGTCGTGAAGATGGGCATCGCCGATCTGAACAAGCTGGGCGTCGGCGGCTGGAGCTACGGCGGCATCCTGACCGATTACATGATTGCCAGCGACACCCGCTTCAAGGCAGCCACCAGCGGCGCCGGCACCGCGTTCACCGTCGCGTTCTACGGCACGGACCAGTACATCATCCAATACGACTTCGAGATCGGTCCGCCCTGGGATCCCAAGGCGTGGGAGACCTATCAGAAGATCTCGTACCCGTTCCTCCACGCCGATCGCATCAAGACGCCGACGCTCTTCCTCGGCGGCGAGAAGGACTTCAACGTGCCGGTGCAGGGCGGGCAGCAGATGTATCAGGCGCTGCGCAGCCTCGGCGTCGACACCCAGCTCGTGATCTATCCGAATGAGAACCACGGCATCAGCCGCCCCAGTTACGTTCGGGATCGCTACGAGCGCTACCTCGCCTGGTACGACAAGTACATCAACGGGAAGAAGCCGGTGACGACGACGGCGCAGCAGTGATTTGGTGATTTAGTGATTGAGTGATTTGGTGATTGTCGGGTGATTGAGTCATAGGGTGATTGGGTGATTGTTGAATGTTGAGTGATTGGATTGGGTGATTTCAATCACTCGATCGCTCAATCAGTCAATCCGCCAACGATCACCAAATCACTCAATCACCAAATCACCAGATGTGCGCGAGGCAGTATTGGGTTTGATTTGGCAGATCGCGATCGGGATCCTCGCCGGCTTTCTAGCCGGCAAGATCATGCGCGGCCGCGGCTACGGCGTCCTGATGGACCTGCTGCTCGGCATTGTCGGCTCGATGCTCGGCGGCGCCGTGTTCGGATTGCTCGGTTTGTACTCGAGCGGGATCGTGGGCCAGCTCGTCGTGGCGACCGTCGGCGCGATCCTGCTGATTTACATCGTGCGGAAACTCAAGACGGTGTGAAGAGAAGCAATTGCGAGACGCTGTCATGACGAAGCACGAGCTCAGATAGCGTGCGACTGGCCGTCGGCGGGCTGGCCGCGGCGTCGATCCTCGCGCTCGGCTGCAGCGCCCAGCCGGTGCCGCGTCATCTCGGTTACTCGACGT
>Ga0193697_1000803_pt1 | contig 10338 bp, 11 predicted proteins | sample L3m2metaG_FD_145073 | JGI IMG/M metagenome (GOLD analysis project Ga0193697, IMG submission 145073) | Soil microbial communities from a riparian zone of the East river system, Colorado, United States - L3m2 | ecosystem: Environmental > Terrestrial > Soil > Riparian zone | place: USA: East River... | reverse complement strand
TAGTCGTCTACGGTCATGTTGCCGCGGCGGAACGTGATGCTCAGCCACAGCGTCGTCGCGAGGCCGCGGTAGGCGCCCGAGTCGTTCGGATCCGCGTTGACGGCCTCCTTGAACGTGGCCATCGCGACGTCGTGGTCGAGGTTATACGTGGCGGCCGCCGCCTTCGCCCGAAGGGCGACTGACGCCGGATTGGCACCCGCCGGCGCCGCGACGGCGGCGACCAGGACGCCGCAGACCAAGGCGCGGATGCCCCGCAGCGCCTTCATCTCCCGATCTTACGCTGTGGCACCACCTTGCGCCCGCTTGTGCGTCTTGCATACAATCCCTCTCGCTTATGGACAAGACCGGCATTCATGTGGACAAGACCGGCATTCACCCCGGCGGCGAAGGTGTGCAGGCAGTCGCACACGGCCACGATCCCCATCACGACGAGTTGGGCTTCTGGCGGAAATACGTGTTTTCGGTCGATCACAAGGTGATCGGCATTCAATACGCGATTACCGGCCTGCTGTTCCTGCTGTTTGGCTTCACGCTGATGATGATCATGCGGTGGCAGCTGGCCTATCCCGGCCGGCCCATCCCGCTGATTGGTTTGTGGCTCGGGCAGGCGCGTGCACCGATGGGCATCATGCTGCCCGAGTTCTACAACCAGCTCGGCGCGATGCACGGCACCATCATGGTGTTCATGGGCGTCGTGCCGCTGGCGGTCGGCGGCTTCGGCAACTTCGTGATGCCACTGCAGATCGGCGCTCCCGACATGGCATTCCCCAAGCTCAACATGTTGAGCTACTGGGTGTACTTCGTCGGCGGCGTCACGATGCTGGCCAGCTTCTTCCAGAAGGGCGGCGCCGCGCAGTCCGGATGGACCTCCTACCCACCGCTCGCGGTCATCAACGACGGCCAGACGATGTGGCTGATCGGCATGATTTTCCTGATCACGTCGTCGTTGCTCGGCTCGATCAACTTCATCGTGACCATCGTGCAGCTGCGCGCGAAGGGTCTCAGCTACATGCGCCTGCCGTTCTTCGTGTGGGCGCAGTTCGTCACGTCGTTCCTGCTGCTCCTGGCGTTTCCTCCGCTCGAGGCGGCGGGCGTGCTGCAGTTGATGGACCGCGTCGCCGGCACGAGCTTCTTCATGCCGAGCGGTCTGGTCGTGTCGGGCAGACCGCTCACGATTTCCGGCAACGGCAATCCACTGTTGTGGCAGCACCTGTTCTGGTTCCTGGCGCATCCCGAGGTGTACGTGCTGATTCTCCCGGCGATGGGGATCGTCGCCGAGGTCATCGCGAACAATACGCGGAAACCGCTCTGGGGCTACAAGGCGCTCGTGTACTCCGTGACGTTCCTCGGCTTCATGTCCTTCATCGTCTGGGCGCACCACATGTTCATGACGGGCATGGGCACCACGATGAGCGCGTTCTTCCAGACGACGACGATGATCATCTCGATCCCGTCGGTGGTCATCCTGACGGCGCTGCTGCTGTCGCTGTGGGGCGCGTCGATCCGGTTCACGACGCCGATGCTGTTCGCGCTGGCGTTCCTGCCGATGTTCGGGATCGGCGGACTCACGGGACTGCCGCTCGGTCTGGCGCCGAGCGACATTCACCTGCACGACACGTACTACGTCATCGGACACTTCCACTATGTCGTGGCGCCAGGCACGATCTTCGCGCTCTTCGCAGGCGTCTACTACTGGTTCCCGAAGGCGACCGGCCGGAAGATGAACGACATGCTGGGCGTGATCCACTTCTGGGGATCGTTCATCTGCATCAACATCGTCTTCATGCCGATGTTCATCCAGGGGCTGTCCGGGATGAACCGCCGCATGTACGACGGCGGCGCCCAGTACGCCTACAACGCCGGCCTGCCCTTGAAGCTGAACGTGGTCATCGGCATGGCGGCCTGGACGCTGGGATTGTTCCAGTTGCCGTTCATCGTCAATTTCTTCACGAGCATCTTCTGGGGCAAGACCGTGGACAAGAACCCGTGGGAAGCGACGACGCTCGAGTGGTCGGCGCCTTCACCGCCCGGACACGGCAACTTCCTCACCGAGCCGATCGTGTACCGCGCGCCGTACGAGTACAGCGTGCCTGGTGCCGCGAAGGATTTCAGCCCGCAGTTCGAGCCGGAGAAGGCTTAGTCCATGAACATTCCGTACACCGTAGAGGAACGGCCCGATACCGGGCTGACGAACGGCAAGCTCGGGATCTGGCTGTTCCTCGCGTCCGAAGTCATGCTGTTCGGCGCGCTGTTCTCCACCTACATCATCCTGCGCACCGGCGCGCCCGAGTGGCCGCACGGCGAACTGAACGTGGTGCTTGGTGCGATCAACACCGTCATCCTGATCAGCTCGTCGGTCACGATGGTCATGGCGTGGGCGTCGTTGAAGCTGAAGGACTGGGCGAAGCACCGGCTGTACCTGATTGCCACGTTCGTGCTGGCCGGCGTGTTCCTCGTCAACAAGTACTTCGAATACAAGGATCACTTCGACAAGGGCGAAACACCGGCGCACAGCACCTTCACGGCAATCTATTTCACGCTCACCGGTCTGCACGGCCTTCACATCCTCGGCGGCATGGTCGTGATGCTGTATTTCCTCGGGCCGGGCACGAAGCTCTGGAAGAAAAACCCGGATCAGTTCACGAACCGTGTCGAGTACACCGGGCTCTACTGGCACTTCGTGGACCTCGTCTGGATTTTCCTGTTCCCGATCCTGTACTTGTTGTAGGAGAGACGAATGCATTCGGATGCGGCTGAGATCAGGAAATCCGTTCGCACCTACATGCTGGTGGGCGCAGCGCTGCTGGTGTTCACGGGCATCACGGTCGGCGCGAACCAATTCCACTTCGGCGTGCCGGTCGCGGTCACTGTTGCGCTGATCATCGCGACGATGAAGGGGTCGATGGTCGCCTCGATCTTCATGCACCTCAGCCACGAGAAGAAGTGGATATACGGCGCGTTGCTCCTGACCGTCCTCGGGTTTCTCATTCTGATGACGGTTCCAATCTTCACGACGATGGACACCATCGGCCAGCACGTGCCGGCGATCGGCGGCGCGGCGGCGGCGGAGCACCCGGGGCACTGAACATGTCGCTGCGCGCCTTTCACCTCTTCTTCATTGGCATCTCGGTCGTCCTCGCGGCGTTTTTCGCGGCGTGGGCGGCCGGGCAGTATTCGGCCGGCCATCAACCGATCTACATCGTCGTCGCCGTCCTGTCGCTGTGCAGCGCCGCGGTGCTCGCCGTCTACGCGGCGAAGTTTCAGCGGAAAACCAAGGGGTTGACGTCATGACCCGCCTGCGGCTGCTCGTGTTGTCGTGGCTCGTTCTCGCGGCTCCGCGCCCCGCGCTTGCCTGCCCGGTTTGCTTCGGTCAGAACGATTCGCCAATGGCGATTGCCACCAACATGGGCATCATCGCGATGCTGGTCGTCGTCGCGGGCGTGCTGAGCGCGTTCGCGTCCTTCTTCATTTACTTGATGCGCCGCGCGAAGATCGTCGCGGCCCAGGAAGCCTCTGAGGGTACCGCGCAATGATGGAGAAGTGGCTCGGCATGCCGATCCAGGCGTCGACTCACGCCGCCCAGATCGATCAGATGACGGTGCTCGTGCACTGGCTGATGCTGGTGCTGTTCGTCGGGTGGGGCGCGTTCTTCATTTTCGTGCTTTTCCGCTTCAGACGCGGCGCGCATCCGCGCGCCGATTACGCCGGCGCGAAGGGCAAGTTCGCGAAGTCCACCGAAATCGCCGTCGCCGTTATCGAAGTCGTGCTGCTCGTCGGTTACGCGATTCCTGCGTGGGCGTTGCGCGTGAGAGCGTTTCCGTCGTCAAGCGAGGCGGTGGTCGTTCGGCTCGTGGGTGAGCAGTTCGCCTGGAACGTGCACTATCCAGGCCCGGACGGCCGCTTCGGCCGCACCGATATCAAGCTCGTGAGCGCTGATAACCCGCTCGGTCTCGATCGCCGGGACCCGGATGCCAAGGACGACATCACCACGATCAACCAGATGAATCTGCCGGTCGATCGTCCGATTCTGGTGCAACTCTCGAGCAAGGACGTCATCCACAGCCTCGGGCTGATCGAGATGCGCGTGAAGCAGGACGCGATTCCCGGCATGACGATGCCGGTCTGGTTCATTCCGAACCGCATCGGCGAGTACGAGATCGCCTGCTCGCAGCTGTGCGGACTGGGACACTTTCGGATGCGCGGCTTCGTGACGGTGCAATCCGCGGCCGATTATCAGAAATGGTTCGACGACCAGCAGAAGGAACTGCGGCCGGCGGCAACGACTCCAGCCGCTCCGTAAGTCTCAAGGCTCAAGGCTCAAGTTTCAACGCTTGAGGCTCGAGCCTGGTCAGAGCAAGAGCTCCTGGCCGATCCCGCGCTCGACCGCTCGCCGGTAGGCGAGCTGCGCGGCGGTCACGTCCTCCACGGCCAGACCAAGCGACTTGAAGATTGTGACCTCGCTGTCGCTTCGCCGCCCGGCCGCTCCGGCAACCAGCTGCCCGAGCTCGGCGACGATGTGATCCGGCCCGAAACGTCCTTCCTGAATCCCGAGCACGACGTCGCCTGATTCGACGAGCGCGGCGCCGCGCGAGTCCACGAACAGCCGCGCCCGGGCGACCAGCGCCGGATCCATCTCGCGCTGGCTTGGCCGGCAGGCGCCGACCGAAATGACGTGCGCGCCCGGCTTGACCCATCCGTCCTCGAGGACCGGCACTGGCGACGATGTGACGAGGACGATGATGTCCGCGCCGACCACCGCCTCGCCGGCGTGATCGACCGCCGTGATTGTCAGTGCCGGGATCGGTGCCGGGATCGGTGCCGGGGACCAGGCAGTTTTTGCCTCCTCGACGAAGGCATCGCGGTGCAGTTTGTTTGGACTCCACACGGTCACCTGGCGCAGCGTATGGACTCGCGACAGCGCCTCCAGGTGGCTCCGTGCCTGGACGCCCGACCCGATGATTGCGAGCGACTTCGACGTTTTCCGCGCGAGCAGCCGCGACGACACCGCCGACACGGCTGCCGTCCGCGCCTCGGTGATGAAGCGTCCGTCCAGCAGCGCCTGCAACGCGCCCGTCTCCGGATCCAGCAGGAGGATCGACGCGAGATGGCTGGGCAGTCCCCGTGCGGCGTTGCTGCCGACGACCGTGACGAGCTTGGCGCCGAGCCCCGGCTGTCCGTTTGTCGAGGCACGGACCAACGCCGGCATAAGGCCGAAGAACGCGTGATCCCCTTCCATCGAGATCACCGTGCGGACCGGCTGCGTGACGCCGCCGCTTGAGTACGACTGCAGCGCGGCACTCATGGTCTCGACCAGATCGTCCATTGTCAGGACGGCTTTGACGTCGGCTTCAGTCAGCAGGCGAAAACGGATCGACATGAGTGGACCGCTTCCCGGATCGTGTTGGTGTGGATGGTGACGATGGCGTCGACGTCGGGGCAATAGCCGCCGCTCATCGTGATGGCAACCGGCAGGCCGCGCTCGCGGCACGCGTCGAAGACCAGGCGATCGCGCGTCCGCAAACCGTCGACGGTCAGCTTGAGACGGCCGAGCCGATCGCCTTCGTACGGGTCGGCGCCCGCCAGATAAAACACGATGTCCGGCCGGTGACCGTCGAGCACGCTCGGCAGATGCCGCGCCAGCGCCGCCAGGTACTCGTCGTCGCCGGCGCCGTCGTCGAACGTGACGTCGAGATCGCTGGTTTCCTTTCGGAACGGGAAGTTGTTCGCGCCGTGCATCGAGAACGTGAACACCGACGGCTCGCCGCGGAAGATCGCCGCGGTGCCGTTGCCCTGATGGACATCGCAGTCGACCACCGCGGCGCGGGCGATGGCGCCGTCGCGCAGCAGCACAGCGGCGGCGACTGCGACGTCGTTGAAGACGCAGTAGCCCTCGCCGCGATCGCGAAAGGCGTGGTGGGTGCCGCCGGCGAGATTGCAACTCGCCCTACATCGGATCGATTCGCGCGCGGCGGCCAGCGTCGCGCCAACCGAGCGTCGCGACCGTTCGACCATCATCGGCGACCACGGAAATCCGATACGCCGTTGCGCGTCCGCGGACAGCGTGCCGCTGCTGACGGCGTCGACATACCCGGCATCGTGGACCAACCGCAAGTCGTCCCAGGAGATCGGCTCAGGAATCTCCAGATCGGCCGCGGTCAGAATCTCGTCGGCGACCAGGCGTTCCCGCAGCAGTCGGTATTTCGCCATCGGAAACCGATGGTGTTCGGGCAACGGCAGGACGAAGGTGTCGGAGTAGAACGCTTTCATCGATGGCGGCAGGTGCTACAGTTTTATCGCATGCTGACGCTCAAGACAATCGACGCGCACGCGGCGGGCGAGCCGCTGCGGCTCGTCGTCGAAGGCTTTCCCTCGCCGCGCGGCAAGACGATGCTCGAGAAGCGGGCGTGGGTGAGCCGCCACGCGGACCATCTGCGGCGGGCGCTGATGCTGGAACCGCGCGGCCACGCCGACATGTACGGCGCGATCCTGACCGAGCCGGTGACGCCGGGCTCGCACGCCGGAGTGCTGTTCATGCACAACGAGGGCTACAGCACGATGTGCGGGCACGGCGTCATTGCGGTCACGACGATTGCGTTGGAACGCGGCCTCATCATGCCCGGCCAGGACGGCGGGGCGGTCGTCTACGACTCGCCGGCGGGGACGATTCGCGCGCGGGCGCGGTGGGCGGGAGAGCCAGGCGTGCCCACCGACTTGTCCGCCGTAGCGCCGGGCGCGAAGGTGGAAGCGCGGAGCGCGAAGGTGGGAGGCGCCGAAGGGGCAGGGCAAGCCACGGTGGCCGCTCGCGTCGAGAGCGTGTCTTTCGTCAACGTGCCGTCGTTCGTGCTGCACGGTGGACTGAACGTGAAGCTGGCGTCACGACAGATTCGTGTCGACGTCGCGTTCGGCGGCGCTTTCTACGCCATCGTGGACAGCGAGGCGGTGGGCCTGCCGATCGATGCGGCGCATCTGCCGGACCTGCGCCGGGTCGGCATGGAGATCAAGGACGCGATCGAGTCGGCCCACGACATCACGCACCCGCTCGAGCGCGGCTTGCAGGGCATCTACGGCACCATCTTCACCGGTCCTCCGAGCGACGAAGGCGCCGACCTGCGCAACGTCACCGTGTTCGCCGATGCCGAAGTGGATCGCTCGCCGTGCGGCACGGGCACGGCGGCGGTCATGGCGGTGGTCGATGCGATGGGACTGCTTTCGGACAGCAAGCCGTTCGTGCACGAGAGCCTGATCGGCACGCGATTCACCGGTCGCGTGTCAGCGCGGACGATTGTCGGCGAGCTCGAGGCGATCGTGCCGGAGATCGAAGGCTCGGCGTGGATCACCGGCGAGCACACGTTTCTGGTGGACGACGATGATCCGCTGAAGAACGGATTCCGGATCTGATACGGCAGCCCTGAAGGGCTGCGCTACGAGTACCGATTCGGCGTGACACTCGTAGCGCAGGCCTTCAGGCCTGCCTGCTCAGTACCCGACCGCCTGGCCGTCCTTCCGGTGATCCGATCCGGCGCGATACACGCCGTTGACCGGCAGATCCTCCGTTGCGGCGCGCTGATCGAAGACCACCTCCGGCATCCGCGGATCGCGCGTGAACAGAATGCCCTGATAGCCGCCGACCGATCCGCCGGTCACCGATCGGACTTCGTGCCCCTTCGCCTTGAGCGCGGCGCCGACCAGGTTGAACAGGTTGGCCTCGAGCGACAGCATGTTCGAGTTCTGATTGTGCGTGAAGCGCGCGGCGTCGGTCGTCATCTGCATGTTCATGCCGAGGTCGATCAGGTTGACCATGTGCTGCGCATGCGTCTCGGGCTGCACGCTGCCGCCCATGTTGCCGAACGTCATCAGCGGCGCGCCGTCCTTCATGACGAACCCGGCAATGATGGTGTGGAACGGACGCTTGTGGGGCGCCACGATGTTGGGGCTCGCCGGGTCGAGCGAGAACCCGCCGCCGCGATTGTGGAGCACGAAGCCGTACGGCGGGACGGTCGCCCGGCTGCCGTAGACGCCGAACACACTGTGAATGAGCGACACCATGTTGCCCCAGCGATCGGCCGTCGTCAGATAGATCGTGCCGCCTTCGGTGCCGCCCTTGACCGCCGGCTTCGACGCCACGTTCGGATCGATGCGGCCGCACAGCGACGCGGCGTGCTCCTTCGACAGCAGCTTCTTGACCGGCACGTCGGCGAACTTCGGGTCGGCGTTCTTCGCCTGGAGATCCGAATACGCCAGCTTCTTCGCCTCGACCATGTAGTGCCAGTACTGCGGATCGGTCGGGCCGAGCGCCGCGAGGCTGGTGCCGAACTTCGGCATGCACACCTCGAGGATGTTCAGCATTTCCAGAGCCGCGAAGCCCTGGCCGGGCGGCGGCAGCTCGAACACGTCATAGCCGTGATAGTTGGTCGTGATCGGGTCCGTCCACTCGGACTGGAATTCCGCAAGGTCGGCCTTCGTCATCACGCCGCCGTTGGCGGTCACCTTCGCGACGATTGCATCGGCAATTTCGCCGCGATAGAACACGTCGCGTCCCTTGGTCTGATGCTATAGAGCGCCGGCGTCTCGGCGTTGACGAGGAAGGTTTCCTTCGAATCGGCATCGTTGCGCAGGCCATTCGTGGCGTTTTTCAGATCCGAATGCCGCCGCTCGGCGAGACCCCAGCCCTCGTCTGCGAGCCGCGCGGCGCGTTCGAACGTCTCCTTGAAGCCGAGCGTGCCGAACCGCTTCAGCAGGGCGTCGTAGCCTGAGATCGCGCCCGGCACCGTCGCCGAATTGACGCCGTTGTTCGGCACGGTCTTGACGCCCAGCCTGGTCTTGAAGAAATCCGGCGTCCAGGCGGCGGGCGCCCAGCCGCCGGAATTGAGCGCGTACAGCTTCTTGTCTTTTGCGATGTACACGAGCGCGAACAGATCGCCGCCGATGCCGGTGTCGTTCTGCGACGTCACGTCGAGCACCGCGCCGGTCGCGACGGCGGCGTCGATGGCGTTGCCGCCCCGCCGCAGGATCTCCAGCCCGGCTTCGGCGGCGAGCGGATCGCTCGTGGCGACGATGCCGTGGCGTGCGAGGACCTCCGACCGTCCCTGCGCGAGCCAGCCTTGCGCGCGCGATCCGGGCACTGCCTTGATCGCAGCGCCAGGTTGCGGCTGCTCGGCAGAAGGCACACCGAACGCGTTGGGGGACTGAGCGGCCGACGGCGCAAGCGTCGCCACGGCGACCAGCATCACTGCGGAGATGACGGCGGCGGCGCGTTTCATACACCCTCCGGTCCGGCTGAAGCCGGACACTACGTGAACAGGTACGGCTGAAGCCGCACACGACTTGCAACAGATAGGTGCGTCGTGATCGGTACGTCGTGTCCGGCTTTAGCCGGACCCTGCGAGAAACGTGCGCGCCAGACGTTCGAGCAGCTTCGGCAGCGTTTCGCCGTCGAGCGCAAAAGCACCGGCGTCCGACGCCCACGAAAGTTTATAGCTTCTTGCCATGGCCGACACCCAGATCTGGCGCACGGGTGCATTTGGAGACACGACGAATTTGGTGTCTGACGGCTCCTCGAACACGAGGTTCAGAACACCGTTCTGCAGCTCCACTTCGAAGCCGTCGCTGTCCGCCAGCGGCAACAGCGCACGGCGTGCGGATTCGAGCGCTTCGTCACTTTTTACACGGAATTCCTGCTCAGATAACGCGGTCATCGCCCTATTAAACCTTTGCCGGGGTCCAGCCGTCTAACTCTGATTGAAGGGACAGGTGGAACGAACATGAGGGAATTCAGCTTTTCGGCGTCGGCGGAGTGGGTGGTTGGTGCGTTGCTCGTGATGGTAATCGTCGCGGCGCTCTTCGTTTGAGCGGGCCCGGAACGACGGGCCCGCACCCCGTTCTTTCCTACTTTTTCACTGACTCACGGTGATCTTGTCGGCGGCGGCGACGTAGCTCTTTCGCGCGCGCGCCGTCAATCCCGCCGGCTTCATCTTCACCATCAGCTTGTGGACGCGATTATCGAGATGAGTCGGAGAAAAACCGATCACGTACTGGCTGTGCAGCTCTGACGCCACTTTCGTGAACGTCGGCGCGAGGTCGGCGGTCTTTTTCAGCTCGAAGTAGCCGCCGCCGGTTTCGTCGGCAATCTTGCGCAGCCCGCCGTCCGGTTTCGTGCGCTGGTTCATGAACTGGCTCTCGAGACCGATCGCGTAGACCATCACTTCTTCCGCGCGCGCGCGGTCGATCATGCTGCCCAACCCGACTTTGCTCGCGGTGTCGTCGCCGTCCGTGAAGACCAGAATCACCTTCCGCCCGTCGACGCCTTTCAGCTCGTCCAGGCTCAGCGCCACCGCATCC
>Ga0193697_1000802_pt1 | contig 10339 bp, 6 predicted proteins | sample L3m2metaG_FD_145073 | JGI IMG/M metagenome (GOLD analysis project Ga0193697, IMG submission 145073) | Soil microbial communities from a riparian zone of the East river system, Colorado, United States - L3m2 | ecosystem: Environmental > Terrestrial > Soil > Riparian zone | place: USA: East River... | reverse complement strand
TCATTCTGCCACTGCGCCTTGAGCTTGCTGGATTGCTCCTTTAAGTCCGCGAGGTTCTTTTCGAGTTTCGCCAGCCGGTCGCGCGAGGCGTCGTCTTTCTCCTTTCTGAGCGCGCTCTGCTCGATCTCCAACTGCATGATCTGTCGCTCGAGTTGATCGATCTCGGTGGGCATGGAATCCAATTCCATACGCAGGCGAGACGCCGCTTCGTCCATGAGGTCGACGGCTTTATCGGGCAGGAAACGGTCGCTAATGTAGCGATGCGAAAGGGTTGCGGCCGCGACGAGGGCCGCGTCGGTAATGCGAATCCCGTGATGAACTTCGTAGCGTTCCTTCAACCCGCGCAGAATGGCAATGGTGGCTTCGACACTCGGTTCCTCGACGTGAACCGGCTGAAAGCGACGTTCGAGGGCCGGGTCCTTTTCGATATGCTTTCGGTATTCGTCGAGCGTGGTCGCGCCGATGCAGCGCAGTTCGCCCCGCGCAAGCTGTGGCTTGAGCATGTTGCCGGCATCGACCGCGCCTTCGGCTTTGCCCGCGCCGACGATGGTGTGCAGCTCATCAATGAACAAAATGATGCGCCCTTCGCTCGCCGTCACTTCCTTGAGGAACGCTTTCAGGCGATCTTCGAATTCTCCACGATACTTGGCGCCTGCAATCATCGAGCCAAGGTCCATCGCGACGAGTTTCTTGTTTTTGAGCGACTCCGGAACGTCACCGCCGACAATTCGCCGGGCCAACCCCTCCGCGATGGCGGTCTTGCCAACGCCCGGCTCGCCGATCAGCACCGGGTTATTCTTCGTTCGACGCGTCAGTACCTGCATCACGCGGCGAATCTCCTCATCCCGTCCAATGACGGGATCGATTTTGCCCTGACGCGCCAGTGCGGTGAGATCCTTGCCGTATTTTTCGAGCGCCTGGAATTTATCCTCGGGGTTCTGATCCGTGACACGCTGATTGCCGCGCAATTCCATAAGAGCGCGGAGCACCGCATCGCGCTTGAGGCCATGCTGTTGGAAAATTCTCTTGAGCGCGGGACCACCCTGGTCAAGGAGGCCCAGGAACAAATGCTCGGTGCTGACGTAATCGTCCTTGAGTTTGCTCGCCTCATTTTGCGCGGCATCGATGGTTTTCTTGAGATTGTTGCCGAGAAACGTATCGACCGTGGTTGCTCCGCTCACTTTCGCGCGGCGCTGCAGTTCGGCTTCGATGTCCTTGCCGATGGCGCTGGGCGTGGCGCCGAGCTTTTGCAGTAATGGTTCGATCAAGCCCTCCCGTTGATCGAGCAGCGACAACATCAGGTGTTCGCCATCGATCTCCTGATGTGAGAAACGTTGAGCAATGGTCTGCGCGCCCTGGAGAGCTTCCTGCGCCTTGATGGTAAATCGCTCCAACTGCATAGCTAAAAGTTAGGTCGCGCCGCCAAGGCGTCAAGAGTGCGTAAACGCCACTCAGATCCTCCAACTCAACCAATCTTGCTCACGCCCAGTGATTTCGATGATCCAAGGGACAAGGACCTCAGTCACTGAAAGTTCAGGGCTTCGGTTTTACTTTGGCGCGATACGCGTTGAGTTCGTCTTCAGTGGCGGGTTGGGGCCATACGAGATCTAGCCCGGAGAAGAAGCTGTAGGGGTCTGTTTGATCAGGAGTCCCGCCGTCGTCTTTGCCGTTGTCACCAACAGACCAGAGAACAAACGTGTCTCGCTCCTGGCGGTAACGCAGGTTTTGGCCATCTCTCCAATCAACCGGAACCTCCCGAACAAAGTCAGGGATAAGCTCATCCAGCCGACTCGGATACTTGCCATGCGCCAAGTGATAGCGCTTCAGAGCGATGGCAGCGATCGTCATGCCGCGCTGCGTTTCAGCGCGGAACGCCCGGACGTGCGCTTTCCCAAGCGCGCGCATAAACATGCCAGTCAACCAGTAGTCCCAGGAGCGGAAGGCACCGTCGGAGCCGGATTTATTTTCCAATGCGTTCTCAAACCTGTCCATCGTGAGCATGGAGCGGTGGAACTTCGCCGAATGGAAGTTATCAAGGAGCGTTTGCACCTCCTCGAGCGCATGCCTTTCATCGCGATAAGAAAATAGCGAGCGCCAGCAGGGGAGGATTATTGCTGAACGAATAGCACCGTAGATGTCGTCATGATAAGGGGTGCCGCAGAAAGCGAAAGAGTCGGCTTGCGAGTCGCCCGGCGCATAATTGGCAAGCAGGGCCGCAAGATCAACCCCAGTTGATCGGGCGTCTCGTATGCTGTCGCGATACATAGTCCGATCCCCTTTCAGGCCGAGGATCATCGGATCGACGAACTGAAGCTCGTCACAGATATGGTGGAGACGGACTAAGTGGCGATCATTTATGCCCTCACACTCAATCATTTCATGACATAGATTGAACGCAATCGAAGAGACCGCCACGCGCACGAGTTGCGAGATCAGAAACGGTTCGGTGTCCAACGGTCGGCATAACAAGGCTACAGATTCCACATCATCGACAGCGGCATCGAGGTGACCTGAATGCATGTTGCAGGCCGCTGAGGCAGAAAGCCATTCAGCGGCCTGTTTGAATTTCGCAAGATGCGGCAGCAGGGTCTTAGGGCCGCGATAATTAAGCGGGAACTGAAGCGCTCGGTATTTGAGGATTTCGCGCAATTTTTGAAGCGAATCGGCATTCAATTTGAGATCTGTCTCGACCTGACCCCATGCAAAGATCTTTCTTTGGTTGACGGAAAACCATTCCTTTTCCCTGGCAATAACGAGAACTTTGCCCGGAGCGATCATCTTACCAATCGGCGGAGCATCCAGCGTCACTGCTGTCCCCTGCTGAAGCGCGCCGCAGAGATGAAAAAGTTCCACTCCCCTGCTCTCCGGCAACGAAACGGACGCCATTAGCTCGGGAAAACTGAGCTTCTCGCCTTTGGCTCGGAGTTGCTGCTCGTATTTCAAGAGCGCGGCTTGAGCACGATGGCGCGCGACCAGGAACCAGCCGGTGATGAGCGCAATCAGAGAAATGACAAGGCCGCTGTAAAGCCGGATACGACGCGGCTTGGAGGGCGCGGGGACCATTTCATGAGTGGTTTGCAACCAGTTCTGAAATTTAGCTGAAACCCCTGAAAAGTATAGACGCGATCACTTGACCTCCGAAGTCGCCACAGCGAACAATCCATGCGTGAAAGCGGTTCGGCATACGAATTCTCGACCTGCTATCGTTGCCCGGCAACACGCCGCCGCCAACAACGTAGTGCCGCTAAAGGAACGAAGACTAACATTTGGCCAGAAATGGGATTATGCGCCCGCGCCCGAGACGGTGCCGGTAACTATCGGTCCGCGCTATGAGTTGTTTATCGGAGGGCGATTTGTTGCGCCGCGGTCGGGCAAGCACTTCGATTCGATCAATCCTGCGACAGAGGAAAAACTCGCCGAAATCGCACTCGCGGGCGAACAGGACGTTGATCGTGCGGTCAAGGCGGCGCGGCAGGCTTACGACCGCGTCTGGAGCAAAATGCCTGGGCGCGAGCGTGGGAAGTTTCTGTATCGAATCGCGCGGTTGATTCAAGAGAAGTCGCGCGAATTGGCAGTCCTCGAAACGATGGATGGCGGCAAACCGATTCGCGAGAGTCGTGATATCGACCTGCCGCTCGTCGCGGCCCATTTCTTCTATCATGCGGGCTGGGCGGATAAACTCGAATACGCGTTCCCTGGCCGCCGACCACGACCTCTCGGTGTCGCCGGCCAGATCATTCCGTGGAACTTCCCCCTGTTGATGACAGCATGGAAAATCGCCCCGGCGCTGGCCTGCGGCAACACGGTCGTGCTCAAGCCGGCAGAAACGACGAGCATCACCGCGATGCACCTCGCGCGCATTTTCCAGGAAGCGGAATTGCCGGACGGAGTGGTAAATATTGTAACGGGCGCTGGCGAGACCGGCGCGGCAGTGGCACGCCATCCGAATGTGAACAAGGTCGCGTTCACCGGATCGACCGAAGTTGGAAAATTGATTGCAAAGGCGGTTGCCGGCACGGACAAGAAGCTCACGCTCGAACTGGGTGGCAAAGCGGCCAATATTATTTTCGATGATGCGCCGCTTGACCAGGCGATTGAAGGCATTATTCAGGGCATTTATTTCAACCAGGGGCATGTCTGTTGCGCGGGATCGCGGTTGTTTGTGCAGGAGTCAGTGTTCGGACCCGTGATTCGGAAATTGCGCGATCGCATTCGAACACTGCGTGTGGGCAATCCGCTCGACAAGAACACCGATATTGGCGCGATCAACTCGCGCGCGCAGTTGGAGAAGATCCAGACGCTCGTCGAGGCCGGCACAAAGGAAGGCGCGCGGCTGGAGCAAGCGAATTGCAGTCTGCCTGCGCGTGGATACTGGTATCCGCCGTCGTTCCTGACGAATGTCGCGATGTCGAGCCGCGTCGCGCGGGAGGAAATCTTTGGGCCGGTCCTGAGCGTGATGACCTTCCGGACGCCGGAAGAGGCCTTTGAACGCGCCAACAATACGCCGTACGGACTGAGCGCAGGTGTTTGGACCGACAAGGGAAGCAAGATTTTCAAGCTGGCTAACAAATTGCGCGCCGGAGTTGTTTGGGCCAACACCTATAACAAGTTTGATCCGGCCAGCCCGTTTGGCGGCTACAAGGAAAGCGGATTTGGCCGTGAAGGCGGACTTCACGGACTGGCCGGTTACGTGGCGCTGGATTGAGTGGCGGCGGAGGTTTGCGAATCTCCCACTTTCCATTCGGTCAGCACAGTGTATTGTAATTGGGACTCTGGAGTGAGAGAGCGGCATTATGGAAACGTTTTTCAAGAACATCGCTGGCGAGGAAGGAACAAAGGAACGCCTGGTCAAAGACTTGATCACGCTCGTTCACGACGCCGAAGAGCTCGTGAAGGCGACCGGCGGGGGCATCGCGGAGAGATCGAGAGAGGAGATCATGGAGGCGCTCGAACGCGTCAAAGCCAGTTGCCGTCGGCTTGAGGAACAGGCCGCCACCACTTTGCGCGCGGCTGATCAGGTCATCCGCCGCCATCCTTACGAGTCAATGGGTGTGGTCTTCGGAGTCGGTGTGCTGCTCGGCGTTCTTATTAATCGGGACTAAAGCGGCCGCTTTCACCGCCGGATTTCCACGCGAATTGCAACTGGAGATTTCCCGCGACTCGTCGTAAAGTCGCAGCAAGGCCCCATTATGGACCGGACCGTTGCATTTATCCGCGGCTTACTTCTGGCGCTGATTGCCATCATCATTGCAGGCGTCATTGCGTGGCGGTGGCTCAGGGCGACGCGCGACGGGCCGGCGGTCCTCATCGGAAAATGGATTCTAAGCGGCCTGGTGCTCGCTGTTCTTTTTTTGGGGATCGTTCCAGCCGTTGTCACTGGCGCCGCGCTTCTTGTTCCGATGATCGCTTTTTGCGGCCTCATTCTGGCGATCATCTGGACGCCCAATATCACGGCCACTCTGGCGAAGCCTTTTGGCGATTTATTTGACGGGGGCAATCTGGAGATAGAGCCGGAACCGTTGTATTCAATCGCGATCGCCAGACGAAAGCAGGGCAAGTTCCTGGAAGCCATCGGCGAACTGCGCAAGCAATTGGCACAATTCCCGAACGATGTAATTGGCCAAATGATGCTCGCCGAAGTCCAGGCCGAGGATATGAACGATTTGCAGGGAGCGCAAATGACTATTGATCACTTCTGCGCCCAGGAGGGACACGCGCCCAGGAACATCGCTTACGCGCTGAATGCTTTGGCGGACTGGCAGATCAAGTACGCGCAGGACGTCGAGGGCGCGCGGCAGACGCTGGAGCGGATTGGCCAACGGCTGCCGGACTCGGAAGAAGCTTTGCTCGCGGCCCAACGTCTTTCGCACATGGGCGATGCCAATTATCTCCTGAGCCACAGAAATCGACCCACGATCGTCCTGAAGCCGGGCGTCGAGAACATCGGTCTGATCAAGAATTACGAGCCCTTGAAGCCGGTGGAGGAGGACAAGGCAAAGCTGGCGCAAGATCATGTTACGCACCTTGAGAAATATCCTGCGGACATGGAGGCGCGCGAAAAACTTGCGATCTTATACGCGGAGCACTATCAGCGTATTGATCTTGCCGCCGATCAAATCGAACAGATTATTGCGCAGCCGGGCCAGCCGATGAAGCAGGTGGTGCATTATTTGAACCTGCTGGCTGACATGCACGTCCGACAGGCGGGCGACTTTGACGCTGCCAAACGCGCGCTGGAACGGATCATCGAACTCTATCCAAAATATGCGCCCGCCGAGAATGCCCGCCAACGGATCGCGCATCTGCGCTTCGAAATGAAGGTCCAGGAAAAGCAGGAGGGCATCAAGCTGGGCACGTACGAACAGAACATCGGGTTGAAGAAATTCAAAGCGCCGGGTGTGCCAGAGTGACCCCTCTCGATCTTAATCCTAATCTTAGTCTCAGTCGCTTCGAAAGATCAGGAGAGTATGATTAAGATTAAGAGCAAGAACTCAACATGACCAATCAGCCGTCCAGTTACCGGCGACAATTCTGGAAAAGCCCCCATCACGTTCTCACCGCGCTGGCGACCCTGGGCGCGGGATTGATTATTGGAGCCGATTACCCGCTGGCGCTCGTGCTCGCTCCGGCCGCCTACGCCCTTGGCTGGATTTACATGCCCGACCTGAAATTCTTTCGCAATTGGGCCGACCGCAGACGCCATGCGGCGCAACTTGCCGTGTCCGAAGCCGAAGTCGCCGTATTCGTTGGCAAGCGCGACGCACTGCTCGATCAGCTTTCGCAACCCGTGCGGCGAAAGTATCACACGCTCGCCGCCGTTTGTAAGGATATCGAAGTTGCGAGCGCCGAAAATTCGCTCGCGCCGGAAAATCCGGCCGACGATCCGCGATTGCGCAAGCTCGATGAATTGATGTGGTCGTATTTGCGAATGTTGACCATCCAGGAATCACTCGAGAAATTTCTCGAGATCGAACGCCGCGATGACGTTCCCGGCCTGCTTCACGACGCGGAAGCCGAAGTCAAAAGTCTGACTGCGGAATTTGAGGCGCTCAAGGCGAAGGGCGCCAGCGTCGCGGCAGTTGACGCGAAGGAACGCCTCCTCGGCTCACGACTCGAACGCCTGGAAGTGCTGCGCAAACGCTTGCAGCGAATCGAACAAACCAAAGCCAATCTCGCGATCGTCGTCTCTGAACAGGAACGTCTTGAGGCGCAAATCAAGCTCATCCGCGCGGACGCGGTTGCCAGCAAGAATGCCGACGCGCTGACTGCACGCATCGACTCCACCGTCGAGCATCTCACTCAAACCAATAAATGGCTCTCCGAAATGGACGAGTTTAAGGACCTGGTTGGCGATATTCCGTCCACTCCGATGCGCGTCGGCTATCAGGGTGCAAAGCCAGGTGTTGAAACGACAGCGAGTCGTAAAACAGCAGCAAAGCAAAGTGGCTAGGGCACTCGAACTCGCCGTTGTGCGCAGGGGGCGACGATGACAGGATGCCTTGAATTGGCCCGCGGTTGCACTTGCTTCGGCTGGGCGAATCCCTATTATATTGAATTGAGCATTAAATCTTTAGCCCGGACGTAATATGTCGCGCCGCAAGGTCCTGATACGCGCGTTGCCATGGGTCGCCCTTGGCGCGATCGGCGGCTTTTGGCTTGCCAGCCAGCGCATGGGGTCGGACAGCCTCAGTGAAGCGCGCGCGGCAGATGCGAAACCCAGGACGACTCAGGAAGCACCGCTTTTGGACAGCGCGCCGCCGAATTTGCATCTGTTGCAGAGCCCGGCTGCAGTCGCGGTCGGGCGCGAGGAGACGGATTACGGATTAGGCGACGGCCATATTTCGAAATTGCTGCCGTATCCGAAGGGCGGAGCCGGGACGCGGACGCCGTTCGATCTTTGGCGGTACGGCGGACGGGGCGACAACTCCTGGAAATCGCCGACGCTGGGCATGCCCTGGGAGGAGTGGGTGAAGATGTGTCAGGAGCAAAAGCCGAAGTTGATGGCCGAATGCAGCGCTTACATGCAAAGCCGGTTCAATTTCAATGGCGAGGCGATTCCCGGGGCGAAGATGTCTGGCGGCAAGGCGATCATGAAAGGGCCGGCAGTCCGATTGCCAAAAGGAGTGAAGTCGTATGACGAGTTGGCGGGGCTGGATGCGGACGAAATCAGGAAGAAAGATGTATTTCCATTCAAGCCGCTGGCGCATCCACTCCAAACAACAGCGCATATGCTTTTTCCGTATCAGTGGACCAGGGCGCATCCGGAACACGAACGCATGGATGTTGATTTCGATATCCCCGATGAGTATCTGCCGGAATTTCCGGCGCCTCTTTTTCTCACGACGCACAAGGAACTGGGAGACGTGAGCAAGGGACGTGAGATTACGCTGGCGAATTACTACGAGATTTTCAACGGACTGCTTACGGGCGAGCAGATGGAGGGATTGAAGGAACTGCTGCGCCCCTCACCCACCACGTGGTTCAACCAAACGACGCACCGCGTGACCATCCAGCCGAGCGCGGGCGTGTCGTGTTTTTCGTGTCATGTGAATGGGCACGCGAATGGGGCGATCGAATTGGCGCCGGATTCGCGGCCCAACCAGGCGCGGTTGCGGGTGGACACGCCGACGCTGCGTGGGAATTACAATTTGATGCAGCTTTCTTCGAAGCGGTCGATTCGCAGCATGGACCATTTTGCCGAAGTGGAGGAATACTTCGATGGCGATCCCGGGTTGATGCAGGCAATTGGGCCGCGCGGGATTCAGCGGCAAATCAGCAATCGCATGGGAGATTTTAACGCGATCATCGATTGCCCGCCCGCGCCGAAGCTCAGCCCGCTGATGAAGCTGATTGCGAGCAAGGCGACACCGGCTGAGTTGCGCGGGGAAAGGCTTTTCCACGGGAAAGCGCAGTGCGCGACTTGCCACTACGGGCCGGCATTTACGGATGACTATCTGCACGATTTGCGCGTTGAGCGATTTTACACCGGGCGTCCGGAAGGTCCGATCAAGACATTCCCGCTGCGCGGCATCAAAGATTCACCGCCGTATCTGCACGACGGCAGGGCGCCGACGCTGCACGACGCGGTCGAGTTCTTCAATGTGGTGCTGGAACTGAAACTGAGCGCAGCCGAGAAAGAAGACCTCGTTCTTTACCTGCTCTGCCTTTGAGAGTAGGGCGAATGCGCACGGCGCACGCTTTGTATGCCGGTTGACGCGAATGGGGATCGAACACCGACAACGTCAATTGATTCGTCGCGTGGTAGTGCATGGGTATGAAGAGGTGCCCGGGGGCGATTGTGGCGGTGACGACCGCTCGGGCTTTGAGGACTCCTCGGCGTGATTCAACGCACACCCAATCATCGGACTGGATGCCGGCTGCCTGCGCGTCGTTTGGGTTTACTTCGACGTAAATGTCCCTGGGATAAAGCTGGCGGAGGATTTCAGATTTTTCCGTTCGGGTCTGTGTGTGCCACTGGGCGGAAGTCCCTCGTCCGGTCAGCAAGAGAAAGGGATACTCAGGACACGGCGGTTCAGGGAGCGGCTCGGGATTAGCGAACACGAATTTCGCGCGACCATTCTCGTGAAAGAAACGCCCCTCCTCGAAGAGGCGGCGTTCCGAGGAATCGAGTGATGAGCCTTCCGCGAAGGGCCATTGAATTCCGCCAGCCTCGTCGATCATGCGATAGTCTTTAATCCCGGTGATGTCGCAGGGCTGGCCGCGAGAGACGCGTTTGATGATCTGAAAGACCGCTTCGGGCGATGTCCATTCACGAAACATTTCCGCGCAGCCCCAGTAATGCGGGACGAGACGAAAGATGTTGAAGTCGGACAATGCCTGGCCGGGCGCGCGCGAGACTTTTTTGATCAGGCCAATGCGCCGCTCGGAGTTGATGAAGGTGCCTTCCTTTTCACCCCACGCGGTGGCGGGCAGCAGCAGATGGGCTTCGCGAGCGGTCTCGGTGCTGTGATACATGTCCTGCACGACGAAAAAATCGAGCTTGCGCAACAGCTTGCGGCAGCGCTCCTGCTCAACCCAGGAATGCATGGGATTGGTGCCGATGATCCAGAGCGCTTTGATTCGTCCCTTCGCGATGCGGTCGATGATCTGGTCGTAAGCGAGGCTGTTTTGAGCCGGGATGCGATCCAGAGGGATTTCGAGGAGGCGCGCGACCTTTTCGCGGTGGGCTGCGTTGCGAAAGTCGTGGCCACCGAGCAAGTTGGTCGTATTGCTGAAAAGGCGCGAACCCATCGCATTGCACTGTCCAGTGATCGAGTTGGCGCCGGTGCCTGGTTTGCCGATGTTGCCGGTCATCAAGGCAAGATTGATAATCGCCTGA
>Ga0193697_1000798_pt1 | contig 10377 bp, 6 predicted proteins | sample L3m2metaG_FD_145073 | JGI IMG/M metagenome (GOLD analysis project Ga0193697, IMG submission 145073) | Soil microbial communities from a riparian zone of the East river system, Colorado, United States - L3m2 | ecosystem: Environmental > Terrestrial > Soil > Riparian zone | place: USA: East River... | reverse complement strand
CGGCGCGGATCCGCTCGGTCCCTACCATCGCTACGAGTTCCAGCGGACGTTGTTTCCGGATTACCCGCGGCCCGCGATCTGGACCGACGGATACTACGTGCCGACCAGCACCGGCGACGAAGTGATTCAGAAGCACGTGTGCGTGGTGGATCGCGCGAAGATGTTGAAAGGCGAGCCCGCCACCGAACAGTGCATCGTGATTGACGGCGTGAACTTCCTGAACAACGCCGACATCGACGGGCAGGCGCTGCCGCCATCCGGCGCGCCGAACGTGATGATGGCCGCCGGCGGGACGCAGCTCAAAGGGATCCTCGAGGACGATGGCATCTTCGTCTGGCAGGTCCACGTCGACTGGCGCGATCCATCGAAGACCAGAGCCGTCGGTCCGAAGAAGATCGCCGTGGCGCCGTATCGCTATCTGTGCGGCGGTCAGTTGACGAACTGCGTGCCGCAGCCCGGTTCCGAGCGGCGCCTGGATGCGCAGGGCGACAAGATCATGCCGCGGCTCGTCTATCGGCGAGTCAACGGGCACGAGTCGATCGTCGCCGTGCATTCGGTGAACACGGCGGCGGGCGGCGGCGGCGTCCGCTGGTACGAATTCCGAATCGACCGCGCGCGTGAGGTCACGCTGTTTCAGCAGGGCACGTATGCGCCCGACGCGCTGTTTCGATGGATGGCGAGCCCGGCGATGGATCGATCCGGCAACATCGGGATCGGCTACTCGTTCGGCGGCGGCTCGCATTTCGCCGGCCAGCGGTTCGCCGGTCGGCTGGCGTCGGATCCGCCCGGTCGGCTGACGCTGCGCGAGACGGTGCTCGTCGATGGCGAGGCGGCGCAGAGCGTGATGCGCTGGGAGGACTACTCGCAGACCGCGGTCGATCCGAGCGACGACTGCACCATCTGGTACGTCGGCGACTACATCAAGAAGGACGCCGCGAGCTACTCGAGCCGCATCGGCGCCTTTCGTATGCCTGGTTGTGGGCCCTAACAACTGGATGGCCACGAAAGCACGAAACCACGAAACAATTGGATTCTTCGTGTTTTCGTGTTTTCGTGGCGATCTCCACCGTCGTCACGTTTCGACGGCGAGCTTCAGCTTTCTCAGCGCGTAATCCCACTGCTGTCCGATGACGTCGAGGGAGCGGCGCGCTTCCACAAGCGGCGCCGGCTCGAACTCCCACAGCCGTTCGCGCCCGACTTTGAGGTGATTCACCATACCCGCTCTCGCGAGGATGTGCAGGTGCTTCGTCACGGCCTGCCGGGTGATTTCAGTACCGGTGGTGAGCTGCGTGATCGACAGCGCGCCGCCGGCGCACAGGACCGCGATGATCCGCAGGCGCGTCTCGTCGCCGAGCGCCGCGAAGATTGGCGCCGAGCTCCTCAGCGCCGCCTTCTTCAACGCCACCGGTCCCGTGGCTCTGCTATGGCGTGGCGACATGGCGTTCGATGTTCTGCATCTGGATGTCCCACCCGCCGCTGTTCATGCGGAAGGCGTCCAGCCGGCGCCATTCCGGCACCTGATCGAAGCCGGACTCGACCACGGTCAGCAGCGTGCCGCCGTCGACGTCCTTGAGCTCGAACTCGACCAAGGTGTCGGGTTCCTTGGAGTAGTCGACGGCCGTGTCGACGGCCCCAGGCTTCCAGCGCCAGGAGAGCAGCCGCTCGGGTTCGACCCGCTCGATCAGCACGTCCCAGGTGAGGTGTTCGTATCCCGGATGCGTGATCTTGCCTTGCGTCCGCTTGCCGGCGACGAACGTGCGTCCCTTGAGAGCGACGCCAAACCAGTTGCCGAATTCTTCGGCGTTCGACAGCGCGCGCCACACGCGCGAGCGCGGTGCCTTGAGAACGATGCGGCGTTCGATGCGATCGGTCGATGTGGTGATCGTCATGAGCCCGATGATATGCAACCATAAGGTTGCTTGTCAAGGTATCACTTAACCGCGGAGCTCGCCGAGCACGCAGAGCCTAGTTTTCTCTGCGAACTCAGCGTGCTCTGCGGTTAGATTTCTATCGTTCTGAGATGGGCTCCAGCCCCAGTCGCCGCACGACTTCGTTGAAGCGCGGCAGATACGTCGTCAGCGCGCGCTGCAGTCGATCGGTCTCGACTTTCAGCTCGGCTTTCAGATCCTCGAAGATTGGCCCGACGTTGCTCGTCGGCCGCCCCTCGCCGGCCTGCACGACGCGCAGCAGCGACGCCAGCCGGTTGTTCGTGCGGATGGGGAAGTTCAGCGGATCCTGGTTGCTCTGGTTCCGCACCTGGTAGACGTCCTCTTCGACCGCGGTCAGCTCTTTCTGCAGCAGCTCGGCGATCGCCTTCGCGTCGGCGTTGTTCGCTTTCTCGACGCGCTCGGCAAGATCTTTCTTGATCCGCCGAATCTGAATGACCGCGTTGTTCGCCTCGTTCACCTTGTCGCGAATCTGCGACGCCAGATCCCACTGCGCCTGCAGGTCCGCATCGGTCGCGCTGCGGAACGGGTGCTTCTTCACCGTGAACGCCTGGGTCTGCGGCCGGCCGTCGACGGTCAGCCGCGCCTGATACGTGCCCGGCAGCACGGCCGGACCGGCCTGCGTCGCGCCCCACAGCACCATGCCCTGGAACGACACGACCGGCGTCGACTGCAGGTCCCACGAGAAGCGCTGGACGCCGGCCGTCATCGCAGGCGGTGGACCGCCACGGCCGCGTCCGCCGCCTTCTTCCTCGTCGGCACCGCCGGTCGCCGCTTCGTTGCCACCGCGTCCTTCAGCCTGCCCTGAGCTTGTCGCCCCTCGACCAGGCTCGGGGCGACCCTGAGGCTCTCGAAGGGTCGAAGGGGCGCCTGCTGCGGCGCGGCCTGCCTCGGACGGCGCAGCGCTCGCGGCATCGCCGCGACCTCTTCCCGTGCCGGCCGCGGGCAGCGCGCCATCGAACGACCGCATCACCTGTCCACGCGCGTCCAGAATCTCGAGCTTCAGGTTCTGCGCCGGCTTTTTCAGCCAGTAGGTGAAGCGCGCCGGGCTGCCGCCGCGAATCGCGTCACCAGGCTTGAACAGGTGCGCATCGGCCGTCGACGTCACCGACGCGTTGTATTGCCGCAGCGGCGTCACGTCGTCGAGCATGTAGAACGAGCGGCCGTGCGTGGCGATCGCGATGTCCTGTCCTTCCACCCAGATGTCCGACACCTGGGTGTCCGGCAGTCCGCTCGACAGCGGCTGCCAGTGATCGCCGTCGTCGAGCGACACGTAGAAGCCATGCTGCGCCCCCGCATAGAGCAGCCCCTTGCGCACCGGATCCTCACGCACCGAGCTGATGTAATCGTTCGCCGCGATCCCGGTCACGATCCTGGTCCAGGTCCGGCCGAAGTCATGCGTCCGGAAGATGTAGGGCGAGAAATCTTCGAGCAGCGGCTTCTTCACCGACACGTACGCCGAACCAGCGTCGAAGATCGACGCGTCGATCTGGCTGACGCGACCGAAGTCCGGCATGTCCCTGGGCGTGACGTTGGTCCAGGTCTTCCCGCCGTCGCGTGTCAGCTGGACGATGCCGTCGTCCGATCCCGACCAGAGGATATTGACGTCGGTCTTGCCGGGCGCCAGCGAAAAGACCGTTCCGTAGATCTCGGGACTGTTCATGTCGTGCGTGATCGGCCCGCCCGAATCCTGGAATGTCTTCGGATCGTGCCGTGTGAGGTCGCCGCTGATCGCGGTCCACGTCTGGCCCTCGTCAGTCGTCTTCCACACCCGCTGCGACGAGGTGTACAGGACCTTCGGGTCGACCGGCGAAAAGATGATCGGATAGGTCCACTGCCAGCGCTCTTTCACCTGCGCCGAGTTCTCGCCGGAGAAGAAGCGCGGATAGGCGCCGACCTCCTTCAGCTCCCCGGTGCGCCGGTTCAGGCGCGTGAGGAACGATCCATTGTTGGCGCCGGCGAAAAACACATCCGGATCCTTCGGGTCGGGTGCAATGTAGCCCGGCTCGCCGCCACCCGCATCGTAGGGCGGGACGACGTTGCCGCGGCCGCCGCCACCGCCGCCGCCGCCGCGGCCGAACGTCGTCGCGCTCGACACGCACAACGTCGAGTTGTCCTGCTGGGCGCCGCAGACGTGAAACGGCACGTGCTTGGTCGTGATCACGTGGTAGAACTGCGCGGTCGCAAACTCCTGGCCCGTCCAGTGCCGCTGCGCCGAGGCGATGTCGTACGACACCGCGCCGCCGCCGTCGTTGGCGTCCATCACGTGATTCGAGTCGTCCGGATCGATCCAGAAGTCGTGGTGATCGCCGTGCGTGCCGTTGCCGATGTTCGTCAGCGTCTTGCCGCCATCCACCGAGCGAAACGCGCTCGTGTTCAGCATGTAGACGACGTCCTTGTTGTTCGGATCCGCGAAGGCATGCGTGTAGTAGAAGGCGCGCTGACGGACACTGCGCGCCTCGTTCACCAGCTTCCAGGTCCCGCCCGCATCGTCAGAGCTGTAGAGACCGCCCTTGTCGTTTTCGACGAGCGCGTAGACGCGGGTGGAATCGGCGCCCGAGATCGCAATCGACATCTTCCCGTAGAGTCCCTGAGGCAGACCACCCGTCCGCGTGATCTCCCTCCAGGTGTCGCCGCCATCAGTGGACTTGTAGAGGCCGCTGCCGGGGCCGCCGCTCGACATCTGATACTCGACGCGGTACGCCTCCCATAGTGCGGCGAACATCACATTGGGATTCCTGCGATCGATCGCCACGTCGACACCGCCGGACTTCGCGTCCTTGAACAGGACTTTCTTCCAGCTCTTGCCGCCGTCCGTGGTCTTGAAGATGCCGCGCTCGTCGCTCTCCTTGCCGTAGAGACCGAAGTCGGCGACGTACACGATGTCCGGGTTGGTTGGATGAATACGGATCTTCGAGATGGCGTCGGAGTTGCGGAAGCCGACCTGCGTCCACGTCTTGCCGGCGTCGGTGGATTTGTAGACGCCGTCGCCCGGCATGATGTTGCCGCGGATGCACGATTCGCCCATGCCGATGTAGACGACGTCGGGGTTCGAGTCGGCCACCGCCACGGCGCCGACCGACGAGCTCTTGATCTGGCCGTCCGTGGCCGGATTCCAGCTCAGGCCGCCGTCGACGGTCTTCCAGAGGCCGCCGCCGACCGCGCCGAAATATCCCTCTTTCGGCCGCCCCTTCACGCCGGAGATCGCAATCGATCGGCCGCCGCGGAGTGGCCCGATGCTGCGCCACTTCAAGGCATCGACGATCGCCTTGTCGACGGCGCCGTCAGTCGATTGGGCCACGACGCGGGTCGTCGGCACGCCGAGTCCCCACCCGGCAGAGAGCGCGAGCAATGCGATACACAGCCAGAACGATCGACCGCGACGAAGGCCGGGCATGATGAACTCCTCAGAGAAAAACCAGAGTCTAGCACTCACGCGACTTTTCCACGCGAAGGCCGGTGTGAGCCGAAACGCGGTTTACGGTCTCTTCTTGGAGGTGTGAGAGAATCGGCGCGAATCCGTGACAGTTTCGATTGGTGCTCGCCTCGGGTCCTATGAGGTCGTGGCCGCGATTGGTGCCGGCGGCATGGGCGAAGTCTACCGCGCTCACGACACCAAACTGGATCGCGACGTCGCTCTGAAAATACTCCCGCCCGGCGCGCTGTCCGACGAAACCGCGCGTGCGCGTCTCGTCAAGGAAGCCCAACTCGCGGCCTCGCTCAACCATGCGGCGGTGTGCACGATTTACGACGTTGGCGACAGCGACGGGCGCGTCTACGTCGCGATGGAGCTGATCGCGGGTCGCCGGCTGTCTGACGTCATTCCCAAAGGCGGATTGCCGCTCGACGAAGTTCTGCGTTACGCGCTCGACATCGCGGACGCGCTCGCACATGCGCACGATCGCGGAATCGTGCACCGGGACCTGAAGGGCGCCAATGTGCTGGTCACGCCCGAGGGTCACGCCAAGGTCCTCGATTTCGGACTGGCGATGCGGCTGCCGAAAACGGTCGAGGACGCGACTCGTTCCGTCGAAACATTGGACAGCAGAGACAGCGTGGCTGGCACGTTGGTGTACATGTCGCCGGAGGCGTTGCGCGGCGAGATGGCGGATGTGCGGACCGACATCTGGTCGTACGGCGTACTGCTCTATGAAATGCTGTCAGGGCAACGGCCGTTCGACGGCTCGAGCGGTGTCGATGTCACATCGGCGATCGTTCGGGACCGGCCGGCGCGGTTACCCGCGTCGGTACCGGCCGGCCTGGCGGCGATCGTTGATCAGTGCCTGCAAAAAGATCGAGGACGACGGTACGCCAATGGCGGCGAGCTCCGCGCCGCCATCTCGGCGGTACGAGCCAGTGCGGACGCGGCGGTTCGATCGAGCGGTCGAGGTTGGTGGTGGGGTGTCGCTGCTGCTCTCGCGGCTGCGGCCGTCGTCGCGGTGGTCGTGTCGCGTGGCGGCCTGCAGCGCCCGTTCCCGGCCGCGAGCGTGAGCGGCCGCGTGGAGTCGCTGGCGGTGCTTCCGCTCGAAGACCTTTCCGGCAATCCGGCTGACGGTTACCTTGCGGATGGTCTGACCGAAGAGCTGATCGATCGCTTGTCCAGGATCAAAGGCCTGACGGTGACGTCGCGAACGAGCGTCATGGCGTTCAAGCGGTCCCGGAAGTCGGTCGCTGAGATGGCCAGACAGTTGGGCGTTCAGGCGGTCGTCGAAGGCACGATCGCTCGATCCGGCGATCGGATGCGCGTCACGGCTCGGTTGGTTGACGCGGCAACAGATCGAAGCCTGTGGAGCGAGCGCTACGATCGCGCGTCGGCAGACATCCTCACGATCCAGGCCGAGGTCGCCGCTTCGGTCGGCGAGGCGATCCGGATCAACATCACGCCACAGGAACGGAGACGGCTGTCGGCCCCGGCCTCCACGAACTCACAAGCCTACGACCTGTATCTTCGAGGCCGGTTTCACGAAGGCCGTGAGAGCCCCGAAGAGATTCGCCAGACGATTGACTACTTCGAACGGGCGGTCGAGGCCGATCCCGGGTTCGCGGCGGCTCACGCGGAACTTGCCCGCGCGTATGGACAACGCCTGTTTTACGTCAGCCGCGACGAGCCGTCGCTGCAGGAGCGGGCGTTCGTCGAAGTGCAGCGAGCGCTTGCGATCGATGCGGATCTCGACGCCGCGCATCTTGCCCAGGGCCTCTTGCTGTGTCAGTCGTGGAATCAATTCCCGCACGAACGCGCGATTGCCGAGTACCGGCGCACGCTGGCTCTCAATCCGAATTCCGATGAGGCACATCATCAACTCGGCCTCGTCTACCTGCATATCGGTCTGCTCGACGATGCGATGCGTGAGGTGCACGAAGCGATGCGCCTGAATCCAGCCAACACGCTCGCCCATTTTCGCGAGGGGGTTGTGTTTCTGTATCAGGCCCGCTATGCCGACGCCTTGAATGTCTTTCGGCAAACGCCGGAGGGATTTCAGCCTCCGCTCGTTGCATTTCAATCAGCCGACGCCTTATTTCATCTTGGGAGAAAGGACGACGCGCGAGCGACGCTTGACGCCTACCTTCGAACGCATCCTGAAGACACCGGCGGCATGAACAACGCGATGCTTGCGGTCCTCGCGGCCGATCGCCGTGACTTCTCACTGATGTCGAGCTTGATCAGCAAGGCGCAGGAAAAAGGCAAAGGCTTCGGCCACTTTCATCACACGGCCTTCACGATCGCACGCGCCTACGCGCTCGCCGGCCAGGCGCCAGAGGCCGTGGGATGGCTCGAGCAGGCCGCTGCCGACGGCTATCCCTGCTACCCGGTATTTGCCCAAGACTCTGCGCTCGACCCCATCCGGCGCGACGTCGCGTTCCAGCGGTTTCTGAGTGTTCAACGCACGCGATGGGAAGCGTTGAAGCAACTGGCGCCCTGACGCACGTGGCACCTGCCGCGAACGCCGCGTCCTTGGACGATGTCAGGCGGCAGGCGTGACATTGCCGGCTGACGGCCCCGCCATCGCCATCCGCGATCTCGCCAAGTCGTATGGCCACGTGCACGCGGTTCGGGGTGTCACCTTCGACGTCGAGCGCGGCGAGATCTTCGGGTTCCTCGGACTGAACGGCGCCGGCAAGACGACGACGATTCGCATCCTCCTCGATCTGCTGCGTCCGAGCCGCGGCCAGGCGCAGCTGTTCGGGTTCGACTGCCAGCGGCAAAGCCGGCTCGCGCGCGCCATGGTCGGCTACATGCCGGGCGAGCTTGGTTTCTACTCGGACATGACCGGACTCGAGGTGCTCGACCTCATGGCCCGATTGAGCGGCGGTAGGCACGATGCCACGCTTCGGCTGCAGCTCGCGGATCGGCTGGAGCTGGCGCGAGCGGATCTCCGGCGGCCGCTTCGCGCGTACAGCACCGGGATGAAGCGCAAGCTCGGACTCATCCAGGCGCTTCAGACGGATCCGCCGCTCTTGATCCTCGACGAGCCGACCGAGGGGCTCGATCCGCTCGTGCAGCGGGCGCTGCACGAGCTGTTGTTCGAGCTGCGCGGGCGCGGCCGCACCGTGTTCATGTCGTCGCACGTGCTTTCAGAGGTCGAACGGCTGTGCGATCGGATCGGCGTGATTCGCGAAGGCGAAGTTGTGTTGTTGTCCACCGTGGAGGAGGCGCGACGCCGCAGCGGGCGGACCGTGCAGATTCAGTTCACGCGTCCAGTCGACGCCCTGCCGCTGCCTGCCGGCATGTCGCTCGTCAGCCGTACGCCCGACCGCTGGAGTGTCAAGGTCGAGCACGACATCGGCGAGCTCATGCCGTTGCTTGGGACGCTGCCGGTCCGCGATCTCGAAATCCTCGAGCCTTCGCTCGAGGACGTGCTCCGCAGCTTCTATCGGACGGTGCGCCCGTGACCGGGGTGATGACGCTCGTGCGGTACTCGCTGCGTCGATGGCGAGGGTTCCTGGGCGCGACGACGGTGGTGCTCGTCGCCTTTCAGTTCTTCATGATTCTCGCGGCGCGAAGCCTGGAGCTATCCGGAAGGTTCAAGCTGCTCGAAGCCGTGCTGCCGGCGTTCATGACGCAGGCGAGCAATATGATCGCGGCGTCATTCACCGGCTTTGTGCTGTTCGGCTACTCGCATCCGCTGGTCCAGCTTTTTCTCATCGCTACTGCGATCGGTCTCGGTTCGGAACCCACGGCCGCGATCGACACGAAGTTCGTCGATCTGATGATGTCGCGCCCGCTGCCGCGCACTGTGCCCATCAATCGCACGCTCGTCATGCTGCTCGTCGCGACCATCGGCGCGATGGTCTGCATGCTGGCGGCGACGTGGAGCGGGCTCCGACTTTTTGCGCCGGCATCCGCGCGCCAGCCGAGTGCAGGCGTGGTCGTCTCTCTTGCGGCAAACCTGGCCTGCCTCGTGCTGGCCTGGGGCGGCCTGACCGTGGCGCTCGCGTCCGTGTCGCGACGCCGGTCGACGGTCGCCGCGACAGCCGGGCTGCTGGCGTTCACGATGTCGGTACTCGACTATGTCGGTCGGTTCTGGGATGCCGTCGCGCCACTCGCGCGCGTATCGCCGTTTCATTATTTCGATCCATTCGAAATAATGGGCGGACAGCCGCTCGCGATGTCCAATGTGGTGACGCTGCTCGGCGTCTTCGTCGCCGGCGCGGTGATGGCCAACATCGCGTACGCACGCCGCGATCTGTAAGCCCACACCCACCGGAGACGCCTGCTCGGGCGCGAGCACGCGCGACAGGGCTGGCCACAGAGGCACAGAGACACGGAGCTGACGATTCGACGGGATGGCCGGCTACGCTGGCCATCGCTCGGACCGATACGATCGGCGGAAATGAATCGCCGAGAAAAAGCCGTGAGCGACTCATTTCCGCGGATCGTCTCTGTCCCAGCGCGCCGCATCGCGGCGCCCGTCGAATCGGTGGTCTTCCCTCTGCGTGCTCGCGTGATTCATTCGCTGCTTGGCCGCCGAAGCGCGACGCGCGAAGGCGGCTGTCTCTGTGGCCAATTCAGCGGCGGTCGCGCTAGTGTCCTGACCGCGTGGTTCGCGGCATAAGTCCCGGAGCGCGGCGCCCGGGTGGCAAGGCGCGACGACCGAGGATATCGGGAATATTTGAGGGAGGAGCAACGCCGCCAGCCGGGATGCCCCGCCCGGGAATTATGTCGCGAACCACGCGGTCAGGACACTAAACTCGCGGAATGTATGCGAAGGTGACCGTCGCGTTGGCGTGCGCGCTGGTGCTGGCTGGATCCGGTGTGTTCGTCACCCGCGCGCAGAGTCCTGGCCACATGCGGTTTGCGATCTCGTTTCCCGCCGCCCGCAGCGCGCAGCCGCTCGACGGCCGCGTCCTGCTGTTCATCTCTGACGACGGCAAGACGGAGCCGCGGTTTCAGAGCGACCAGTACCGCGCGAACAGCACGCGGCCGATTTTC
>Ga0193697_1000795_pt1 | contig 10410 bp, 10 predicted proteins | sample L3m2metaG_FD_145073 | JGI IMG/M metagenome (GOLD analysis project Ga0193697, IMG submission 145073) | Soil microbial communities from a riparian zone of the East river system, Colorado, United States - L3m2 | ecosystem: Environmental > Terrestrial > Soil > Riparian zone | place: USA: East River... | reverse complement strand
ACGCGGACTGGACACTGTCGAAATCGCAGGGACCCATCGCGATTCGCAAGGTATATGAGGAACTCAACGGAAATCTGAAATGACCACAAGGACACAGAGGTTGACAGAGGACACAAAGGCTACACCGCAGGCGACACTGCCGACTTTCGGCGACATTGAAAGCGCTGCGCGGCAGATCGAGGGGGTTGCGCATCGCACGCCCGTCGTCTCTTCGCGCACGATCGACGCTCGCACCGGCGCGCAGCTGTTTTTCAAGTGCGAAAACCTGCAGCGCGCGGGCGCCTTCAAGTTCCGCGGCGCCTACAACGCGTTGTCGCGGCTGTCGGCCGACGAGCGTCGCCGCGGCGTGGTCACCTTCTCGTCAGGCAATCACGCACAGGCGATCGCGCTCGCCGGTCAGGTGCTGAACATCCCGCGCGTCATCGTCATGCCGGCGGACGCGCCTGCCGTGAAGCGCATCGCCACGGAAGGCTACGGCGGTGAAGTGGTGCTGTACGACCGCGACCGCGAGGACCGCGAGGCCATCGGCCGCCGGCTTGCGCACGAGCGCGGCCTCACGCTGATTCCCCCGTACGACCACCCACACATCATCGCCGGCCAGGGCACGGCCGCCCGCGAGCTGATCGAAGAGAAGGGCACGCTCGACTATCTCTTCGTGCCCTGCGGCGGCGGCGGGCTGCTGTCTGGATCGGCGATCGCCGCAAAGGCGCTCGCGCCAGCCTGCACAGTGATCGGCGTCGAACCCGCGGCGGGAGACGATGCGACGCGATCGTTCCGGACCAGGACATTGCAGAAGGTCGACAATCCCAAAACAGTGGCCGACGGCGCCCGCACTCCGTCCCTGGGCGCGCTCACCTTTCCACTGGTGCTCGAGCACGTCAACGACATGGCGACGGTCGACGACCCCACGCTGCTGAGGACGATGTTCTATCTGTGGGAGCGGCTGAAGCTGGTGGTCGAGCCGACCGGAGCGCTTGGCGCCGCGGCGGCTATGGAGGGGACAACCTCCATCCGCGGCGCGCGCGTCGGCGTCATTCTCAGCGGAGGGAACGTCGATCTCGCACAGGTCGGGCGCTGGCTGGCGGACACGTAGTCTCCGAGCCTCGTCCGGCCCGCCCGGCCCATCCGGCCCCTCCTGCCTATCCCGCCCTGAGCCACTCCCGAACGTGCGGCGCCGCGGCTGGCGGCGCGGTGCGCAAATCGCCTTCGAGGCGTCGCAGATCCTCGATCGTGTCCAGGTCGTACGCGGGGCGAATGAGCCTCGCGTCGATTCCCGCGCGGTCCGCGATCCGCAGCGTGTCGGTCAACACGCTGCTCGTCCCCCAGGCGACGCCTTCGAACAATTCGGGGTGCACGGTTCGCATCCCGATCAGGTAGTACCCGCCATCGTCCGCAGGCCCGAGCACGACGCCGCCAGCCGTGGCCAGCGTTTCGCGCGCATCGTCGAGGTGATCCGCCGTCAGGAGCGGGATGTCGCTGCCCACGAGGATCGCGGCGTCGCAGTTCAAGGTCTGCAGGAGATACGTGACCGCCGCGCACATCCTGCGACCGAGGTCGCCTGCAACCTGCGGCACACACGTGACGGGCGTCGCGCTCAGCGCCTCGACTTCCGCGCTGGCGTCGCCCGGCTCAACAAAAACGGTCACGGCTACGGCCACGCCGACCTCTCCCGCCGTAGCGCGAAAGCGCGAAGGCGGAGGCTCGCCGGTGCTCGATGCGAGCGAAGGCGGGAGGTTGCTGGCGGTGTGCAGCGTGTCAGCTAGCAGCGCACGGCGAAGCGCGCGCAGACGGCTCTCCGACAGATGGGGTGCGAGCCGCGTCTTGCCGCCAGACGACGGCGCGCGCGCCATGACGCCGGCACCGAGTCTCACGCGGTCGCGCGAGCCGGTGCATGCGCCGGCTTGGTGCGCCACCAGGACCAGTAGATCCGGAATCCCAGCAGCAAAGCCACCACGATCCCGTACGTCAGCGGACGGCTGATGTCCGACTTCACGAGCCACCAGTAGTGGATGACCACGAGCACGCCCGTGACGTAGACCAGCCGATGCAACAGGTTCCAACGCCGGCCGCCCAAACGGCGGATCATGCCCGCCGTCGACGTCGCGGCGAGCGGCACCAGCGTCATCAGCGCCGTGAAACCAACGGTGATGTACGGCCGTTTGTAGATGTCCTCGCCCACCGACTTCGCGAGGTTGCGAACGGTTGACCACGCGAGGATGCCATCCGGAAAGTCGAGCGAGGCAAAGCGATCGGCGATGACGTAGGTCAGGAAATGGAGCGTGGCGTAGAAGAAGGCGAAAAGCCCCGCCATGCGCCGGAAACGGATGACGGCGTTCCAGCCGGTCAACCGCCGCAGCGGCGTCAGCGCCAGCGTGACGCAGATGAACCGGAGGGCCCAGACACCGGTCTCGTTGGTGAGATCGCTGAGCGGGTTCGCGCTGAGATTTCCCGTGAGCCCGGCCCACACCAGCCACGCACACGGAACGAGAGCCGCGAGGAAGACGAGCGGTTTGAGAACCTTAATAGTACTTCCTCAGATCCATGCCGGTGTACAGGCTCGCCACCTGATCCCCGTAGCCGTTGAACAACATCGTCTTTCGCATGAAGAACTCGCCGATGCGACGCTCCTGCGCCTGACTCCAGCGCGGGTGATCCACCGTGGGGTTCACGTTGGCATAGAAGCCGTACTCGTTGGACGCCTGCTCCTGCCAGGTGTTCAACGGCTCCTTCTCGACGAACTCGATCTTCACGATCGACTTGATGTGCTTGAAGCCGTACTTCCACGGCACGGCGAGACGCAGCGGCGCGCCGTTCTGCTTGGGAATGACTTCGCCGTACAGCCCGACGGTGAGAATCGTCAGCGGGTGCATCGCCTCGTCCATGCGCAGGCCCTCGACGTACGGCCAGCGCAGTCCCGAGTCGCGCCCGGGCATCTGCTTCGGATCGTAGAGCGTCGTGAACTTGACGTATTTTGCCTTCGACGTCGGCTCGCACTTCTTGATGAAATCCGAAAGTGGAAACCCGACCCACGGAATGACCATCGACCAGCGCTCGACGCAGCGATGCCGGTAGATGCGATCCTCCAGCGCCTGGCCTTTGAGGATGTCCTCCATATGCCAGGGCGCCTTCTTGTTGCACTCACCGCTCACCGTGACCGTCCACGGATCGGGGTTGAACTTCCCGACGCTCATCGACGGCGAGTCCTTGTCGACGCCGAACTCGTAGTAGTTGTTGTAGGTGGTGATGTCTTCCCACCGGTTCGGTTTGTCGACCTTCGGATCGACGCTGAACGCGCTGGGCTTCACGTTCTCGAGCTTGCGCCCGTGCGGCGCGGGCGTCGCGGCCTCCAGCCCGATGTCGGCTCCGATCACGCCGAGTGCCGTCACCGCCGCGGTGCCGCCGGCGGCCTGGATGAATTGCCGGCGACTGAGATACGCCTTCTTATCGGTGATCTCGGAGCTGCGAACGTCGGCCGGGTGCTTGATCAGCATAAGTCAATTATACGAGCCGTTCGGGGCGCACCCCGGCGAAATACCGGACGATCAGGCTCAAGTGGCGGGCGGTTCGCCGCAGCCAGCCGTCTTCTTCCCACCGCCGCGGAGACGTCACTGCCTCTTCTGATGCCACGAGCATCCGTCCCGTTTCACGCAGCCGGATGACGAAATCGACGTCTTCCATAATCGGCACGTCGCTGAAACCCTCGAGCCTGGTGAAAACTTCCCGGCGGACGAACAGCGCCTGGTCGCCGTACGGCAGGCCGAATATCCACACTCGCAGGCGCACGCCAATCTCGATCACCCGCGCCGCCAGCGTGCTGGAATCGAGGGCAAAACGGAAACATCCATGGCTGACGCGCGGGTCGCGGTTCGCCCGCTCGACGACACGCCACCACTCACGCGGCAGCTGCGTGTCGGCGTGCAGAAACAGCAGCCAGTCGCCGTGCGCGACCGCGGCACCGGCGTTCATCTGTCGCGCACGGCCCCGCGAGGCGGTGACCCAGACAAGATCGGGCCGCGATGCGCGAAGGCCCGACAACGACAGGTCCCCTCCCGCGGCCGCGACGACCACTTCGGCGTCACCGAACGCGGTTGCGTCCAACGTCCGCGCGAGTACGCCGGCGTCGCGGTAAACAGGGATGACAATGGTGACTAGCACGGACGAACATCCTTACATCCGAACATCCTTACATCCTAAGATTGATGTTACGCTCATCTGTTGGACGCGACGATGACCAGCTCAACTACTGAAAGTTATCTCCAGCTCCTCGGTCTGGCCGTTCACGAATTCAGGACGCCGGCGAGCGTCGTGGGTGGCTACTTGCGCATGCTGCAGCGCGACGCGGCAGGGGAGCTGAACGATCGCCAGCGGAAAATGATCGACGAGGCCGAGAAATCGTGCGCCCGCCTGGTCACGTTGATCGCCGAAATGAGCGACGTCGCCAAGCTCGACAGCGGGGTCATCGCGCTGGCGCGTCAGCCGGTGGACATCTTCGCCCTGGTCTCTGAAGTGGCCGAACAAGTGCAGGAGGCCAGGGATCGCGAGGTCCGACTGGAAGTCCGAGGCGAGGACGGCGCGGCGCACGTGAGCGGCGACGCGACACGGCTTCGGGCGGCGTTCGACGCCGTTTTCCGGGCGGTTCTGCGTGAAAAAGGCGGTCCGTGCGTCGTGGTCGCCGAGCGGCGGCGCGAAACCCAGAACGGCAAGCGCGCAGCCGTGGTGGTCGTCAGCGATGCCAGCACCGTACAGGCGGCATACGAGCGCGATCGCGGCGCGTTCGACGAAAAGCGCGGCGGAATGGGCCTTGCGCTCCCGCTCGCACGCCGCGTCATCGAAGGACACGGCGGACGAATCGCCGCCCCGGCACCGGCGCCGGGACCTGACGCCGGACCATCCCACGATCCTCTCGCGGCGGATCCTGTTTCACGAGGGTCCGCTATCATTACCTTGCCCCTCACGGAGTAGACCGAGTTGAAGAAACCGTTCGTCGCCATCGTGGATGACGACCCTGCGTTCGCCAATTACCTTCGCACGTTCCTCTCACTGAGAGGCTACGACTCGCGCACGTACTCGCGCGGCGACGAGTTGCTCGCCTCCGTCAAGCAGGGCGATCCACCTGACATCGTCCTGCTGGACGTGATGATGCCCGGCATGAACGGGCTCGAGACGCTGCGTGCGCTCAAGGCGGCCAAACCGGAGCTGCAAGCCATCATGCTGTCCGGCCGCGAGCAGGCCGCGACCATCGTCGAGGCGGTCCGCCTCGGCGCCGCGGATTACGTCGTCAAGCCGGACGACCCCGAGGGGCTCGGCGAGATTGCGCTCGACTCCGCCATCAAGAGCGCGATCGAGAAAACCCGGCTGGTGTCAGAAATCACCGAGCTGCGGCGGCAATTGAGCGACGACCAGGACCGCGCGTTCCTCTTCTGGGGCGACAGCCCCGACATGAAAGCGATTGCGACGGTCATCGAACAGGTCTCCGACAGCGACGTCACCGTGCTGATTCGCGGCGAGAGCGGCGTCGGCAAGGAGCTCGTGGCGCGCGCCATCCACCAGCGGTCGTCACGCCGCGAGCGGCCGTTCGTGAAGGTCAACTGCGCCGCCCTGCCGGCGGAGCTGCTCGAGAGCGAGCTCTTCGGTCACGAGAAGGGCGCGTTCACCGGCGCGGCGACGACGCGGATCGGCAAGTTCGAGCAGGCGCACACGGGCACGATTTTCCTCGACGAGATCGGCGAGATGAAGGCGCCGCTGCAGGCCAAGCTGCTGCATGTGCTGCAGGACGCGCAATTCACGAAGCTCGGCAGCAACCGGCCGATTGACGTTGACGTGCGTGTCGTCGCCGCCACCAACCGCGATCTCGAAACGATGATGCTGAGCGGCGAGTTCCGCGAGGATCTGTATTACAGGCTCAAGGTCATCGAGGTCACGGTGCCTCCGCTTCGCGAACGGCGAAACGAGATCGTCCACTTGACGGAGTTCTTCATCGATCGCTACGCGCGCCGCTACAACCGGCCGGTGCGTCAGCTCACGGAGGAGCTGGCGCAGCTGTTCCAGACCTACGACTGGCCGGGGAACATCCGCGAGCTGGAGAACATGATCAAGCGGATCGTGATCCTCCAGGACGAGTCGCTGGTCGTGCGCGAGATGTCGCGCGCGCCGCGCACGAGCGTGGCATACGCCGGGGCCGTCGCCGGCGACACCCGCGGCGCGACGGTGGACGAGCCAGAGGATGTGGACGAGGGCGCCGAGGAAGAGCCGCAACCCGACGTGCCGGTGGCGATGGCGCCGGCCGGATCCCGGCTGGCTGACGTCGCGAAGGCGGCGGCGCTGAAAGCCGAACGGACCATCATCGAAGACACGCTGAATCAGGTGCAGTGGAACCGCCGCCGCGCTGCGGAGCAATTGGGCGTAAGCTATAAAACCTTACTCAACAAGATCAAAGAAAGTGGGATTAGCCGCAAATAACGGTGGCACTGGCATTGCTCGACAGTTCGGCGTGTCGGGAATGCATCTCAGCGGTAAGCCCCAGGTGATGGTCGTCGACGACGACCTGTCGATGTGTTCGTTCCTCCAGACCTTCCTCGACAATCACGGATACTCCGCCATCACGGTCAGCAACGCTGAAGAGGCGGTCAGACGGTACGACGCGGAGCGTCCTGCGGCCGTCATCCTCGACGTGGTCATGCCGGGCAGTATGGATGGGCTCGAGGCACTCGCGGAATTCAAGCGCATCGACCGCGACGTGCCGGTCATCGTGCTCTCGGGCCAGGGCCGCACCGCTACCGTCGTGCAGGCCATGAAGCTTGGCGCGACCGATTTCGTCAGCAAGCCGTTCGACGAAATCGAGCTCGAAACGCCGCTGGCCAACGCGCTCCAGCAGTACCGGCTGACGAGAGAAGTCGCCTCGTTGCGCGATCAGCTGCAGGCGCAATCGACATTCAGCATGCTCTTCGACCATTCCCCGCGGATGGCGGAGGTCCAGCAAGTGATCGAGCGGGTGGCCGGCGCCGACGTGCCGGTGCTGATCCACGGAGAGAGCGGAACGGGCAAAGGACTGGTCGCCCGAGCGGTCCACGCGTCGTCGCTCCGCCGTGACAGACCGTTGGTCAAAGTGAACTGCGGCGCACTCTCGCAGGATCTTCTCGAATGCGAGCTGTTCGGGTTCGAGCGCGGCGCCTTTACCGGCGCGATGCAGGACAAGCCGGGCAAGTTCGAGTTCGCCAACCAGGCGACGATGTTCCTCGACGACATCACCGCGCTGGGCCTGCCCCTGCAAGGGCGGCTGCTGCAGGTGCTGCAGGACGGACAGTTCGCGCGCCCGGGCGGCAGCCGCGACGTGCGCGTCGACGTGCGCCTGGTGGCCGCGACGAATCGCGATCTGGAACAGGCAGTGGCCGCCGGACAGTTCCGCGAGGACTTGCACGCGCGGCTAAACCTCGCGCGCATCGACCTGCCGCCGCTGCGCGATCGCCGCGACGAAGTGCCGGTGCTCGCCCGGCACTTCGTGAAGAAGTACTCAGTGCGGTACAACATGCCAGTTACAGAGTTGTCGCCCGAGACGATGCAGGTCTTCATGGAGTACGACTGGCCAGGGAATGTGCGGGAGCTCGAAAGCTTCGTCAAACGGGCCATCGTGCCGGGCGGCGAGGTGTCCATTAGCAAGGAAATCGCGCAGAATATGGCGATGCCATCCCCACGCCCCGCCGCCGGCCAGACCAACGGCCTCTCGCAGGGCCCGCCGCCGACCGCGACCGCTTCGACGCCTACGTCGATCGCGGCAGCCGCCGCCGAAGCGGGGAACTATTCGCTGAAGGACATCTCGCGTACGGCCGCGCGCGAGGCGGAGCGCGAGCTGATTTTCAAGATGCTCCAGCGCACGCGCTGGAACCGCAAGGAGACGGCGGAGATTCTCGGGATCAGTTACAAGGCGCTGCTCTACAAGATCAAGGAAAACGGCCTCGACAAGGCCTTATAACCGCCTCAAAAAAGCAATGCCCAGCGGCTCGTTTTACGAGGAGGGATCGAAGCTCCTCACCTCCGGCGCCTTTCAATTCGTGCTCGACAGCGAGCTCAAACGCGCAGTCCGCTCGCAGAGCTATCTCACGCTCATCACGATCGAAGCCAGCCGCGAGTGGGAAGGCATGACGATTACCGCCGACGACGGGACGCTGCAGGAAGTGGCGCAGATCATCGGCAACGAAGTGCGTGATACCGACCTGCTGGGACACACCGACAAAGGCACGCTCGCCATCGTACTGCTCGACGCCGACTTCGAGCACTCGCAGCGCGTGATCAACCGGCTGGTCACGCTCATCGAGAATTACGAGTTCGCCAACGTGCTCCGCTTCGCGCTCGGCGCCGCCTGCTATCCCACCCACGCGGTCGACGCGGAAGCGCTCAAGCGTCACGCGATGTCCAGCCCGATCGTCAGTCGCCGCGGTGGCATCCGGCCGCCCACCACACAGAACTAGAGGGAAGACCCGATCGCTATAATGTCGGCCATGTTGAAGCCGACACTGGCGGTCCTCGTTCTGCTCGCGGTTCCTGGCGCGCTCCTCGCTCAAGAGACCGAGACCGAAAAACAGGCGGCGCGCGAGGTGCTGGCCAAGATGGCCGCGCTCGAGCAGTCGCTCGACGTGCCGGCGATGGTGTCGCGGCTGACCGGACCGAATCCGGCGCGCGATCAGGTGGTGGCGCGCGTCAAGGAACTGATGGACAAGGAGCTGCTGGCGCTCGCGGACGACATCGCCAGCCACCCGGAGATCGGCTTCGAGGAAAAGCGCTCGGTCCAGAAGCTGACGGAATACCTGCAGAAGCACGACTTCAGCGTCGAGGTGGGCACGGGCGGCCTGGATACCGCGTTCGTCGCGCGCTATCGCCGCAACAACGGCGCGCCGCGCCTGGGGATCATCCTGGAATACGACGCGCTGCGCGGGACCAAAGGGGCGTTTCACGGCGATCAACACAGCGCGCAGGGGCCGGTAGGCATGGCGGCGGCGATTGCGATGGCCGAGTACCTGACGCGCACCAACACGCCGGGCAGCGTCATCGTCTACGGGGCGCCCGGCGAGGAGATGATGCCGCCCAATGCCAAGACGGTGATGCACGAGGCCCACGCGTTCGACGGCGCCGACGTCATCGTGCGCAGCCACGGTGTCAGCGCGACGACACGGCCCGCCGCCGGCTTCGGCACGTGCTGCCTGAACATCGTCGGCGCGAAGTACACATTCAGCGGCGCGCCCACGCACCAGATGACGCCATGGAACGGCCGCAACGCGCTCGAGGCGGTGATTCACTTCTTCGAGAACATCAACGCCGTCCGCGCGAGCATCCGGCCCGAGGCGCGCATCCAGGGGATCATTCTCGAAGGCGGCACGGCGCCGAACGTCGTGCCCGATCGCACGGTGGCAGACTTCTACATCCGCTACCCCGACGAGGTCTATCTGCAGCAGGTAGTGGAATTCGTCGACAATGCGGCGAAGGCGGCGGCGCTGGCGACCGGCACGAAGGTGAAGATCGATCACTACGGCAAGGATCTCGACGGCATCGGCGTCGCGACGCTCGGCGAGCTTGGATTCGCGTACATGAAGATGTTCGGCGCCACCAACGTCATTCCCGAGCCGGGGAAGCCGCAGGGATACGAGGAGACGGGCAGCGTGTCGCGCGACATCCCCGGCATCGGCATCACCGCACAGTCGTCGACGGCGTCGAACCATACCTACGAAATGGACGCCGACAACCTCAAGGAGATCGGCCACAGGGGGTTCACGATCGACGCGGAGGCGATGGCCGCCGTGCTGTTCGATTTCGCCACGCACGCGGAGTACCGCGAGGCGGTCAAGAAAGAGTTCGCCGGGATCAAGGCGCTGTTCGGCGAGTATCAGGCGGCGCTGAAGACGGTGTACACGGTGCCGACCGTGCCCGATCCGAAGTAAACGACAATCAACGCACGTCTCTCCAGTTCCTGCCGGCGGCGATCTGTTTCTCGAAGCACACGCGGGCGCGTGCGTAGGCGTAGCTGAGCGCACCGACCGATACCGGGCGCAGCAGCTCGATGTCGTCAGGACACGGCGTCCGCCGCTCAGGCTTGAACGCGGGGGGCGGTCTCGATCCAGTCGGCACCGGCGGTGCACCACCGGCATAGAAGATCGCCGCGCCCTCACGAACCCACGCCGGTCGCTGCGCCAGCGCGGTGTCGGTCATGAGATGGACCAGCTGGTGGCGGATTGTGCGATCGACGAGACCGCGATCGCGAAGGGTCGCCAGCGGCAACACGTGGATTTCGCCGCGGACCAGCGTCCCAGAGGTAAACCAGGGCTGGCCGGTCGCCTTCTCGTAGGCATCCGTGGTCGGATGAAACCGCAGCGTCACGCGCGGAGGCGGCGCGACGCCGAGCGCTTTGGCGACCTCATCTCG
>Ga0193697_1000794_pt1 | contig 10430 bp, 9 predicted proteins | sample L3m2metaG_FD_145073 | JGI IMG/M metagenome (GOLD analysis project Ga0193697, IMG submission 145073) | Soil microbial communities from a riparian zone of the East river system, Colorado, United States - L3m2 | ecosystem: Environmental > Terrestrial > Soil > Riparian zone | place: USA: East River... | reverse complement strand
GGAGAGTGGTTCGAGCCAGGGCCTGGCGAGTCTCCTCGACGAAAATGCGTTTGATCGCGCGCAGCACGAGGAGATCCGTGCAAATCTAAAAGACGGTCGGATCGGGCTGGCGCAAAACCGATTGCGGCCTAATGCGGACATTCGGGATGTCGCAGCGTCAGATGTTACAGTTTTCGGGTCGCTTGAATCCAATTCCCTGACGCGGGAACAAAACCAGTGGCGCAAAACCGGCGAGCAGTCGCTGGCCAAAGGCGAAGCCGCCGTGGTGACACTGGCCGCCGGCGCCGGGAGCCGCTGGACCCAGGGCGCGGGCGTGGTCAAAGCTCTTCACCCCTTCTGCAAGCTCGCGGGCCGACATCGCACGTTCATTGAAACACATCTCGCCAAAAGCCGCCGTACGAGTCGCATAAGTGGCGCGCAGGTACCGCATGTCTTCACAACGGGTTACCTTACTCACCTTCCGATAGAGGACTATCTAGGGCGCGAATACAATTATGGCTACGACGGACCGCTGCTTTTGTCGACAGGCAAAGCGATCGGCCTGCGTTTGATTCCGATGGTGCGTGACCTGCGTTTTGCGTGGGAAGAGATGCCGCAACAGATTCTCGATGAGCAGGCGCAAAAGGTGCGCGACAGCCTGCGCGCTGCTCTTATCAGTTGGGCCCAACAGGCCGGTGAAGCAAGCGATTACACCGACAATGTTCCATTGCAATGTCTGCACCCGGTCGGGCACTGGTACGAAATTCCAAATCTTTTCCGAAACGGCACGCTTTCGCGGCTGCTCGAACAGCGGCCGCAACTGAAATATCTTTTGCTCCAGAACATCGATACGGTTGGCGCCGACCTTGATCCGACTCTGCTGGGCGCGCATATCGCGCAGGAGGCTTGTCTCTCGTTCGAAATGATCCCGCGGCACATCGACGACCGCGGCGGCGGCCTTGCGCGCGTGAATGGCCGCCTGCGCGTCCTCGAAGGCCTCGCGATGCCGCGCGAAGAAGCCGAGTTTGCTTTGTCCTACTACAATTCGCTTACGACATGGATCGATATCGATAAGCTGCTCGCGGTGTTTCACCTGACGCGTCGCGATCTCGGCGATCCCGACACAGTTACTGCGGGAATTCGGCAACTGGCCGCGCGGATGCCGACGTACGTAACGATCAAAGAGGTCAAGAAGCGATGGGGGCATGGGCAGGAGGATGTGTTTCCGGTGACGCAATTTGAAAAATTGTGGGGCGACATGACGACGCTGCCGGAAGTCGAGTCCAGGTTCTTTGTGGTTCCGCGTTTGCGCGGCCAGCAACTAAAGGACCAGGCGCAGCTCGACGGTTGGCTGCGCGACGGTTCGGCGGCCTACGTTGAATCGCTCTGCGATTGGAGTTAGCTGTCGATTCCGGCGAGGTTCTGCTACTCTGCAACCGTTCCAGATGGCCAAAAAGAAAAGACCACCATCCGGCAGAAGAGGCGCCTTGTGGATCGCGCTGGTGCTCGCGGTGGCCGCGACCGTTGTGGCGCTCACCGTCAAATCACCGCCACCCAAACGGAACACACTCCAAAGCACCAACGCGCCGCTGAGCTCGACGATGGAAATCAACCAGGCCGTGATGGTCACAGTCGATTTGGATTTCGGTGGCGCTCTAATTCCCACGATTGCGGACGCGTTGCAACAGATCGAGCGGCGTTATGCCCCCGCCGAAGGAACAGGCCGCACGTTTGCTCTCCTTGACGCCTACGGTGAAACGGCGCCTGAAAACAAATTGCGCATCTCGATGCATGTGAGCAGCGAGAGGGTTGGGTCGGGCTCGTTAATTTTTCGACGAACTGGCGAGACGCTGTGGCAGGGCCAGTTCACACCGCTCGGTCCTGGCAAAAAGCCCGCGAGCACCGGCGGCAAGAATCTGATGATCTTCGTGAATAATGGCCCGGCCAACGTGCACACCAACCTGCTCACGATTGATGGATCGAGCAATCCACTCTCGATTCTGGATGCAACGGTGAAGGAGCTTGGCCAGCCATTGAAAGATGTCTGGCCCGATGGCGAGGAACGAGAAGTGACGTTTCTCTACAGTTCCTGTGGGTGCCCCGTCAAAGTGATGACCCGGCGCGATGGCGAGCGCACCAAACGTACAAAGGATTTGCCCGTGATTTTTCCCGACGATCCAACGGCAGTTACAGTCATCACGACGCTGATGCGCTGGTGATGCCCCTCACCGATTAACTTCCCTCTCGTCAATTGGTTCGTCGAACATAGACTGAGCACGTGACACGTTTGGTGATTATCCTGCTGGCATTTGGCTTCTGCTGGACTTCTTCAACCGTCGCGGCGCCGGCAAAAGTCAAAAAGGTCCTCTCGTTCTATCTCGACAAAGAGGGCCGGCAAAGTCTTTCCCCGAGCCTTTACGACCGAGACGCCTACCAGGCGGAATTGCGCCGAAAACCGGCGGAACGATCCGGTTTACGATTCGACGTGCAATGGAATGCCGCGACGCTCGCGCCACTCACACTGCGTGTGGAAGCGCGCGGCGCAAAGGGACTCGAGACGACGAGGCTCGTGGGCGAAAAAGGCGTGCAGAAAAAGGGCTTCTTCAGCCGCTGGACGAGCGTCGCATTCAGCGGCGACGAGTATAAAAAATTTGGCGAACTGGTTGCGTGGCGAGCTACGCTGTGGCAGGGCAGCATCCTCGTATCGGAACAAAAATCGTTTCTCTGGTAACTTGCTACGGGCTGCGCACGCGATAAAACCGCTGCTGAGGCGGCGCGGCAGTGTCAACGAAGACCGCCGTGCTGTTGGTCGGGGTAACGGATCCGATTTGCGACCAACCGGCGCCGAAAGTCGCAGTTGCATCCACTGTGTAGTGCTGGCTGACGTTGGCCGTGAAGCGCAATTCAAAGCCGTTGGCGACGCGAGTCAAAGACGTAAGCAGTGGCGCGGCGCTTGCGACCCGGAGTTGAATCAAACTTTCACCGGTGGTGTGGTCGGGGTCCCACGCCACAATATAATAGCTCGTGCCCGCAGTAAGATTGGTCGTGATGGCGGATTGAAATTCGCAGGCGTCGTTATTGCACGCCACGCGAGTAAAGGGGCCGGAGCAACTGTTTGCCGAATAAATCGCCAGGAGAGTGTCATATACACTTGTTGCCGTGTCCGTGCACAATGAAAAGTTGTATGTGCCGCTTGCGGTTGGCGTAAAACGGTACCAGACGCTGCGGTCCGGCGTTAGGCTTGCGCAAGTGGGCGCGGGCGGATCGCCGGTTTTCCCGGCAAGACGCGTATCGGCCACGGGGCTGAGCCAGGGAAATGGTCCGCTGTCGGGAACTGCCTGGGCGCCGGCGCAGGTGTCGTTGGGCACGGGCTGAGGTGGGGAAATACGCAATTGTACGGTGGTCGCGTTTGGAAACAGGATTGTGTCGCCGGAATTCCAAACGACGATGTAATAAGTGGTGCCGGCGTTTAATTGACGCTCGATCGCGGCACGGATGCCGCAGGCATCGTCGGCGCATTCGAACAGGGAAAAGCCCGTGCAGTTGCCCGACGCGGTATAAATCGCCATGACTGTGTCGGGCAATGTCGTTGCAGTATCCGTGCAGGTCGAGATCGTATAATTTGCCGTGGCGGCGGGCGTGAAGCGATACCACACACTCCGTGAAACGGATCCCGACCGGCAATCGCCAATCGGCGGGAGGACCGGATCCCCGTTGGTGGCCGCGTCCAAAACGTCCACGGGTGTAGTCAGATAAGGGAAAGGACCATTGTTAGGGACGATCAGTGCGTTGGTGCAGGTGTCATTGGCGGGCGCGGTCGCGTAAACCGTGGCGGCGCAGAACACAGCGACGATCGCTGCAGTTACGGCAGTTATGCGTCGCAGAATTACTCTCACTGGATTGTTGATCTAAGATCGGCAGACGACATTACTCCCTTGAGGAGCGCCCACCGGAATGCTGCATTTTACCACGAAAAGCCGTCAGGTCAACAGAAGCTGAGCGAGGAAAACTAAACGCCTGTCGGAAAAGTTTCTGGCGGTTCGCCGCCGCGCCATGTTGCGGAGGGCTCAAGCGGTTCTACGGCCTGTGTTTCGTCGTAATGAATTACAGCGTCGAACTGGTCTGACAGAGCCGCCTCGAAATAATGGCTGAAGCGCTCGGTTTCGGGACGGTAGATCACGCCCATAGCGCGCTCGAGGCGGCGCTCGCGAAGTTCGGTATGGACGTCCGCATCGTCTCGCATATCAAGCAAAAATGCCGGCAGTTTCAGATTGTGAAAAAGGTCTTCGTAACTGTCGCGCAACGCCGGTCGAACCCGCTTGCGTTCGGCTGGTGCTCCCCAATCTGAGGCGGCCGTAACGGAGCCGGTATATGTCGTAAAGCCAATCAGAACGGCATTGTGGCCGAAATCCTCGCGGACCAGCTCACCGAGGTTCAATTCGCCGCGTTCGCCCATCTCGGTATAGCGCGCATCGCCCAGATGGGAATTGTGCGCCCAAATCACAACGCGGGGTTGTGGGACACGTTTCGCAAAATAGACGAGGAGCGCGCGCAAGGTCTCCATCATGTGTCTGTCGCGCAGATTCCAGGAGGAGACACGCCCCCGAAACATTGAGCGATAATACTCCTCGGCATTGCGGATGAGCCTGGCATTTTGCTCGGCGGAAAAGACGTCCTCTTCGGCGATGCGCCCGTCGCGTTGCGCGTACTCGGCTGCTCGTTTCTGCAACTCAACCAACTGCGCGATGGCTTCGTCCTCACAAGATTCAGCAAGGCCGATGTCCGCGGCGTAACCATAGCCCTCGTTGTCCTGCCGGAAATCTTCGAAACAGGCATACCGGCGCCGCGCCTTGCGAGCGGCTTGAGGGTCGACGCGATCCAGGTAAGCCAGCACCGCTTCGATCGATGCATTCAGGCTATAGAGATCGAGACCGTAGAAACCGGTCTTCGCATCCTCTTCACGAACATCCTGATTGTGTTGGCGGAGCCACTCGACAAATTGAACGACAACGCGGTTACGCCACATCCATGTTGGAAAACGTTTGAAGCCGCTGAGCGCGCGATCGGCGTCCGGGTCATTGCTGTGGCCGCGCACATAGCGGTTAACACGATAAGCATCGGGCCAATCGGCCTCAACCGCGACCGCGTTAAAGCCCTTCTCAACGATCAGGCGCTTCGTGATCTCAGCGCGGGCATGATAGAACTCGTGCGTGCCATGCGAGGCCTCGCCGATCAGCACGCAAGGCGAATCGCCAATAACTTCAAGCAGCGGGTCGAAATCCTGGTCGAGCCCGCGCAAAGGGTGCGCGGCGTCTCGGAGCAGTTCCAAGTTGGACTGTCGGGCGGCAACAGGCATGAATCAGGGGAGACCGATAGGTTGGACGGTATGGTTGTGTTCACGGACGCGGCGAACGCGACGTTCATGGGCAGCACGATCGAGGAGTTCGCGCACCTCGTCGTCGGTTGTTTGAGTAAAATCGAGATACCACGCGCCCACGGCGTGAAAGGGTTCGGGCGTGCGAGCGCACACTACTTCCCCGACGTCAGCGCGGAATTGATCGCAGGTATCGCGCGACCCAATGGGAACCGCCACGGTAATTGCGGCGGGATGGCGCTGTCGCAAGGCTCGCACTGCGGCGCGCATGCTTGCTCCGGTGGCCAGGCCGTCGTCAACAAGGATGACGGTTTGACCTTCAAGCTCGGCCGGAGGACGGTCACCTCGGTAGGTTCGTTCGCGACGCCGCAACTCCTCCTCCTGCTCCGCAATCGTGGCTTCGATCCAGGCAGGCGAGACGCCAAGATGCTGGATAACCTCGTCATTGAACACCCGAACGCCGCCGGTGGCGATTGCCCCCATGGCGAGTTCCTCGTAGCCCGGAGCGCCAAGTTTGCGGACGACAAAGACGTCGAGAGGCGCGCCGAGGGCGCGCGCGACTTCGAAACCGACCGGGACGCCGCCGCGCGGCAGGGCCAGCACGGTCAACTTCGAGTCGCCGGCATGATGCATTAACCGCTGGGCGAGGAAACGTCCGGCGTCAAATCGGTTCTCAAATCGTGTCATACGGTTTTGTGTTCAAGGGCGTGAAAGTGTGCCAAAAACCAATCGGCGGCGAGGCGGGCAACAGCTTCGAGAGCACCGCTCTCCTGGAACAGATGTGTCGCGCCGGGAATGACTTTCAATTCTTTCTCGATTTGCAGGCGCTCGCAGGCCTGCTGGTTAAGCTTCAAGACAACGTCGTCCTGGCCACCGATGATCAGCAATGTCGCGGCCCGGACCTGGGGCAACGCATTGCCCGCAAGATCGGGCCGCCCTCCCCGGGAAACGACGGCGTCAATTCTGTCCCCCCAACTCCCAGCGGCGATCAAGGCAGCGGCGGCGCCGGTGCTGGCGCCGAAATAGCCCAGCTGAAAATCACGTGGTCGATTCTCTTCGATCAGCCAGCGGGTGACCATTTCGAGGCGTTCGGCGAGCAGATTGATATTAAAGCGGAGATGGCCGGTGAACTCGTCCTCGCGCTCTTCTTCCGGCGTGAGCAAGTCGAACAATAGGGTTCCAAGGCCGCTCTGTTGAAGCACGCCGGCTACGTAGCGGTTGCGAGGACTCAGCCGACCGCTGCCGCTGCCATGTGCAAAAAGCACCAAACCGCGCGCGTCGACCGGCAGCACCAGGTCGCCGTTAAGCTGGATCCCGCCGATGGGGATTTTCAAGGAATTCGACTCCGGCTCCTTCATATATAACCCATTATTAAAATGGAACTGGAGGCAATCGATTGCAACAACGTTGTAGACAAAATTGTGGAGGGGGAACGACCCCATTGAACAGGATAGCTGCCAACGGACAAACGCGTTTCGCCGGTCAATCGGTTCTGCGCGTGAATGGCGCCGTCAATCGTGCTTGAAACGATGCCCCGGGATTGTAATATCGCCGCGTGACGAAATTTTTGCTGGCTATCCTGGTGTGGCTGATTATGGGCGCGGCAATTGGCGCCGGAATTCTTTTGGCGTTCAAAGGCAGCGTTTGGCTGCTCATCGCGAGTCTGCTTGGGTTTATCTTCCTCGTCGGCAAAATCGGCTGTCTAAGCCATTAGTCTGCGCGCATCAGCGTTAGAATTGCGGGCGCGGAAGAGTTTGCAATGTCTTCAGTCAGCCTTCTGCAGTTCCCAGCGCTCATCGAAGAATCCTGCCAATGCCACTCCGGAGGGATAGCGCGACGTTCGCGGCACGGCCATGTCGAGCACGCCGTAGTCCGGTAGTTTTGGAATCTGCAAAGCATTGCTGCTTCGCCCCGACTCGCAAAACGTAAAGCCGCTGTTAATAACGATATATTTTCCGGGACTGAGGGGATTCGGAAAAATGAAAACCGGTGCGAATTTGTCCGCAGCAAAGGTCTTTCCTGCAATGCGAATTTTGTCTGCTTTCCAGGTTATGGGCAGCTTGCTCGCGAGGCGCCCTAATACCTTGTTGCTCTGAGGATCGCCCCAAAGGATGAGATGGCTGTTGACCATGTCTTCGGACGAAATCTCTGCGTCTGATTTCACAATGACGTCGCCGCGAAATTGATTGCGCCATTCGTTAGTCGCGTGCATGAACTCGTCCTTCACCCATTCTCCGCTCTGGGGGTTGAGCGGTTTTCCTGTCGGACGCACCATAATGAAACTATCCATGAATGCGTCGTCGATCGGCCCTTGCAACCCATGGGTCTTGCGCAACTCCGTCCAATGCGAATGAGGACTGATCTTCCACCGTTTATTGGATTTCTCCAGGTGCACTGGCTCGCGTGTATTAATCGATCCTGCGAGCACCGTATTATCAATGGTAAATTTCGGAGTTGTGCCGGTCGAGCTGGCCGTGCCTTTAGGGAGCGTGATGGTCAACGCTGACACGTTCGTCGTTGCAACGTGCACCTCAGTTGGAGCGGTGATCGCTGCTCTGACATCAGCGCGTTCCCAATGGTGCTCCATGCCGTCGACTGTGATCCAGTAATTGGAATTGTAGCGCAGGGTGTATGTCGTGAAATGGAGTTTTGACGGATTCTCTCGTTTCGCCCCGTTGACAAGCTCGGTGAATTCCTGGTCGAGTTTAACTTTGGTCTCCGGCTCGTATTTATGTTCGGTCTTCGGACCGATGAGGTGCTTTAGCTCCAGTCCCTCGCGATGCATCGCTTTGGCCATGATGTCGGCGGCCTGTTTTTGCCGGTCCAACTCGCCGCTGTAGGCAATTACCGGGCAGTTTAAAAAGTTCGCGGCGTAATCGGTCGCGTCGTAAAGACGCCAGAGTTTTTGATCGTACCAGGTTGGTTTGGGATCTTTGCTCCAGATTCTCTGAAATTCGGCGGTCTCGGCGAAGCCTGCGCCGGGCGCGGCCGCCACCCAAAAGCTCGGATAATGTGCAGCCAAATGCCACGTGCCGCCGCCGCCCATGGAGAAGCCGCGTATCGAGATGTGAAACGGATCGATGGGATAATTTCGGCGCACGTGCTCGATGGCTTCGAAGACATCGATTTCCCCTGCGAACTTAAATGCGTTGCAATAGCGGCCATAGGGATGCAACACGAATGTGTCCGGGGGCGTAAATTCTCCGTAGGAGCGCTGGCGATCCGTGATGAACTTCAACTCCGTAAGATTGTTATCGCGGCCGTGCAGCCACACATCGAGGCGGAATTTGCGGTTCGTTTCCGCGCCTGCGAACGACGGCGGCACGACCAGGCCGTATGGCTGGATCGATTTGTCGATCCTGGATCGATATGCGCGCACGACCAGGCCGGTGGCAGTTGTCCAGGGCGTCTTGCCACCCGCGAGCGCTTTCGCGCGCTCAATCCCTTGCTCGATGAGTTTGTGTGCCGCAGCCACCTCGTTGCTCCGGTAGAATTCATTGTAAGCGAGCGCCCAATTGACAGCCTTGTGAAAGATTTGCACTTCGGGCAAGGCACTGGCCGCGGCTGGACTACGCACCGTGATACGATCAAGCTTCCTTAGTTCCGCATCGAAGGCCTTGAGCCCCTCTGTGAGGCGCCCGCGATCCTCCTCAGATACCGCGATTCCGAAGGGGGGCACTCGGCTGAGATTCGTTTGGCCAAAGCCGAGGAGGGTGAAAGAATAAAGGGTGATGGCAATCGCCGGAAAACGCATAACCCGATTTCCGCAAAAGATGTTCGGAATGCAAGCCCGGAATGCTTTCGGGGCAGGCCGGAAAGAGGCGGATTACTCGCCCAACCAGTCGTCGCGATGTTTGGCAACGAAATCGTCGTCGGTTAAGTGCGGATACGCGCGGCAAACACGATCGATTTCATTAGCCTGGCCGGGGCTCAACACCTCGGCCGGATCAAGGCACCACGTACCCTCCAGGAGACCCTGTCGGTGCAACACTTCGTGGACGCCCGGGATGCAGCCTGCAAACCCGTTTGCCGCGTCGAACAGGGCGGCGTTCACATCCGTGAGGTGGACGCTCAAGCGGAACATCTCGGCGGGAACGGGTTCGCCCGAGTCGGCGATTGCACGGCATTCGCGATGGATTTCGACGGCGCGTTTTGTCCAGACCGCCCATTGACCGAGCAATCCGCCAACGACCCGCCGTTCCACAGGCTTGCCGTTTGCAATGAATCGAAATGGCGTAAGCAAATCCACGATGATGTTGTCGTCGTTCCCGGTATAGAGGGCGATGTCGTCCCGACCGGACTCTACCACCGCGCGAATCACGTCAATGGTTTGATAACGATTGAACGCGGCAATTTTGATGCCCACGACGTTTTCGATCGCGGCGAGGCCGCGCCAAAAGTTATAGGAAAGAAGGCGGCCACCGGCAGCGGGTTGCAAATAGAATCCGACGATCGGAATCGTTTCAGCGATCAATTGGCAATGGCTGAGAAGGTCGGCATCGGTTGCCGTGCGCAACGCGGCGAGACTCAATAGACCGGCCTGATAGCCGAGTTCACGAAGCGTCGCCGCCTCACCAACTGCCTGCTTCGTTTCGCCACAGATGCCGCCGACCAGCAGCGGCAAGGCCTTCGGCGCGTGGCGGTCAACGAATCGGCACATCTCATCCGCCGCCAACGCGAGCACCGGTCGAAACAGGCCTACCTTCGGATCGCGAATCGCGAATTGCGTTGTGTGAACGCCCACGGCAACTCCACCCGCGCCTGCCGCCAGATAATACCGAAAGAGCGCGCGTTGGCGCCGATCATCCAGCTTGCGCTGCGCATTCAATGCGAGCGGGCAAGCTGGTATGACCAACCCTTCGCCGAACCGCTGTCGGATGACGTCAATACTTGCCATCGCGGACTTCAAAATGAGTTGGCCTGCCCAGGTTGCGTCCACCGCGTTTCACCCATCCGGCGATCCACTGCAACATCTGATCGATTCGCACGGCGGGTGTGCCGAGTTGATCGCACAGGCGCGATGAGTTCCCAAGAAGGGCCGTAGGAGCTTCCAACCCGATGAACTTGACCGCGCGAT
>Ga0193697_1000792_pt1 | contig 10456 bp, 12 predicted proteins | sample L3m2metaG_FD_145073 | JGI IMG/M metagenome (GOLD analysis project Ga0193697, IMG submission 145073) | Soil microbial communities from a riparian zone of the East river system, Colorado, United States - L3m2 | ecosystem: Environmental > Terrestrial > Soil > Riparian zone | place: USA: East River... | reverse complement strand
CCAATCAATTTTTGTATTGGTGAAAGGAGAAAATACATTATTAGAATAAAGAGCGGAAGACGGGACTCGAACCCGCTACCTACAGCTTGGGAAGCTGTCGCTCTACCAGGTGAGCTACTTCCGCTTTTGGATCCCGATAACTCTATCGGGGCTAATTTACACATTTACAGTTATCTTTTTTGATAGCCAGCTATCTTTTATGGGAACAAGCCATTTGTTTTCTAATTCTGTCTTGGTCTGTACAAGATTATTGAAGTATAAAGTATGAGAGTCAATAAAGCGGTTATCAAAAGCATATTGCAATTGAGAAAGTGGCAGCAACTGTACTTTATCCTTTACAACAAAAGCTAATGTAGTTCTGTCAAACATATTTACGCCAAAACGTTGTTCAACATCTTTTATCAATCTAACCGAGCTATCAGTACTGCAGCCGCTGACACCGGTGGCTTTTTCATCAGCCATTAAAATAATAAACTGTCCAAAAAATAAATAACCAGCACCTTTTACTGGTGTACCATGCGACAACCATTTAGCGGTAAAATCATTTAAAAGGTCTTCAATAGCTAATGCTTCTGACATAGTAAATAACCGGCTGCTTTGATAGATCCACACACGACTGTCCGGGGAAAAATTTTCTTTGAGAAGGCTTTTATATTCGAGATTCATGAAGCAAAATTAAGCTAAACTCGCTGCAACTAATTCGGCGATATCCATGACTTTTACTGAGTCCTCTTTTTCTGCATTCTTTACTCCATCCGTCAACATAGTATTACAAAAAGGACAGGCAGCTGCAATAATATTTGCACCGGTTCCTATTGCTTCATTGCTGCGTTCGCTATTTATTCTTATTGTTCCTTTTTCCTCTTCTTTAAACATCTGTGCTCCGCCAGCGCCACAACAAAGTCCGTTTGTTTTACAACGCTTCATTTCTACAAGCTCCGCATCAAACACTTCCAGCACTTTTCGTGGCGCTTCATAAATATTATTTGCCCTGCCGAGATAACAGCTATCGTGATAAGTAATTTTCTTTCCTTTAAATGCGCCTCCGTCTTTCAGTTTTATTTTCCCTTCGTCAATTAGTTGTTGTAAAAAAACTGTATGATGAATGACATCATAATTCCCGCCTAATGCAGGATATTCATTTTTTAAAATATTAAAACAATGAGGACAAGCCGTTACAATTTTTTTTATTCCATAGTTATTCAATGTTTGGATATTCTGGTAGGCCATCATTTGAAACATGAATTCATTACCGGCTCTGCGTACCGGATCGCCATTACACATTTCTTCTTTACCTAGAATAGCATAGTTGATCTTTATTTTATCAAGTATGGTTACAAATGCTTTGGTGATCTTTTGTGCACGTTGATCGAAACTGCCAGAGCAACCTACCCAAAATAAAACTTCAGGTTGTTTGCCCTCTGCAAAAAGCTCAGCAAGTATTGGAACCTTCATAAATTATTATCCAAAAGTTTAAATGAATCACTAAAGCAAAGATGGTATAAACAGATAGATCGACAATAATACAATATTAAACAAATAAAAATTCTTCTCAGTATGGTAATGGATCTTAAAAATAATCCTAAAAACCGTTGCAAAAAAACAGATACTGGCATTCAATCTATATTTTTGCGAGCTATAAATGAGTGTAAAAAAGTTTTTTTCAAAGATCACTAATTGGGAATTGTGGCCATTCACTGTGCTCTATTTCCCGATCGGGTTTGTGTGGGCATGGTATTGTTTGCGTGCAAGGTCAATTTGGTTCTTCAGCTCATCAAATCCCACTCTTACATTTGGTGGCTTTGAAGGAGAGAGTAAAAAAGAAATGTATGACCAGTTGCCTCTGTCTTCGTTTCCAAGAACAATTTACATCCTTCACGATCTTTCTTTTGATGAAGTAAAGAAAAAGATAAGTGAAAATGGGTTCAGCTATCCATTTATTGTAAAGCCGGATGTAGGCATGAAAGGAATTCTTTTCAGAAGAATTGATAGCGACGACCAGTTAAGAAAATATCATGAAAGAATTCCAGTGGAATATATTGTACAAGAGTTGATCGACTTACCAGTAGAACTAAGTATTTTCTATTATCGTCACCCCACACAGCAAAAAGGAACCATCAGCGGATTGATACAAAAAGAATTGCTGGAAGTTTATGGCGATGGAAAATCAACATTATGGGAATTGATCCTGCAACATCCAAGGGCTAAATATCGGCTGGAGGAAATGAAGCACCGGCACGAACATCGGTTGGACAGAGTGTTGAAAAAAGATCAACACTTTTATCTTTCTTATGCGGGCAATCACAACCGTGGTGCAAGATTTATCGATCTTCATCATCTTGCTGATGAAAAATTACACAAGGTCTTTGATGACATTAGTCATTACACCGATAAATTTTATTATGGTCGCTATGATGTGAAATGTGTATCACTTGATGAACTGAAAGAAGGGAAAAATTATTCAATACTCGAATTCAATGGTTGTGGAGCAGAGCCCAATCATATATATGATGCAGGACTTAGCCTCTGGCAGGCATATCGGGAAATTCTAAAACACTGGAAAGTTTTGTTTGAAATAAGCAAGTACAATAATGAACATGGAACCCCCTACTGGACATTTAAAAAAGGCCGTGACTTTTTAAAACAAGCAAAGCGTCACTTTAAACGGCTTGAAGAATTTGATTAATGTCAAATCCCCGGTTTTAAAAAGTTATAATTTGTTAAACTTAAAATTTTTGAGATCAAAAGCAACGGTTTTTTACGAAAAACCGTTCTAACATAACGTAAAGGATAAATGACCTTATATGATTAAAAAAGTTTTTACCGCGATAGCCCTATTCTGTGTTGTTACTGCATTTGGTCAAAATTATACGCCAACAGATGCAGGTTCGAAAGTTCGGTTTGTTATAAAGAATTTTGGCATTAATACCGGAGGCACATTTGAAGGACTTGCTGGTAGTGTAGTATTCAATCCTGCAAATCTCGCCGGCGCCAGCTTTAACGTAAGTGTTGACGCAAAAACGGTAGATACCGACATGGAAGCAAGAGATAATCATTTAAGAAAAGAAGAGTACTTCGATGTAGAAAAATATCCAAAGCTCAGTTTTAGATCAACAAAGATCACGACGACAAATAAAGAAGGCTATCTCTTCATGTTTGGCGTTATTACCATAAAAAATATTTCAAAAGAAATTAGCTTTCCTTTTAAGCAGACAAGCAAAGACGGTGGAATTCTTTTCGAAGGAGAATTTAAGTTGAACCGCCTGGATTTTGGTGTAGGCGGCAAAAGTTTTTCAATGTCTGACGAGCTTAATGTAGAGCTTTCTATTTTTGCTAAGAAAAGCTAAATAGCTCCTTATTTCCTCGGTTTTTTTCAATCTACACACTTATTTATCTTACCTGTTAGTTTGTACATTCGCATCGTGCGATTAGCAAAAATTTTTCTTATCGGCATGCTCATTAGTTTCCTCGGTTCACTGCCGTTGGGAACATTGAATATTGCTTCTATGCAAATAAGTATCAGCGATGGAGTATTACAAGCCATGCTATTTTCAATAGGTTCATTAATTGCCGAAATGATCTATGTACGTCTTTCATTGGTAGCAATGGATTGGGTTCGCAAACGGGAGTTTCTTTTTAAACTACTTGAATGGATAACACTGTTGATCGTTTTAATCCTTGCCGGCTCCAGTTTTTACGCAGCAATGAGCCCAACAGTTAAAGAAAGTGTTGTGCTTAGCAGTACGCTTCCAAAAATTGTGCTCGGCTTTTTGATGAGCGCTGTTAGCCCGGCGCAAATCCCTTTTTGGTTTGGATGGAGCACGGTTCTTCTTACAAAAAAAATTTTATTGCCGGTAAACAATCATTATAATTTTTACATTGTTGGTATTGGATTTGGAACACTTCTGGGTAATTGCGTTTTTATTTTTGGTGGTCGTATCGTTGCGGGTAAAATACAAAACAGTCACCAGGTCATGAATTGGGTGATTGGAAGCATTTTTTTAGTAACGGCTATTATTCAAATTTGGAAAATGTCAAAGAAAAAAGATACAAAGTATAAAATGAACCATCCGGAAGAAGAGACACATGGATTGGAAAAAAATATGGAAGACCAGGTCGCGAATGAAAAACAAATGGAATAGTTTTTAAAAAATGTGAGGCAGTATTTGTAATGAAGAAATTTTTTCAAAAAGTTTTTAACTGGGAGTTATGGCCGTTTGATCTCATTTATGCACCGGTTGGTATTGTGTGGTTGTTTTATAGTATAAAAGCAAGATCGCTTTACTTCTTTACACCTTCCAATCCTACATTGATCTTTGGCGGCTTTGAAGCCGGCGGTAAAATGGAGATGTATCAGCAACTGCCAGATGGCTCTTATCCTAAAACGATCCTGGTCACACCATCTCAAACAATAGGTAACATAAAAAAAGAAATTAATGCAAATGGATTTGATTATCCTTTTGTAGCAAAACCTGATGAAGCTATGCAGGGCGTCCTATTTCGTGTGATTGAAACAGAAGAGGAATTGATAAAATATCACAATATCGTTGGCGTCAATTATATTATTCAAACGTTTATTGATCTCCCAATGGAGTTTAGTGTCTTTTATATTCGATATCCCGGGGAAACAAATGGGAAAGTAACTGGATTTATATTAAAAGATTATTTACATGTAACAGGTGATGGCAAAAAAACAGTAAAGCAGCTGGTAAATGAACATCCAAAAGCCATGCATCGTTTGACGGAAATGAAAAAGAAGCATGAAGCAAACTGGTCAAGCATTCCAAAAGACGGGGAAAACTATTACCTGAGTGTTGCAGGCAATCATAATCGTGGTGCGAAATTCATTAACCTGCATAAAGAGATCGATCAGCGTCTTCATGATGTGTTCGATCGCCTCAATAATAAATCAAAAAATTTTTTTTATGGTCGATACGACCTGAAATGTACTTCGCTCGAAGATCTGAAAAATGGAAAGAATATTATTATCATTGAATATAATGGAGCCGGCGCAGAACCAAATCATATTTATGATTGCGGTATGAGTTATGGAAAAGCATTAAAAGTAATCGCTGCACATTGGCGTGACATGTATCGTATCGGTAAAATAAATAATAAAAACGGGGTGCCTTATTGGGGTTTCAGAAAAAGCTATCGCTTTTTGCAGCAGTTTAAAAAAGATTTTAAAGAATTACGAAAAAGAGATCTTGAGTTAAGCTTTTAATAAGTAAAGTATTCCTGTATTTTATGATCGAGCTACTAAAAGTTTTTTTTATTGGTTTCCTGATAAGCTTCCTGGGGCAATTGCCGCTCGGCAATATGAATCTCACCGCCACTCAACTAAGTGTACAGGAAAATTTACGCAACGCATGGAAATATGGATTGGGAATTGTTTTGGTTGAAATTATCTATCTGCGACTTGCATTAACGGGAATGGATTGGGTAGTGGAACACAAACAACTATTCAGGATCATGGGTTGGCTTACTGTTATTTTATTTGTTGCATTAGGGGTTTTAGCTTTTGTAATGGCCCGTAAACAAACAAGTGCGAAGAAAGGATTGTTGCTAAATAATAAAATGAATCGGTTTTTATTAGGAATGGTAGTAAGTGGGATAAACCCGGCGCAAATTCCTTTTTGGTTCTTATGGAGCACTCAATTATTGAATAGTAAAGTATTGTCGCCAACAAATGCACAGTTTAATTTGTTTACAGCAGGAGCGGGGCTTGGCTCTTTAGCAGGACTTGCACTTTATATACATGGCGGCAAGTGGCTCATAACGAAATTAAAAACGAGCAATAGGGGACTGAATATCTTTATGGGAATTGTTTTCATTTTAGCCGGTCTTTTTCAATTATATAATATGCTGTTCAAAAAGAATGCATAACCTTGTAAATAAAAATTATAATTATGGCACTTAAAGATGCACTTATTGCTGAGTTGAAACACGAATCATCCATGACAAAAAAAATGTTGGAAAAAGTTCCAATGGATAAAAAAGACTGGAAACCGCATGAAAGATCAATGACGCTCGGCCACCTGGCAACGCATGTAGCTGATACCCCGCATTGGGCTTCTACTATAATTCATATCCATGATTTCGATTTTATGAAAGATTATAAAATGAATCCCGATGCAAATACACAAGAAGAGCTGATTGCGACTTTTCAACTGCATCTTGATAAAGCTATCGCAGACCTGAATAATATGTCTGATGAAGATTTTGATAAACCATGGACAGTAAGAAGAGGCGAGCAGGTAATGTTCAGCTTACCTAAGAAAGTGTCTATGCGGGGCTGGGCTTTCAATCACTTGGTTCATCATCGTGGACAGTTATCAGTTTACCTGCGCTTGCTTGATGTACCCGTTCCGGGAATGTATGGGCCGAGTGCAGATGAAAAGATGTAATATTAGTATCACAAAAAGAAATTATGGCCACACCGCAGCTCAGCCGGACTCTTGGATTAAGGCTTGTTATTGTTTTTGTAATTGCAAACATCATCGGTTCCGGAGTTTATAAAAAAGTGGCGCCGATGTCTGCAACCCTACATTCTTCAGGATGGGTATTGATTGCATGGGTGGTGGCAGGTATAGTTAGCTTATTTGGCGCATTGAGTTATGCTGAAGTGGCCGGTTTGCTGGCTGATACAGGAGGAGATTATTCGTATTACAAAAAGATCTACAATAAATTCTTTGCATTTCAATTTGGCTGGTCAACTTTTACCATAATGCAAACCGCTGCAATCTCGTCGCTGGCATATGTGTTTGCAGAATCATTACACAGCATTGTTCATTTCCCGCCAATGCTTGCTTCTTATTCAGATGTAAATATTGCAGGATTGTTTTATCCTTTTAAGGATTTTGAAGTAAAATTCACAGCTATAGTACTGATCCTTTTACTTACCTGGTTCAATACAAAAGGATTGAAAACGGGTGCATGGTTGGGAACTGCGATCTTATTACTTGTCTTTGTCGGATTATTTATAATTATTGTGTTTGGCTTTGCAAGTAAAGAATCGGATATCAGTCGTGCATTTATTATGGAAACATCCAAGAATCAACCAGTCACATTTAGTGCAATGTTTACAGCAATGCTCGCTGCATTCTGGGCTTACCAGGGTTGGGCTTCTGTTGGATTTATCGGGGGTGAAGCGAAAGATGCGAATAAAAATATTCCGAGAGGAATTGCCATCGGGGTATTTATTGTGATCCTGGTATACCTGTCTGTAAATACAGCTTACTTGTCATTATTGCCAATAGAAAAACTGGAGGAGATCAAAGCAAACAATGGAATAGCGGCTATTGAGGCAGTAAAAATGTTTTGGGGAAGAAGTGGCGAGTTGTTTATAGCGTTGCTAATAGTCATTACTACCTTAGGTTGTTGTCATGTGACCATCATTACAAGTTGCCGTGTGTATTATGCAATGGCAAAAGAAAAATTGTTTTTCATAAAGGCAGGCCAGTTAAATAAACACGCAGTGCCGGGAAATTCGTTGTTGTATCAATGCGTATGGGCTTGCATCCTCGTACTCTCCGGAACCTTTGATCAGCTAACTGACATGATCATCTTTGCAATATTTATTTTTTACGGTGCTACTGCGTTAGGCGTTTTTATTCTGAGAAAAAGAATGCCCGATGCGCCACGACCTTACAAGGTTTGGGGCTATCCGGTTGTACCTGCCATTGTCATTCTTATTTCTGTGGCCTTATTTGTCAACACAATTATTAAACAACCAAGAGAGGCATCGATAGGCTTAGTGCTAATGCTGATCGGTGTACCGATGTGGTATTGGTTCACTAGAAAAGAGAGAAGTCGGGAGTCAGAATTAAAGTAGCCTGCAATTTTTTATTTTAAAATCTATAACCAGCAGAAAGACCTGGAATAATTCTTCCACCTTCATCCTGATCTCTTGTATTATGTTCTTTGGTAACTTTTATTTGGTAGCCGTAACCAACTGATGGGGTTGTGAAAAAATGATCGCCAAAAAGAAAATGCCAACCTACCTCACCAATTGGTGTAAACATTAAACTTCCAAGATTTGTTTTCCCTTCAAAATTTTCGAATGCAAATAATGCTCTTAAACCGATAAATCCATCGCTGCCACTGATATTGTCTCCAAAGCTTTTTCTGAAACCCGCCCACATCCCATAACCTTTAAAGCCACCATAAGAATCTCTTGCTGAAAAATGATACGTGATACCGATACTGAAAGTGGTTTTGTTATTGAAGCGTTCATAATGAATTCCGGCAATATTGCTTTTATATCCTTTGCCAATGGGCATCATGTAGTCAGCACCTAATTCTGATGGATTTTGTGCTACAGAGGTTAACGATAGGGCTGAGATCAGGAGGAATAGAAACAGGTTTTTCATGGTTCTAAAACGTTTCTATTGCTGAATTATTTTCTAATTAATCAACGATAAAAAGCTTACAGCCATTTTTTGTCGATGTACGGTGTGCCTCACAATCATCGCCAACAAAATAAGTCATGCCTGCAGTGAGTTTCATGATGCGACCATCATCCAATTCAGTGTCCATTTCTCCTTCAGTACAAAGAATGATATGACCTTTCTTACACCAATGATCGGCTTTATAACCTGCGGAATATTCTACTTTTCTTACACGTATTTCACCCATCATAAAAACCTGCCAATAAGCAAGCCCGGTTTCACCTCTATGTTCTTCTTTGAAAATTGTTGACCAGTCAAGAGTTTGGAAAGGAAAGGAGGATAATAGCATAATAAATTTTTAATGTGCACTTATAGTTTCTACTTCCGGGATACCAGATAAATGTAACTCAATATGCTTATGTTTTGCTTTTGTTTTGAACTCATTTATTATTTCTGATACATCGTAATCAATATAAACGCTATGTGCCCCTTCAATATGCACAACTGAATAATTAGGAATTTTTTCTAATTGATCTTTGATCCTTTTTTTATTGATAAAGCTTACGTTGATCGCCAGGTTAAAGTAATAATGCGTGATATGTCCTTCTGTTTTTGTTTCAAGCGTATAACCTGCTTTGTATGTATTCTTAAAAATAAAATAACAGGAGTATGCAATGCCGATACCAACCCCAACCAGCAGATCGGTGAATAACATAGCAAAAATAGTTACAATAAAAGGTAGGAACTGTTCCCGGCCCAATTTATAAACCGCAGCGATCATGCGTGGCTTTGCAAGGTTATAACCTGTGCGGATCAGAATAACAGCCAACACACAATAAGGGATCAAATTCAGCATAGAAGCAGCGAAAAACACAAGAACCAGTAACCAGATACCATGAAAAATGGCAGAAAGTTTTGTTCTTGCATCGGCTTCTGCATTGGCAGAGCTTCTTACAATAACTGCTGTTATTGGTAACCCTCCCAGGAGGCCACTTAAGATATTTCCGGTTCCCTGGGCAACAAGCTCACGGTTTTGCGGAGTGATCCGGTTATAAAGATCAATTTTATCAATAGCTTCAACGCTTAGCAAGGTTTCAAGTGTAGCAACAATGCAAATGATAACTGCATTCTTTATAATGTCAGTATTGCTGAAAATTGAACGGTAGTCTGGAAGTTTTATATCAGAAAATAAATTCGAAGGAAGATTGACAAATTGTTGTGGCTTTAATGCCAATGATGGAATAAATTGTTGAAATAAAAATGCCAGCAAAGTTCCGAATACTACAACAAGAAATGAAGTAGGAATAAACGGAACCCTCTTAGCCATGGTTTTCTTCCATGCTATCAATACACCAAGCGAAGCAATGGCAATTACAATAGCGCCTTTTGAAGAATGATAATAAATATTCTTTGCATGACTGAATGCATTTTTTAATGTAATAATATTAAACAATTCTTTTGTCCAGAAGGATGCTTCATCATAACCAAGCATCAATGGAATTTGTTTTGCTATAAGGATGATGCCAATGCCTGCCAGCATGCCTTTAATGACAGCTGAAGGAATAAAATGTGTAAAGCCACCGAGCTTGAAAACACCCAGCAATAATTGAATAACACCTGCAACTGCAACCGAAAGAAAAAATATTTGAAGACTGCCAAGTTCTGTAATGGCGCCTGCGGAAATAGCTGTAAGACCAGCAGCCGGCCCGCTAACACTTAAATGTGATTTGCTGATAAGCCCAACAACAATACCACCGATAATGCCGGATATTAAACCAGAATAGAGTGGGGCACCTGATGCTAAAGAAATACCGAGACAAAGAGGCAAGGCAACAAAGAAGACAGTGATGCTTGCTTTGAAATCATGTTTAAGAAATGACAAAAAATAGTACCGTGCTTGCCGTTTAATAAGATCCATTACCTGCTATTATGTTCAAAGAGTTGCAGGGCGCAATGTAATTAAATTATATTTTATTTTTTATGATTGTAAGCCACGGCTGCCATTATTGTTTTTCATACTTGTCTTCCTGGAATATTTTTCCTCATCTTTTTAAGAATTTATTTAT
>Ga0193697_1000791_pt1 | contig 10462 bp, 3 predicted proteins | sample L3m2metaG_FD_145073 | JGI IMG/M metagenome (GOLD analysis project Ga0193697, IMG submission 145073) | Soil microbial communities from a riparian zone of the East river system, Colorado, United States - L3m2 | ecosystem: Environmental > Terrestrial > Soil > Riparian zone | place: USA: East River... | reverse complement strand
AAGTTCCAGCTGGCGAGCACCGCGACGCGCACGAAGGTGTTCGCCGGCGGCAGCGTGTTGCCGCGGATGCGCGACTGCTGCCCTTCGAGCGAGACGACGAGCGCGCTGTTCTGCGCGCCGGTCTTCGGCAGGCGGTTGCCGATGACGACGGAGAAGTAGCCGTCGGCGACGAGCCCGAGGATCTCCTTGCCGTCGGTGTTCACCTGGCGCGCATGCGCGAGGAACGAGAGGTCGGCGATCGACGGCGTGACTCCGTTGAAGACCGCCGACGGAATGTCGATGGCCAGCAGCGGCTGCGCGAGCTCCGCGGGGGTGAATTGCGATTTGTCGATGACCGGCCCGAGGACGTTCGATTGCGCCGGTGAGAGCAGATCGTTCAGCGTCATCTGCTGGATCGTGATCGGCGTGCTGCCCGACATCAGCTCGTCCGGATAGAGCGTGAGGAGCGCGAGCCACGGCGTGGTGACGGTGTCGCCGCTCGCGGCGCTGCCGTCGATGGTGCGCGACCACGGCAGCGTCGGCAGCCGGAAGACGACGTGCGGAAGACTCTCCTCGTATTGACCGGTCAGATTCGCCGGCGGGTAGACCTGCTGCACGTCGTTCGGCTGCAGGCGGAAACGCGGGCCGTCGACCTGGAACGGCGTGGTGAGGTCGTACTTTTTTTCCTCGACTTTCAGCGTCACGACCTGCTCGGTGACGAGTCGATAGAGGCGACGAGGGGCGGGAGGATGGCCTGGTAGAACTCGATCTCTCCCTGCGCCAGCACCTGGCCGCAGCCGACGGAGATGTCCTGAGAGGTCGCTTGCGGCTCGATCATCGGGCTGCCTCCTGCACGGCGATGGTGGAAAGGAGCGCGGACGTCCTCGTCCGCAGCGGGCGGGCGTCTCGCCCGGCCGCCGATGGGTCGCTCCCCGAGAGGTCGCCGGCCGAGACGGCCGACGACTGCGGGCGGGACGCCCGCGCTCCTTTAGCGATCATCGGGCTGCCTCCTGCACGGCGATGGTGACGGCGGATGCGGCGTTGTTGCGGATGGCGATCGGTGATGCGACGGCGTGCGGCCGCGCGTCGCGCCACCAGGCGATCGATTCCGTCGCCCGCTTCGCCGTCCCCCACCCGCCCTGCAGTTCGAGCTGCGTCTCGACGAGCACCGCGACCTTCTCCGCGCCGGCGGGGGCGTCGAAGAAGAGGAGGACGCCGCCGTTCGCGGGTTCGATGCGCGTTGGTGTGGCGTCGTCGCCGTAGTGCGGTTCCCACGGATCGTCGGTCGCGGCGAGACGGACGCGGATTCCAGTGGACATGCTGGACACGGCGACGATTACGGTCGGCACCGCGGGAAGGATCGTCTCGATCCATCCGAAGCGCGCGCCGCTCCGATCGCGGACGCGGTTCTCATCGACGACGCGCGCCGCTTCGAAGAGACCGCGCGGGACGATGCGGCCGCGCTCGCGGCGGATCGGCGTGGCCTGCGGACGGACGATGCAGTCGTCGCCGAGGAACGTGTAGCGGCCGACGCGCGCGAGGAGCGTGTCGCGTTGCCAGCCCGCGAGGACCGAGGTGCCGGCGATGTCGCCCACGCTCTGCAGCGCGGCCTTCGCCGTGCCTTCGGGAAGCTCGATGTTCGTGTTCGCGGGGAGAACGATGTCGTACAGCACTTCGTCGTGACGATTGAGGGCGATGAGGCGCACCGGCATGTCGCCGTCGTTGTTCGCCGAAGTGGGGAAGTTCTGGGGATTCTTGATGGAGAGGACAGCGATGCTGCCTTCATTCATGGTCAATGGAAGCTGCTTCCCACCTTCCACCCACTTGGCCTGAATGCGCGGCGAGGCGAGCGTCAACGGCAGCGCTTCGCCCGTCGCGACGTTCCGCCGCGACCTGCTGCGATATCTGCGCGTCGTGCCGAGGAGCCGCACTTCGGCGGGCTGCGGGGCGGGCGGCGTGGGGGCGGCCTTCAAGCGGCGCGTGAACGTGAACGCGTTGTTCAAAGACGGCGCGAGATCGGCGCCGATCTGTGCGAGCGTCGGCGCGGCCTGGTAGATGTCGGTTGCGTAGAAGGCGATGACGCTGAGGTTCGGATCGGTGAGCGCGGCGACGTTGTGGTCGCGCAGCGCCTGCAGCACCGCATTGCGCATGGTCACGACTTCGGAGGCCATGATCGTGCTCATCAGGACCGCAAAACGCCCGTTCTGCGAGAGGTTCGGCGGTGCGGTCCAGACCGGCGACTGCGGGTAGTTGATCGGCGGGAACTCGACGAACGAGAACGCTTCGTCGAGCGGAATCGGACCGATCGCGTCGTGGCAGCGGAGCGTCGAGCCGGTGATCTGCACGCCGACGTTCGTCCCGGTCACCAGCGAGTCTTCCTCGTCCGGCGGCGTCGCGGTATTCAGCGCGTCCTGCGACCAGAGCGCCGCGGTCGAATCGCGTTTCACGACGGCGACGGTCGCCTGGTGCGCGGCCAGATCGACGTCGATCCAGCGCTGCGACGGGACGTCGAACTCCTGCATCGTGACGGTCAGCGGCGTGGCAATCGACGTCACTTCCATCGGCCGTACACCGATCGGTGGACCGGCCGGCAGGTTGGTGCCGGACGATGTCACGGTCATCTGTGTTGACGGGACGAAGGTCTGAACGGTGAAGCTCCAGCTCGACGGATCGATGATCCAGCCGTTCGGTCCCTGCTGGTTGATCAGGCCGAGCTCCGCGCTCGCCTTCAGCACGTCGCCCGGCGGGTTGTCGACGACTAACGCGTTCGGAATGGGACTGGTGTTCGGCGGAAGGAAACTGATCGCGAACTCGTCCCACGTGGCGATCGGCTCGCGCTGCAGGTCGGGGTTCTGGTCGCCGATCGGGATGGTGAAGGAGATGACGTACCAGTCGATGCGCGCGCGGCCGGCGGTGCTCGGGCCCCACAGCTCGAGCAGTGCGCCGAGCGAGGCGGTGAGCGTGATGCCGACGCCGGCGATCTCCGCCTTGAACTCCACGCCGATGGAGATGTGGACGTCGATCTCGTAATAGAACGGCTTCCACTGGATGAGGAAGTTCGCCGCGGCGTCGAGCCACGCGCGGATCGGTCCCATCTCGAATGTGACGCTGAGGAACCCGCCCGCCATGAAGGCGGCGGGCGTGAGCGCGAAGTAGGCGCCGCCCGCGATTCCCAACGTCGCGAACGAGAGGTCCATCGGCCAGACGAAGCCGAGGCGCGGGACGTCGGGATAGATGTCGGGCTTTTCGTACGAGGGGTGATAGCCGCCGAGCGTGACGACGAAGTTGCCGGCGTTCGGCCCTGAGTACCAGAACATCATGGCGAAGCCGCCGGTGAGCTTGCACTCCGGCGCGAGGATGTACGAGTTCGGCGTGAGCTGCGCGCGCACCGACACCAACCCCTCGGACGGCTTGAACGCGGCGACGATGCCGAGCTCGATGTACGCGATCGTCTCCGGCGTCTTCGGCGGCAGCGACGCCGACATCACGCCGACGACGTCGATCTCGAACTCGCGTCCGAACTTCAGGAAGAGGAGCGCGAAGGTCGACAGCAGCTCGTACGTGGTGAAGCGCACGCCGCCGCCGACCCAGTACTGGCCGATCACCGCGGGGACGACGTCGCCGAGCTTCTGCAGCGCCGCGGTCGGATTCGCTTTGCCGTCCGGACCCTTGGGGAAGAAGTTTGGATCGATCGCGCCGGCCACCAGTGGGAACGATCCGATGTCGCCCGGGCCGGGGATGACGAGGTCGCGGTTGTAGCCGAAACCCGCGGCGAGTCCGACGACGAAGAATTCGGGGATGCCGCCGAGCGGGACGTTGAGATTCACGAAGACGAAGAGCGAGGTCTGGCCGTCGACGACGCCGTATGAGCCGAGCGCATCGAGGCCGAACGTCGAGGCGCGGATCAGCGCGGCGCCGTCGTAGCGCAGCGGCGTGTCCTGCTTGAAGAACGCGCCGGAGATGGAGACCGGTCCGCCCTTGAACGAGACGTCGAGTCCCTGCAGGTCGAGCTCGTACTGCGAGTAGTCGGTCGGGTTCTTGACGTTGAAGGAGACGCCGAGCTTCTTCAGGCCGACGAAGAGTCCGGCCAGGCTCACGCTGCCGGAGAAGAGGACGCCGAGGTGCGTGTTCGCCTGCACCCACGACGCGCCGATCGCGTCGACGGAGAGCGGGCCGAAGCTTCGCTGCACCTGGATCCAGAGCTCGGTCGCGCTCGCCGAGTTGTCGTCGTAGAAGCTGATGAGCGGGAAATCGGCGCCTTTGACGTACGCGGCGAGCGCGGAGAACGCTGGATTCGCGGGCGGGTTGTTGCGCGTCTCGTCGGGACTCCCTCCCGGTGTGCCGGAGTTGAGGAGGTTCTGCGCGACCGGATTCGCCTTCCCGCCGGTGACGGCGGTGTTCGGCGCGAGCGAGATGGCGATGTCGTCGAGCGCGACGGCGCCACCCCAGTTCGACGGCGCGGTGCTGGTGGCGAAGTCGAACAGGAGCAGGCCGCGCGGCTTCACCGCGCCGAGTGTGAAGCGGCTCAATTCGACGAGCGGCTTCTGCTGCACGCCGACGAAGTCGACGCCGACGTTGACCACCTGCACTTTCGTTTTCGTGAAGTCGGGCGTGGTGGTGATGGGGATGAAGATGCCGACGCCGGGATCGAGTCCGGCAGGTCCGCCGGCGGCTTCGATCCACTGCGTGTCGGTCGCGCCGAGCTGGAAGACGAAGTTCGGCGCGGCGCTGAGCTTGAGGTTGCGCGCCGCGACGCGTACGCCGAGGTCGTCGCCGCCCGGCGTGCTCGGTCCGACGACGATGCTGCCGTCCTTGCCGTCGGTGCCGAAGGTGACGACGGTGAACTGCGCGCTGAGCAGCGCCTTGAGGAAGTTGACGAGGAAGTCGGAGACGGTGAGCGCGCTGAGCTCGTCGAAGCTGCGCAGGGCGTACTTCGTTCCTTCGAGCTTGATGAGGCCCGCCTTGTCGAGGACCGTGCCGGGCGTCGTGGTGAAGAGCTGCATGTTGAGCCACGACGCGACGCTCTCGAGATTGAGCACGACGAGCGAGGCGTAGCGCGGCACCGCCTGCGTGAGAACCGCGAAGAGCCAGTCGGTGATCGCGGTGGACGAGGTACCGAAAAAGGTCGGCAGGAGCTCGCGATAGAGATCGCTGTGCGTCCCCGGCTTGCCCATCAGGTCGAGCGCCAGGACGAAGCCTTTCGCCGCGTCGTAGTTGAGCGTGAGCGTCGGCGCGCGGTCTTCCCCTTCGATCGGCGTCGACATGGCGATGCCGAAGTTGAAGACCGGCGGCTGGTTGAGCGGGACGCCGGTGCTCGGATCGAACGGTACGCCGAGGCCGGTGCGATCGATGGCGATCTGCAGCATCGCGATCTGCGGCAGCTCGAGGCCGACCCAGACTCCGACGAGAGTGCCGTTCGAGCCGACATAGAGAGTGACCGGCAGCGACTCCGACGGCGTGTAGCTGATGAGCCCACCCTGCGATTTCACCGTGATGTTTGCAGCGGAGAGGAGCGCGACGATCGCGCTCGCGGTGTTGTCCGCGTTCGCGTTGGAGAGACGTCCGGCGAGCCAGTCGAGCGCGACTTTCTGCAGCTGCGGCGCGTCGTGGACGCTCGCCATCGCATTGAGCAGCGACTGCACGTCGAGGTTCGTCGCGGCGGTGGACAGTGCGTCGGCGAATTGCTGTGCGCCGATCTGGCGCAGTCCTTCGAGCAGCGTCGACGCGAGCTGCGGCAGCAGCGTCTGCACCGCGATCGACGCCGCTTCCTGCACGAGCGTCTGCCAGCCGGGGAAGGGGACGAGCTGCAGCGTCATGTCACCCGACGCGGCGCCGAGCGAGAGCAGGAAGCCGTGGTCGTAGCCGGTGGTAACGGCGAGCTTGCTGGAGAGTCCCGGGATCGTGGCGGATGCGGTGATCGACGCGTCGAAGCCGGGCTGGAAATCGGGAGCGAGCGAGAGTCCGAACGAGAAGGTCTCGATCGTCGCCTGGTCGCGGGAGATGTTGAGCGGTGCGGCGAGGCGCGGGCGGATCGTGAACTGCGTCGCGGTCGTGTCGGCGGTCAGATCGACGGCCATGCTGTACGGCAGTCCGACGACGCTGAAGCCGTTGGTGATCTGCTGCGTGCCGACGCCGAGGCTCGGGAAGGTGACGACCGGAACCTCGAGCAGCACGTCGCGGATGCGGCCGATGTTGAGCTGACCGTTTTCTCCGAGCACCGCGCCGGAGAGGAGCCATGCCGCGGGATCGTCGAAGAGTCCGAGGAGCGACTTCGTGTGCCAGACGTTGCTCGTGTCTTTGCTCGCGATGCCGAGCGCGTTGAAGACGACCTGCACCAGCGGGTACGGCTGCAGCAGCAGCGGATCGACGACCTGCTGCACGAAGACGTTGAGCGCGTAGAACGGCGCGACGGTCGCGAGGTTGTTCACGAACTTCGTCGAGTCGAACGGCCAGAAATAGAGATCGGGCGGCGCCGGCATCGCGCCGTCGCCCCACTGCATCGCCAGCGTGAACTTCGTCGAGAGAGTGGCGATGTCGATGGTGAGCTCGGGGACGAGCGCGAAGCGCGTCTGCGGATTGAGCAACTGCAGACGCAGCGCGAGCGTCCGGATGCGCGGCGTGAAGGTGAGCGACGCCGATCCCGAGGTATCGAGCAATCCCGCAATCACGCTCTTTCCCTCGGGGATGGAAAGCGTGACCACCGGCCCCGCGAGGATGTCGACCGTGAACGGGCCGAACGAAACCGGCTCGACGATCTGCACGAGGTCCGACACGAGCGCGGAGAGCCGCGCTTCGTCGGCGATCAACGCCTCGAACTGGCCGGTGAGGTACTGCACCGGATGCGAGAAGAGCTGGGCGAAGTTCGTCGGGATCGGGACCCAGCCATGCGCCTCGTCCTGCAGCACACCGAAGGCATTGAGGATCTCCAGCACGCTCTTCGGAATCGCCGGCGGCGTGACGCCGGTCGCTTTCTTCAGCAGCGAGACGAGATCGGTGAGCGACGAGGCGAAGCCGAGCGGATCGGAGAGGAACGCGAGCCAGCCCTGAGGGTTGATGCCGCGCGGATCGGCGGGCGTTGCCGCCGGAATGGCGAAGCCGATCTGCGCGAGGAGGCGATAGACGGTCTCGAACGCCTCGTCGCCGATCGAGGCGGTGATCACGCGCTGCAGTGCGACGTTGAGCGATTGCTGCAACGCCTGCACGAGATCGGTCGGCGCGAGCGTCGTCGCAACGTTGATCGAGGGAAACGTTCCCTGGCTCGGGATCGTCGCGTCGAGCAGCTCGAAGAGCGGCGTGACCGTGAAAGCTGTCCCCCCACCGGAGACCGACAGTCCGATCACCGCCGCGCCGATGCTGAACGTGTCGCCTGGGATCAGCTTCCCGGTGGTCGACATCAGCGTCGTCGTGAGCACCGCGCCGGGGACGCCGGCCACCGGCACGAGCGCGCCGGTGACGAGCGAGCCGTTGACCAGCGGCATGAAGACCCGCGTGACGGCCTGCAGGTTCTGCGGAAGTGGGTAGGTGAGGCTGTGGTCGATGCCGACGCCGACGGTGCCGGCGGTGGAGTCGAACCAGACGGCGAGGCCGACTCCCGAGGCGAGATTCAGCGGAACGTGGAACGGATCGTCGAGCGTGCCGCTGCCGGGGACTGCCGGCGCGTTCGCGTCGCTCGACGCGACATGCGCGAACAGCTGCAGCATCGCGCGCGCCTTGTCGGCGCTGGTGAAGAAGCCGTTGATCTGCGTGCGCAAGGCGCCGAGCGGATCGCTGAAGCTGGTGAGCGAGAGCACCGGCGCATCGGTCGGCCAGGTGATCCCCGGCGGCATGAAGCTGCCGAGATTCGGAAGCAGTCCGAGGATGCCGTTGAGCGCGAGTCCGCTGCGCGTGCCGGTGTTGTAGACGCCGATGCCGATGAGGCCCGTGAGGATCTTCCCGAACGTCTGCGCCTGCTGCGTGACGAGCTGCTCCAGACCTTCGGTGTCGGTGAAGACCATGTCCTCGCCGACCGGCAGCTCGGTGCCGTTGACCACGAGCGACGGCGCGCCCGCGTGCATCGACCAGGTCCAGTCGCTGTACGGACTCCAGTAGACTGAGAGCCCGCTCGCCGCGACTTTGATCGACGCGCCGGCGACGGTCGGCGAGGTGAATCCTTTCGGCAGATTCACCGTGAGGCCGATGCCGGGGAAGATCGTCGCGGCCTGCGGCAGCACGCTGCCGCTGAGATCGAGGTCGAGCGAAAGCGCGTCGACGTGGACGTCGAGGTCGACCTCGAACGTCTCCGAGAAATTCAGTTTCGGCGAGAAGGCGAAGCCGACGACGAGGCGCTGCAATGTCGTGTCGGGGATCGGCTCGAAGAACGCCTGCAGCGATGCAGGGAGATCGGCCGTTGCGTTGAGCGATGCGCGCCACGGATCATCGGGCGTGCCGTTGCCGGTCACGCTGATCGTTGGTGCGGACGTGGCCTGCTGCAGCAGCAGCGCGCCCTGTCGCACCATGTAGAAGAACGGTGTCTTGCCGCCGACCTGGATGCTGCCGTTGAGGAGCTTGCCCCAGTAGCCGACGATCGCGCCGACGGGATCCTGGATCGACGTCGCGATCTGCGATGCGCTGAGCGGCGGCGCGAGCGATGCGGGCCATTCGATGCCCGCATCGCCGGTGCCGGGAGGAACGATGCCGATGAGCGCCGCGAGCGAATAGCCGGCCGTCGTCTGATCGTCCGCGATGCCGAAGAGCTGCTTCAGCGCGGCATCAATCAACGAGTACAACTCGCTCAGCGCGGTGTTGACGACGTCGCCCGGCTGCGTCAGGTCGAGCGACGCGTAGCTGCCGGTCGGCGTGACGAGGTTCTCGAACGTGAAGCGCGGGATGACCTGCAGCTTCCCGGTTGCGGTGCCGATCTTCACGCCGGCGCAGAGCGCGCCGAAGGTGTAGGTCTGTCCGGCGACGGTGCCGGTGAAGAGCGGATCGTCGACGCCGCCGGTCTCTCCCTTCCCAACGAGGCAGATGCCGCTGTCGAAGGTGAGGCTGGTCGGATCGGCCGAGACGCCGGTCGTCGAGATCGTGAACTGCGCGAGCTCGAGACTCGCGGCGATGCGCACCGCGGCGCTCGAGTTGCCGAGGGCCACCTTCGCGCCGCTGAAGTTCAGGCCGGGATAGAACGTGCGCGCGCCGTCGGCGTTGACCGTCGTCGCGCCGGTGAAGGCGAGCGTGCCGAGCGAGGTCTCGACGATCGTGACGGCGTACGGTTGCTCGCGCGTCCCCGCGCCGGTGATCAACGGAGTGGGGAAGCCTTCGAGCGCCTGGATCGATGCGAGCCACGCTTCGAAGACGTCGGGTGTCGCGAGCAGTGTGTTGAACCAGTCGCGGAACGGGCGGGTGAGATCGCCTTCCTGGTAGGCCTGCGCGAGGAGGTCCCAGCGCATTGCCGGAATGGTCACGCCGGGGAAGACCGCCGCGACGCTGTCGGCGAGTTGCGGCGAGAGGCCGAGCACCGGGAGGAGCGACGCGAGCGTCTTCTCGCTGCCGCTGCCGAGCGCTTTCGACAGTGCGCCGAGGACGAGCGAGGAGATCGCGCTGAGGAGCTGCTCGCCGGTGAGTTGTTCGAGATCGGCGAGCGAGCGATCGACCGGCTCGCTGTCGGTTGGCAGCTTCAACTGCAGGACGACGATCGAGAGATCGGGATTCGGTTCGGGGAAGAGGCTGAGATTTCCGCTCAGCTTCACGCCGGTGAAGGAGAAGCCGAATTGATTGATGATCGGCGTCTTGCCGGCGACTTCGACGCCGACGCTGAGCGGCGCGGTCGCCTGGCCGAGGATGACGGAGATCCCGTCGCTGCCGATGCTGAGCAGCGGCACCACGCCGAACGCGGTGACGGAGATGTCGTCGGCGAGCGGCCACGAGTACGTCGTGCCGATGCCGAAGACGGTCGGGCCTTCATCGTCGCGCGTCGTCAGATAGAGGCCGGTCGGAACGCCGGTCTCCGGGTTCTGGATCGGATACCAGGTGCCGAGCATCCCCGGCTCTTTGACCGGGATGCCGACCGCCTTGCCGCCCACGCTGCCGAGGAGTTGGCCGATGAGCTCACCGAGCCCTTCGCCGTTGGCCTGCAGCGCGTCGCCGGTTTTCCCGACCGGATCGGTGAACCAGTCGGCGTTCAGCTCGTACGAATCGGGCGTGGCGGAGGGGACGAAGAGCCCGACCGCCAGCGCGAGCTGCACCACCTGCGAGTCCATCCCCGCGGTGATCACGATGGGAGAAGGGGGAGCATCCCCAAACTCTTCGCGAGAGAAAGCGACCGGGTTCGTCATCCGACTCGGCTCCCCGTTGCGTAGGGTTACGTTGACTGCGTTGCGGTTATGACCGTTGCTGGACCGTGATCGTCGAAGGACGTCCGTTGCTGCCCGGCGTCCCCATTGCCCCCGCGGCTCCCGGCGCGCCGGACGGTTGTCCGCGGCCCCCCGCTCCACCCGGCCCGCCCACCCCA
>Ga0193697_1000789_pt1 | contig 10482 bp, 11 predicted proteins | sample L3m2metaG_FD_145073 | JGI IMG/M metagenome (GOLD analysis project Ga0193697, IMG submission 145073) | Soil microbial communities from a riparian zone of the East river system, Colorado, United States - L3m2 | ecosystem: Environmental > Terrestrial > Soil > Riparian zone | place: USA: East River... | reverse complement strand
TGGGTTGATGTCTTGACCTGAACGCCCGATGCCTCTCCGATATCCCCTTGCTGACTGCGGTTGATTCTCCTCTCCATGAGAGGCAAACATATGCTCCTACGCAGACGGAAAGTTCCTTGGCGGAAGCTATCCCGCCGTGACGCCGAGCCGGGCGGCCATCTGCTCGTTGAAGGCGGTCAGGGCCGACATCGGGCGCATGAAGACGGTCAGCTCCCTGACCAGGCCCTGCTCGTCGAGCTCGAGGAAGTCGATCCCCTCCAGCTCGCGGTCGCCGACGCGGGCCTTGAAGCGCAGCACGACGGTGTCGCCTTCGACGAGCTCGTCGGTGTAGCGGAAGTCCTCGAGAGTGGCGGCGACGTGGGTGAGGACCTGCGTCACGACCTCGCGGCCCTCGAAGCCGCGGAAGAGGATCGGGCTGTGCAGGACGACGTCCTCGCGCAAGGTCGCCGTCGCGGCGTCCAGATCCTTTGCCTCGACGGCGAGGCGGAACGGGTGCGGGGCGGCCATCGCCCAGACTCTACTCCCGCCCCGCTCAGCGCGGCTCGAGCACGAAGAGGGCGATGTCGCGGTCGGTGCGGGCCTCGTATTCGTCGAAGCCCGAGTACTGCTCGTTGTGCTTGCGCCAGAGGTCCGCCCGCTCCTCGCCGTCGGCGACCCGCGCCCGCACCGGGCGCCGCTCGCGGCCGACCTCGACCTCTGCCTCGGCGTTCGCCTTCAGGTTGAGCGACCAGGCCGGGGTGCGGTTGTGGCCCGCGTTGGAGCCGATCACGACGAGGTTCTCGCCGTCGGCGAGGTAGACGACCGGCGCGGTCCGCTGCTGCCCCGACTTGCGACCCGTCGTAGTCAGGAGCAGGACCGGCGCCCGGTTGATTCGCCCGCCAACGCGTCCCCCGGAGAGGCGGTAGAGCGGCACGTTGAATTTGCCAATCCAACGCAGCCCTGCAGCGCCCATTGCCTGAGATGCACGTGAATAGAACTTATCTCCGGAGGGCACGCGCGCAGTATTCCAGTGCTGAGGAGTCAGCTCGCCTCCCGAAGCATTTGAGCCTCCGGGAGGTGTTGCAGTTTTTTCAGCGTGTTGTTCTCGATCTGACGGATCCGCTCGCGCGTCACGCCGAAGGTGTTGCCGACCTCCTCCAGGGTCAGCGGTTCCATGCCAGTGAGGCCGTAACGGAGCTCGATCACCTGGCGCTCGCGCTCGGGCAGCGCCGAGAGCGCCTTGCGCACGCCCTCCTTCTGCAGGTGTTCGCTCGCCTCTTCGAAGGGCTCGGCGACGGTGTCGTCGGCGACGAAGTCGCCCAGCTCGGAGTCGTCCTCGTCGCCCACCGGTTTCTCCAGCGAGACGGGAAGCTGGGCGACCCGGAGGATCTCGCGCACTTCGCCCAGCGGCCAACGCAGCTCGGCGGCGATCTCGGCCGGCTCCGGCTCGCGACCGAGCCGCTGGACCAGTTGGCGCTCGACGTGGGCCACCCGGTTCAGCTTCTCGACCATGTGCACGGGGATGCGGATCGTCCGTGCCTTGTCGGCGATCGCCCGCGTCACCGCCTGGCGGATCCACCAGGTCGCGTAGGTCGAGAACTTGTAGCCGCGCCGGTAGTCGAACTTCTCGACCGCCCGGATCAGCCCCAGCGAGCCCTCCTGGATCAGGTCGAGGAAGCTGAGGCCGCGCCCCAGATAGCCTTTCGCGATCGAGACGACGAGGCGCAGGTTGGCCTCGACCATCTGCCGCTTGGCGACCATGTCGCCCCGCTCGATCCGCTTCGCCAGTTCGACCTCCTGTTCGGCGGTGAGCAGGTCGACCCGGCCGATTGAGCGCAGGTAGAGGCGCAGCGAGTCGAGGCTCGGTTCGATCGTCAGGTCGAGCTCCTGTTTGCGCGGCCGGCCGTTGCCGGCTTCTTCCACGCGCTGCTCTTTGTAAGCGCTGACGCCGTCCTCGGCGATCACTTCGACGCCGTGCTCGACCAGGTGGGCGTGCAGGCCCGCGACCTGCTCCTTGGTCACCTCGACCTCCTCGAGTGTCGAGGCGATCTGCTCGAAGGTGAGGTAACCGCGCTCGCGTCCGAGCGCAACCAGCGCCAGCAGCTCCTGCGGCCCCGCCGGCTGCTCGCCCGAATCCTGATTCAGCCCCTGAGGGACCGTCTCCAACGGCTCGATATCACTGCCTCCGCTGCAACCCTGTTCCCCACCCGGGGGCCGGCCCCAACGCTCCGGCTCGGCGAAGTATAGGGGGCTGTCGGCGAAGCCGATGGCCTACGCTTCATGCGCGATGGCCAGCCACGCCACCACTTCGCTCTCACCCGCCACGGCCGATGTCCAGTCGGGGATACCCGCTACCAGTGTCAGCCTCTCACGGGTCGGCGTGACCGGGGTCGAGAAGGTCATCCGGGTCGAGACGGACGGGACCGAGAACCTCTACCACGCAGAGTTCGAGTGCTTCGTCGACCTCAACCCGCGCCAAGCCGGTGTCCACATGTCCCGCTTCGAGGAAGTCGTCGGCGAGGCGATCGACGCAGTCGTGCTCGGCGAGGCCTTCCGCGCCGAGGTGCTCGCCGCCCACATCGCCCAGCGGGTGCGCGAGAGCCAGGGCGGACTGCGGGCCGAGGTCAGGGTCACGGCGCGCTACCCGGAGACGGTGACGACGCCGGCCAGCGGCATCCGCACGCAGGAGATCTACGTCCTCTTCGGCACCGCGGTCGACTCGCCGCGCGGCACCCGCACGCTGACCGGCGTGCAGGCCCAGGGCATGACCGCCTGCCCGTGCGCCCAGGAGATGGTCGGCGGCCTCGCCCGCGAACGGCTCGCCGAGCGTGGCTTCGACGCCGAGCAAATCGAGGCCGCGATCGAGGCGGTGCCGGTCGCCACCCACAACCAGCGCGGCATCGGCACCCTGCACGTCGGCTGCCCCGAGGGCGGACCCGCCTGGATCGACGCGCCTGAGCTCCTGCGCATCGTCGAGCAGTCGATGAGCTCGGAGACCTACGAGCTGATGAAGCGCCCCGACGAGCTGGCCGTGGTCGCCAAGGCGCACGCCCAGCCGCGCTTCGTCGAGGACTGCGTGCGGGAGATGCTGCGCCGGGTCGCCGAGGACTACCCGGACCTCCCGGACGAGGCCTTCGTCATGGCCCGCCAGGAGAACCTCGAGACGATCCACCGCCACAACGTCGTCGCCGAGCGCTACGGCAAGCTCGACGACCTGCGCGCCGAGCTGGCGAGCGGCGAGCACCAGCGCCGCCACCTGACCGTGCGCGAGTGGCTAGAGGCCCCGGCCGGCTGATCCGTCGAGGGTGCGCGCCTGCGCTTCGGCGAGGCGCTTGCGCAGGCCGAGGAAGTAGTCGGCACCGCTGATCAGCGTCACCGCGACTGCGAGGTAGACGAGCGCGTCGACCCAGGCGGGGGCCGGATCGACGGCGATCAGGGCGAACACCGCGGCGATCTGCAGCACGGTCTTCACCTTGCCCATCCAGCTCGCCGCGATCACCACGCCGCGCTCCGCTGCGATCGCGCGCAGGCCGGTCACCGCGATCTCGCGAGCGATGATCACCATCGCCACCCACGCCTGCAGGCGGTCGAGCGAGACGAGCGAGACGAGCGCGGCGACGATCAGCAGCTTGTCGGCCAGCGGGTCCATCAGCTTGCCGAAGGTCGTGACCGCGTCGCGCGAGCGTGCGAAGTAGCCGTCGAGTCCGTCGGTCAGCGCCGCCAGGGCGAAGACCCCCGCGGCGAGCTCGTCACCGTTCGGCGTCTCGCCGAGCAGGGCGACGACGACGACCGGCACGGCGAGGATGCGGAGCAGGGTCAGCGTGTTGGCGAGGTTGAGCGGGAACACGGGCTCACTCGCTTCCAGTACTCGCCCCGGTGCGCTGAGCGTCGCGCTTGGCGAAGTAGTCCTCGCCCTCGATGCTGATGTGAGGCAAAAAGCGGTCAAGCCGGCGCGGCAGCCACCAGGCCCGTTTGCCGAGCAGAACCATCACCGCGGGTACGAGCAGGCAGCGAACAAGGGTCGAGTCGATCGCGATCGCCACCGCAAGGCCGACGCCGAACTCCTTGACGATCGGGTTGCCGTTGAGGACGAAGCTGGTGAAGACGCAAACCATGATTGCCGCCGCGGAGGTGATCACGCGGCCGGTGTTGGCGAGGCCCTCGATCACCGCCTCGCGCTCGTCTTCGTTCTCGCGATAGTGCTCGCGCATCTGGGTCAGCAGGAAGACCTCGTAGTCCATCGAGAGGCCGAAGAGGATCGCGAACATCAAGAGCGGCACGAAGCTGACGATCGGGATCGAGTGATCGAGGCCGATCAGCGACGCCCCCCAGCCGAGCTGGAAGACCGCGGTCACGACGCCGTAGGCGGCGGCCACCGAGATCAGGTTCATCGCCGCCGCCTTGACCGGCACCAGCAGCGAGCGGAAGGCGAGCAACAGCACGACGAAGCTGAGCGCGACGACGATCGCGATCATCAGCGGCAGCTTGTCGGCGATCTGGCTGGCGAGGTCGATGTAGCCGGCGGTTTGGCCGCCGACGTAGGCTGCTGCGCCGGTGCCCCGCAGGGCGGCCGGGATCGTCGTTTCGCGCAGGCCTTCGACCAGATCGACCGTCTCGTCGGCCCAGGGCGCCGATTTCGAAATAACGGTGAAGACCGCCACCGTGCCCGCCTTGTCGACGGTCGGTTCCGAGACGGCGAGGACGTCAGGGGCCCCGTCGACCTGCTGCTCGAGCAGCGGCAGAGCTTCCTTCGCTTCGCTCGCGCTCTTGAATTCCGAGGCGATCAGGAGCGGCCCGTTGACCCCCGGCCCGAAGCCCTTGGTCAAGGAGTCGTAGTTCTGGCGGGCGGTCGTCGACTTTGGCAGGGCGCTGAGGTCGTTCTGGCCGAGCTCGAGCTGGAAGACCGGGATCGCGAGGACGGCGAGGACGGCCACAGCCGCGATTGCCGAACGCCAGGGCCTGGCGGCCACGCCTCGCGCCCAGCGCCGCCAGCCGTGAGGCTCGCGATCCGCGGGGTCGCCGCCGCCGGTCCCCGGAACGCGCATCGAGTCGATGTGGGGGCCGAGCGCGCCGAGCATGGCGGGCAGCAGCGTCGCCGCCGCGCAGACGGCGGTGACGACGGCGATCGCGGCGGTGAAGCCGAGCGTGCTGACCAGGGGGATGCCGGCGAAGGCGAGTGAGCAGAGCGCGATCACGACGGTGAAGCCGGCGAAGACGACGGCGCCGCCGGCGGTCGCGGTCGCGCGGGCGATCGACTCGCGCACCTCCATCCCTTCGCCGAGCTGGAGTTTGTGCCGGGTGACGATGAACAGGGCGTAGTCGATCCCGACGCCGAGGCCGATCATCGTCGCCAGGGTTGCGGCGACGCTCGGCACTTCGATCGTGTTCTCGAGCAGGCGGATGATCGAGAGTGAGATCGCCAGGCCGACGATCGCCGAGCCGATCGGCATCACCATCGCGGTCGCGGTGCCGAAGGCGAAGAGCAGGATGACGATCGCGGCGGCGATTCCGATCGCGTCGCTGACCCCGGTGTCGGGCTTGGAGAGCTGCTGGCCGACGTAGGCCCCGACGGAGGTCTCCAGCCCGGCCCGCTCGGCGGGATCGGCGGCGTCGAGCACCGCTTCGGCCTGCTCCTCGCTCAGTTCGCCCGGGCCGACGTCGAGGACCACCGGCGTGTAGGCGACCTTCTCGTCCTTGCTGAGCAGGCCAGCGGCGATGCCCTCCTTGCTCAGCGGGTCGATCGCCGAGTTGACCTCGTGCATCGCCTGCAGGCGATCGATCGATTCTTCGATCGCCGCGGCGCGCTTGGGCTCGGTGAGCGTGCCGCTCTTCGCTTCGAAGGCCAGCGGGTTGCTGCCGTAGGCCTGCTGGGGCAGGTTGTCTTCGAGCAGTTCGGTTGCGATCGTCGAGCCGGTGCCCGGCAGGGTGAGGTTGTCGTTGGTCTTGTCGCCGGAGGCCTGGCCGGCGATGACGAGCACGACGGCGATGACCAGCCAGACCGCGATCGTCGGGTAGTGGTGGCGCGAGCAGAAACGCCCGATCGCGTAGAGGGGGCCGGTCACGGCCGGATCATCCCCTACCAGCCGGAAGCATCGCCAGGTGCCCGCCGTGCCCGGCCGCGAGCCAGGCGTCGAGCGTTCGCGGCGCCGGCGTGTACAGATGGGCAGCTTCGTCGACGTAGAACTCGACCGCGGCGTCCTCGAGCTCGCCGGCGAGGGCGAGCAATGCCGCCTCGCTCTCGAGCCCTTCCGGGGGGAGCGCTTCCGCTTCCGCTTCGGTGTCGCCACCGAGGCCGCGGATCGCCTTGTTCAGGGCGTCGACGTATTCGCCCTGCTGGGCGCGCAGCTGCCTCCCGACCTCGTGCATGCGGCCGCGCAGGAGAGCCTGCCCCTGCGTGTAGACATCGAGCAGGGTCAGCTCGCGGGCCAGGGCCACGTTCAGGATCGCCGCATCGGACCCCTTTTCGGGATCGGTCTCGGCGCCGTGGCCGCTGTCGCCGCAACCGCCGGCGACCACGATGAACGCGGCCAGCAAGAGGACCAATGCGGCGGCGGCGCGACCGAAGCCGCGCCGCCCGCCACGGCCACCTGCTGACGATTCGGGACCCACAGGCTCGCAGCCTATGGGCTACTGAATGCTGGGAGCGTCAGTCAGGTCGCTACTTGCGCTTGGCTTTCGCTTTGCCTTTGGCTTTCGCTTTGGCCTTCGCTTTGGATTTGCGTTTCGGAAGCTTCTTCGCCGCCGAATCGGGAACCTCGTAGGCGATCATCGAGATCGAGGCGGAGATCCCCGTTTCCTTCGATTTGGCCAGGCGCCTCGTCGCTTCGGTGTTGAGCTTAATCGCCTGCTTGAGCGTGTCGGCCAGGAGCTTCTGGAGAGACAGCCACGCTTCCTCGTCAAGCATCAACGGCGTCCAACTCAGATGACGATCCTCACGGTCGTCGAACTTTTCGCCCTCCATCGAAGCGACAACATCGTCGATGATGGCCTGGAACAGGTCAGCGCTCATCCCAACCCGGACGGACTCAGGCAGCTCATGCCAGTCGCGATCGGTCAAGAAGGCGCGTGAGGTGGCACGGTAGTAATGCTCGACCGCGCCGCGCCGCGGCTCGGTTTTGACCAGCCTGATGACGCCGTAGTCCTTGAGGACTTTGACGTGGTAGCTGACCTGGCTGAGCCCTTCGTCGAGCTCCTTTGCCAGTTCGTTGGGGCTGGCCATCCGTTCGTTCAGGATCGCCAGGATCTCGGCCCTGAGTTCGTGGGCGAGGGATTTGACCAGATCCTGGTTCACCCCTCTTTTGCTTTTCGCCCTTCCCTTTCCTTTTTTTCTGCCCTTCGCGGTTTTCGTCTTTGCAGGCAAAGCGACTCCTCCGATCGTTGCTGGGTGACTTAACCACTCCATCGTATTGGTCGCAAAGGCTGTTTTCTAGCCCAGATGCAGACTTTTCGCTTCGTCTTGGCGAAATAGTGGAACTTTCTCCAGCATTCGGCTGTCGCCCGTGTGCGCTCATGCGCAGGGAGATGCCCATTTGAAGGAGGGGGTGAGATAGGTGATGAAGCTCGCCGCGTCAGACGCAGTGGTTCCGGTGCTTTCGCTGCACAAGTTCGGCTAAGCGCTCAGGCAGAGCACTCAGCTTCCACGTCGGGTCCACCCGAATCGTCGGCGGGCCCGACGTGATCTAGTTCCCGCTGTGGCCACTCAACCCCAAAGCTCTTCCAGCCCCGCTAAGAGCGCGCTGGCTCAGCTCTCGGGCGAGATCCACGCGTGTCACCGCTGCCCGCGGCTGGTCGAGTGGCGTGAGGCGAGCGCGACGGCTCCGCCGCGGCGCTTCCGGGGCGAGGGCTACTGGGCGCGGCCGGTCTCGGGCTTCGGCGATCCCGATGCCCGGCTGGCGATCGTGGGCCTCGCCCCCGCCGCGCATGGGGCCAACCGTACGGGCAGGATGTTCACCGGCGATCGCTCCGGCGATTGGCTCTACGCCGCCCTGCATCGCGCCGGCTACGCCAACCAGGCTGAATCGGTAGACGATGACGATGGCCTGAGCCTGTGCGACGCATACGTCACCGCGGTCGTCCGCTGCGCCCCGCCGGCCAACCGACCGACCCCAGCCGAGCGGGACCGCTGTCTCCCCTACCTCGTTCGCGAGCTCGAGCTGCTCGAGCAGGTCCGCGTCGTGGTCGCGCTCGGCGCCTTTGCCTGGGACGGTGCCCTGCGTGCGCTACGGGGGCTGGGGGCCGAGGTGCCGCGGCCGCGGCCGCGCTTCGGCCACGGCGCCGAGGTGGTGATCGGCGATCTGACGCTGCTCGGCTGCTACCACCCGAGCCAGCAGAACACCTTCACCGGTCGCCTCACCGTACAGATGCTCGACCGGATCTTCAGCCGGGCTAGCCAGGTGGATCGCTAAGTAGGACTAGGACGAGTCGGACTCGCTCTCCTCGCTGGGCATACCGACCGCGGTATCGAAGGCAGCGATCATGATCGAAATCGGATTCCGCGATTCCGGCGGGATGCCCTCGTGTGCACATCGCTTCTGCACCGCAAGGACTCGATCGAGGAGCTCTTGCGCTGAACTCATGACTTCATCCCGACCTCGCTCGTCAACCATCAACCAGGTTTGGCTTAGATGTCTGTTGCGAGCATCGAAAGTTCCGGCGCTTAACGCTTCGATGATCTCCTCGACGCTTCGGCGAATCGTGTCCGCACTCAGGGTGGCTCGGATCGGAGCCGGGATCTTCATCCAGGCGAAATCGTCAAAACTGAGAGCGGGCGCACACGGCTCGTAGAAGTGTTCATCGAATCCGCGCCGTCCTCGCTGCGTGCGCGCGAGCCGGATGAGATTCCGCTGTGCCAGGGCTCGAAAGTGATAATTGACATCCCATATGTCGAGGCCCAGTTCCGTTGCTATCTCGTTGGGACTAGTGCTTCCTTTTTCGCAGATTGTCACCCACACATGACCCCGCAAAGGGTGCGTAAACGCTTTCGCGAGTGTCGGGTCGATGACCTGTTTCAGCTTCTTACCGTCGAGATCGGCCATTCTTGACCCTCCATTTCCCATACCCGTCGCTGTTTCGAAACCGCGCTCCGACCTTAGTACCGGTGTCGGACTCCTCTGTGCTCTGAACGCTCGACGGCGGATTTCGATTCGTCTTGTCTCGTCGAATCGGTCAGCTGAAACCGATTCAAGCCGCTGATCGGTCCCCTGGGGACTTCGACCCGGGGGACGGAACCATGACCAGACCAAGGATCAAACGGACGACCGAGCAGATCGAAGCGCCCAACGGGGACCTCTACCTGCTGAGGCCGAGCGCGGGCGCGGACGTCCACATCGAGGACCCCGACCCGGACGGGCTGCGATTGCTCGCGGCATTGGACGGCAGCCTCGAGCGCGAGGAGCTGGTCGAGCGCTTCGGCGAGGAGCCGGTCAACTCCCTCCTCGCCCAACTCGAGGAGCTGAGCTTGGTCGAGGACGCCGCCGACGACGACCTGATCCCCGAGCCGGTCAACCGGCGGTACGACCGTCAGCTCCGCTACTTCAGCGACATCACGACGGGGCCCTCGCCGTCGCAGTGCCAGGCGCGGCTGGAAAGCGCCCGCATCGTCGTCCTCGGCGTCGGCGGGCTGGGCGGCTGCTCGGCGATATCGCTCGCCTGCTGCGGGGTCGGCGAGATGCTGCTGATCGACGGCGACCGGGTCGAGGAGAGCAACCTCAACCGCCAGATCATCTACACCGAGGCCGACATCGGCAAGCTCAAGGTCGAGGCCGCCGCCGACCACCTCGGCGCCTTCAACTCACGGGTCCGCCTGGAGACGATCGGCGAGCGGATGAGCGGCAAGGAGGAGATCGCCAAGACGATCGAGGGCTACGACGTGGTCATCGACGCCGCCGACTGGCCCGCCCACGACATCGAGGAATGGGTCAACGAGGCCTGCTTCGAGGCGGAGATCCCCTACATCACGATGAGCCACTTCCCGCCGATCGCCCGGGTCGGGCCGTTCTACGTGCCGGGGGTCACCGGTTGCTTCGCCTGCCAGGTCGCGGCCTACCGCCGCAGCTATCCGATGTTCGACGTGGCGATCGAGCAACGCCGCGCGAGGTCAGCGCCGGTGGCGACGATGGGCCCGGCCTGCGGCCTGATCGGCGGCCAGGTGGGCCTCGACGTGGTCCACCACCTGACCGGGCTGGCGACGCCGTCGACCCAGGGCGTCGGCCACATCTACGACCTGCGCACGATGGAGGTCGAACGCGAGCCGGTGGTGCCGGAGCCGGACTGCCCGATCTGCGGCCATCTGCCGACCGCGGTGCCGCGGGGCAAGGGAGAGACAAAGGCGGGGCGCAAGTAGGCCACCACGCGCCGCCGGGCGTGTGGCTAGGTTGGGGCGGTGTCGCGCCGTCGTCGTCCGCTCCCACACCCGCGTCGTCCGCTTGCGCCGGCCCTTGCGCTTCTCGTCGTCCTGGCCGCATGGACGAGCGGCTGCGGCTCATCGGAGGAGTCGGCGCCGAC
>Ga0193697_1000787_pt1 | contig 10491 bp, 20 predicted proteins | sample L3m2metaG_FD_145073 | JGI IMG/M metagenome (GOLD analysis project Ga0193697, IMG submission 145073) | Soil microbial communities from a riparian zone of the East river system, Colorado, United States - L3m2 | ecosystem: Environmental > Terrestrial > Soil > Riparian zone | place: USA: East River... | reverse complement strand
TTCGGCGGTGTCCGTCTGAGCCCGGCCACGGCGGCGCGCTCGCGGTGGTTCGGGCTCGGCGGTCTTGGGCGGTTCAATGGCGAGGGCTTCATCGGGCTCGCCGGCCTCGATGTCCTCCACGGTGATCGCCTGCTCGTCGCTGGCGATGGCGGTGGCAAGCTGCACCGAGGCGGGGAGCCAGCGCTTCATGTCGAGCACAACTGACTTGAGCGCGGCGGCGTCGTAGCTCTTGGTCCACATCTGGCCGTCGGGCTGCTTGGAGAACGAGCGGTGGTACTCGACGCCGGTGCGGTCCAGGGCGTGGATGAGCACGTCGCCATCGGGGTAGCGGGCCCGCACGTACCACACGAACGCCTCGCCGCCGCGGTCGCGCCCGAGCGCGTAGTGGGGCCGGTGTCGCAGCTGTTGCTCGCTACCGAAGTCCACGTCGAACTCATCGTTCGGGTACACGGGCCGGCCGTCGAACTTGAGCCCGGGCACGGCGCGGGTGGCAAGCTCGGTGACGCCGCCGTAGCCCAGCTGAAAGCTCGCCTCCAGCTGGCGGCTGTCCCGGTTGCGGTAGGGGATGATCCACGCCAGGTTGCGAGGGTCGTTCGGGGCCAGGCCGAGCTGAGCGCAGCGCAGCGCGGCGCCGAGCACCGACGTCGGCGTGCACTGCCACAGCTGCGGGTTGGCCCGACAGGCGTTGGCGATCTGGGCGACGAAGGTGTGCTCGTTGATGCCGGTGCCGTCCAGCAGCTTGACGATGACCGGCGTGTAGCGGCCCATGATCTGCTGGATGGCCTGCGCCGGCGTGACCTCGGCGCCCTGGCCCTCGGTGGCCGCCACGGCCTGCGATACCTGTCCGGCCATCAGCTTGCCTCCTTGTCGGCCTTGCTCGCCGGCTTGAGCACTCGGTAGCTCCCCGGGTCGACGTCGGGCTTGGGCTTGTAGCCCTTGCGGTGGATGGTGCGGTAGCTCACGAACGCCTCGCCGTCGAGGGTGCCGACCTCAGCGGTGCCGAGGCGGGCGATGACGACCTGATCGAGCCGCCGGCGCCGGCGCTGGAGCCATGCGTCCTGCACGGCCAGCTCGTCGCGCTGCTGCAGCACGTCGAACAGGTCGTCCAGCTCGACCGCCGTGTCGGGCTCGTGGTCTGGGTAGGCCGCTTTCAACGCTCGGAACGTCGCCTCGGAACCATCGACCTCGGGCGCCACGCCGGCCAGCACGTTGTCGTGCCAGAACCGATCAGCGGCGGCCACCAGCAGGGCGATGTCGTCGTCGTCGCGCCCGACCTCGTACACCTCGAAGCGGGGCCGGCCGAAGGGCAGGTGCATGGTGGCGACCCACGTGCGGTCGAGGTCGGCCACCCACATCGCCCACTGCGCTTGAGCGGCGTAGTGCACGGGCACCACCTCGCCCCACGGCGCGTCGCCGGTGTACTTGGACTCGAAGACGCCGAGCGCGCCGAAGCCCACGTCGTCGTGGGTGTCGCCCACGAACCCGTCAACGGTCACCCGGGCCCACTCATGCTCGGGGTGTGTCAGCCACGTCTGCACGCCGCCAACCGACAGCCGGGTGCGGGCCTCGAACCAGCGGATGATGACCGGCTCGAGGTCGAGGCCGAGCTGTAGGTGCGGGGCCGGCTCGTCGTCGTCGGGCGCGAGCCCAACCTTCGAGGCCCACACCGCCCACGGCGACGACCAGCTCGGGCAGGTCTGGGGAAGCAGGGCGGCCACGTCGCTGCCGCCGATGCCGCCACGGCGCCACTCAAGCCACGCCGGCCGGTCGATGGTCGCGGTGGCGGTCATCGGTCGGCGGCTTCCTCGGCTCGGCGCTCGGCTTCCTGAAGTCGCTGGCGGACGTAGGTGTCGAGACGCGGCGCTCGGTAGCTGACCGATCCGTCGGCGGCGATGATCTTCACGAAGCTGGCCGCCGGCCCGTCGTAGCCGCCGTGTGTGCGGGTTGGGTCTGCGACGATACGCGGTCGGGATGGAGGGCGGTCCGGATCGAGCGTCCACCGCTCTCCATCCCGGTCGCGCTCGCTCATGCGGGCGTCAGCTCATTCAAACTCTCGACCAACAGCTCAACGGCGACCGGCACGTCGCCAAACAGCCGCTGCGTGTCGGCGTCGGTGACGGCGATCTCGTCGGCCGTGTAGCGGGCCAGCTCACTCGCCATCGCCTTGATGCGCCCGACCGTCGAAGCGACGAACGTCCGTTGATCGTCAGTGACCTCGATGCGCCAGGCCTTGTGGCCCTCGGGCACCGTTGGTGTACGACCAAGGCCCCGCAGCAGTGACTCGGCCATGCGCATCGCGCTGCGCATCGTCTCGTCGGAGCAGCCGTAGAGCCGGGCAAGCTCCCTGATCGACTGCGGCCCGACCTCGGTGTAGTTGGCGACGTAGTGGTTGGCGATCTGCCCAGCGATCCCACGTCGGATGATGAACGGGTCCATGTTTCTCCTATCCCTCGATCAGCCGCGCCAGCGCGTCGTCGCTGACGTCGGTGGTGAGGACTGTGCGTACGTCGTCCATCGCACGCTCGACCTTGGTGGTCTCGTTGAGCACCGCCTCGACCTCGCCCGGCCGCCAGCCGTAGCCGCTGTTGCGGTCAAGCACTCGGTCACGAACGCCTTGGGCGTCGTTGGCGAGCCGGATCACGCCCAGCTGCAACAGCAACTTGGCGAATGGTGCCTCGGTCTCGACCTCGATTCGATCCCGGGGCGCCGGCTCCTTCTCAGCCGATGCTCGGATCACAGCCCGATGGGCGTCAGCGTTGGCGACGATCGCCTTGGCGACCTTGGGCTCCTCGCGAACGCGCTCGGCGATGGTCTTCGGCGGCAGCGCGGCAGCTGCCGCAGCGGCGAGCGCGGGATCTGCTGCCATCTGGCGAGCGATGTTCCCCGGCGTGGCACGCGTGCCGGCGTCCTCGGCGGCGTCGTAGTAGTCCGACCAGTTGACGCCGGTTGGGAGATGGTTCTCGCTGTTCCAGTTGTCCGGCGTAAGCCGATCAGTCGCGGGAGCAACTCCGGCGGCCGCGGCACGTTCCCAGGCGGTGAGATAGCGCAGGACCCGTCCCGCAGAGGTGCCGGCCTTCGTGGCGAACTCACGGGCGCTGACCTTGTGCGAACTGTTCCGACTGGAACGGTTTCGCGGTGGCCGTCCGTTGCCCTCACCGGGCCTGACGCAGGACGCGACGGCGAGACCGAGAGCCCAGCCGCTTCCCGACTTGGTGTGCCGGGCGAACTCGGCTGCCGCAGCGTCGATGGGTGTTCTCGTCATTGGTGCTCCTTGTCCCACGGGTGCTCCGCCCGGGCCTGAACCCAGGCATCGTCAGGCGCCACGCCCTGCGCCTCCAGTTCGCGTCGGCGGGAGTGGAGCTGGACACAGTGCTCGTTCCACTGCGCGACACGGACGTAGGTCTCGTCGCGCTGGGTGGTCCACGCAGCGAACTCGGCGTCGTCCATTCCCCACGCCACTTGGCGGGGATCGACAACGGGACCACCATTGACACTCATCACGAGCCGGTCGATGTAGTTCTTCTCGCTGAGGCGATTGCCGATAATCTGGGCCACCCAGCGGGGCGCACCGAGCCGGTCATCGGTGTCGATGGTGATGACGATGCGGGTCACCACTCCACCTCCCGGTCGGTCAGCTGCTCCAAGATCGCTGCGGCCCACCGACGCCCGGCCGGCGTGCCCCGCCACACGCGGATGGCGCCGCCCTTGCGGTGCGGGGCGTGCGAGCGAATCACGCCGCCGGTCCACTCGATCCGCCGCTTGCGGGCGGCGGTGTTGAACAGTGAGCCGATGGCGTTCTGGGCGGCGTTGGGCCCGTGGTCTCCGGCCACGGTCAGCTGGCCGTCGCCGGTCACGTCGTCGGCGGTGAAGTCGTGGCCGGCCATGATCAGCTCGGCCAGCCGGCGCGCCATGGCGGGCGCGCTCACGGCTGCCGCCGCACTTCGCGCATGTACTCGTCGCGCTCGGCGTCCTCTACGTCGTCGCGGTCGTGCCACCACTCCACAACGATCTGGGCGCACACGGCGCTCGTGATGACGACCGCCACCGCGCCGAGCAGCACGGCCACGGCCACCCAATCGGCGCCGCTCATGCGACGGTCGCCTTGCCGAACGACAGGCAGGTCACGATGTCGGGCCAGTCCTGCGGCCGCCACACCTCGTAGTTCCAGCCGCCGGCGTTCAGGTCGTCACGCCAGGCCTCCTGCCGGTCGGTCAGCTTGCCGGTGGTCGATTTCAACTCGCGGAACCAGGTGAGCCGCGGTGGCTCGGCGTGCAGCAGCAGGAGGTCGGGGAATCCGGCGGCGTCGTACCACGCCCGGCCGTGAAGGTTGCCGCCGAAGTGCACGGCGACCCAGCCGTGGATGCGGGCCATCTCCACGACGTTGGCGAGCAGGTCCTTCTCGGTCCACTCGCGGTAGTCGTTGCCGGCGAAGGCGAGCGAGCGCGGCCCGGTCATCAGGCTGCCCGCAGGATGGCGCGGGTGCGCCGGTACGAGGCCGGGTCGGTCACGACCTCGCCCACGCCCTGCTCGACGGCAGTGCCGATCACGTAGGCGACGGCGGGGTTCGGGACGAACAGCTCATCGGCGGGGATGCCGACGATGGCGGCGATGCGTAGCTGAAGCTCTCGGGTCGGCTTCGTGTGGCCGGCGCGTAGGGCGTCGAGCCCTTGTCGGCTGTACCCGATGGCGGTCGCCAGCCGGTCGGCGTCGGTAGAACCCCGGTCGGCCAGCGCCGCCTCGAGCGCCGGGTACAGCGGGGCCGGCGGCCCCGCCCGTTCAATTGTCGGCACACTGGCCTCCGATCAAATCTGATCTGGTCCGCTAGGTGGCTGTTGTGTGCGCCGTCTGCTGTTGGCCGTAGGTCTAGTCGCGCTGCGCTGTGGGCTGGAAGGGGAACAACTTGTGAATTCGTCGGGGACAAGTCGCGCACCAGTGCTGCGCTAGGCCTGTGGATAACTCGCCAACAGGTCGGGCGCCCGCACTCACTAGCGGATGAGTGGGGTGCCCTGACCTGTTGCGCGGTTGAGCAGCCTCGTGCATGCGTGACTGTCCTCTCCCGGGGTCGAGGGTAATCGCTCAGGCCCTCGGGCGGAAGACCGAGCCGGTCACCCGAGCCGGCGCCACTTCGGCTTGAGCCGCTCGGGCTCGAAGGCGGTCGAGCCGCGCTTGGTCGCCGGCATCACCTTGACGTGAACGAGGTAGGCGTCGAGCACACCGCGCCGCTGGTCGTCGGTCAGCTCGCCCCACGGCTTGCCCTCGGCACCGACCGCCGCGATCAGCTCGCGGGGCCCGACCTTGTGCGTGACGGTGGCGAGCTGCTTCTCGATCTGCTCCTGGCGGGCCTCGACCTCGGCGGCGCGCTTGTTGGCGAGCTTGCGCGGCGTCCGTTCCTCGGGCGGCAGGTTGACCTCGGCGGCCAGGTTGTCAAGCTCGGCCTCCAGCGATTCGTACTCGGCCCGCAGCCGGGCCGACTCGTCGTCACGGTTGTCGGCGTCGGCGTCGGCCAGCTGGCCGGCGTCGAGCCGCAGCAGCACCGCCTGGCGTAGCAGGTCCTCAACCGGCTCGGCCTTGATGCCGAGGCTGCCGCAGCCCTTGTAGCCCGGCGACCGGCGGCAGATGTAGCGCCGGGTGCGGGGCCGCCCGCCGACGCCCGAGTCCTGCTGGCCGACCAGGCCGGCGCCGCAGTGCCCGCACACCAGCAGCCCAGACAGCAGCCAGGACCGAGCCGAGCGCCGGCCACGGCCGGTGACCTTGCGGGCGTCGAGGGCGTGCACCACGGCGCGGTGCTCGTCCTCGGAGATGATCTTCGGCCACGGGCTGCCGTTGGGCTGGCGACCGTAGGCGACAATCCGAGGCGTGCCGTCGGCGTTGCTGCCGTGCTTGCGCAGGCCGGCCAGGCGCGGCTGGCGCAGGAGTTGCGACAGCACCACCGGCGTCCACTCGGGCGCGCCGCCCACGGTGGGGATGCGCCGCTCGTTCCAGTTGACGCAGATGGACCGGGGCGAGTCGTTGCCGAGCACCCGGGTGACGGCCTCGCGGATGAGCTTGGCCTCGGTCTTGTTCAGCGTGATGACGCCGGTGGCGTGGTCGCGGTCGTGGCCGTAGGCCTTGCGCCCGCCGTGCCACTTGCCCTGCTTGGCGTCGTTCTTCGTTGCTCGTTTCACCTGCTCACTCACCTGTCGGGAATACATCTCGGCGGCGATGGCCTCCAGCATGAGCTGGTTCCAATCGCTGGACTTGCGGGGGTCAAAGACCTTCATGTCAAGCTCGGCGCCGCAGATCACGACGACCTTGCGCTCGCGCTCCATCAGCTCAAGTAGCTCTCGCCACTCGCCGGCGTCACGCGACGTGCGGCTGTTCGTCCACATCAGCAGGCCGTCGGCGGCGAAGGCGCCCGAGCGCAGGTCGGCCATCAAGCTGGCGAACTCCTGGCGCGGCTTCTTGCCCCGCCGGAACTTGCTGGCCGACCCGATGCCGTAGTAGGTCGGCAGGTCCGACAGGCGCATGCGCGGGTGGTAGCTGACACCCTCCACGTGGTCGCTGTGCTGCTCGTGCGGCGAGCGCTCCGTGCCCGATTTGTCGAAGCTCACCCGCACCAGCTCGCGCAGCGTCAGCATCCGGTTGCGGTCCTCGACCTCGGGTACGGCGAACAGGCGCCGGTGGCCGGGCTCGACGCTCAGCGGCTCGGCGGCGCTCATCGCTCACCGCGATTCGGGGTGAGGGCCCAGCGGCCGACGGTGTTGCCGTTGGTGTCCATCAGCTGGCCGGCGTCGGCGCCGTCGGCCAGCGCGGCCGTCATGCGCTCGAGGATGCGACCGACCTCGCCGGCGCAGTCGGCCAGCGAGCCGTCGAAGGCGGCGTTGTCGAGCTGAACCTCGACGGTCAGAACGGTCATCGGGCGACCTCGACCCACGGGCCGCCGACGTACGAACGCAGTTCGATCCGCCAGTTCGACGTCGGGGAGTAGGCGCGGTCGCCGTGGCGCCGGGCGTCAGCGAGGCTGGCGTGATGGATGACCGAGCGATGGAGGGCGCCGCCCGTATCGGTCCACTCGTAAACGGTGCGGACGTTCATCGCGCCTCGGCGGCAAGCTCGGCCTCGATGGCCTTGGCCTTCGCCAGCCAGTGGTCGAGCTCTTCGGTGCTCGTCGCCTCAGCGGCGGCCTCGTAAAGCCACGCCAGGTGCGACAGCACCGGGTTGGTGTAGTTGTGTGTCATGCCTTGAGTATCCACCCTCGTACTGCTATTCGCAATAGGGAGCGGGGTGATATTTCAGTTAGGCAGTATGACCTTTCCCCAGCGTACGGGCCGCTAGTGTTGCCGGCGGCTCTCGCGTACCCCGATTGCCCCAGGCTTCGCCAAGGTCCTGCGGCCCGCGCTACCGGGGAGCCACCGACACACACAAGGAGCTAGCGGTCCGATGAAACGTGTTCAACTCAAGGCTGTGCCCGACGTGCCCGATGGCCCGACGTGGGGGCGATATCAGGAATGCCACGGGCTCATCCGCCACTCGTGGCACATCGTCCCCTCCGACTGGACGCCGATGTTCGGCACGCCGTTTACGGTGCGCTGCGAGCGGTGCAACACCGAGCGGCGCGACACCCTCGGCACGAACACCGGCGAGGTGTTGAGCCGGCGCTACGTGTACCCCGATGGCTACCTCTACGGGCGCGACGACTACAAGCCGACCGCCGACGAGGTGCGCCTGCTGTGGATACAGCGTGAGATCGAGCACGCCCGGGCGGCTCGGCCCGGGCGCCGGCGGGCGTCGTCGTGAGCGCCGGCGACGCCGCGTGGTACGCCAAGCTCAGCGAGCCCTGCCCGCTGCCGGCGGGCACCCGCATCCGCCTCGTGGCGATGACCGACGACCCGTGCCCGATTGAGCCCGGCGCCGAGGGCACCGTCACCGGCGGCTCGGGCGCGCAGATATGGGTGGCGTGGGACGACGGGCGCGGCCTTGCGCTCGCCACCGACGTTGACCGCTGGGAGGTGATCGCGTGACGCTGTGGAACGTTCGCCTTGCCATCGTTGATCTGGTCGCCGCCGACAGCGCTGAGGCGGCCATCGCCAAGCTGCGTGCCGCCGTGGAGGCGGCGGGGTTCGACGTCTACGACGACGTGGGCCACTCGCCCGATGCGTTCGAGTCCGAGCCCGAGGTTGCGTCGTGAGCGGGCTGACCCGCAAGGCGGTCGAGGCGGCGCTCGACCGGCCGCCCGAGGTGCTACCCGATGGTCGGGTGCAGTGCCCGCTGTGCCCGTTCATCGCGCAGTCGAGCCAGACGCTCGGGCCCCACATGATCACCCACCGGCGTGAGGTTGGCCTGGCGCCGGCGAAGCGACCGACCGGGCCCAGAGTGAAGAACGGCGTGACGATTCGGGCCACCACGCCGTTGGCGTGCACGCTGTGTTCCTCCACGAGCCAGAGCGCCAACATGCCCCGCCACCTACGACAAGTCCACGGGCTGTCGGCCCGAGAGGCGGGCGACCTCACCATTCAGTTCAGGGCGGCAGCCCGGGCGCCGTCGGTCGAGCTGGTGCCGGTTGACGGCGACAAGCCCGAGCCCGAGTCGGTGCTGACCGACGTGTCGGGGGTCGAGTTCGCTACCGGCCTGCTCGTGACCGCTCGGCGCGACGGGCTCATGCCGGTGCGCCTGCTGCCACGGGTGGCCGAATGGATCGCCCACACCGACGAACTACTGGCCGAGCTGGCGCGGCTGTCGCGGTAGCCGTGAGCGAGTGCCTGTTCAGCTGGCCGCTGGCCCCGCCGGTGAGCGAAGAGGACCAAGCGCTCGGCCGAACCCACATCTGCCGCCGCCGCGCCGACCACGACGGCGAGCACCGCTGCCAGTGCGGCGACACCGCGGTCATGCACGACGAGGGCGGCACCGGATTCCACATCGAGCGGCTGTGGGCGTACGTGGCCGTGCACGACGACGGCGACGAGGGGATCGTCGGGGCCACCGTCGCTGGCAACCTGATGCCCCTCGTGGCCGCGGACAAGGCCCGCCTCGATCAGCTACGACCGTGGGCCGAGGCGGCGGCCCGGGCCTCGGACAAGGCGGTGCGCCTGGTGCGCTTCGACCGGCGCACCGATGTCGAAACGATCCGGCCGTGAGGGTTCGGGTCAAGACCCGCACGCCGTACACCGAGCGAGAATTCGTGATCGGCCTGGCTCCACGTACGCGACCACCTGGCCGACCTGACCCCCGAGCGGGAACGTCAGCACGCCGTCGAAGAGGTGTTCTGGGCGAGCGAGGAACGGCCGCCGGTGGTCCGATGAACGCCGCCGCCGCCCTGAGCGCCGCCGCCGCCCTGGCCGCCCGCTGTGTGGCGATGGCCATAGAACAGTTCGAGGACGAGGGCGAGATCACGCCGAAGGTGGTGTTGGAGGCGCCCACGTTCGTGATGGTCGTGTGGCCGGCGGGCGAGAGCGGCGACCTGCCGGCGTGGGCCCACCGGGTGATTGGCACGCTCGGCGGTGTCGGCGGCGTGACGGCGGCGGCGCTGATGTGCGAGGCCTGGTACACGGCGGCGCCGGCGGGCCCCGAGCCGCCGCACCTCGAGCCCGGCGAGCTGGCCCGGCGCGAGGCCGCCGGCGACACCGGCGTCAAGACCTCGGTGGTGATCGCCGCCACCGACGGCACCGAAACCGTCACCGACGTTCGCCGGCGACGGCACCGAGACCGTCACCGACGTTCGCCGGCCGAAGCTGGCCGACGACGGCACGGTCGGCTGGCAGGACGACTACGGGCCGCGCCTATCAGTCACCGGCCGCCTGCCGCGCTTGGTCACCGAGGCCTTGGTCCACGCCCGGGCGGCCACGCCGGCCGAGGTCACCGGCCCACTCGGGCTGATCGACCTGGCCGAGTACGCCAAGGCGCTGCAGAAGATGGCGCCGCTGTTCGACGCCGAGATTGCGCTGGTGGCGCTAGTGGTTGACGAGTGACGACGCTGCGCTTGGAGCCGCTGTCCGACACCGGCGCCAAGTTCGCCCGGGCCCGTGGCGGCTGGCCGTGGACGGTGATCGGCGTGTTCCCCACGCAGGAGAACACCGACGCCGACGGCGTGGGCCCGTGGAATTGGTTCTGCTACACCGTCGGGCTCAACGTTGAGCTGTGGTGCCCGTGTGAATCAGTCGAGGGCCGGGCGGCGGGCAACGACCTGATCGGCGCCGTACTCAACCCGCTCGCCCTGGCCACCCGCGATCACGTGGTGCGCTCGGGCGACTCGGTGCTTGTGCCCCTCGGCGTGCCCGGGCCCAACTACCCCAGCGACCCCGATGACCGCTGGGACGCCGACGCCGTGTTCTGGATCGGTGAGGTCGAGCCGAACGACGGGCGGCGGGCCACCTATCAGACGACGGCGCCTCGGGTGCTGCCGGTGCTGTGGTCGAGCCCGCTCGGCTGGCCGTGACCGACGGCGAGCGCCAGGCCCTGCGGGCGGCGATTCTGGACTGTCGCCAGGACGTGCTCGACCGCCTCGTGTTCGCGTTG
>Ga0193697_1000785_pt1 | contig 10509 bp, 10 predicted proteins | sample L3m2metaG_FD_145073 | JGI IMG/M metagenome (GOLD analysis project Ga0193697, IMG submission 145073) | Soil microbial communities from a riparian zone of the East river system, Colorado, United States - L3m2 | ecosystem: Environmental > Terrestrial > Soil > Riparian zone | place: USA: East River... | reverse complement strand
GTAAGCCCCGAGAACCGCGCCTGCGGCTCAATTAGGAGACGGTGCGCGATGGCTGGCACCGCCATTTCCTGGATGTGATCGGGCGTCACAAAGGGCTGGCCGTCGAAGAGCGCCAGCGCCTGGGTCACTTTCATCAATGCGAGCGAGGCTCGAGGACTCGCTCCGAGTTGTGTGCCCTGCGCCCCGCGCGTCGCACCGACGACGTCGACAATGTACCGTTTCAGTTCCTCGCTGATCCGCACCTCTTTGACCGATTCCTTTAAGTGGACGATATCATCCAGTTTTACACAGGGAGTCAGGTCATCCACAGGGTGCCGTTTGGATTGCGCTGAGAGGATCGCCACTTCCTCCTCGGGTTTGACGTAACCGAGTTGCGCCTGGACGGCAAAACGGTCCATCTGCGCTTCCGGCAGCGGATATGTGCCTCTGAATTCGATCGGGTTCTGCGTCGCGATCACGAAAAACAAATCGGCCAACGTTCGTTTTTCTCCTTCGACGCTCACCTGGTTTTCGCCCATCGCCTCGAGCAACGCTGATTGCGTGCGCGGCGACGCCCGATTGATTTCATCCGCCAACAAAATATTCGTGAAGATCGGTCCTTCGTGAAAATGGAAGGTCCGATCGCGCTGATCAAAAATCGAAACGCCCAGGATGTCTGATGGCAACAGGTCGGGCGTGAACTGAATGCGTTTGAATTGGGCGTCGATCGACCGGGCGAGCGCCTTGGCGAGCGTGGTTTTCCCCGTGCCTGGATAATCCTCGAGCAGGACGTGGCCTCCCGCAGCGAACGCGGCGAGAATGCGCCGAATCGAAGCGGCTTGTCCGTGCATGACGCGTTCGATGTTGGCCGTGATCTTCTGGAAGATCTCCGTGGCGTTGGTGATCCCAGGGGTCATTACTCTACAACATGCCTGATCCACTGGATTCCCTCAATTAAAAACAGGCAACCACGTTACCGCCGCGTTCCACGACGGTGCGAACAGGCCCCCTCAATCGCCACCGCGCCAGAAAACGAAAAGAAACACCACTGCCAGCACCACAACGATTCCCACTATCATCAACCACGACATCGACACGGTTTGCATTATTTTCGCATCAGCGCCGCAACAATCCCCCACAAGACTACCGCCAGCACAATTACCAACAGCAGGAACCGATTGCGCGCAACCCGCTTCTCGTACCTCAAAGGCCTCAGCCCATGGATGCTTCCGGCGGCCAGATAATTCAGCAGCTTCGGATTCGACGCGGGCGCGGCCCGAAAATTATTCTTGATGCGCTGCCAGAGCGATGTCCCTTCCGGTGTGCGCACACCCAATTCGTCGTGTTGCTCCGTGACTGCCTTACCGTGTTCAGCCTCGCCACGAAACGGATTCACATCCTCTAGCTCCGGTTCGGGTGGCGGCTTGGGGGCGGGGGTCGATTGTGCCGGTGATTGGGCGTGGATCGTGGCTCCGCTGTGTCCGTGCGGCAGCGCGGTCGAACGGAGGCGCGGTTGCACCGAAGCTCCACGTGTATCCACATGCTTTTGCAACGTTGTGCCAGACGGTTTTGAAGCTGAGTGATTTTCCTCCGGTGGTTGGGCGCTCAACCGCTTGATTTCCGCCTCGAGCGCGGCAATCTGCTGATTCAGGGTTTTGGCCCGTTCCGAGATGGGATCCGCTTTCTTTTTGAAGAATCCCATAAGTATTTGGCCACTAACGCAACAGCAGGACGATAAAAATCGCCAGTGCGACCAACACGATCGGCCAGGTCAACGCGAGGCCCATTTTGCACATTTCGCCATAAGTGCGCGGTTGCACAAAAGGCGCCGGCGCCACGGCTTCTTCGGGGGAAGCTTCGGGCTGGGCCTTCATCGCCCCGTCCAGGACGGGAAATTTCAGCCGAGCCGAGTTCCATTCCATGCGCGCATTTTCGATGACCGTATTTGCGCGCGAAAGCTCGACCGTTAAATTGTCGCGCGCCCATGATTCCTCATTGATCGACTGCACCTTTGTCAGCGCCTCCCGAAAATCGGTCAATGTCCCGCTCATTTGCTCGGCGTCCCGGCGTGCTGCAAATTCCGCTTCCTCCAGCAGCCCGACCCCGCGGGTTAAATATTCGAGCATTTCCTGACGGCCGGTGGTAAACTCGGTCTGCCTGCGGCGGATTTCCTCAAGTGCAGAGCGTTCGCGCTCCAGTTCCTGCTGGGCACGCTTCAATTCGGCGAGTTTGTTGTGCATCTCGCCCACTTTCGAATCGACCTCTTCGCGGCTCGGGGCCTTGTTGTCGCCCGCCGCGCCCACAGGGGCCGCCGCGTGCGCCGCCTTGCGCAGAGACTGGAAATCATCGTCGATGAACTCCGAAGCATCAAATTGCGAAGCCATGCCGGCGAGTTTAGACCTAGGTCAAATAGGTGTAAAGCGTTTCGCCACGCCGCCGATTTACAGAAACGGCGGCTCGTGGTTCGTCGGCGAATAGTTGCAGAACGCTTGCAAACTATAGTGGATTAGCGTGGACTCACACGCAGTCCACCATGCCATCAGAAACTGTCCCTTCCGCTCAAATGACCCCTCCGCATCTGCAGCGGCGATTCGGGCTGCTCCAAGCCATGGCGCTGAACATGACAAACATGATCGGCATCGGGCCGTTCATCACGATCCCGCTACTTATGTCGGCGTTGCAGGGGCCGCTGTCGATGCTCGGTTGGGCGGTTGCGCTGATGATCGCGATCTTTGATGGGATGGTTTGGAGCGAACTTGGAGCCGCCATGCCCGGCTCCGGCGGTTCATACCGGTACCTTAAAGAAGGATTCGCAAAGATCGGCGTGGGGCGTTTGTTGGCGTTTCTCTTTATCTGGCAATTCATCCTCAGTGGACCGCTCGAAATTGCGTCGGGCTTCATCGGCTTCAAACAGTATCTTAGTTACGTATGGCGCGGGATGAGCGACCTGCAAGGCAACCTCGTGGTCATTGCGCTCGGCATCACGACGATCTTTCTGCTTTACCGTCGCATCGGTTCGATTGGCAAGATAACCGTCGCACTGTGGATCGGTACTCTGCTGACGACTGGCGCCGTGATCGTGACCGGCGCGATGCATTTCGATCCGGCGATTGCTTTTGCGCCCAGTGATCAAAAATGGAGCTTCAGTTGGGGCTTTCTGTTGGGACTGGGCGCCGCGTCACGCATCGGCGCTTACGATTACCTCGGCTATTACGACATCTGCTATATCGGCGACGAAGTTCGGGACCCTGGGCGGGTGATCCCGAAATCGGTGCTCTTGAGCGTCGTTGGCGTCGCGCTGATCTATATCGCGATTAATTTTTCGATCATTGGCGTGGTATCCTGGAAAGAGTTCGTGCCTGCAGGTGCAGCCGACAAAAAGGCCACGGCTGACTTCATCACATCGATTTTCATGGAGCGCATCTACGGTTCGAAAGTGGCGACAATTTTCACCCTGATGGTGCTGTGGGCAACGGTCGGATCGATTTTTGCTTTGATTCTTGGCTATTCACGGATTCCTTTCGCTGCGGCGCGGGATGGAGACTTCTTTTCGATCTTCGCCCGGCTGCACCCCACGAAAAATTTTCCGCACATTTCGCTCCTGGTGATCGGTGCCGTTTCGATCGCGTGCAGCTTTTTGTCGCTCGACATCGTGATCCCGGCGTTACTGACGACCCGGATTGTCGTGCAATTTATCGGGCAGATTGTCGCGCTTATTCTCTTGCGGCGGCATGCGCCCAACATGAACCGTCCTTACCGGGTGTGGCTCTATCCACTTCCGTGTGTGGTTGCGCTGATCGGATGGGTGTTCCTCTTCATTACGACGCGGCCGGCGAAACTGATTTGGCTCGGGCTGCTCACACTCGCCCTGGGCGTCGTTTTTTACGTTGTCTGGTCGCGAACGAGACGGACGGCGTGATCATTTTCCCGCCGCGAGCGCTTGCACAGTAACAGGAAACCTGCTCTCGGCAATTTTGAGCGCGACCGGTATATCCATGACGCGCAAGACATTCAGATAATCCGGCCCTTGCTGATGCGAGAGAGGCAGATCGAAGAAAGCCGCGCCCGCGATGCCCGATTCGAAGATTGCAGCGTAAAGCAAATTGACGCCTTGCACGCCGCTTCCCTCGACGCGCAATTCAGCGGAAGGGTAACGCTTGTGCAGAGCCTGAATCGCCTGCCGAATGTCCCACACGCGCATACTTTCGAGAGTCTCGCCGAGTAACATGAAGCGTCGCCGAATCTGCGCCTGCTTTTTCGGGTCTCCGCCCCACGCATCCTCTCCAAGGCCACGAGGAGCAAAGAATGCATACGCCGAATCCTTGAATTTGCTTTTCCATTCTTGTGTATCGAGGGCCGTGGCTTCAGGAAGCTTCTCGACCACGGATAGCGTGATCCGTCGAAGTTGCTTATCTCGGCTCGCAATGTGCAGTGGCAACTCGACGTTCGGCTGACTTGCGAACTCACATTTCTCTACCGATATGTCGCCGATGCGACTTACTGTCAGTCTTTCCACGATCGCTGGTTGAACCTTTTGAGGCCATCCGGCAAAAGACTTCTCCTTCAACTCACTGAGCAGCTTCTCGTGTTCGCCGGGCGAGAGATTTGCCGCGACATTCACCTTTGCCACAAAGGTGGCGTGAATGTTGGTGTTAATCGCATCAGAGGGCAGCGTTGCGAACACCTTCAACTCTTCGGGCTCAAGCAGTTTGACCGCGGGGCGTTCGATTAGCGGGTCTTCGCCTTTGAGATGACGGTTGAACCAGCGGAACACCGGCACTTGCAGGTCCTGTGTGTCTTTGTGCGGACCTTCGCTGATGACGAGCCCCAAATTGGTTTCAGCATTGTAACCTTTGTAAACGCTGCGCACGAGCGAGTGGACGCGCACGACGCCGTCGAGAGGGAAGATGGAATCGCGATCAGTGTTGACGATCAGGAGTGGACGCGGCGCGGCGAGAGCGGCGACCTGCGCGTAATCCCACCGGTAGGTGTTCACCGTGAACATGCAATCGCAATGTCCTTCGACCGTGCCATCGATCACGTGGTTGTGGAGGTCGGTGATGCCGGCGACCGGGCAAGCAACCTTGATACGATCATCCAGCGCGACAACCCACCAACTGTAAGCGCCGCCACCCGAGCGACCAGTTGCACCGAAGCGGGTCTTGTCCACCTCGGGCCGGGTCTCGAGGTAATCGAGCGCACGAATGCAGTTCCAGGCTTCGACTCCGGCGGGCGTATAGCCGCGCGAGTTCCACCACCACATTGCTTCGCGGTAGGTGCCGTGGTGCAGGCCCTGGATTTCGCCGAGTTGCAACGTGTCAAGAATCAGGCATGCGTAACCGTGCCGCGCGAACCAAATGCCATGATGCTGGTAATAGACTTTGTTGCCGTAGCTGATGCCGTTCTTGACCACCGGTCCGTGGCCGCTCAGGTAAAGAATCGTCGGCAACGGTTTGTCGATTTGCTTTGGCAGATAAAGATTGGCAGTGACATACAAGCCGGGAAGTGACTGGAAGTGGATCTTCTCGACGACGAAATCGTCCTTGTCGACCTTGCCGGTGACTGTCGCCTTGAGGTCGCCGCGCGCGGGAAGTGGATCGAGACTGAGCATCTCGAACAGTTGTTTGCGGTAGGTGGCACGATTCGCTTTCCATTCCGCACTGTTGGTAAGGGTCGGGGCGGTTCGCGCTTTCAGCAACTCTGTTTCATCGCGAAAGTAGTTGTTGAGGCGAACATCCGGCGAATCTGCGGCGAAAACCGTGGATGCCAAAAAAAACCCGAGAAGATAACGCGGTTTCATAGCGGTTGTCACATACGTCTTACTTCCAGATGCCCAGTTGCTTCAAGGCTTGAGTTGCTGAGTCGGCCCAGTTGCGGTTGGCCGCGGGATTGGCGGGGCTCGGATGCGGTATGGTCCCGATGCGTGGACCATTTGCTCCGAGCACCTGCTCGGCGTGCTTTTGAGCAAACCCGCCGACACCGATCACCCATTCCGGGTTCAAGACTTCTATGACGCGATTCAAGTGCCTGTCGCAGGCGGCGAACAACTTTTCGACTTCGGCACGGGGAAGTTTGTCAGGGGTACGATTGAGGCCGCTCTCTTCCATGAACGCGAGCGGGCAGTAGTTCACGACGAAGTGCTCTGAGAAAAATTTTGGAGCTTCGCCAAACTTTTGCGCGAACAAGCCCCACAACCGCTGGCCGCTGATCTCGCATCTCGGACAATCGAAGCCAGTGATGGGCCGTTTCGGATGTTCCGGATTCGGCTTTCCGATTTGCGCACGCAATCTCATCCAGTTGCGCACCGCGTTGACTTCGCCGAAGGGAACGCCGGTCTGAGCCATGCCCCATGGCCCGGGATTCATTCCAAGAAAAATGACGCGCCTGGGGCCGGTGCCAAAGGCCCGGATATAGGCTTCGTGCCCGGGCCAGGCATAATCGAGCGGATTATAAACGTGCGTGACGGGCAGGGCGAATTTCAGGCGGCGCACGTCATCGCGCAATTGCTGCGCGGCGGCGATCAGCGACTCAGCGCGCGGCTGTCTGGGGTGATTGCTCAAGGCGATAGAGGGCTCTTTTTGTGCGCAGGAACAGCGCTTTGCCCGATACCGCGGGCGATGCCATGAAGCCATCTTCAAGCTTGTTCTCGGCAAGTTTCTTATACTGCCTGTCCGCCGCAAAGACGAAGGCACGTCCATCTTCACTTAGCGCGTAAATGCGGCCCTCCGCAAAAATCGGCGAAGCGGAATAAGCGCCGCCAATTCGCTCCTGCCAAATCTCCTTTCCGGTCTTTGCTTCGAGACAACTGGCAAAGCCACCGTCTTCAACGAGAAACAAGAGGTCGTTGACGAGCAGCAACGATGGCTTGTTGGGCACGCCGCGCTTCGCCCGCCAGGCAACGTGCGTATCGGTGATAACGCCGCTTCCCCCAGGTTTGACGGCGAGGAGCTGGCCTTTCGAAAAACCAGTGGTGATGAAGATAAGCCCTTGACCGATGACAGGCCGGCTCGCGGCGGAATGCTGGCCACGTTCCTCAACGCGCCACAATTCGTTGCCGGTAAGCGGCTCGTACGCGTAATGCGCTTTAGCGCCGCTGCTCAAGAGAACATCTTTTCCGTCGAAGTTCGCGACATGAGGCGTCGCGAACGCTTTGCGAAAATCGCCTTCGGCCTGCGGTTTGCCCTCCGGTCCCTGGTCCTGGTAATCGACGGAGCGTTTCTTTTCCCAGACCGTTTTGCCGGTGTTCTTATTAAGTGCGACGACAAATTGATTGTCACTGCCGTCGAAATTCATGATTAGCAAGTCGCGATACAAAATCGGCGAGGAACCCGCGCCACGGAAATGATTGCAGACGAAATCGCGTCGTTGCCACAGCACTTTGCCGGCTTGCGTGTCGATGCAGGCGGTGCCGGGCGATCCGAACGTGACGTAGATGCGACCTTCCTCGATCACGGGCGTCGGCGACGCGTAACTGTTGAACGGGTGGACATATTGGGGCAGTACGACGTCGAATAACTTGATGTCGCGAACGATCTTTCCGGACTCTTTGTCAATGCAGATCGCCTGGAGTCTGGTGCCTTCCTCGGGAGCGGTGGCGACCCAAATCTGATTGCCCCAGATAACAGGCGAAGACCAGGCCTTGCCGGAAATCGGCGTCTTCCATCTCACGTTTTCCGTTTCGCTCCACGTCAGTGGCAGGCCTGCGGCTTTGGCATGTCCGTCACCGTCTGGGCCGCGAAATTGCGGCCAGTTTTCCTGCGCGTGCACGGCAAACGCCGACAAAAGACACGTTGCCGCAAACTTCATTCCGAACTGTGTCATGGAATAGAGCATAGGAAGGCTGCCGTGCATACGCAACTGTGAGCAAACAAGTGGCCCGAAGTAATCGCCGGCTCGGCAGGCCTGTCCGGGAACGAGGAATCAAAGCCAGTGACTTTTAACGTCTTTGAGTTGCTGGACAAATTCCTGCAGATCGAGCGATTTCGTGACGAATGAATTGGCACCGGTTTCGTAAGCTCTCTTCACATCACTCAAGTCGCCCGAAGTTGTGAGCACGATAATGTGAAGGGCTTTTAAATCTGATTCGCGACGTACCCACTGGATTACGTCGAAACCGTTTCTGCGCGGCATTTTCAGGTCAACGACCAGCAACCTGGGCACCGGGTAGAGAGTGCGATCGGTAAATTTGCCGCGCCCTTTAAGGTATCTGATTGCTTCCTCACCATCGCGAACTATGTGCAATGGGCTGTGGACTCCAGCACTGCTGTATGCGCGCTGGAAAAGCAGGATGTCGTCATCGCTGTCTTCGGCAAGCAGCACAGCGTCACTGGTTTGACTGGATAAAACGTCACCCACAGGGAGCAAAAGAGTCGATGCATTGCACGAGCAAACAGGGCATGGCTGCAACTGGGGTATTTACCCTAGTCGTCCGCTGCGGGGTTGCGCGTTTACGGTCTCGCCCAGGCCGAGCAAATGAAAATCATCCTTATCCTGAGCAGCGAAAAGCGGGATATCGATCTTTTGCGGGACGCGGCGCGTCATGTGGGCTTCGAGGGGAACATCGAAGTGATCAAAAGCCCCGGCAAACTTCTAGACCGGCTGCAAGAACTTGAGGGTACCCCGCCCGCGGCTGTGTTCATTGATGTCTCCGGAGCGCCGGACGGAGTCCGGCTTGTGGAATGGTTGAAACTGTCATCGCGCACACGACGCTTGCGGGTAATAGCTATCGGGGAAGAATGCGACGCGATCAGTCATTTCACAAACGCATGGGGTTCCGAGGCAGTGCTGACAAAGCCGTTGTGTGTCGCGTCGGTGCAACAATTGGTCACAAACCTTGGTCTCGGCTCAGCGCATGATGCGTTGCCGGCTCGACGTGAACAAATAAAGCAACTGATCCAGGCGGTCCAGAGCAGCAAAGAGCTGCGCGCAAAGCAGGACCGGCTGCTCAGGCAAGTCGATGCGCTGATGGCGGAGCTTAAGGACAAAAAGGCTCCTTTCAAACGCAGGCAGATCAGCGAGGACAGCAAGGCCATAAGCGAGGACGACCAGGCGGCGTAACTTCTTCACGCCAGCAATTGCCGACTACCAACGGAATGGCGGCGCGGTGATGATACCTGTTATCGGGCTGCGGATTTGCGCGGCTTTGGCAGCGCGAAGCCGGATTTTACTCCAGCAGCGGCTTGCTGGATTGCGGCGAGGAAAGCTTCGACGATCGGCACCGGATTGTTGTGATACATGACGCCGAAGGTCACAGGCTTGAAGCCCTCGAGTGCCAGGGCCCGCAAGTTGGAGTTTTCTTTCGCGAGGGGCACAATCACGGAGAGGCCGATGCCCTGGCGGCTGGCCACGTATGTCTGCACGAGCTCAACGGTGCTGACTTCGATGCTGGTGAACCAATCCACACCGAGGCGGGCGAGACCTTCCTGAAAGTTTTTGTAGATCGGTTCACTGGTCGGCAGGCTGATGAGACCTTCATCGATGCGATCGCGCGACCAAAGGTCCTTCGCAGATTTGATCGAGCTCTCTTTTGGCACGAGCAGCACGAGCGGCAAATCGAAGAGATGCAAACCGCTGATGCCCGGCGGTAATTTTTCGCTGAGGATGGTAATCGCGATATCAAGTTCGTTGCGCCCGATCCATGACTCGAGCTGCGGTTGGTAACCTTCGCGCAAGGTGACCTTCAGGCGTTTGTACTTTTGGCCCATTATCTGGAGAATCGCGGGCAGATGGTCGCGCAAGACAATTTCCGATGCGCCAATGCGGATATGTTGGGCTTCGCCGCCACGCAAACGGGCAGCCATGGAATCGAGGTTGTCGAAAAACGGGCAGATGAACTGGTAGAGTTCCTGGCCCTGCGTCGTCAGTTGAAAGGGGCGGCGGTGAAAGAGCGTCGTGCCGAGAAATTCCTCCAATTGAATGATCTGTCCACTCATGGCCGGCTGTTGAATGCCGTAAGGCATATTGCGCACGGCTTCGGTGATCCCACCAAACTTCGCGACGTAATAGAACAACTCCAAATGATGGATGTTCATCGATTGATCAAAACGATGCCGGCCGCAGTTTTATCAATTACCCGCTCTGGAGCAAGCCGCGGTAACGTCCGTTCAAATGAAAACAGCAGGCGAACTGAATCTCGTGCTGGGGTGGTTGTGGGTGGTGCTCGGCTTTGCCAGCGGAGCGGTGCTGGGTTTGCGTTTCCATGATGAACAGTGGCTCGGTGGGTACGCATCCTGGATGCGCCGGTTGTATCGATTGGCGCACGTATCGTTCTTCGGGCTGGGGCTGCTCAATCTGATGTTTTTTCTGACGGTGCGCGGAATGAACGTGGCTTCCGTACCCTTTCAAATCGCGTCGATCGGCTTCGTCGTCGGCGCGCTAACAATGCCTGTTTGCTGCGTGCTCGCGGCGCACCGCCCGAAGTGCAAGCCGGTTTTCGCAGTGCCCGTTTTGAGCCTTATGGCGGGGGCGTTGTTCACTGTTTGGATTCTGATTTCGCTATGAACAAACGCATTGGGTTTATCGCGAAATCAG
>Ga0193697_1000783_pt1 | contig 10518 bp, 10 predicted proteins | sample L3m2metaG_FD_145073 | JGI IMG/M metagenome (GOLD analysis project Ga0193697, IMG submission 145073) | Soil microbial communities from a riparian zone of the East river system, Colorado, United States - L3m2 | ecosystem: Environmental > Terrestrial > Soil > Riparian zone | place: USA: East River... | reverse complement strand
GCAAGGCCAGCGATCGTTGTCCCTGTCATACGTCTCGTCTCCCGTTATGAAAACCTGCGCGAATCCCGCGAATTCCAAGATTCACGGTCCTGTGCGCAAGCCCCGCGCCAAAGCCACGCGCGGCAGGTTGCAGCGCGCAGCGTTACGCCGTGGGCGCCGCTGCGCCACACCTTGCCGCGGGTCCGCCGCAGCCTGGGCGCCCCGCTGCGGCGGCCCGGCGCCCCCGCGCGCTGGCACCGACCGTGCCCAAGAGAGCGCAACATGCTTCTCGCCATCACTTCGGACATCCACGCCAACGTGCACGCCTTGAAGGCGGTGCTCGCCGACATCGCGAAGCGCGACGTCGACCAGGTCGTCTGCCTGGGCGATCTCGTCGGGTACAACGGCTTTCCGCACGAGACCCTCGTGCTGCTGCGAGACGCCGGCGTCCGGTCCATCCACGGCAATCATGACCTCATGGCCCTGGCCCGCCTCCCGGACGACGGGGCCGGCACGCTCGCCCGCAAGGCAATTCAGTGGACGCGTCGCGTGTTGACCGAAGAGGACTGGTGGTATCTGGCGAGCCTGCCGTCGGAGCTGCGGATCGATGACCTGCTGTGCGTTCACTCGGCGCCGGGCGATCCGCTCGTCCGGCTGGGTCACGCCGAGCAGTTCCGCTCGGAGGCCGAGGCCCTGGCCGAAGGGGGCGCGGGTGTGAACGTGTGCTTTACGGGCCATTCGCACCGCCAACAGGTCGTCGTCGTCAGGGAGGACGGCGAAGTGCAGTGGACGGGAGGGGCGGACGCCGAACTGCCGCGCGACGCGCTGTGCTTCGTCAATCCGGGGACGGTGGGTGAGTCGCGCGACGCGGACACACGCGCCGCCTACGCCCTGTTCGACACCGAGTCGCGCCGCGTATCGTTCCGGCGCGTGGCGTACGACCGCGCGCGGCTGCTGCGCCGCAACCGCGAGGTCGGGTTACTTCCCCCCTCGAAGCTGCAGCGAGTGGCCGCTCGTGTGCTGGGTTACCCGCGGCCCTGACGAGCGTCCCAGCGCCCACACGAACGCGCGCACACAACGCTCGATGCGGGCGTAACTCTCCTCGAACACCTCGAGCGGCTGCTCCACGGGATCGTGAATCGCCCGGGTGGCGATCGCGTCCGGATCCAAGTCGCCCAGCAGCATCACGTCCGCCGGCGCGCGTCCGAAACGCTCCCAGATCATGCGTTGCTGGCGCGTGTCCATCACGATGATGATCTCGGCTTCCGCGGCGAGCACCGGGGTGAGCAATTGCGAACGGTGCCCCGAGAGATCGACGCCGCGGCGCGCGGCCGCGATGCTGCCCTCCACGGGGACGGGCCGGCCCGGACTGACGAATCCGGCCGACGCGACGAGGACCCGCTCCGGCCCCAGCGCCCGCGCCAGCACGGCCGCGGCAAATGGACTGCGACAGATGTTGCCGTGACACACGACGAGGATCGCGCGGGGCAACGGCCGCGTGCGCAGCGCGCGGACCGCCGCGCGACGCCGCAACGGGTGGAGCAAGCGATCGGGCGCGTGGCGCAACCGGCGCGCCGGGGCGAGTAGCAAGTCGTCTACCATTCGATCTCCGGTCGCGAGACAGGTGTTGTCGCACTGCCACAACGAAATGTGGGGAATTTCTGGCAAGAATCGGGCCGACCGCTGGCCCGGTTCGTGCTTGTCTGCCTGGCATGCGCTATCTCGTGACCGGCGGCGCCGGGTTCATCGGATCTCACCTGGTGGATCGGCTCGTGGCGGAAGGCCATGAAGTCGTGGTGCTCGACGACCTGTCGGCCGGTCGGCGCGAGTACCTGGCCAACGTCCGCAACCGCATCCGCTTCATCCGAGCCAGCGTCCTGAGCGCCGAGGCGTGCCGCCGCGCGACCGAGGGGTGCGACTACGTGTTGCATCACGCGGCCATCACGTCGGTGCCGCTCTCGACGAGCGACCCGATCACGGCGCACGCCGTCAACACGACTGGGACCGTCAACATCCTGTTCGCGGCCCATCGCGCCAACGTCCGGCGCGTCGTCTTCGCCGGATCGACCTCCGCCTACGGGGACACGCCCGAGCTACCGAACCACGAAGAACAGCTGCCCCGACCGCTCTCGCCGTACGCCGCCTCCAAGCTGGCCAGCGAAGCCTACGCCAGCGCGTTCTACAAGACGTATGGCCTCGAGACGGTGACGCTCCGCTACTTCAACATCTTCGGGCCGCGCCAGGACCCCGCGTCCCAGTACGGCGCCGTGATCCCGCGGTTCATCGCCGCGGCGATCGCCGGCGACGCGCCGGTCATCTTCGGTGACGGAGCGCAAACACGGGACTTCACGTACGTCGCCAACGTCGTGCACGCGAATCTGTTGGCCTGCCAGGCTCGAGCCGCGCAGGCCGCCGGTCAGGTGTTCAACATCGGCTCGGGAAGCGCGCTCAGTGTGTCTGAGCTGTGGAACCGCATTTGCGCGGCCGCCGAGGTGGTACTGGCGCCGACCTACGCGGCCCCGCGCGCCGGTGACGTGCGGGACTCGCTCGCGTGCATCGACCGGGCACGCGACGCCCTCGGCTACCAGCCGCTGGTCAATTTCGATGAAGGCCTGGCGCGTGCCGTCGCCTGGTATCGCGCTACGGCGCCTCGCGTTCGCACCCGCTTGAGGGAAACCGCCGCGGCGCTATCTTAGGCGGCATGTCACGAGCCGCCAGGCTGCTCCCGTTCATCGCGCTGATCGCGATGGCGGCGTGCGCCAAAAAGAAGGACCACCGGGCAGAGGTGGTCGAGTGTAGTGCCATCTCGCTCGACGTGAAGGGCACCACCCAGTGCCTCGTGCAGCTCTATCACTGGGATGTGGCGGAGGCCACGCGCACCGCCACCGCGCGCCACCATGAGCTCGACACCATCAAGGCGCACTCGGAGGACTCGGTCTGGAACCTGGGCGCCGCAGACCACAAGAGGCAGTTGGCGGCGTGTCGCCGCGGTGTCGATCCCCTCAACCAGTGCCTGCTCGTCTCCGGCTGGCCGCTGCGGCGCGTCAACGCCACGTCGGACTCCTTGTGGGAGTCCGAATCGCGCCAGCATCTCTACGAGCTACACACCTGCGAGCGGCGCAGGGACGTCGCGCTCGCTTCGTGCCTGACCCTCTACTATAAGTGGGACTCTGACCGCGCTCTCCGCATCGCCGATTCCCTCACCCGCGAACGGTTGGGCGGCCGGCGCACACCGTAACACATCCGCTCCTCGATCTTCCAGGAGGTCGTCGTGCCGTCCCTGATCGCGCTCGTGCTCGCGGTGCAGGCCGCCGCTCAGCAAGCTCCCGTCCCCTCCGCTCGTCTCACCGCGCTCAAGCAGGAAGCCGTCCAGGACGTCGCCGGGCGCGCGCAATTCACACAGCAGATGGTCGATCAGATCTTCAGCTACGGCGAGCTCGGCTTCCAGGAAACCGAGACGTCTCGCTACCTGGTGGACCTGCTGCGCAAAAACGGGTTCACCGTGCGCGAAGGCATCTTCGGCATCCCCACCGCCTGGGTGGCGACGTGGGGCTCGGGGAAGCCCGTCATCTCACTGGGATCCGACATCGACGACATCCCGCAGGCGTCGCAGAAGCCGGGCGTCGCGTGTCACGCGCCGATGATCGAAGGAGCGCCGGGCCACGGCGAGGGCCATAACTCCGGGCAGGCCGTCAACATCACCGCCGCGCTCGCCATCAAGAAGATCATGGAGCGCGAGCACCTGTCCGGCACGCTGCAGATCTGGCCCGGGGTCGCCGAGGAGCTGGTCGGAACCAAGGCGTACTTCGTCCGCGAAGGGTTATTTAAGGACGTCGACATCGTGCTGTTCTCCCACGTCGACGATAATCTCGCGACGTCGTGGGGCGACATCTCCGGGAATGGACTCGTCTCGGCGCTGTTCACGTTTCAGGGCCGCAGCGCCCATGCCGCCGGAGCGCCCTGGCGCGGCCGCAGCGCGCTCGATGCCGTCGAGCTGATGGACATCGGATGGAACTACCGGCGCGAGCATCTGCGCCTGCAGCAGCGCTCGCATTACGTGATCCCGGACGGCGGTGACCAGCCCAACGTCGTGCCGCCCACCGCCTCGGTCTGGTACTACTTCCGCGAGCTCGACTACCCGCACATTCAGGAGCTGTTCGCGCTGGGCGATACGATCGCGCGGGCCGCGGCCATGATGACGAGCACGAACCTCGGGTCCGTCCGTATCCTCGGTTCGGCGTGGCCCGGGCACTTCAACAAGGTCGTCGCCCAGACGATGTACGAGAACATCAAGCAGGTGGGACTCCCGCAGTGGACCGAGGCAGACCAACGCCTCGCCCACGCGCTGCAGCGCGACCTCGGTGCGCCCGACTCCGGGCTCGCCACGCGTCTCGACACGTTGCGGCCGGCGCTCAGGCCCAACGAGCGCACGGGAGGCGGCTCGGATGACATCGGCGACGTCTCGTGGAACGTGCCCACCGTGACGCTGCGCTTCCCATCCAATATTCCCGGCCTGCCGGGTCACAACTGGGCCAACGCCATCTCGATGGCGACGCCGATCGCGCACAAAGGCGCGACGGCGGGGGCCAAGGTGATGGCGATGACCGTGCTGGATTTCCTGCTCCGCCCCGAGCTGGTGACGCAGGCGTGGGACTACTTCCGCGATGTGCAGACGAAGGACATCCACTACCAGGCACTGATCCGCCCGCAGGACCGGCCCGCGATCGAGCTGAACCAGGACATCATGGCGCGCTACCGTCCGGCGATGCGGCGTCTGTACTACGACCCCACGAAGTACCGGACGTACCTGGAACAACTCGGCATCGCGTACCCCACCGTCCGCGCGCCAGACGGCAGCTGCGCCGGAGGAGCTACACCCTAGCGGTAAAAGAGCCGGTAGGCCGCGCCGGCGTGGGCCACGCCGCGGTCGACGAGCTCGGCCATGTACTCGGCCATCGCCCCGACCTTGCCTTTCAGCGTCGCGGCGGCGGCGGGTGTGGCGCCCACCGCGGCGCCTCGATACTGCGTCGTCAGGCCAGCGCGTAGGGCTTCCACGATCCACGGCTTCGTCTCGACGGTGGCCTTGGTCACTTCCACGCCGCGAATTGCTCCCGCCTTGTCGAACCCCACGGCCACCTCGAGTGGCCCGTGCGGCGAGTCGACGCGCATGAAGACCAACACGCCTTCCACCTGATCGGCGCGCTTGCCGAGATAGAACGTGATCACGTCGTCAGGGGGAGTCCAGCCAGCGGCATCGTGCAGGCGCCGTTCGTCAGCGGAGCTGAGATGGACTTCACGCGCCGTGAAACGATCGGCGCCGGTGAGGAGACGGGAAACGACCTCGGACCGTTCCACGAGGGTGACCGTCGGCGTGATATGCAGCAGCGCGGCCGCGGCCGCGCCGAGAATCAGGGCTTTCATGTACGTACTCCTCTTTCAGGTCGCCACATCTGCCAGAAGGCCAGCGCGGCGACGATCGTGTAGCCCAGCCCCATCGCCCAGCCACCGGCCAGGGTGACGACGGCGAAGTGAGGCGAGACGAGCTTGGTGAGCCACATCCCCATGAAATCGAGCCATGGCGCCGCGAACAGCAGGGTAATCAGCGCGAAGCCCATCCACCGCGGGATCGCGAGCCCCAACGCGACGACGGAAAGCACCGCCGCGATGACGCCGTACATCGGGACGTGGACGTGCGTGTCTTGAATCAGCAGGGCGCGATCGACCTGGTGCTGCTCTTCGCGCCCCATTTCCGCTGGCGTGACGTCGTGCTCCATGACCATGGTCGTGTCGGCCGGCATCGGCATATTCATGCCGGCCGGCTCCACGTATGTGGCAGCCACGGAGCGCGGAGTGAAGCCGGCGTACATGCCGACCATCCACGCGCCGAAGACGTAGGCGACGCCCAGCGTGGCCAGCAACAACGTGACCAGCCACCGGACGCGCGCGTCGCTGCGACGCAGATCGTAGAGCACGAGACCCCCTGCTAGAAGAGGTAGACCAGCTCGATCAGCGCCGTGACATTCGACCGCTTGAGGCCGCCGTTCTTGTCCTCGAAAAACGGCTGATCCGACGTGTCGAAGCGCAGCGCGGGCCGCAGCGAGAACGCCGGGAGCCGGAACGTGGTGAACTCGACATTCGAGAACACGCCTTCCTGCGCCTCGCGATAGAAGTACCACGGGGAAATCGTCAGCGACTTGAGTGTCTGCGGAGTTCCCGTGGTCACGCCGTCCTGGTCATCGAGGACTTCTCCACGCACGCTGATCCCCACTGAGTGGGACGCGCGCCAGAAGGCCGTGCCCACGGCTCCCGTCCACGTCAGGTTCGCGCCCGCGTCGCGCTGCGAGCCGCGGTTTGCTTCCACTTGGAAGACAAACGTCGGCGTCGGTTGCAGGGTGGCGTCCGCCGAGAAGAGCGTGCGCTGCGCGCCGTTCGTCCCATCTTCCTCGGGACCGTACAGCGCGCTGGCGCCAACCGCGACGCCATTGGCGGGGAACAGCAGGGCCCGGAGTCCACCGGTCTTCCCCGAGTTGTTGTCAACTTCTGTGTTCCAGCCGTTGGCCACGAGACCGATCACCTGTACGTGCGGGTTGATCGTGTACCGCGCCATCAGCCCGGTGAACTTGACGGGCCGGGCCAGCTCGAAATTGAACGACGTCGTGGGAATCAGGTTCAGCGGCTCGTCGTCGCGCTCGTAGCCGATCGGTGCGTCGAAACGGCCGAATGACAGCGTGAGAGCCGAGGCGCCGGGGGGCGTCCAGTTGATGATCAGGTTGTCGATCTCGACGTGCGTCTCCGCCTCGCCGCTGTCCGGCACTTCGAGGTGTGTCGTCAGCTGAGCGAACAGATAGAGATGATCCGACCATGGGCGAAACAAGGTGAGCGCGACCTTGGAACCGGTCGCCGTGTTCGTGCCCAGGTTGCGGTCGTAACTCCCCACGCCTACGGCAAAGCCCGAAACCTGGAGCGCGGGCTCCTTGTCGATGGTCAGATCGCGATCCTGCGCCGCGAGCGGCGCCGCGGCGAGCATGCCGCAGCAGCGCAACAGTCTGCAAATGGTCATACGTCCCCCTCCGCAGGGGTGAAAGTGTCGTTTGAGTTGTGTACAGAGCGCCTAAGTCAGCGAATTAGGCGAGCGCGTGCGGAGGGGCGAGAGCGAAGGGAAGAAGGTGGCGTGGCGCGCGTGGCAGAACGACCCGCGGCGTCGCAATGACGGCGAGCACCACCGCTGCCGGAGCGGGCGCCCAGCGCACCGCGACGGCCGGTAGCGCCGCTAGGGCGCCCGCGGGACAGCAAGCCTGCGGACACGAGCAGTGCTGGTGGCCCTTCGGAGCGTCGTGGGAGGCGTGACCCGCCGCATGCCCGGCCGCGGCCGTGACCGGTGCGTCGTGGAGCGGGCATTGGTGCGCCTGGGGCCCCATCGTCGCGAGGCCGAACCACAGCGCGAGGGACGCGCTGAGCAGTCGAGCGGACCAATGCCGTTTCATGCGACGCGCAATCTAGTGACGGTGCTCCATGCCGTCCATACCGCCAGCGGTTGCGTGCTTGATTCGAGCCATCCACGCCGCGTCCGCCTTGTATGCCGGATGCTGCGGATCGATAGTGGGCAACTGCCGCAGATCGTCGGGGACGAAGAGGCCGGCGATCGAACCCATCACGTGCGGCGCCGGCGCACCCGAAGGATTGTCGTACTCGACCTCCAGACGATAGGTGCGATCCGTGCGCAGTTTCGGCCCCCGGCCGCGCGTGCCGAAGAGCTCACGCGACATGCTGAGCACCCGTCCGTCAGGTGCCCGCTTGGGACGGATGCGCACCAACGTCTTCCCCGACTTGGTGTCCACGAGCCGCAGCCCGGCGCCGTAATCGTGCAGGTGCCCGCCGGCAGCGAGCAGCCGGCCCGCGAGTGGCACGGAGAACTCGTACGTACGCGTGGAGCGTCCCGGTGGGATGGCGTACGAGTTCCCACGGCCAAAGTTGAAGTTCACATCGACGAGGAACGGCAGTGCCTCAACCGGCTTGGGCACCTGACGGGGAGAGATCCACGGCAGCGTGAGGCGGAGATAGGCATCTGGCACCTCCGTCCCCGTCTGATTGTCCCACATGATGAACAAGACCAGGCGGTGGCCGGCAGTGAGCGGAATCCCGACCGTGCTCGGGAACACGACGTCTGCCGTCTCGCGTCCCGCGCCGAGCAGCCGCTCGACGATGGGATAGACCACCTCGCGCCGGTCGATGTTCATCATGCTCATGTGATGCATCAGGCCGCGCGGCAGCGGACGACCCGCGCTATCCACGATCGCCAGCCGAAATCCGCGCACCCACGTCGTGAGCGGCCAGGCGAATTCCTGGACGAGGACGTCCTGCGGCTCGTCCTCCATCCCCTCCATCCCCTCATGCGCGCCGGGTGGATTGGCCGGCAATCGATAGGGCCCCGCGGTGATCACCACGTCGCGGCGCGCGGAATCGACTCGGACTTGGACAGGTACCTGCGCGTTCGCAGAGGCCAGCGCAAGGGTGACGAGCGACACGGAAGCGAGGAAGGGCATGCTCAAATGTATATTCGCATGATGGTACGGCGAACCCTCGTCGTCGGGGCCATGGCGGCCCTCGTTGCGTGCGGAGACGCGTCCGGGCCGGGCCTCCCGCCGCGCGCGTACCTCATGGGGTTCTCCGCCATCCCACCGCGGTTCGACAGCACGACAGCATACGTCATCTCCGCGATTGACAACTGGGTACCGCATGCGGACGCCGCGATCATGCACGTCTCGCCGCCCTGGGCCGCGATGCTTGGCGGCTACCCGCCGGCGCAGGCGGTCGACACGGCCCAAGTCACGCTCGCGAACTACTATCGCGCCAAGAACCTGAAGATCGTTTTCACGGTCGATGCGACCGACGGGCTCAATCGCGCCGCCGAGGCGCCGGAGCTGGTCTCTGTGGGCCGCAGCATCACCGACACCACCGTCCAGCGAGTCTACCGCGAGTGGGTCTACGCGGTCGCTACGAAGATCCACCCCGACTACTTGGGGCTCGCGGCCGAGACGAACTTGATCAAGGCGTTGGCGCCGGATTCCGTGTACCAGGCGCTGGTGACGATGGCGAACACCGTCGCCGCGCAGATCAACGCCGCCAGCGTGCCAACCCAGTTGTTCGTGAGCGTGCAGGTCGAAACGGCGTGGGGACGCCTCGGCGGCGCGGGAACGTACGTGGGGATCGCTCAGGACCTCGCTGATTTCCCGTTTGTCGAGGCGATCGGTCTCTCGAGCTATCCGTATCTCGGCGGCTATGCCCAGCCTGAAGATGTGCCGCTGAACTACTACAGCCGCATCGCGCAGGACGCCGCGAAGCCCGTGCTCGTGGTCGAGGGCGGCTGGTCTTCGGTCTCCTTCGACACGCTGGTCTCGTCATCGCCAGCCGAGCAGGCTCGCTACATCGCCCGCCAAGTGCAGCTGCTCGACAGTGCGCGGGCGAAGGGCGCCTTTCAGCTAACGTTCTACGACCTCGACTTTCCGACTGCGCCGCCCCTCTTCGCGCACCTGGGTCTCGCCGACAGCGCCTTCAATCCCAAGCCGGCCCTCGCGGCGTGGGACGCCGCCTTCCACCGGTCATACGCGCCGTAGCTTCCAGCGCCCTCGTCGGAACAGAACCGCACTGGCGACTGCGAGTGTCGAAAAGGCGATGGTGATGGCGAGGAACACGCCGCTCGGCCCGAACCCGAAGCGCACCGCCAGCGCCCACGCGAGCGGAACCTCCCAGAGCCAAAAGCAAAACAGGTTCAACCACGTGGGGGTCCACGTGTCGCCGGCACCGTTGAACGACTGCGTCAGCACCATTCCCCAGGCGTAGAAGACGTAGCCGCAGCTCACAATACGCAGACACGACGCCGCCATCGGCGCGACTGCGGCGTCCGTGGTGAACAGCGAAACGATCGGTCCCGCCAGGATCACGAACACCAGCCCGACCGTGCCCAGGAAATACATGTTGTACAACCCGGCGATCCACACGGCGCGTTCAGCGCGCTCCGGCTTCCCCGCGCCGAGTCCCTGCCCCACCATCGTCGCGGCGGCGTTGGCGAGTCCCCACGACGGCAACAGCGCGAAGATGATGATCCGGACACCGAGCGTGTAACCCGCGACGGCCTCGGCGCCGAATGTCGAGATGATGCGCACGAGGCCGATCCAGCTCGCGGTGCCGACGAGCACCTGGAACGTACCCGTGCCCGAGAGCCGCAGCAGCGTGTGCATCACGGCGGGACGGATCTGCAGTTGATCGCGGTGGATCACGATGCGTCCGTCGCGCCGCATCAACCGGTAGATCTGGTACAGGACGCCCGTCCCGCGGCCGATCGTGGTAGCGATCGCGGCGCCTTGCACGCCCAGCCGCGGGAAGGGGCCGAGCCCGAAGATCAGGCACGGCCCGAGCAGGATGTTGATCCAATTGGCGAGCCAGAGGACGCGCATCGCGATCGCGGCGTCGCCGGCGCCGCGGAACGTCGCGTTGATCAGGAAGAGCAGCAGGATCACCGCGTTGCCGCCGAGCATGACG